>Ga0070741_10001848_pt1 | contig 60624 bp, 54 predicted proteins | sample Coa_R1_4_FD_66440 | JGI IMG/M metagenome (GOLD analysis project Ga0070741, IMG submission 66440) | Surface soil microbial communities from Centralia Pennsylvania, which are recovering from an underground coalmine fire - Coalmine... | ecosystem: Environmental > Terrestrial > Soil > Unclassified ...
TTGGGTACCTCGACTGACCGTCGCGAGGGTTGTGCCGGAAGACGCGGCCAGCGCCGCGCCCATGACTCCCATCGTGCCAGTTATCGCGAGCACGAGGGCTGTTTTGCGCAAATTGCGAAGCGTCAACATGAGTGATCCTCTGCGTTGAATGGAACGTGCATCACCGCGCGTGAGCCGCGGCGATGTTCCTTGTCGCACTTCAAACTGCATCTCGAGAAACGCGTTTCGAGACAACCGCGTTTCAAAAAGCGGGCGCTGGCAGGGAGCAAGTCGGTCCCAGCCGCCTGCATCTTCATCGCTCTGACTGATCGAACCCTCCCCGAGTACGATCACGCGAAGTTATCAAGACGCACTTCACCAAGCAACGAAAATTTGCAATTACAAAAAACAAACGCGGCGACATTGCGTCGCCGCGTTCCATACTCCAGCGTAGTGCGTACTACTGCACGTTCAGTGCCGTATCGTCGATCAGGAACGAGGTTTGCAGCGACGAATCCTCCTTGCCCGTGAACTTCACGACTACGGTTTGGCCGATGAACGAGGACATGCTGTTGCTGTGCTGCGTATAGCCGCTGTTGGCGTTGAGATTGGAGTACGTCGCCAACGTTTTCAGTAGCGTGCCCGAGGTGCTGTACACCCGCACGTACAGATGATCGTACGCAGCCCCTGACGGATTTTCGGCTGTGTCGATGTGCAGGTAATACGTCAGCGTGGCCGACGTCTTGCCGGCCGGGATCGTGACGGTCTGCGACACGTTGTCGGTGTGTGTGGTGCCGTAGCCATCCAGATACGCGTAGTACGTCCCGCTGTGCGGCGATTCACCGCATGAGCTGTCGCACAGCGTGCCGCTGCTCATCGTCCAGGGTGCGGCCGAGCCGGTTTCGAAACCCGGGTTGCCGAGCAATTGCGAACCGCCGCCGCCACCGCTGGACACGGTCACCTGTTCGGTCTTCGAACTCTGCTTGCCGTCCTGGCTGTCGGTCACGGTCTCGGTCACGCTGTAAGTGCCGGCCGCCGCATAGGTGTGGGTCGGATTCTGCGATGTGGAGGTGCCGCCGTCGCCGAACGTCCACGACCACGAACCGATCGTGCCGCCCGAATCCGTGGAAGTGTCGGTGAAGTTCGCGGTCAGACCATTGGTCGTGAAGCTGAAGTTTGCCGACGGCGTACCGCCCGTGCCTCCGCCACCGCCGCCCGTGACATGCGAAACGAAGTTGGCGATGTTGACGCTGCCGAAGCCTGTGGGGTAATCCCAGCCTGCCGCCGCCGTCTCGCCGGAATTGTTGCCGGACGTGACGTCGTGGAAATCCGCCGAATAGTTGCTCGCCGCATCCGAATAGATCAGCGGAGCGGCAAATCCCAGGGAGGATTTGGTCGCCAGCGCCCGGGCCCACACGCCCACGAACAGAGGCGAGGACAGACTGGTGCCGCCAATCTGCTCGTTGCTGCCGTCGACGATCACGATCGCTCCGGATTCCGGATCGCCGTCGAAGGCGATGTCGCCCAAGCCGCGATGCGTATTGCCGGTGTTCTGACCGACATTGTGCTGCCAGCTCGGCTGCGGTTCGTACTTGCTGGGGCTGCCGCCGGTGGCGCCTTCGCCCTTGGACAGTTCGTTCCACACCACTTCGTTGTTCCAGGTGGTGCCGGTGGTGAACAGTCCGGTGCCGCTGACCGCGACGACGTATTGCGAATTCGCCGGCCACGATGGCGTGGTGCCGCCGTTGCCGCACTCGTCCGCGCCGGAATCGCCGGTCGAGATAGAGAACGTCTGGCCTTGTGCATCCGCCTGCTCGAAGATGCTGTCGTCTTCAGCCGCGCCGCTGACTTCGGCGTCGGTTTCGCAACCGCCGATCGAAACGTTGATCACCTTGACCAGGTTGTCGCTCACGACCTTGTTGAAGTCGGCGGTGAGATCGGCGTCCGACAGCGAAGCCGTGTCATACAGATAGATCGACTTCACGCCGCCGCTGATGCCGACGATGTCCTGGGTGTCCAGATCCCATTCGCCATCGCCGCTGGTGTCGCTGCCGCCGCCGTTAACCTTGACGATGTTCAAGGGGATGCTGCCGTAGCCGTTCTGCGAGAGGAACTTCGAGAAGTCGCTCTGCACGTTGGTCATGCTGCCCTCGGTGATCACGCCGACCGAAACGGTGGAACCGGCGGCGGTGCTGCCTGCGCCGTAGATCGCCGGGAACTGCGTCGGGTTGTGGCCGGTTTCGGAGCCGGCCAGCGGATGCACGCTGCTGTTCGGCTGCACCACGATGTGGTTGGTATGCGCAATGTGCACCGTCTGCAGACCCAGCACCGAATTCACGATGGATTGCAGGGAGGCGGGCACGACCGCATTGCTGGAATTGGCGTACGCCATGCGTCCATCGTGTGTCCGGACGCTGACCAGCGAAGTCTGGAACGCGCGCTGCACGGTTCCCGCGGATGCATCGCCGGAAACGAGCAGACGGTTCGGCGCGATTTCGACATTGGTGAACCCCGAAGCCTTCAGGAAGTTCGCCACCGCCTGTGCCTGCGCCTGGGTGGGCGAATAACGGGCCGCGAATTGCGCGCTGGTGAGCGGCTTGAACCCGCGCTGGGAAACCAGCGCATCCAGTTCCGCCTTGTTGCGCAGCTTCAGGCCCATCACGATGTGCATCGGACTGGAGATCGCCATTGGTCCGGCGACGACGTCGCCTTGGCGCAGCACGGTCGGGCGAGCGATCGCGGGACTCGCCGCAGTCGCGGCATTCGCCATCGCACCCACGGCCACACTCAAAGCCACTACGAGAGCTTTCAAACGAAAATTCCTTGCCATCACTAACTCTCCCTCAGGTTGGAAGAACAGGTTGAAAACCCGCGCGGCCGCACGATGCGGTCGCGTGACGACTGCAAGAGAAACTCTGATTCATCAGAGTTTCTGCGGCACAGGGATGTGCCGCACGCGAATCAAGCACGCTTCTGATACACGTGATTGATTCGCGGAGCCGAGTCCGGACATGCGCCGGGCTCGGCGCGCTCTGGCAAATCCCTGGATGGATTTGTCCAGAGCTCCCAATTTCCGCGAATGCACTTTCCCCGCCCGGCAAACGTGGCACCGAGTCCCGTGTGTTGTGTGCAAGCGGCGGCAATTGGAAGAAACTTTGCGAGCGCACGCCGCGTCGCGGTCACCGCCGGCGCCCTCACACCGGCAGCTTCATCAACCTAGCATCAGGATTTTTTGGTCGCACGCTGCGACGCACCAATGTCAAGTGCATGCGGTCATGATGGCGGTGCATGACTTGCTGCACAGCCCGCGCCGCGCAACGATGTAACCGTTTTCAGTCCGCAACCGTATGTCACACATCAACACGGCATCATCATTGAGCGAGTTGTTCGACTGGTCTGTCGGAACGTGCTTCATTTTGAGAGTGTGGCCAGGGATGGCCACTTGCTCCATCAGCTCAAAGCTGAAGCAGATCGTTTGCGAAATTCTTTGGTAGGGCAGCGAACATGGACGTTGCACAAAAAAAGCGGCCGGTTCGCACCGGCCGCTTGCAGATTGACAGTCGGGCATAGACGCCCGGCGCCAGCTTTTATTGACCGCGCTTTACCGTTACCTGCTGGGATGTGCTGTCGGTTGCGCCGTCATTGTCGGTGACAGTCAGCGTCACGGTGTACGTTCCACGCCGTGCATACTTGTGGGTCACCGGGCTCGTCGTTCCCGACGTGCCGTCACCGAAATCCCACGAGCGCGATGCGATCGTGCCGTCGGGGTCGGTGGAAGTATCGGTGAACCTCGCATACAAACTCTTGGTCTGCGTCGTGAAGCTCGCCACCGGAGGCTGATTGCCACCGCCACCGCTGAGCTCGGCGTATGCCGCGCTCCAGATCACGCTTCCGCGGCCGCTGGCGAGGTCGAAGCCCGGTCCCGCTGCATTGCCGTTGCTGCCCTGGGTGATGTCGTGGAAATCCGACGCCGACAGCGGATAGAGCAACGGTGCCGGGAAGCCGAGATTGCCTTTGCCCGCCATCACCCGCGACCAGAAGCCGACGAACATCGGCGAGGACAGGCTGGTGCCGCCTACTTGCGTGGTTTGATTGCCGTCGATGATCTTCGCACCGGAACTTGGATTGGCGTCGAACGCTACATCGGGAGTGGCGCGGTTGGTACCGCTCCACAGCGTCTGCCAGCTCGGCTTCGGCTCGATCGTGCTCTCCTCGCCGCCGGCGCCCGACCAGACCGTCTCGCTGTTCCACGTTGCACCGGAGCCGGTCGTGGCGTCCAGCGTGGTGCCGCCCACCCCGACCACGTATTGAGAAACCGATGGCCAGCATGGGCCGTTGTCACCGCGGCCGGTGTGGAAGCACTTGCTCGCGCCGTCGTCGCCGGTCGAGAACGAGAAACTTTGTCCCTGCGCGATGCCCTGTTGCAGCACTGCGTCGGTAGCGGCAAATCCGCCATCGTTCTGCGCGTCGATTTCGCTGACACCAAGCGAGCCATTGACGATCGTGGTGGTGTTGTCGTTGACTGCGAGGTTGATGCCTTCTGCAACCGCCGTATCCGAGCTGATGTTTGGCATCATGTAGAACGTGATCGAGCCGATCTGGCCGCCGGATGCGCCGACGATGGTCTGGCTATCCAGTTCCCATTCCAGAGTGCCGGAAGTGTCGCTGTTGGGCGTACCGACCACATGCGTGGTTACGGCCGGATAGCCATGCTGCGTGGTGAAGGTGTTGAGAGAATTGATCGTCTGCGTCAGGTTGCCTTCCGCCAGGATGCCCACATTGATGCCTGCACCTGTCGGCAGGCTCGAGGCGCCGTAGATGGAGGGAAAATCGGCGGGGTCGTGCCCCGTGATCGCATTGGTGCCGTTACCGCCCTGGTACACGCGGTACATCAGATGCGGGATGTGCACGTTCTGCAATCCGATCACGCCGCTGACGAACGACTGCAACGAAGCCGGGACCGTGGCGGGTTGTGTGTTGGCGTAAGCCACGCGCCCGTCATGCGTCTTGACGCTGATCAGCGAAGTCTTGAACGCGCGCTGCACGTTCGCCGCCGAGGCATCGGCCGAGATCAGGATGCGATTCGGCGCGACCTTGATATTCGTGAAACCCGAAGACTTCAGGAAATTCACCACCGCCTGCGCCTGCGCCTGGCTCGGCGAATAGCGCGCCACGAACTGCGGGCCGGTGAGCGGCTTGAATCCTGGTTTGGAAATATAGGCGTCCAGTTCCGCCTTGTTCTGCAACTTCAGACCGACCACGATATGCATCGGCTGCGACAAAGCCAGCGGACCTGCAACCACGTCTCCCTGCAGCAGCCGCGTCGGACGGGCGACTGTGGGTGTTGCAGAAGAAGCGGCATTCGCGGCCGCACCGGCAGCGAAACTCAAAGCAACCACGAGAGCCTTCAAAGCAAATTTGCTTGGCATCGCGAAACTCTCCATCAGGTATTGAGGGAACGCGCGGCCGCACGATGCGACCGCGTGACGCGTGACGACTGAAAATTTCCGCGATACACCCCTGCCGCTGCCAGGCAATCTTGGCACCGCATCCTGGACTTCAAAGTGGTGGGCGAAGCGAATGCTCCCCGTCGCGGTTCACTCCCGGCGTCCTCGGACCGGAAGTCGCGGCAACTTAGCAGCGGAGAAAACTTTGCGCACGCTGCGACGCACCACACAGAATTCTTCCGTGAGTCCTGATTTCAGGAATGCAACCGTTCGGCGAGGTATGGAACTCAGGAAGCTCTGAACAAAGCCATCCGGAGTTGTCAGAACACGCGAATTCGTCTTCGCAAATCGAGCACATCAAACCGAATCGTGCTTGGTTTGCGTGCGGCACGTCCATGTACCGCACGCAAACTTTGACAAACCAGAGTTTCCTTCAGCGTCGCGCCGACTTGATGAGATGTGTGCGACGCGTGCGGAAGATCCAAGCGAGGATCGTCAGCACGAGCAGAACCGACGCACCCCAATAGCACAGCATCAGCAGCGCGCGCAGCGGCCCGATCGAGGCGGAAAACAACAAATCCACCGCGGCGTCGGGCGTGGCTTGGATTTTCGAATACGCATCGCCGAAAGCGGCATCGGCAACGCTCTGTCCCGCGGTGTTCAAAACGGGAATCGCCGCCGCGATCGGCTGTCCGAGCACGATATAGGTGTGCATCAGCGGCGCTTCGGCGCGCGCGGATTGCGCGATCGCCGTACCAGTTCCCGGCTCGCGCGCCAAGCCGCCGAACGTCAGCAGATCGACGATCAGACAGAACAGGAACAGGAGCCCGAACAAGGCATAGAAACGAAAACGCATGGATTCCCCCGAAAACGCCAGCACCAAAATCATACACATTGCCGACGCAATGCCGCGACGAGCGAGTATGGAGCGCCTTGACCAAGGGCTACAGCATGCCGGTTTCCAGTTTGGCCGCATCCGACATCATCGAATGGTTCCAGGGCGGATCGAACACCAGGTCGACATCCGCCTCTTCGACGGTCGGGATCATCTCCAGCTTGCTGCGCACGTCGTCGACGAGGATGTCGCCCATGCCGCAACCGGGCGCGGTCAGCGTCATCCTGACGTGCACGGCGCGCTGGTTGTCGGGCCGATGTTCGAGGCTGACGTCGTACACGAGACCGAGATCGACCACGTTGACCGGGATCTCCGGGTCGAAGCAGGTGCGCAACTGCTGCCATACCGCGCGCTCGACGTCGTCGTCTCCGGCATTCTCCGGCAACTCCAACGGCTCGGGTGGCTGCTTGCCGAGCGCATCGGCCTCTTTTCCGGCGATGCGGAACAGATTGCCTTCGACGTAGACGGTGAAGCTGCCGCCCAATGCCTGCGTGATGTAACCGACCTGCCCTGCCGATAACACCACATCCTCGCCCTGCGGCACCAGGATCGCCGGACAATCGCGCGCGAGCGTGAAAGGTTCGCTGCTGGGACTGAATCCACTCATCTTTGGTGTAGCGTTGACAGACCCCGGTATTATCGCGCGTCGCGCTGCACCGGACACCCGATGACCGATGATTCGAATAAACCCGGCCTCCGCGTCACCGCGGCCGCGCGCGCGATCCACATCGTGCTTTCGCTGTTCGCGATCGTGGTCTGCGCCCTGGCTCTCGGTGCGGTGATCGGTCTGGTTTCGTTGTTTGGGCATATTTCGCCCTGCTGGCCGATGCTGTTGGGTGCGCCGGTGCTGGCGTGGATACTGCGCGCCAGCGGCAGTTTGCGCATTTCCCTCGCGCCGCTGTTCGTCGCGATCGCCGTGTTGCTGGCCGGCGCCTATGCGGAATGTCTGGACGCGATCGCGCGCATCAGCGCGGTGACCGGTGCTTCGTTTTCGGAAGCCTGGCGCCTCGGTGGCGCCTCGTTCACGCTGCAGGTAGCGGAACTGGCTTTGTCGCCATTGAGCATCATCGTCTACACGGCCGCCGCGATCATCGCAGCCGGCGTGGCGCGCCGGCGAACGATCGACCGAACATCTTGATCAGGCATCCAGCGTCTTCAGTCCCTGGATCAACTCGTTCGCCGCGGCCTGACCGTCGCCATACAACATGCTCGTGTTGTCGGCGTAGAACAGCGCGTTTTCGATGCCGGCAAACCCCTTGCCCTTGCCGCGCTTGATGACGATGACGTTCTTCGCGGCGGCCACATCGAGAATCGGCATGCCGTAGATCGGCGAATTGGGATCGGTCTTGGCCACGGGATTCACCACGTCGTTCGCGCCGATCACCAGCGCGACGTCGGTGTTGGGAAATTCCGGATTGATGTCGTCCATGTCGGCGATCAGGTCGTAGGGCACGCCCGCTTCCGCCAGCAGCACGTTCATGTGTCCCGGCATGCGTCCCGCGACCGGATGGATGGCGAATTTCACCTTGACGCCGCGATCGATCAGCAGCTTGGCAAATTCCCAGATCTTGTGCTGCGCCTGCGCCACCGCCATGCCGTAGCCGGGCACGATCGCCACGCGTTCGGCATAGGCCATCATCACCGCCGCGTCCGCGGCGTCGATCGGCTTCAACGAGCCGCCGATCTCTTGCGCTTCGCCGCTACCGCCGCCGAAATTTCCGAAGAGAACATTCGCGAGCGAGCGGTTCATCGCCTTGGCCATTAACTGCGTCAGCAATGTGCCGGCGGCGCCCACCACCATGCCGGCGATGATCATCGCCTCGTTCTGCAGCACGAAACCCTCGAACGCCACCGCGAGGCCAGTGAAGGCGTTGTACATCGAGATCACCACCGGCATGTCGGCGCCGCCGATCGGCAGCGTCATCGCCACACCGAACACCAGCGACAGCACGATGAAGGCGATCAGCAGATTCCATGCGAATGGGTGGCCTTCGATGCCCGCGACCAATGCCAGCACGCCACACACGATTGCACCGGCGAAGATAGCCAGATTGATCCAGCGCTGCAGCGGAAAAACGAAACGCCGATCCATCCAACCCTGCAATTTCGCGAAAGCGATCAGCGAGCCGGTGAACGACACCGCACCGATCAACACGCCCAGGAATGCCAGCACCAGTTCCACTGCACTCAGATGCGGGGCTGGTTGCACAACCCAGGCTTCCGGCTGGATCGGATAGGTAGACGGCACCAATGCGTTCGCCGCCAGCAGCGCCGCATTGAACTTGATCAACTCCACCGCGCCGATCGCCGCGGCCGCGCCGCCGCCCATGCCGTTGAACAGCGCGACCATCTGCGGCATGGCGGTCATCGCCACACGCCGGCCGACAATCCACGACAGCACGACGCCGACCACAATCGCGATCGCCATGGGCACGAGGTTGTGCAAACCCGGCAGGAAGAACGTCACCAGGATCGCCGCGGCCATGCCGATGCCGGCCCACACGATGCCGCGCCGCGCGGTGCGCGGCGAGCTCATGCGTTTCAGGCCCCAGATGAAAAGGACCGCCGCGATGAAATAGACCGCTTCGACGACTGTCGACATCCACGCGGGAAGTGTCATCACTATTCCCCAACAGTAAAAACGTCATCCCGGCCATGGATTGGCCGGGATCCAGCGCCAAGGATGGCAAATGGTCCCCGGATCAACGCACGTCCTTGTGCTGTCCGGGGCGGGTGCTTCCTGCACCGGTCTTGCTGGATTTGAACATCTCCAGCATCCGTTCGGTCACCACGTAACCCCCGGCGACGTTGCCAGCGGACAACAGCACGGCGATCACGCCGATGGTGACCTCCGCCGATGTGGTGGCGTGGCCCAGCGCCACCATCGCGCCCACCAGCACGATTCCGTGCACGAAGTTGGAACCCGACATCAACGGCGTGTGCAGGATCACCGGCACCCGGGCGATGATCTCGTAACCGGTGAACGCGGCCAGCATGAAGATGTACAGCGCCAGGAAGCCGGTAATCATCTGTTTACCCCGAACCGACGGATCGGCGCATGATACGGGATGCCGCGGCGGCTGCGGCGGAAGTCAACCTCTGCCGCTCTGGCGCGTTCTTTCGGACAAGTGCATGCAAAGGATCGACGATGACGTGGACGGCCAAGGTCGATTCGCGGGTGCCGTCGAAGTGAGCCTGGCGGAAACGTTGACGGAGGTTCCGCTGGACACGGCGCGGCCGGCTGCGCGCAGCATCGAGGCTTTCTTGGCCTCGGTGGAGCGCCGCGCCTGGCGTGTGGCCGAGATCGCGCTGAACGATGCCGACGAGGCGCTGGACGCGGTGCAGGACGCGATGCTGCGGTTGGTGCACCACTACAGCGGCAAGCCGGCAGAAGAATGGCCACTGCTGTTCTGGGGCATCCTGCGCCGGCGCATCACGGATTTGCAGCGCCGACGCGCGGTACGCAACCGCATCCTGGTCTGGACCGGCCGCGCGCGGCTGGACGAGGATGGCGACGAGTTGCCGGCCTGGGACACGCCGGATTCCGGTCCGGATCCTGCACGTGCCTATGTGTCGAGGCAGGCGCATGCGGCCATGTCGGCGGCGGTCCGCAAACTGCCGCGACGACAGCAGCAGGCCTTTCTGCTGCGCGTGCTGGAGGGCCTGGACGTGGCCGACACCGCGCGCGCGATGGGCTGCTCGGAAGGCAGCGTGAAAACGCATCTCTCGCGCGCACTGGATTCGTTGCGCGGACAACTGGAGGAATGGCGATGAACACCTCGCCGGAAAATCGCGACATCGAACTCGAACTGATGCGGCGCGTGCGCGCGCTGCACGAACACGCCTGCGAACACGTCGATGCGCGCACCAGAGCGAAACTCGCAGCCGCGCGGCGCAGCGCGCTGGCCACAAAAGATCATCGTCCGCGGCGCGCGCTCTGGTTGCCGGCGGCCGGCGCGGTGGCCGCTTGTGCATTGGTGATCGGGGTGGTGTGGTTCAAACCGCAAGAGGAAGCTCCGAACGCGCCGCAGCAACAAGCCTCGGCAACCAGCGATGCCGAACTGCCGCTGGATACCGACGCGCAGCAACTCGATCTCTATCAGAACCTGGACTTCTATCAATGGCTGGCGCGGCAGCCACAAACCCATGCGCCATCGAACCGGGGCCGGCAATGAAGCTGTTGCGGCCCGTGCGTGGAATGCTGCTCGCCGCCGCACTGGTGTTCGGTGCGCCAATGCTGGCGCACGCGCAGTCCGCGCAGTCCGCCAACGCGGATACGCCTATCGCATGGAATGCGCTGTCACCGCAGCAGCAGGCGCAACTCGCGCCGCTGCGCGATCAGTGGGATCAATTGCCGGCCAAACGACAGCAGCAACTCTCGAGCAATGCGCAGCGGTGGGCGGCGTTGCCGCCGGATCGTCAACAAGACATTCATGAGCGCCTGCAGCGCTGGGCGAACATGACGCCGCAGCAGCGCGAACAACTGCGCCAGAACCTGCGCGCCTTCAGGCAGATGTCGCCGCAGGAGCGCGCCAAGGTCAAGCAGGCCTTCGAGCAATTCCAGTCGCTGCCGCCGGAGCAGCGCCATGCGCTGCGCGAACAATGGCGCAACGCGAGTCCGCAGCAGCGCCAGCAGTGGCTGCACAGCGGCCAGCCGGAGCCGAAACGGCCGCCAAGGGGGCATTGAAGATTTCAAGGATTAGAAAGAATACAGACACCCGTCATTCCGGAGCCGCAGCAGCTTCATCGCGGCGGAGCCAGGAATCCAGCCTTCACGAAGGCGAGCTGGATTGAAAGTGCGCGTTGTGCGTTACTTGAAAACCACCTCACCCGCGCGCACCACACACGACTTCGCCACCAGCTCGTCCTCGAAGTCGGGTTTCACCGCGTCATCGTTCACCAGCAGCTCGGCGAAATTGGCGAGATTGCGCGCGTACATTTCCGAAGCGTGCAGCGGCGCACCGGCAGGAAGGTTCAGCGGACCGATCACGCTGACACCGTGCTGCTCGACGGTTTCGCCGCGACGGGTGGCTTCGCAGTTGCCGCCGCTTTCGGCGGCGAGGTCCACGATCACTGCGCCGGCTTTCATGCCATCCACCATCGCGGAAGAAATGATCTTCGGCGCTGGCCGTCCCGGCACCGCGGCGGTGGAGACGATCACGTCCACCCCTTTCAGGTGCTCGGCCAGTTTCGCCTGCTGCGCGGCGCGCTCTTCGGCGGTCAGTTCGCGCGCGTAGCCGCCCTGCCCGGCGGCGCTGACGCCCAGATCCAGAAACTTCGCGCCCAATGATTCGATCTGTTCGCGCGTCTCCGGCCGCACGTCGAAACCTTCCACCTGCGCCCCGAGCCGCTTCGCCGTGGCGATTGCCTGCAATCCCGCCACGCCCGCGCCGATCACCAGCACCTTCGAGGGCCGCAACGTGCCGGCGGCGGTGGTCAGCATCGGAAAGAATTTCGGCGCGGCTTGCGCCGCGATCAGCATCGCGCGGTAACCGGCGACCGCGGCTTGCGAAGACAGCACGTCCATCGCCTGAGCGCGCGTGGTCCGCGGCAACAGCTCCAATGAAAACGCCGTAATTTGCCGCTGCGCGTATTGCGACAGCCGTTCGCCCGCGCCGTGCGGGCGCAACTGGCCGACCAGCAGGGCACCGGATTTCATCGTTGCGGCACGTGTTTCTTCCAGCGGCTGCACGCACAGCAGAATGTCGGCCTGCGCGAGCACTTCGTCCGCATCGGCACACTGCGTGTCGCCATATGCATCGTCGCGAAATCCCGCGCGCTCGCCCGCACCGCGTTCCAGCAGCACACGCAATCCGCGAGTCTTGTATTTCTTTGCGGTCTCAGGCGTGATCGCCACGCGTCGCTCGTCGGCGGCGGTTTCGCGCAATGCTGCAATCGTGATCGGCATCGTCGGCCTCCTTCGCCGCCGCATCGTAACTTATGCGCGATGCAAATTGAGAAGTGCGGCAGGGATGGCTGCTTTTCCGCACAGGATGCGCACTATAGATTCGCATCCGGCTAAACTTCGCGGATGCCCGATCACGTTATCGACTTCCTGCGCACGCGGCACTCGACACCCGCAATGCAGTTGGGTGAACCCGCGCCGGATCCCGAACAACTGCGGCAAATCCTGGAAGCGGCGATCCGCGTGCCCGACCATGGCAAGCTCGCGCCGTGGCGGCTCGTCGTGCTGCAAGGACCTGACAAGGCTGTCTACGGCGAACGCCTCGCGCAATTGCATGCGCGCGTCGATCCGCAGGCGCCGCCGCAGAAACTGGAGAAGGACCGCCAGCGCTTCAACGCCGCGCCGCTGGTGATCGCGGTGATCGCACGCATCGAAGAAAACCATCCGAAAATCCCTGCGCAGGAACAACTGCTTTCTGCTGGTTGCGTAGCCCACAATCTGCTGATCGGCGCGCAATCGCTGGGCTTCGGCGCGCAGTGGCTGACCGGCTGGTCGGCTTACGACCGCGAGGCGGCGAAACTGCTCGGCCTGGCGGAGAACGAGCGCACGATCGCCTACATCCACATCGGCACGCCGCGCGAGCACGCGCCGGAGCGCGAGCGGCCATTGCTGCGCGACGTCCTTTCCGAATGGAAGGCATGAACGCATCCGCGCGCACGTTGTACCTGCTGGACGCCAGCATGTACGTGTTCCGTGCCTGGCATTCGATGCCGGACCAGTTCTTCGACGTGGACGGCGCACCGGTCAACGCGGTGCACGGCTTCACGCGTTTCCTGATCGAATTCGTCGAGCGCACGCGGCCGACGCACGCCGTGGCGGCGTTCGACATTTCGCTCACCAGCTCCTTCCGCAATTCGATTTATCCGGCCTACAAGGCCAATCGCGATCCCGCGCCACCGGAACTGAAGCGCCAGTTCGAATACTGCCGCGAGATCGCCTCCGCGCTGGGCTTTTGCGTGCTGGCCGATGTCGCTTACGAAGCGGACGACCTGATCGGCAGTGCACAGGCCGCGTTGCGCGCGCACGGTTTCCGCAGCGTGATCGTTTCCGCCGACAAGGATTTCGGTCAGTTGCTGGACGGCGACGACGAACAATGGGACTACGCGCGCAACCTGCGCTGGCGCGCCGACGGAGTGCACGCGAAACTCGGCGTGCACGCGCGGCAGGTGATCGATTTCCTGGCGCTGACCGGCGACTCGATCGACAACATTCCCGGCGTGCCCGGCATCGGCCCGCGCACCGCCGCGGCGCTGCTCCAACATTTCGGCACGCTGGAAGAATTGCTTGCGCGGCTGGATGAAGTTTCGTACCTGCGCATCCGCGGCGCGCCCATGATCGGCGCGAAACTTCGCGCCTATTCGGAGCAGGCGTTGCTGTCGCGGCAGCTCGCCGCGATCGCGCTGGATGCGCCGGTGCCGCGCGCACCGGAAGCGCTGCTGCGCCGCATGCCGGATTCGTCCGCGCTGGACGCGCTGTTCGAACGCGTGCGGCTGGGCCCCATGACCCGCGCCCGCGCGCAGAAGCTCGTCGATTCGTTCGGCTCTTCTTCGGAATCGGCAGAGGTCGTTTCGTGAGCCACCATCCGCGCATTCCGCCCGAAGCGGATGCAGAAACCACCACGCTTTTCGCCGGTAAGTGGTTGACGTTGAAGGCGCGTGGCCGCTGGGAATTCGTCGAGCGCAACTCAAAAGGCGGCGCGGTGATCATCGTCGCTGTAACGCCGGAAGAACGCGTGTTGTTCGTCGAGCAGTACCGCATGGCGATCCGCGCTTTCACCATCGAGATGCCGGCCGGGTTGGTCGGCGATCTCGAACACGCCGGCGACGAGGACTTCGAAACTGCCGCCTGCCGCGAGCTGATCGAGGAAACCGGCTACGCCTGCGCGCGCGTGGTGCACCTCCATTCCGGACCTTCCTCGGCGGGCATGAGTACCGAGATGATGCACTTCGTGCGCGCGCTGGACCTGCGCAAGGTCGGCGATGGCGGCGGCGATGACACCGAAAACATCGTCGTGCACGAAGTGCCGCGCGATCAGGCCGGCGAATGGCTGCGCGCAAAGGCCGCGGAAGGCTTTTCGATCGATCCGAAGTTGTTTGCGGGGTTGTGGTTTCTGGAGCACTGCAAGGTGGAGTGAACTACCCTGCCGCGTGCCACACCACGAATTTCCATAGCAGCAGCAATGCCATTGCCAGCGTTACCGCGAGCGTCAGCGTGATCCCGGCCGCGCGGCCGAACGACAAGCCCGCGTAGTTCGACAGCCCGATCGCATGCAGCACGCGGCCCACGATCAGCACGATACCGAACACGTGCAACAGCCAAGGCCAGGTCTGGTCCAGGTCGAGGATCAGCAGCAGCAGCAACGCGATCGGAAGGTATTCGACCGCGTTGGCGTGCGCGCGGACGGCACGCGCCAGCCGTTCGTTGCCGCCCGTGCCGATGCCGACTTTCTCGGTGTTGCGCAGCCAGACGACGCGGATCGCCAGCACCACGACCAGCAGCGCAGCCAACGCCGCGTACAAGCCGGTGATATGCATCATTGCGCTGTTCTCCCTGATTGTGATCGCAACCTGCGCGCGCGCAGCACGGCTGCAACAGCTGCGAGAACCGCGATGGCCAGCAGCACGATCGCGGTGATATTGCGCACGCCGAACCAGAACAGGCACGCGAGCAGTGCCAACGGAGTGATCGCGGCGCCGAGCGCCAGCCACTCGTCGCGTCGACCCCGCGGCAGCATCAGCAATACGCCCGCCCACGCCAGCAGGATCGCCAGCACGCGTTTCGCCCACGCGTAATCCGGGCGCGGTGCGGCATCCGGCACCACGTCGCTCAAGGAGCGCTTGCCGATCTGCACCTGGGTGAGATCGCCGCCGGACGCATCCTGCGTCTGCATCAACGTGCCGCTCTGCGCGCGCGCCAGCACGGTGAGTTCCTTCGGCGCGATCTGCATCCAGCTCACGCGCAGATCGCCGATGCGCGGATGCTCCGGATCGGCACTCGTCACCAACGTCCCGTCGTGCGCCTGGAAAGTCGCCGCCATGTTCGGCGGCAGCGCATGGAAATCCGGCATGAAATCCTCGACCCCTTCTATTTCCGCCACCAGTTTCGGCCCCAGCCGAAACCCGCCGACGCGCACGTCCGGCGAATCGAAACGCGCGCCATCGAATGGGAACGCACCGGGATTTTCGTGGCCCTCTGGCTGCGCGAACTTCGAGGAATCGACCGCATGATCGACCCAGTCCTGGTCGTAGAAACGCTGCCCGCCATTGATCTCGTGCCACTGGAACATCTGGACCTTGCGCACTAGCGCCACCGCATCCGCGCTGACATCGAACTGCGGATCGCGCGCGGGTTTGGCGATTTGGGTAGCGCCTGCAACGAATACCAGTCGTCCGTCGCTGATCGGTCCGGGTTTCGCGTCATTGCCGGATAGCACGAAGCCACCCAGCGCATCCTCGCCCATCGCGCGCAGGCGATCGGCGTGTTCGGTGAACCCGATCAGCAGCAGCGCGATCAGAAGCAGGATCGCACCGGCGATCGCCGCTGCGAGGGTGCGAATCTGGTGAGGTTCGCGCGCCTCCATGCGCGCAGCTTACAACGTAAGCCCACGCAATTCCCGCTGCTCCTCGCGCACGCCATAGCGGCCGCGCTCGTCGCGCTGCGGCGTGGCAGCGGCAACTTCGTGGTCGTGCGTGAAAAACAGCTTGACGCCACGCTCGATCTTGTCGTCCAGGAACTCGCGCTTCTCGTCGATCAGCAATTCCGCTGCGCGGTCGTAACCCATCGTCACCGGCAGGTGCACCCACGAACGGCCGGGGATCAGGTCCGCACAATAGACGATGCCGCCGCGATCGCTTTCGCCGATGATCTCGCTCAGCATCAGCCCCGGCGTGTGGCCTTGCGAAAAATGAAAGCGCACGGATTTGCCAAGCGTGCGCGAATGTTCGCCATCCACCAGTTCCAGCCGGCTGCTTCGTTCCAGCAATTCAGGCAACCCGGGAACGAACGAAGCGCGGTCACGCGGATGTGGATCTTTGGCACGCAACCAGTGCGTGGTGCTGACAAGGTACGTCGCATTCGGGAACAGCAGGCGCGGCGATTCGCCTTCCTTCCATTCCGCCAGCAAACCACCCGCGTGATCGAAATGAAGATGCGAGAGCACCACCACGTCGACGTCTTCGTGGCTCAATCCGGCTTCGCGCAGCGAATTCAGCAGCACGTGCCGGTCTTCGACCACGCCATAGCGCTCGCGCAGCTTCGGCTCGAAGAACGCACCGATGCCGGTTTCGAACAACACGTTCTTGCCGTCGAGTCCGGTCGCGAGCAGGCAACGGCAAGCCAGCGGGATGCGGTTCTGCTCGTCCGGCGCAATCCATTGCGACCACATCGCGCGCGGCGCATTTCCGAACATGGCTCCGCCATCGAGCTTCTGCGAATTACCAAGTAGCGACCAGAGTTTCATCGCGTCACTGCACCTTCCCCTCGCCCGAATCGCCGCGCGGATCGCTCGCCGCGTCCAGTGTGTTGTTCTTGCGGTTCCAGATCACCGCGTTCATGAAACCCCAGTGGTGCTCGCCGGCGTTGACTGTGTAACCCATCCTGCGCAGCGCGGCGATGGTCGCGGCGTCGAGCGCACCGGGCTCGGCGGAAATCACGTCGGGTAGATATTGATGATGGAAGCGCGGCTTGGCGACGATCTGCTGCGCGTCCATGCCATCGACGAAAGCGAGCACGCCTTCCAGCACCATGGTGATGATGCGCGAACCGCCGGGCGTGCCGATCACCAGATCCTTGTCCGGGCCGAACACGAAAGTCGGCGTCATCGAAGAGAGCGGCCGCCGGCCTTTTGCCGGCGCATTGGCTTCGTAACCTATCAAGCCGTACGCGTTGGGTTTCCCGGGCACCAAAGCGAAGTCGTCCATCTCGTTGTTGAGCACGAAGCCGGTGCCGGGAATCACCAGACACGAACCGAACGAAGTATTCACCGTCTGCGTGCCGGCCACCATGTTGCCGTCCGCATCGATGATCGAGAAATGCGTGGTGTGCATGCTCTCCGGATTCGCCGTCGGCAGCGAGTCGCTGGGCGTCGCCTGATCCGGCTTGATCGATGCGCGCAATTTATCCGCATACGCCATGCTGGTGAGCTTCGCCACCGGCATCTGCACGAAATCCGGATCGCCCAGATACTGCGTGCGATCGCGGTAGCCGCGGCGCATCGCTTCCACGATCGTGTGCACGCGGTGCGCGCGATCCATCTTGTCCAGGTCAAACCCGGAGAGGATGTTCAACATCTCCGCCAGCACGATGCCGCCGGACGAAGGCGGTGAGGCGGAAACGATGTGGAATTTCGCTTTACCCGGCGGCTGGTAATCGAACGCGATCGGCGCGCGCTCCTTCACCTTGTAATCCGCGAGATCGTCCAGCGTCCACTCGCCGCCGGCTGCTCGCACGCCGTCGACCAGCCTCGAAGCGAACTCGCCGCGATAGAACCCGGCATTGCCGTTCTTCGCAATGCGCTCCAATGTATTCGCCAGATCGGGATTCTTGAACGTCCACCCGGCTTGCGGCGGTTTACCGTTCGGCAGCAGCAGCGCGGCCGAGCCAGCATAACGCGCGATCACATCGGCGCGTTCGCGCAGCGCGGAAAGAAAACGATCATCGGGTTGAAAGCCTTCACGCGCGATGCGGATTGCCGGCGCCAGCGATTTCGATAATGACAACTTGCCGTAGTGCTGCGCGAGATACACCAGCGCGGCCGGTTCGCCGGGAATCGCCGCCGCCAGCGGACCATTGACCGACTTGTCGCGGTCGGGTCGGCCGCTTGCGTCTTCGTACAACTTGCTGGATGCGCCGGTGAACGCGGTTTCGCGCGCATCCAGCATCACATCCTTGCCGTCGGACGCGCGGTGCAGCAGGAACAATCCGCCGCCGCCGATGCCGGAGCTCTGTGGTTCGACCACCGACAACGTGGCCGCCACCGCGATCGCCGCATCGAAAGCATTGCCGCCTTCGCGCATCACTTCCAGGCCGGCTTCGGTCGCCAGCTTGTGCGCCGAGGCGACCGCCGCGTGGCCCGGCGGCTGCGCGGGTGTTGCAGATTGCGTCGCAGGTTTCGGATTGTCGCACCAAGCCGGTGCCGCAACGAACAACATGACGCAGAACATCAGCAACACGCGACGCAACTTCATGCGGCGTTCTCCTTGGCCGTCAAACGTTTGTATTTGATAAACAATTGGTCAGGCGTTTCGATGTGACCGGGATCGGTGAGGATGCATTCCACCGGACAGACGGCGATGCACTGCGGTTCATCGAAATGCCCGACGCATTCCGTGCACAGCGCCGGATCAATGACGTAGTACTCCTCGCCCTGCGAGATCGCGCGGTTGGGACACACGGGCTCGCACACGTCGCAGTTGACGCAGGCGTCGGTGATCTTCAAGGCCATCGCGGAATTTTAGCATCCGCGGCGGCATTCCCCTCTCCCGTTGCGGGAGAGGGACTGCTCTTCATGCGGCACTCACATCTGCGCGAAACGGAACTCCGCTCCGCTCGGCGCCACGGCCTGCTGCACCCGATCCTTGTCCGCGGCGTTGCCAACGAACAGCACCACCACGCCCTTGAACGAACCGGGCTGCGCGTTCTTGAATGCGGTGATCAGCGCATCTGCGGTCTTGCCGGAGTCGGGTCCGCCCGCAGCGATCATGTTGCCAGGCAGCACGGTCTGCGCGACCACGCCGTTCAAGGTGTCCTGCGTGCGTTGCCTCGCGCCCGCGGTTGCCGGATCATCGCCGGCCGGAATGAAATACATGTAAGGCGTATTGTTGATGCCCTGCATGTGCGCCTGCACGACCTGGCTGAGATAGGTCTTCCAACCAGTCATGTCGGTCGGGCTGCTCGGCTTGCTGACCTGCGCCGGTTGCGCCGACTGATCCGTCTGCTGACCCTTGTTGCACGCCGACAGCGCCAACGTTGCGGTAAGCGCGAAGAGAAAAGCGAATGCGAATTTGCGCATGGTGTTCACCTCAGATCGTTGTAGTTCGATGAAGCCTGAAACGTTCCCGCAAGGCGTCCTGCACAGCGGGGTGGACGAACCCTGAAACGTCGCCTCCCAGGCGTGCGATCTCGCGCACCAGCGAGGACGAAATGAAGCTGTAGGCCTCCGCCGGCGTCAGGAACAAGGTTTCGGCCTGCGGAATCAGATGCCGGTTCATGCTGGCGAGTTGAAACTCATATTCGAAATCCGACACCGCGCGCAAGCCGCGCAGGATGACACCGGCGTTCACCGACGCCACGAATTCCACCAGCAGCGTGTCGAAACCACGCACCTCGACATTGGGGATGCCGGCCAGCGCCACGCGCGCCAGCTCGATGCGCCGGTCCAGTTCCAGATATGGCGTCTTGGCCGTGCTCTCCGCCACCGCAACGAAGATGCGGTCGAACAGCGGCGCGGCGCGCGCGATCAGATCGCTGTGCCCGTGCGTGATTGGATCGAACGTGCCCGGATACACCGCGATGCGGCTGTCGGCGTTGGCGTACTGTTTCCCCATGCGCATGCGATCGAAAAAGCCGGGCTTGAGCTTAGCACTCATCGGCGTTTATAGAGCGCGCCGAGCACCGCGCCGGCGCGGCCGTGGCGTTGCAGTGTCCAGTTCGCGGGCGGCTCGAACGCTGGCTGCAAAGGAGTTTCGACGTAGATGCGTGCGCTTGCAGAGAGCCAGCCGTGTTCTTCCAGCAGCGAGGCAACACGGGTCCACAGATCGGCATCGAACGGCGGATCGAGAAAGACGACATCGAACGGTTGCGCCGGGGTTCGCGAAAGCAACTGCAGCGCATCGGCACAGCGCACCTCGCCATTATCGATATGCAACCTGGCAAGATCGGCGGTGACGTGCTCAGCCTGCTGGCGATCGCGTTCGATCATCAAGGCGCGCGCCGCGCCGCGCGAGAGCGCCTCGATGCCCAGCGCACCGCTGCCGGTGAAGGGATCCAGCACGCGCGCGCCTTCTATCACCGGCATCAGCCAGTTGAACAAGGTTTCACGCAGACGCTGCGGCGTGGGCCGCAGATCGGCAAGCACGGGCACGGCCAACTTCGAACCACGCAACGAGCCGCCGATGATCCGCACCGCACCGGGCGGTGCATTGTCGCGCGTGCGTTTCATGGACGTTGCGGAACGGCTGTTAGCATGCGTGGATTCTCCGGCAGCATTTTGCTCAGCGCCAGTCATGCAGAAGTTCTGGAAAAAGATCACCGGCCGCGGCGAGCCCGAGGAAGCCCAACCAATGGCTCCGCAAATGGAACTGCCCGAACCGGCGGCGGCTGCCGCAGCGGCTGAACCGGTGGAAGCGGCGCTGACCGCGCAGCAGGCGCAAGCGGCGGATGCGGTGGCCGCGGAAACCGCCGAACCTGCGCAGCCGGTCAAGCGAAGCTGGCGCGAGCGTCTTTCCGGCAGCGGTTTCGCGCGCAATCTCACTTCGCTGTTCGTACGGCATCCAAGACTCGACGACGAACTGCTGGATGAACTGGAAACCACGCTGATCACCGCCGATGTCGGCGTCACGGCCACGCATGAGCTGGTGGAAAACCTGCGCCGCCGCATGCATAAACGCGAATTCGCCGATGCCGATGCCCTGCTGGATGCGCTGCGCGCGGAATTGGTCGCACTGCTGGAATCGGTCGCGAAGCCGCTGGACGCCGGCGGTCGCAAGCCGTTCGTGCTGCTGGTCGTCGGCGTCAACGGCGTCGGCAAGACCACCACCATCGGCAAGCTGGCGCGCCGTTATCGCGACGAACGCCGCAACGTGATGCTGGCCGCGGGCGACACTTTCCGCGCGGCCGCGGTCGCGCAATTGCAGGAATGGGGCGCCCGCAATTCCGTGCCGGTGATCGCGCAAGGCCAGGGCGCGGATTCGGCCAGCGTAATCTTCGATGCGTTGCAAACCGCGCAGGCACGCGGCATCGACGTGCTGATCGCCGATACCGCCGGAAGATTGCACACGCAAGCCGGCCTGATGAACGAGCTGGCGAAGGTGAAACGCGTACTCGGCAAGCTGGATCAAAGCGCGCCGCACGAAGTGCTGATGGTGATTGACGGCACCACCGGCCAGAACGCCATCAGCCAGGTGCGCCAGTTCCGCGAGGCGACCGGCGTCACCGGACTGGTCGTGACGAAACTCGACGGCACCGCAAAGGGCGGCGTGGTGTTCGCATTGGCGCGCGAATTCGGTTTACCGATCCGCTATGTCGGCTTGGGCGAAGGCGCGCAGGATTTGCGCGTGTTCGATGCTGACGCATTCGTCGATGGCTTGTTGCCCAAAAATCTCTGAAAAGCTACTGCGCTCGACTGATTCAAAACAGCATGATGCCCGCCGGCGGTGCGAGGATCAGGCCCGATACATGGATGTACCGCTTTGGGGCCAAGGAATCCTCATGTACTGACGTGTACACTCCGGTTCCTGCGCTCTGACGCTCCGGCGTCGCGCAATCTGCCTTCGCTCGCACCGCTTTTGAGAGATTTTTACCTCCGATGGACTTGCTGGTTTCCCTGCGGCGGCATCCGTGGCGATGGTTCGCCGCCGCGGCGATCGCGCTGATCCTCGTCGCCTTGATCGCTGCGGCGCTGTTCGTGCGGTCGCTGCTGCAACCGCAACGTTTCACCGCGCTGCTGCAATCGCAACTTGCCGGTGCCGGGCTGGTGTTGGCCGTGGACAAACCCGCCGCGCCGGCGCTGTGGCCGCATCCGGCGGTGCAGTTGCAAGGATTCCAGTTGAGCAGCATAGGTTCGAATGCGCCGCTGCTGACCGCGACGGAAGCCCGGATCGTGGTGCCGTGGCGTGCTCTACTGCACCGGGAATTGGCGATCGAACGCCTGGAAATCCAGTCGCCGCGCATCGATCTCGACCAGCTGCAGGCGCTGACCTCGAAGCTGCCGCATGTCTCGGGTGCACCGCAGTTGCCGCGCATCGGGGCGGGCATCCGGATCACCGACGGCACACTGGTGCGCGGCGACGAACCGCTGCTGTTCGACATCGACGCGGAAACCGGCGCGCTGCTGCCGGATATTCCGTTTCGTCTCGCCGCCTCGGCGCGCAATGGCGACGATCGCGCGGGCAGGCTCGTGTTGAGCGCGCTGCCGCGTCATCAGGACGACACTTTGCGTTTCGATCGGATCAGTCTCGATGCGCAGATCGAACGCGGCCCTGGAGTAGTTGTCGCCGGCGATGCGGTCTGGAACGGAGGCACCGATGTGGCCGCCACGCTGCAGGGCACGTTGACTCTGCCCGCGCAGGCGATGTCGGGCGGTTCGTCTACGGCGGCTGCGAACGGCAGCGCATCCGCCACGCGCAAATACGCGCTCACCTTGCGGATCACGCCGGCAAGAGGTGCGGCGCCACTGACCGCTGCGTTGAAGCTGGACGGCGTCGACGAACACGCCGATGTACGCGTTCCTCCCGAGGCCTTGATGAACTGGTGGCGCGGCGTGCTGGCTACAACACCGGGGAAACCGCTGCTACTTCCGCCGCTGCAAGGCCAGGTGCAAGCCGACGAAATCGGCTACGGCCCATTGCACATGCAAGGTGTGACGCTGGATGCCGGACCCGCCGTCGCGCCGCTATCGGCCGGCAGCACTCCGCCGCCGGCGAGCACGGCGGCGAAGAAGGAAGTCGCGCATTGAGCATGCCTACCGGCAGCGGCAATGACGGTATCGCTTCGCGCCTGCTGCGGTGGTTCGACCGTCACGGCCGGAATGATCTGCCCTGGCAGCACCCACGCACGCCGTATCGCGTGTGGATTTCCGAAGTCATGCTGCAACAAACCCAGGTCGCGACGGCGATTCCGTATTTCGAGCGTTTCGTGCGCGCGCTGCCGGACGTGCAGGCGTTGGCGAACGCGAGCGAGGACGAGGTGTTCGCGCTATGGTCCGGGTTGGGCTACTACGCCCGCGCGCGCAACCTGCATCGCGCCGCACGCGCCTGCGTGGCGCACAGCGGCGAACTGCCGGCCGAATTCGATGCGCTGCTCGCGCTGCCCGGTATCGGGCGTTCCACCGCCGGAGCGATCCTCGCGCTTTCGCGCGGCGAGCGTTTTTCGATCCTGGATGGCAACGTCAAGCGTGTACTGGCTCGCCATGCCGGCGTGCGCGGCTGGCCGGGCGAGCGCAGCGTCGACGAAGAACTCTGGGCGCTGACAGAAAAGAATACGCCGCACCGACGTATCGCCGACTACACGCAAGCGATCATGGATCTCGGCGCCACCGTGTGCACGCGCGCGCGGCCGCGTTGCAGCGAATGTCCGTTGTCGGACGACTGCGTTGCATTCCGGCAAGGCTTGACGGCGGTGTTGCCGCAGCAGCGCCCTTCGCGGATATTGCCGGAACGCAATACGGTGATGCTGATCCTGCGCGATGCACGGCGGCGTGTGCTGTTGCAACGGCGCGGCGTCGGTGGTGTGTGGTCGGGTTTGTGGAGCCTGCCTGAAGCCGAGGACATCGCGCACGCTGCGCGCGCAGCGGCGAAGTTCGCGCGTGTCGATGCATCATCCGCGCAGCGCCTGCAACCGTTCCTGCACACCTTCACGCACTACCGCTTGCACGCGCAGCCGCTGCTATGGCTCGAAGTTCATTCGGCTCATGCCGTTGCGGACAGCGACACGCGCTGGTGCACGCAGACCGAATTCGCGCAGTTGGGCATGCCGGCGCCCGTACGAAAGCTATTGAATGCGATCATCCATGATCGCCGCACTCCACAAGATCTCCGTTGCTGCGACTGATCGCTCTCAACAGATCAAAAGCGGCGATCCCAGGCCGCGCTTTTTTCAAAGAAAAGCCATGCATAAACTTACTTCTGAATGGGGATTGCAATGAGCCGCACGGTTTTTTGTGCCAAGCTGCAGCGCGAAGCCGAAGGCCTGGAATACGCGCCGTGGCCGGGCGAGCTGGGCAAACGCATCTACGAGCACGTCAGCAAGCAGGCCTGGCAGCAATGGCTGACACACCAGACGATGCTGATCAACGAGAACCGTATCTCACCGCTCGATCCTAAAGCGCGCGCGTTTCTCGCGGAGCAAATGGAGAAGTTCTTGTTTGCTGGCGAGGCGGAGAAACCGGCAGGTTATGTGCCGCCGGAATGAGGCAAGCATCCATCCGTGGTGCGCTTTCCTGCCCGCACGTCCATGTGCGTGCGTTCGCAAGCGCGCGATCTGCCCTCGTTGGCAGATCGCCGGCGCGCTTGCTCACCCGCTCGCTTTTTCGGCGCGCATCGCCTTGTAATCCACCTTCTGGATCTGCAGGATCCGGCACCGCTGCGGGCCGTTCCGGTTGTACTTCACGAAATCCATGCCGGCGTTGACGTCGCCCGCGGTGGAAGTCAGCCCGATCGCGAAGGCGAAATCCAGATCGATGCAGGGTTGCTCCAGCGTCAGCAGATACACCTGATTGACGCCGGTCCACACGGCGATCGCATCCTGACCCTTGGCGTTCCTGCCCAGATACTGGAAGTTGTCGAGACGAAAATAATGCATGTCGCGCTGCGGTGGTCCGGCGTAGCGCTCGAAACGCGCCAGATCCTTCGCGTCGCTGTGTTTCGGCAATTGCGCGGCCCACGCGCCCGCGGCCAGCGCCGCCGTGAGCACCGCTGCAAATTGTAGGGTTTTTTTCATGGCCGGCTCCTGTGAATTGTCTCTATGGGTGCTTGTGAACACCATTCGCGTTGCGCTGCCGCCTTTCACGGACATTACACAGCCGCCCCGGAGAGGCCGGATGACTGGCCGCTGAAAGCTCGCGGAAACGGGGGCCGGTCAAAGTCGCGACATTCCGCGACAAGCGGAGCATTTGCTTTTACCATTGCGCCGCCACCCGGCGCTTCCTCCCGCTGCGGATCGCGACCGAGATCGACATGCCCCAGTCTTCCGCCCACGCCCCGTTGCAATGGTTGTCGCGGCTGTCCACCAGCCGTTTCAACAATTACGCCGGGTTGAGTTCCGACGTGCTGGTCGCGCTCGGGCTGATCGCCGCCGGCCTCCGGCGTGACGAGCTGGGCGCGATGATGATCCTGTGGCTGGTGCTGTGCGGGCTGCTGATCTTCAGCCTGATCGAATATGCCGTGCATCGCTGGCTGTTCCATGGGCCGTTCGAGGTGTTCGAACAAGGACACCGCCGCCACCACGAAGAGCCGCGCGGTTACGACGCGCTGCCGTTCTTCCTGCCTCCGCTGGCATACCTGCTGCTGGCCGCATTGCTGACCTACGTGATGCCCACCGGTCCCGCTCTGCTGCTGGGGGGTTCGATCGCCGCCGGTTACGCCGCTTACGGGCTCAGTCACTGGAGCATCCACGCGTTCCGTTACCGGCATCCGCTGGTGCGCAACTGGGCCGCCGCCCATCACATCCACCATAATCATCCGGAGCGCAATTTCGGCGTGACTTCGCCGCTGTGGGATTGGGTGCTGCGCACGCAGTACGTGTCGACTTCGAAGCGTTTGCGCACGCGTTGAGTTGATGCAAGCGACGCTGCCGCATCCCATTCCCTATCAAGGCAGCAAACGACTTCTCGCGCCGGCCATCGCGCGGCATTTCCCATGCGGCATACGCACGCTGTACGAGCCCTTCGCCGGGTCCGCAGCGATCACGCTTTACGCAGCGCGGCACGATCTCGCGCGGCGTTTCGTGATGGGCGACAGTCTGCCCGCCCTCGTCGAACTGTGGCGCTGCATCGTCGAGCGCCCGCAAAACACCGCCAGCCGCTATCGCGCGCTGTGGTCCGGGCAACACCCGGACGAAGGGCATTTCAACCGCGTGCGCGAGCGCTGGAACCGCGATCGCGATCCGGTGGATCTGCTGTACCTGATTTGCCGCTGCGTCAAGAACGCGGTGCGCTTCAACGTGCGCGGCGAATTCACGCAATCGGCCGACCGGCGCAGGATGGGCATGCATCCGGATCGCATGCAGAATGCGATCGAAGGCGCATCGGCTTTGCTGCGCGATCGCGTGGAACTGCGCTGCGGCCACTGGCTGGAGACTTGCGCGGATGCAAGCGCACGCGACTTCGTCTATCTCGACCCGCCCTACCTCGGCACTTCGACCGGCCGCGACAAGCGTTACCACGCGCAGCTCAAGCGCGATGAATTGATCGATGGTTTGTCCCGATTGCACGCGCGAGAGATTCCGTTCGCGCTGTCGTACGACGGCGCTACCGGCGCGAAGAACTACGGGCCGCCGCTGCCAGATCATCTTCGTCTCGCGCACTTGCTGCTCGAAGCAGGACGTTCTGCGCAAGCCACGCTGTCCGGCCGCAACGAGCGCACGATCGAGAGCCTGTACCTTTCGGCGAACGGCGATGCGGTCGCCCAAGACCGCGCCGGGCCCTCTGCAACGCCATCCCGGCCGGATCGCACGCGACAGCCGACGCCACACTCACGTATCATTCGTTCGGCTGACACCAGACCTCGCGACATAAGGAGAGCACCATGACGCCGCTGGATAAACCGCTGAAGCGCCTGATCAACGTGGACGGCAAGGACTACACGCTGGTGATCGATCCGCAAGGTTTGAAGATCACCGAGAAAGGCCATCGCCGCGGCACGGAGCTGGCGTGGAAAGCCATCCTCAGCGGCGACGCAGGACTGGCCGCGGCCTTGCAGGCTTCGGTGGATTCGCACTGATGAAAGTGTGTGCGCTGCCCTCCGGCGCAGCGTACATCATGACGAAAGCCGTACGAGGCGCGCGATCGCCTCGCCGCTAATGAGACTTCCCTTGGATGCGAAGACCGGTTTCGCCGGCCTCGAAATCGGCTACGACATCCCCGCACTGCCAGGCATGGATGCGGCGGACGTCCAGACGCCCTGCCTGATCCTCGATCTGGACGCGCTGGAGCGCAATATCCGCAAGATGGGCGAGTACGCGCGTGCCCACGGCATGCGCCACCGCAGCCACGGCAAGATGCACAAATCCGTCGATGTGCAGAAACTGCAGGAAAGCCTCGGCGGCGCGGCCGGTGTCTGCTGTCAGAAGGTTTCAGAAGCCGAAGCCTTCGCGCGCGGCGGCATCAAGGACATCCTTGTCTCGAACCAGGTGCGCGATCCGATGAAGATCGATCGTCTCGCGCGCCTGCCGAAATGCGGCGCGCGGATCGGCGTCTGCGTCGATGACGTGACGAACGTGGCCGAACTTTCGGCCGCTGCGCGGAAACACGGCACGTCACTGGAGTGTCTGGTGGAAATCGATTGCGGTGCGGGGCGCTGCGGTGTCGTCACGAGTGAAGCCGCGGTCGAAATCGCGCAAGCCGTCGACGCGGCTCCTTCGCTGAAGTTCGCCGGCATCCAGGCGTATCAAGGATCGATGCAACACCTGGAACGTTACGAAGATCGCAAGGCCAAACTCGATGCCGCGATCGCGCAGGTGAAAACAGTGGTCGCGGCGCTGGAAGCGGTCGGCCTGAAAGCGGGAATCGTCACCGGCGGCGGTACCGGCTCGTATTACTTCGAATCGAATTCCGGCGTGTACAACGAACTGCAATGCGGCAGCTACGCTTTCATGGATGCCGATTACGGACGCATCCGCGACGAACACGGCAAGCGCATCGGCGAGAGCGAATGGGAGAACGCGCTGTTCGTGCTCACTTCGGTGATGAGCCACGCGAAACACGATCTGGCCGTCTGCGACGCGGGCCTGAAGGCGATGTCGCTTGAAAGCGGTTTGCCGCTGATCTACGGCCGCTACGATGTGAAATACCTCAGCGCTTCAGACGAACACGGTGTGATCGAAGACAAGCATGACGTCCTGCGCATCAACGAGAGACTGAAACTCGTCCCCGGGCACTGCGACCCGACCTGCAACCTGCACGACTGGTACGTCGGGCTGCGCAACGGCAAGGTGGAAGTGATGTGGCCGGTGAGCGCGCGCGGAAAGGGGTTTTAATTGCAAGACCATTCTTCGGAAGCGTGCTTCTCTTGAGAAGTGCACCGCGGATGGCCGCTCTTGGATTTAACGGGAATCCAGAGCGATGGACTATGTGCCGCTTTTCGAAGAAGCAATCATGGACGATTGCATATAACTTGGTGGCCAGGGGCGGAATCGAACCACCGACACGAGGATTTTCAGTCCTCTGCTCTACCAACTGAGCTACCTGGCCATCGCTGCCGATGGGTCATCCGGCGATGCGCGTCGCGCGTCCGGAGTGATGGGTTGCCTGCCGCACATTGCGCACGGCGAGCCGCATATTAAATCGGCCGCCGCCGAGTGCGTCAAGAGAACGCGACGCAACGCGCGGAGTTGCGGGCGATACTGCGTCGCAAGATGATTGACGCCGCAGGCGGGTGCCTGCTTCAGACAAGGACTTCGACATGCTCGGCACCATTCTGATAATCATCCTGATTCTGCTGCTGATCGGCGCGATTCCCAGTTGGCCCTACAGCCGCGGTTGGGGCTACGGACCGAGCGGCCTGCTCGGCATAATCCTGATCATCATCATCGTGCTGTTGGTGCTGGGAAGGATTTGAGCAGCTAGGGCACGCTTCCCCAGATCTCGCGATCCAGATCGTGATGCAGCCCGTGCGCGTCCATGCGCACGCGGCCATCGCGCACGTCGATGCCTTCCGCGCGCAGGCGGCGCGCCTGTTCGCGCTGCCCGCGCATGCACGCGAGGCGGCCATCTGCGCGCACCACACGATGCCAGGGAAGGTGCGGATCATCGGGCATCTCGCTGAGCGCCCGTCCCGTGAGCCGCGCGCGGCCAGGCAACCCGGCTCGCGCGGCGATTTCGCCGTAGCTCGCCACTCGGCCGCGCGGAATCGCGCGCACCGCGTCGTAGATGCGGCGATATTCGGGCTTGATCCGCGTCATCCGTTGCGACACCCGGCTAACATAGCACCCCGGGCAAATGGCGGAATGCAATCATGCGCAGCTTCGAGGAAGTGCGTTCGCACCTGAGCGGCAAGTACAAGCTGAAGACTAACGATCCCTATCTGCTGAGTTTCGATCTCGAAGTGCGCGACGGCCGCCATCAGGGCATGTACCTGGTGGAAATGGAAGGCGAAGACGGCCACCGTTACTTACGCGTGTCCACCCCGATCGGGCCGCTCGCCGGCATGGACGCCAAACGGTGCCTGCGTTTCAACTGGGAACAGCGCACAGGATATCTGGCCGTAAGCGATCTGGATGGCGCCCCGTATCTGCACCTGTGCGAAAACCGGCCGTATTCCCTGCTCACCTCGGCGGAATTGGACCGGGTGATCGGCGAGATCGGCCCGCTGGCCGATCAACTGGAACAGGCGATTACCGCGGCGGGCGACGCGTATTGAACTACGGTGGGCCTTTCCTTGGCCGCGAAGATTCGTTCCATGGTGAATCATTGGCATCGCTTGATCCGCGCCGGTGCCGAATACCGGCGGCGATGCCGTACAAGCTTATCAACAGCCACGCGATTTCAAGAATCATCGACGCGAGATTGAACTGGTAGAACAGCGAAACGATGATCGCCGCCGCGCCGATCGCGTTGAGCAGTTGATACACCGGGCCGTTGCCGTGCAGCTTGCGTGCCTGCAGCAGGAAGAATGCGAGCAGCACCAGCAAGGTGCCGACGATGCCGGTGATGGTCGGCCATTCGATTTCGATGGTCATCGGCCTTCCTGTTCACTCTGTTGCTCGTCGCGTGAGGGCCGGCGATGAGCACCCGGGCGCATCAGCGCCGCCTTCTGATGAATGCATCCGCGACATTCAATGCGCCCGCGCGATTGAATGTGTGAGTGCCAAGCAGGTCGTCAGCCCAATCCGGCTCCACGCGCGACACGATGGTCTCGCGGTATTCGCGCTCGTTGAGCGTCTCGACGTGCGCCAGATTGAAACCGAACCCGTAATAGCGCGAACAGTTCTGGGAGGGCCTGTAGAGCCGGTCACCGATGCTGAAGAACGCACCGGCGGGACGCGCCGACTTGCAATCCGAGATCACCGGATTCATGGGATGCGGAATCCATTTCGCTCCGAAAGGCTGACCGGAATGGTATACGAACAGTTCGTCGTGGGTCGATCCGCCGGGATTTTCAGTCACTGCCGCGAACAGCCAGTACTTTCCGTTGTAACGCACCAGGGTGGGATCACGCGCGCTGACGTTTTCGATGAGGGTTTCCTGGAATTCCCAGGCATGGGGAAACTCTACGCACCGGTATAACTCGATCGCAGAATTCTCGGCGGTTTCCGGAATCATGTAGAACCGCCCTTCGTGCTCGAAAACGAACGGGTAAGACAGATGATACGGACGCTTGAGAACGACAACCGGTTCGCCGTGATTTCCTCGAGCATCCATTTCGATGACCGCAATGTGCGCCTTTTTGCCGAGGATGTGCTCCTCGATGAAAATGTAATATCGACCTTCGCACACAACCACATGCGGGTCGGCCCAGTAACGGTCCTTGGGCGGAACGAGCCGGCGGTACCGCCACAACGATGTGGAAAACTCGGGCCGCAAATCATAAAGAAGGATCCATTGCTCCATGTAGCGCCACGCACGCAAGCGATCGCGCGTTTTTTCGATCAGCTTGCGGCCGACCAGTCCGGCAAGTTCCGCATTATCGGGACGGCGGTACAACCTACGTGAATACATGTGTGGATGTGCATTCTGTGCATCGACCCGCAGGAAGAATTCCCGCGAACCCAGTTCGTGCAATTCGCTCAGCTTGCGCGGCAGGAACGATGCCGATTTCCAGACGTGGCGGCGCCAGTTGTCCTGCGCCGCGTACGGACCCATGCAGCTGTAGGAGCGATAGAGAACGGTTCCGTTGTCGAGGTCGTTGCCCAGGATCTGCAAGACAGTTCCGATTTCCGGCCAGCCCTGCATCGATTCCCAGAAACCCGGCGGCCCGCCGCGATTGATGCGGTTGTCTCCATGGTGATACGACCAGATTCCGTATCTTGCAACGTGCAGAACATCGCCCCGCAGGATCCGTGCGCCCAACCGCACCAGAACGTCCGGTTCGAAGGCTCGCATGCGCTGCAGATCACCGGCCGTGAAGCGGTCGAAACGTTTGCTTCGTATCGGTCGAACGTGCAATACCGGCACATCGGGCAGCAGTTCAGCGATCGGCCGGCGTTCCTCCGGTGATGGCACTTTCGGCTTTCTCTGCAAGAAAGCGGAATAGATCGTCGTCAGGACCTTCCTGACGGCGCTGTCGGCGACGTGGTTGCACTCGGATACGAAGCCCGAGAAACCGTTGCGGCCGGGTCGCGCCGACTGCTCTACCCCGCTGCTTACGATTAGCGCGCAGACTTCGGCAAAATCGCCCGACCGGATCTTCTCGAGCATCTTCCACTGCCAGCTCGAAATCGTCATCCCGTCCAATAGAAGGCCGACGCGCAATTTGCGTTCACGCGGTTGCAGCACTGGTCTCAATCTGGCCCCCTCGCCGACGCGACCTGAGTTTTCGGCGCCACGCTGAATATACACTCCATCGCAGCACACGAGCTGTCAGCGAAAACTGTGCCCTCGTTGCCGCACTGCTTCGAACAGCACGATGCCCGCCGCGACCGAGACGTTCAAGCTCTCCATCTCGCCCGGCATCGGAATGCGCGCGAGGTGATCGCAGGCTTCGCGCGTGAGCCTTCGCATGCCTTCGCCCTCGCCGCCCAGCACCAGCGCGGCCGGGCCTTTCAGGTCGATGTCGTAGATCGATGTCATCGCGTCGCCGGCAAGTCCGGTCAGCCACACGCCGGATTCCTTCAACGTTCGCAACGCACGCGCAAGATTGGTCGCCGCGATGAACGGCACGCGATCCGCGGCGCCGGCCGAGGCGCGCCGCACTACCGGTGTGACGCCGACCGCGCGATCCTTCGGCACGATTACAGCGCTCACGTTCGCCGCCGCCGCGCTGCGCAAGCAGGCGCCGAGATTGTGCGGATCGGTGATGCCGTCCAGTGCCAGGAATAGCGCATCGCGGCCGGCCCGTTCGATCAGCGTAGGCAAATCATGTTCCGACAACGGCAGCGGTGCTTCGTAACGCGCGATCACGCCCTGATGCCGCGCTTCGCCCGCGAGCTGATCCAGCGCGGCGCGTGGCCGTGCATGCACCCGAATCCCCAGCCGTTTCGCATCGTCGCCCAACGCGCGCAGCCGCGGATTGTGCGCACCCTGCTCGACCAGCACCTCGCGCACGCGCGCAGGATCGTTGGTCAGTGCGCCTTCGACCGGATTGATGCCGATGATCCAGGTTTCAGACATGCGCGCGCGCTTTCTTTCCGGTCGACAGATCCTGCATCAATCTGAAATCCACCTTGCGGTCTTCCATGCTGGCACGCAGCACCTGCACGCGCACGTTGTCGCCGAGTCGAAAGCGTGCGCCTGTGCGCTCTCCGCTCAGCAGATGACGGATCGGATCGAAATGGTAGTAGTCGCTGGGCAATTGCGAGACGTGCACCAGCCCACTCACCTTCGATTCGTTCAATTCCACGAACAATCCGAAAGAAGTCACGCCGGTGATCAATCCATCGAATTGCGCGCCGACGTGCTGCTCCATCCAGGCGCACTTGTAGCGCTCGTCGACGTCGCGCTCGGCTTCGTCGGCGCGGCGCTCGGTCTGCGAACAGTGCGTGGCCATCACCGCCATCTTGCTCTCGGTGTAGAGATACGCATCCGGCTTGCCGCCGTTCAATGCGTAGCAGATCGCGCGGTGCACCAGCAAATCCGGATAACGGCGGATCGGCGAGGTGAAATGTGCATAGGCATCCAGCGCCAGGCCGAAGTGCCCGTGATTGGCAGGCTGGTAACTTGCAAGGCTCTGCGATCGCAGCAGTACGGATTGAATCAGGCCCGCATCAGCGCGGTCGCGCGTCTTGTCCAGCAATTTCGAAAAATCCGCCGGCGTGACCTTCTCGATCGATGGCAATTTCAACTTGTATTCGCGCAGGAATTCCAGCAGGTCTTCGTACTTGCCCGCCGGCGGCGGTGCGTGCACGCGATATGGCGCGGGAATCTTCTTCTTCGCCAGGAACTTCGCCGCCTGCACGTTCGCGGCGATCATGCACTCTTCGATCAGACGGTGCGCGTCGTTGCGCGTTTGCGCGCCCAGCGAGGTCACATTCCCCTTCGCATCCAGCCTGTATTTCACTTCCACGGTATCGAAGTCGATCGCGCCGCGCCGCGCGCGCTGCTTCGCCAGCAACTTGTAGAGCGCGTGCAGATTTTCCAGTTGCGGCAGCACCGCTTTCAATTCATGGCGCGCGGCCTTGCTGTTCTCTCCGATCGCCTGCCACACGCCCTCGTAGGTCAGCCGCGCGTGCGAACGCATCAGGCCCGGATAGAACTTCGCGCGCGTGGTTTCGCCTCGCGCGTCGATGCGCATCTCGCACACCATGCACAGCCGTTCGACATCAGGATTCAACGAGCAGATGCCGTTGGACAAAGTTTCCGGCAGCATCGGCACCACGAAGCCGGGGAAATAGACCGAAGTGCCGCGCTTGTACGCCTCTTCGTCCAGCGGCGTTTCCGGCTGCACGTAATGCGAGACATCCGCGATTGCGACGATCAGCCTGAAACCGCCATCGCGCAAAGGTTCCGCGTAAACCGCATCGTCGAAATCGCGCGCGTCGGCGCCATCGATCGTGACCAGCGGGACCTCGCGCAGATCGACGCGGCCTTTGTGCTCGGCCTTGGTGACCTTTTGTTCGACGTTTTCCGCTTGGCGCGTCACGGCGATCGGCCAATCCTGCGGCAAGCCAAAGCTGGCGACCGCCATCTCCACGATCAACGACGGTTGCAGGCGCTCGCCCAGCACCGAAATCACGCGGCCGATCGGGCCGCGCTGCTGCGTGGGCGGATCGGTGATTTCGGCGATCACGATCTGGCCGGCGTGCGCACCGTTGCGCTCGGCCGGTGGAATCAGCACGTCCTGGTGCAGGCGCTTGTCGTCGGGATCGACCACGACCACGCCGTGTTCCTCGACCACGCGGCCGACGAGCCTCGAAGGACGCCGCTCCAGCACTTCGCGGATCGCGCCTTGCCGGCGGCTGCGGCGATCCACGCCAACCACCGACGCCAGCACGCGATCGCCATGGAGCACCTGACGCATCTGCGCGGGCGAGAGGTACAGATCTTCGCCGCCCTCGTCTGGCCGCAGGAAGCCATAGCCTTCGGCGTTGGCTAGCACCACGCCGGCTATCAGATCGAGTTTGTGCGCCGGTGCGAAATCGCCGCTGCGGTTCTGCAGCAGTTGCCCGTCGCGCAGCATCGCGCGCAGGCGTTTCTCCAGCGCTTCACGCGAACGTTCGTCGCGGATATGCAGCGCATCGGCGATCGCATCGACGTCACATGGTTTGCCATGCCGCGTCAGCAATTCGAGGATCGCTTCGCGGCTGGCGATCGGATGCTCGTAACGCTGCGCCTCGCGCGCTGCGTGCGGATCGCGCAGCGCGGGCGTGTTTCGCTGTGAACGCTTCGGCGGATTTTTCGTTGGATTCCTGCGCGGGGGCTTGGGCATGCCGCCCAGCGTCGCCGAGCGGGCGCGCAAACGCAAGGGTTGAAGCCCTCCCTTCATGGGGGCGATGCGGCGCGCTTGCGAGCCGCAGGCTCGTAAGCGCGCCGATTCGCCCTTGAAGGGGAAGCAGAAGAGCGAGGAATCGCCTACGTTAGGGCGACTTGCCCGCCTGCATCTGCTGCACGATCGTCAGCGCTTTCGTCACGTGCTGGTCGGGCTTGATGTGATCTTCGTCGGAAGACAGCGCGCTGACGATCTTTCCATCCTTGCCGATCACGAACGTGGTGCGCGGGATGAAACCATGCGTGATGGTCTGTCCGCGCACGTCTTTCAGGCCCGGCTGCGGCGGGATCAATTTCAGATCGTACGAAGCCGCGATCTTGCCGTCTGCATCGGACGCCACCGGAAACTTGCCGGCGCAGAAATCCGGATCGGAAGAAAACGAGTTCAAGCGCTGGATCGAGTCGGCCGAAACGCCGATGATGGTCGCACCCGCTGCGTCGAACTTGTCCTTCTGCGTCGCGAAGGTGTGCGCTTCCAGATCGCAGCCGCCGGTGTAGGCGGCCGGATAGAAATACACCACCACCGGGCCCTTCTTCAGCGCGTCTTTCAGCGAGAAGGTGAAATCCTTGCCTGCCTGGCTGGCCGTGGCGGTGAAATCGGGCGCGGTGGCGCCGGGCTTCAACATCGCGAACGCAGGCAGCGCCAGCGCCGCCGCCGCCACACCCGCCGCAATCGCAAGACGCTTGTTCATTTCGCAGCCCTCCGGAAAGTCATCAAGCTAGCACGCGGCGTGTCCCGCGTCAGGCCAGATGACCGCCCGGGAATCGCTGCGCTTACAAAGCCGACAGGAATGCCACCAGGTCGCTCTTTTGCTGGTCGGTCATGCCGATGTTGAAACGCGTGTCGTAGAAATTCACCACGTCCATGAGCGTCGCGGCCGAGCCGTTGTGGAAATACGGCGCGCGCGCGGCCAAGCCGCGCAAATTCGGGCCCTTGAACTTGCCGATATCGGCCCATTTGCCGGTCAGCATCGCCAGCCCGGGATCGGTGGTCTGCACCGTCTCGCCGGTACTGTTGTTGCGCAGTGTGTACAGCGGCAGGTCGGGTGTGCGGCGGCTGGCATCCGCGATGCCGATGTTGAGCGGCGCGCCGACCGAATGATTGCCGATGTTGGGCGAATCGTGGCAGGTGCCGCAGGTGCCCTGGATCACCGGCTGGCCGATGACGTCGTTCAAGCCGGCGACGCCGCTGATGCTGATCGGCAGCGAATCGAACAACTGCTGCCCGCGCGCGATCGCGGCGCGCGCCTGCACGCGCGAGTCGCGGTTCATCGCCGCATCCGGGTTGTTCCAGTCGTCGAACAGCCGCATCACACGCGGATCGAATGGATCGGTGGTCGGATCGTTGCCGAGCGCATCGTTGATGCCGACCCAGAATTTCTGCTGCGAGAGAATGTTCGCGCCACCCATGCCGCCGAATTCGTTGAGCGTGCCGGCGTGCGAGTCGAACAACTGCGCGGTGGTGAGGCCGGATTCGAATGCGACGATCTGATCGAGCACATCCTGGCTGGGCGGAGACGCAGCCTGTTCGTGACCGAGCACGGCGTGCAGCGCCTGCGATTGCAGGCTGGAACGGAGATCCTCCATGTCCATGCCCGCATCCATCGGCGGCTGGAACGGCGCGAAGGTTTCGCGGCCGTCCCACATCACCGCCGTGTCCCAGATCAGGTTGGTCGAAGGCAACGGGCGGCGGAACAACGACAACTGCGACGCGCTCGCGTAACCGTAGGGATCATCCACCGCGGCCAGCGTGAACTCCGCGTTCGCCGGCATTGCCAGACCGACGCGGATCACGCCGCGGCTGGTCAGCATCGAGAACGCCTTCTGGCGCGCCGCGAAGGTGGAAACATCCATCAGCGGCGAATCGGCGCCATCCACCAGGGCGAAGATCGGATCGAGCCCGCGCGTGACGTTGAAGCGCTTCTGCACCTCCGCGGCGGAAATGGTCCAGGCTTCGGCTTGCCGATGACAGGAATTGCACGAGCGGCCGTTGCTGCCGAGGCTCTGGAAGAACGGATTGCTCTTGTCGATGCTGCCGGCGGGCGTACTGGTTTGCAGCATGCCCGAAGGATCGGGCGTGATCAGCGCCGTGACATGCGGCCGCGTCAGCGCCTGTTGCGCGTGGATTGCACTCGCGGCAGCGAGCGATAAGATCGCGGCGAAGGCGCGGTGATACCTGCCGCGGAACGGCACGGAACATTGACTGGACATGCTGGCGTACTCCCCCGATGGAAATCCTCCATCGGAACAGAACACCGCAATGGCGCCGCTTGCGACATGCGCATGCGAATGGAATCAGGCGCGTCAGTTCAAGATCGCGCCGCACGCCGCGGCCGGCCGGCGCAACGCGGCCAGCGCCCCGGTGAATTCCGGATGCGCGGCGAGACGATTTGCGTCGATCAGCTTGCGCGCGGCCTGTGCCTGCGCTCCTGCATTGCCGCAATCTCCCGCTTTCGAAGCCGCAACAGAAAGCCACAACCGCGCCATCAGCATGCGCGGGTGCGACGGCCGCAATTCGACGCCGGCGCGTTCGATCGCGCGCGTCACTCGCGTGCGCGCCTGCGCCGCCTGCCCGTGCTGCAACTCGACCTGCGCCCGCAGCGTCTGCACCCACAGCAACATCGGGTCGCCACGCGCCGCCACTTCGGCCAGATGACGATCGACGGTCGCCTGCAGATCGTCCGGGCATTGCGGTCCGGGCGATTGCGCGCAGGCGAGCAGCAGGCGCGCTTCGGCGATCAGCGGCGGCATCTTCCATGCGCGCGCGCGCAGGCCAGCGATGGCGTTCGGCAGCATCGCTCGCGCGACTTCGGGCTTGCCTTCGAGCAATGCGATGCCAGCCAGTTCGCTGTCCACGCGGCCGACGCGCATGCGGTTGGCCGGATTGCTGCCGTACAGCTCGCGCGATTGCTGCAGCAGTTGTTTCGCGCGGTCGAAATCGCCCGCTTCGATCGCTCCGAACGCCGTGCTTTCCAACGAATCGCCGTGCAATCCGGTGTCCGCGCCGAAGCCGGTGTCCGACCACGCCTGCGCGAGCGCGCAATCCTTGCTCGCCGAAACGCGATCCGCTCGCAAGCCATCCAGCGCACAAGCCTTCTGCGCGGCGTACACCTGCGTGATCTGCGGCTTGCCGCCGATGCGCGCGTACATCGAGAGCGCTTGCGTGAACAGCTTGTGCGCCTCGGCCCAATGGCCCGCGCGCCACTCGGCCGAGGCCCAGCCCGACAGCGCCAAGGTGGTCTCATTGCTGTACGGACCGAAGTGCGCGAGTTCGAAGCGGTACGTCTTCTGCCACATCGGGATCGCTTCGTCGTAGCGCTCCAGGCCTTCCAACTGATCGGCGATGTCGTTGTAGCCGATGCCCACGCGCGGATCGTCCGGCCCCCACGTGGCGAGCATCTCCTTCAGCGCCTCACGTGTGAATTGCAGCGCAGCTTCATCGTGACCCGACATACCCTCGACGGTGGCCAGCGGTTCCAGCAGATCGATCAGCGCTTCGCCGTGGATGCCCTGCGCAAGCATCCGCTGGTGCGCCACGCGCAGGTCGGCACCGCCCGCGGCGTAATCTTCCGCACGGACCGCAGCGTAGCCGCGAGCGGTCAGCGCGCGGATCGCGTTGATGTCGGTCGGCCGCAGCGCGCGTTCCGAGAGCGCGACGGCCTGATCCGCCAGCTTGCGCGACTGCGCGATGTCGCCGAGGTTTTCGTACAACCGCGAGAACATCGCCAGCAGGTCCACCCGTTCGGCGGGTGCGAGCTGCGGCGAGCGATCGAGTTTCGCCACGCCGCGCGCCAGCAATTCGCTCAGGCTCGGTTGTTTCGACGCGGCGGTGCCGTAGCGGATCGGCGCGAACAAGCTTTCGACGAAATCGCGCACCATGTTGGCGCGCGCCGCCTGCTGCTGCGCCAGATACGCCTGTTGGCGCGCCACGTACGCCTGCCACACCGCGACCCAGAGCGAGACGAGGATCGCCAGCAGCAAGACCGCGGTCAGCGCGACGGCACCCCGATGGCGCGCGATGAACCTGCCGGCGCGATACCAGCGCGAAGGCGGATGCGCCGAGACGGGTCTTTGCTCGAGGTAACGCTCGATGTCATCTGCCAGCGCACTGGCCGAACCATAGCGGCGCTCCGGTTGTTGCGCGGTCGCTTTGGCGACGATATTCGCCAGATCGCCGCACAGCTGTGCGTGCTTCGCGTTCGCGGAGGATTTGTCCGCGGCAGTGTGCGGCGCGTGCGTTTGCGCGGCGCGCTCGCCGGTCAGCAATTCGTGCAACAGTCCGCCCAACGCGTACACATCGGTCGCGGTGGTGATCGCGCCGGCGGTGAATTGCTCCGGCGCGGCGTATGCCGGCGTCAAGGCCTGATGGCGCGTGCGCGTGGCGTCTTCGGTGTCGTCCAGCAGCTTCGCGATGCCGAAGTCCAGCAGTTTCACTTCGCCGTCCGGCGTCACCAGCACGTTCGAGGGTTTCAGATCGCGGTGCACGATCAGCGCGCGATGCGCGGATTCGATCGCACTGCACACCTGCAGGAACAACATCAGCCGCTGCCGTTCCGGCAACCCGCGCTCGCGTGCATAGCGCGTGATCGGCACGCCGTCGATCAATTCCAGCGCGATGTAGGCCAGGCCGTTGTCGGCCACGCCGCCTTCGATCAATCGCGCGATGCCCGGATGGCGCAGCCGCGCCAGCGCCTCGCGCTCGTGCCGGAAGCGGCGCTTCGCCTCGGCCGTGTACAGTCCGCGCGCCAGCAGTTTCACCGCGACGTACTGCCGCACGCCTTCGACTTCACGGAACGCGCGGAACACCGTAGATGAACCGCCCTCGCCCAGCACTTCCAGCAATTCGAACGGGCCGATGCGCGCGCCCTGCGGCAGCGGTTCGTCCGGTGCGGTTTCGCCGATCGTCGACGCTGCGCTCGCCGCATCGCCCGCACCGAGCAATTCGTCTTCGGTCGCGTCGGCCATCAGCATGCGCTCCAGTTCAGCGCGTAATGCGGAATCGTGACAACGCTCGGACAACAGGCGCGCGCGCTCGCCCGGCGGCAATGTCAGCGCCTCCTCGAACAAGTCGCGCAGAGTCGGTGTGGCTTGCACGCGAACTCCCGGTATGTCACGCCATAAACCCCGCCCGCCGCGAAACTGCGACGTAGCGGCTAGCCCACCCGCGCCTTGATGAAAGCCCTCGCGAAACGCCAGTCGCGGTCGATCGTGCGCCGCGCCAGCCCCAGCGTCTCGGCCACCTGCTCCAGGCTCAATCCGGCGAAGTAGCGCAGCTCGACTACTTTCGCGGCACGCGTATCGGTCTGCTCCAATGCGTCCAGCGCGGCATCCAGCGCCAGCGCCTGTTCGGCGGTATCGATCGCGAGCTTGAGATTCCGGTCGTCCAGCGTGACGCGGTTCCACTGCCCGCCTGCGCGCAGACGCAGCCGGTCGCGCGCGCGGTTGATCAGCAGATGACGCATCGCGCGCGCCGCGTAGCTGAAGAATTGCGCCGGCTCCTGGAATCGCAGTCCCTGCCGCTGACCCATGCGCAGATACAGCTCGTGCACCAGCTCGGTGGTATCGAGCGTGGCGTTGCGACGCTGGCCGGCGAGCTGGCGCGAAGCCATCGCCTTCAACCGCGCATAGACCTCGGTGAACAACGCGTCGGTCGCGCCTTCGACTGCTTGCTCGCTGCCGGACATCACGGATCCGCTCCGAAGCAGCTCCCGGCGCCAGCGTCGCCCAGAGCGCGTGCGAATGCAAGCGCCGCGTTGACAATTCGCCCGGCGGGCGGTTACTTTAACCGGCTGCCGGACGCGTTGCATACGCGTCTTGAAGCCCAGGTGGCGGAATTGGTAGACGCACTAGTTTCAGGTACTAGCGCCGCGAGGCGTGGGAGTTCGAGTCTCCCCTTGGGCACCATCATTTTTGCGATCGTCCTTGATCGCTCCTTCAAGAAGCGACCGCAAACATCCAGCGCTCGGCTTCGTCAAGTTCAAAAGCAGCCGTCCATGGCTGCACTTCTCAAAAACGGCACGCTTCGAAGTAACGTCGTGACCAAGACCGCCGCATCGGCGAAGTGAAGCGTGTCGATTTCCGCCGTCCTCGTTCGTCGCATCCATGAGAGCGGCGAGTGGACGCGCCGACCCGAAGGTTTAACCGCACTTCAAAGGAGAAGTCATGCCCAATGCCCATGCAGGAAGAAACATCGCGGTTTGCCTGTGGTTTGACGGTCAGGCGGAGGAAGCCGCGAACTTCTACGCCAGCACCTTCCCGGATTCGCACGTCGATGCGGTGCACCGCGCGCCGGGCGACTATCCGTCCGGCCAGAAGGGCGATGTGCTGACGGTCGAATTTACCGTGCTCGGCATGCCGTTCCTGGGATTGAACGGCGGCCCGCAGTTCAAATTCGACGAGGCCGTTTCCTTTCAGGTATACACGCGCGACCAAGCCGAGACCGACCGCTACTGGAACGCGATCGTCGGCAACGGTGGAACGGAAAGCGAATGCGGCTGGTGCAAGGACCGCTTCGGCCTGTCCTGGCAGATCACCCCGCGCGCACTGATGGAAGCGTTCACGGATCCCGACCGCGCAGCCGCCAAACGCGCATTCGATGCGATGATGACCATGCGGAAGATCGACATCGCCACGATCGAAGCCGCGCGGCGGGGATGAATCGGAATGTTCCTCCCGTCGCCGCAAGCAGCGTCAGGTTTCCGATCGCGCGGCCAGCCCCAGCGGATCTGCGCAACGCGGAAAGAAATCCATGTCGAGCTTTTTGCGATAGGCGATCTTGGAGAAATCCATCTGGATCGCGCCGGGCGTTGCGACAGGAATCAGCAGATCGGCGATGGGCGCGAAGCCCGCCTGGAAATGCCAACTCGATTTGACCGCGATCAATTTCTTCGGTCGGAGATCGATACCGAGGCCCGTGAATGCGTCCGGAGAGAAAACCTGGGTGCGCAACGAACAGATCACCACGTCGACACCTTCGATTTCCAACCAGACCGACAGCCCCATCGCCACGCGGGTGGGCCCGAGTCCGGCTTGATCGTGACGTTGCCTGATCGACTTGACGGTCGCGATCACATCGACGGCTTCTCCGGAGGCCGGCCCGCATTTGCCGCCGAGGCGCAATGACAGCTTGGCGCCCACTCCGGCATCGGCGCAGACCTGCGCCACGACGGGATCCCAGATCGCGCCGAATGCGGCGTTCCTGGTCCCGCGTTTCAACATCGCAGCCAGCAAGGCGACGTTGTCGCCCGGTGCGCCGCCGCCGGTATTGTCGGCGGTGTCGGCCAGCACCACGCAACCGGATGCCTGCGCCGCTTGGTCCAGTGCCGTTTCGATATCCGGAAATCGCGGCAGCAGGGTTTCGCGCGCGTTGTAGATTTCGCGTCCGGCTTCTTCCGCAACGCGTGCAGCCAGCTCGGCATCGCCTTCCGCTATCCCAAGCACCTTCGATCCGGTTTCCGGCGTGTCTCCCCACGGAAAGCCGTGCGCAAAACTCACCGACAGCACGCCGTCACGTTTCTCCATTTCCCGCATGCGCGCGACCAGACTGCGCATCGGTTCGATGGTGGTCGGATACCAGCCGATCATGCGGCAGTCGAACAGGGCGCTCACAGGCCTGCTGCTGCCTTGCGCGCTTCGCGTGCAGATGCCGTACAACTCGCGGCCGCGCTCCATGTAGTCGATGTGCGGATATTCCTTTGCGAGGATGATGGCGGTAGCGTGCTCCACCATGCGTCGGGTGAGGTGGCAGTGCGGATCCAGCATCACGCCGATGCTCGCGCGCGAACCGACAACGGCGCGCACGCGGCCGATCAGATCGCCTTCGCAGTCGTCGCATTCTCCGGCGACCATCGCGCCGTGCAGAAACAGCAGCACGACGTCGAATGGCCCCTGCGAGGAAAGATCGGTCAGGATTCGATCCTGCAGTTCCTCGTATGCCGACTGCACGGTCGGCCCCGCCGGTTGTGCGAAGGCGAAAATGCTTTCCACGAACCGATGGCCATCGCGTGCGGCGAGATCGCTCCACAACTGCGCGACGATCGAGGTTTCGGCGTCGGCGGGTGTGGGATGAACCACATCATGGCGGGAAAGGCCGTTTTCCTCGAAGGCGCGCCGGCCGGTGGGCCATGGCGAAAAGGTATTGGTTTCGGTGATCAGTCCTGCGGCGAAGATGCGCATGGGTCGTCCGTCAGACCGCTGACGCGATCTTTCATTGCACTCCGGCGGAAGTGCTCTTCACCGGCACGAAGTGCAGATCCTGATAGTCGAAGCTGAAGTCCGCGGTGGGAGAAACGGGTGCCATCCTGATCGCGACGATCTTGCCGTCCGGATCGAGATCGAAACTGAGATAGGCGTCCTCGATGTCGCGATCCCTCCAGCGCGTGCGGAAGGTGTCGTACTGGCTGTGCTCGAGCACGCCCTCCATGCCAGGCGAGCGGTCGAAACGGATGCGCAACGCGCCGCCCTTCCCCGCGGCGGAGATCGTCATCGTTCCGTACCACGGATCGCGATAGACGCCGGCATAGGCGTTCAATGGCAGCGACGGGCCGCGCTCCGGATGCGTTTGCGATTGGCGCGTTTGCAGCGCCTGCAAGGCTTGCGCGTGGATTTCATCGAACGTCTGCTTGTAACCCGCGATCCAGTCGGTGGGCGGCAGATCGAGATAGTGATCGAGCAGGTGATAGAACACCGCCCAGCGCGCGCCGGAATCCTCTGAGTTGATCATCACCGCGAACGCGACGTTCTTTTCCGGGACGATCGCCACCGCCGACAAGCCGCCCAGCACCGCACCCGAGTGGGTGATGATCTTGTGGCCGCGATAGTCCTGGACGAAGAAGCCGAGCGCGTATTCGCTGAAATTCGGCGTGATCGCTGCGATAGGAGCCGGGGCCGGCGTGATCGGGACGATCGTCACCGGCGTCCACAGAACTTTCGACTGCGCATCGCTGAACAACCGTTTGCCGTCGCCGAGGTCGCCGTGCGCCAGTTGCGCGCGCAACCAGCGCGCCATGTCGTCGGCGCTCGCATAGATGGCACCGGCGGGCGCCACCGGCCCGCTCAGATGACCCGACGTCAAAACGGAGAGCGGTCCCATGCCGCGGATCGCCTGCGAGGTGCGCGCATGCGCCGCGACGCGATGCCTGCCCTGGCTGTCGTAGTCCACGGCAGCATCCTGCATGCCGAGCGGTTCGAAAATGCGTTGCTTGATGAAAGCTTCCCAGGTTCGACCCGAAACCGCTTGCAGCAACTGCCCTGCCACCGCGTAGAGAACGTTGTCGTAGGCGAATCCGCTGCGGAAGCTGGTCGCCGGTTTCAGGAAGCGGATGGAATCGACGAACTCCGCGCGCGTGCGATTCGTGTCCGGCACGAACATCAGATCGCCCTCGCCCAGTCCCAGCCCGCTGCGATGGACCAGCAGGTCGGTGACCGTCATTTCATGCGAGGCGTAGGCGTCGTACATCCGGAAGCCGGGCAGACGATCGGCGACGCGGTCAGCCCACTTCAATTTCCCGTCATCGACCAGGATTGCCAGCGCCGCGGCGGTGAAAGCCTTGGTGTTGGAACCGATCGGAAACGTGGTGTGCACGTCCACGCGTTCCGGCGAACCGAGTTTGCGGATGCCGTAAGCACGCGTGTCGATCTTGCCGCCTTCTACGATCGCCACCGCCATGCCCGGCGCACCGAAGGTCTGCATCGCGCGGTTTGCATACGCATCGAGATCCGAAGGCGGAGCCGCGTACGCGGCCAGCGGGATCGCGCACAGCAATCCCGCCAGCGTCTTCCGGAAAGCCCTGACGCTACGCCGCATCATCAATAGGTGAAACTGAAACTGGCGAGCCCGTAGAAGAAAATTCCCCACAGCCCGTACAACGCGGCGAGACCCAGCACGATTTCGCCGAGCCGCAACAGCCATCCTCCCGGACCGCGTGCGATGCGCAGCAGGGCCTCGATCAGCATGGCGATCGCGCCGATCGCGGCGAGCACGCCCAGGATGTAGAGCCCGGCGAGAAAACCGTCGAGCTTGCCGTTGGCGGTGGCAAAGACGTAACTGAACATCCAGAACCAGCAGGCGAGCATCAGCAGCAGCAGGAGCGCGCCGATGCGCGAGGCGAACCGCCACCAGTACTGACTTCGCGTCATTTCCAACCGGGTGCGATAGTGCCTGCGCGCTATCCAGCCGCCGAACCAGATGATCAGGGTGAGCACCAGCGTAGCGACGAAGGCGATGCCCATCGGCTTCACCAGGCCAAAGTTCTGCAGACCGTGCACCGGCTGGAAGACCAGCACGGGAAGGAAATCATCCGAGATCCAGTAGCGGATATTGCCCTTGTCATCGGTGACGAACTTGGTATGCGTCTGGCCGCCGACTTCGCGGTAGGTCAATGGCCCCACTTCGCGCCAGGTCTTCGGCGTGCCGCTCAGGTCGGTGAGCGCCGCGAACTGGATGGTGCCGTCGGGATTCGCGGTGACGCTGGTCTGCGTGAACGCATAGATCAGGCGCAACGCGCTTTGCAGTCGCCGGCTGCTCATGTACCAGCCCGCCACGCGCGCTGCGTCCGGTTTCGGATCCGCGACCGTTTTTTCCTCGGGCGCCGTATACGGGAAATAGCGGTCCAGAAATCCGCGGAACAGCTCCGTGCGGACCTTCTCGACCTCGCCCTCCTTGCCCAGGCTGTTGAACGACATGAACACGCCGACGTGCTGATCCAGCAACAGATGCAGATCGCTGTGGAAGGCGTTGGTATCGCCCGCATGGCCGATGATGCGCAGACCGTTTCGATTTTCCTGGTAGAAACCCAGGTCGAATCCGTTAAGGCCCGGCGCCATTTTCGACTGCGGCGAGTGCATCAGCGCGATCATTTCAGGCGAGAGGATCGAGACGCCGTCGTACCGTCCGTTGTCGAGCTGCGCGATCATGAAATGAGCCATGTCGGTGCCGCTGGAAGTCAGCGAACCCGCCGGGCCGACCTCGATGGATTCGAACGGAATGGTCTGCTTGTCGGACGCGGAGCGGTACCCGACAGACATGTCGGAAGCGAGCGATGCCGGCAGCGGCTGCTCGAACGTCGAGTGATTCATTCCGAGCGGCTTGAAGATGTGGTCGGCGACATATCGATCGAACGGCTCGCCGGAGACCCGCTCCACGATGTAGCCCGCCAGCGTCGCGCCGTAATTCGAGTACGCCACGATCTCTCCGGGCGGATAGATCTGCGCCGGAACATGTTTCTTCACGTATTCGCCGATGGGGAACAGTTGCTTGGGCGAGGAAACGAACTCGTCGGCGATGGTTTCCTCGAAGCCCGCGGTGTGCGTCATCAGATTCCGCATCGTGATCGGCTTGCCGAATTTCTCCGGGATCTTGAAATCGAGATACGTGTTGATGTCGCGGTCGAGATCGATCTTGCCTGCGCCGACCTGTTGCATCACCGCCGTCCAGGTGAAAGTCTTGGAAACCGAACCGGGTCGGAACAAAGTCTGATCGGGAATGACCGGCTTGCGTTTGGCCACATCCGCATAGCCGTAGCCCTCGGCGAAGAGGATTTGTCCGTCCTTGACCACCACCACCACGCCGCCGGCGATGTCGCCGCGTTGCATGGCGTAAGGCGTGACGCTGTCGAAGTAGCTCTGCACGTCCTGCGCCGTCATCGATGGCGCCGCACCTTGCGGCGTCGCGGCCGGAGCCGCCGCGCCGGTTGCCGGGTTCTGCTGCGGCGCGGGCGGTTTGGTCGGAGCGACCGACGCCGGACTCTGTGCGACACCTCCCGCCATTGCAGCGATCGCGATCGAGCACGATGCCGCCACTGTGATCAGTCGAGTGAACATGTCTTCTCCTCGCGAAACCGGATAACTGGACAACTGCGCGGCAAGTCACGGGCGACAGCCGCGCATCGGCAAAACACGCTGTGGCTTGCCGCAAGTCGGTCAGAAATTCCTGCTCACTGAAATACCGAAGGTACGCGGCGTGATGATCGTGGCGTTGTCTTCAACTTGTCCGGTGACCGGATTGAGCTGTCCGGCAACAGGTACGAAGTTGGCGAAGGTGCTCGCCTGCACGATGCCGCGCGCGTTCAGCACGTTCTTGACGTACGCATCGATGGTCCACTGGTCGCGTATCAGGCCCGCGCGCAGATTCATGACGTGGTACGCCGGAATCGTCGGGCTCGACGGCAGCGGCGGCAACACGCCCGCGATCGGATAGTTGAATGCGAAATCGGTCGACCGCTCATCGACATACTGATAGCTGCCGCCGACGAATCCGTTCCAGCCTCCGCCGAGCGCGAAATCGTAGTCGCCGTTGAGGCTCAAGGTAAAACGCGGCGCGTAAGGCAGCCGATCGCCGCGCTTGCCGTTGGACGGAAATGGAGCATCCTTGGTCAGGTCGGCGTCGTTGTAGGCGACGTTGGCGGACAACTTCAGGCCCGGCGCCGCCACGACCGCGAAGCTGGCTTCCACGCCCTTGCTCTTGGCTTGCCCGGCGCTGGTGAGAAAGGTGAAGTTGTCCACGAACGTGGTCAACGGAATCTTGGTCCAGTCGATGTAGTAAGCGGACAGATCCACCGTGAACCGGTCGTTCCACGAAGTGGACTTCAGACCCAACTCGTAATCGGTCAATTTGGTCGGGCTGAACGTTGCCGGCACATTGGGAACATTGAACGGAACGACGTTGGGACCGCCGGGCAGGAACCCGGATGCGGCCCGCGCATACAGCATGGTGTTGTCGTTGATATGGAAGCGCGGCGTGAAGGAAAACGTGGTGCTGCTGTCGGAAGACCGTTTGTCGAGCAGCACGGTGGACGGTATCCCTCCGAACAGCACCCCGTATCCGATTTCGGTGTAATGCTGGTTGTCATGGCTGTAGCGAAGGCCGGCCTCCACGTCGAAGCGCTCGGTGATGTGCCAGGTCAGACTGCCGTAAGCCGCATAAGCTTCATAGGTGCTTGGTTGCAGATCGCCGCCGATGGGAATGCCGAATGGCGAGGGCAACGGTGTGCCGCTGTAGTAGTCGCTGGCGTAGATGTTCTGCTCGTTGTTGCCCGTCTCGCGTGTCCAGAACACGCCTCCCAGCCATTCCACCGTTTGCGAAGTCGGCGACGACAGCCGGAATTCCTGGGTCGCCTTGGTTTGCGGAATGATCGCTTGCTCGAGCGTTCCGTACGGCGGTCCGCCGGGGCCTTGGGTACCGAGATACAGGAGCGGCGTCGCGTCGGCATTGGTTACGGCGTTCAACGTGCTGTAGCTGCTGGACGAAACCAGGTTCGCCCAGCCGAAATCACTCTTGAAGGTCATGTTGTAGAGCCGGTAACGGCCATCGAAGGCATCACCGCCGAGTGCCGCGCTGCGCTGCTGCAGATCGCCATAGATCGGCAGCAGCGTGCCGGGATCCAGCGCTTCGACGGGATTGCCCTCGCGGCTGAGGTTCTGCGCCAGCGCGGTCAGCCGCAGCGAAGTCTTTTCCGTGGGCGTCCACAGCAATGACACACGGCCGCCCTTGATACGGCTCTCATCGACATCGGTCTTGCCCAAGCCGTCGTCGTCGATGAAACCGGGATCGGTGCGATCATAGACATTGGCGCGGATCGCCAGCTTGTCCTTGATCAGTGGCATGTTGACCATGCCGTGCAGGCCGAACCCGTTGCCGCCGCCGTCGACGCTGGTGCCGCCGACCTGCACGCGCCCCGAGTAATTTTCGGTATCGGGCGGAATGGTGATGAAGCGCAGCACACCACCCAGCGCGCCTGCGCCGTAGAGCGTGCCCTGCGGACCGCGCAGCACTTCGATGCGTTCCAGATCTGCCGGATCGAGGTCGGGTGTCGTCGCCGCTCCCACTGCGAATACGCTACTGGAACCATAGGGGGTGTCGTCCACGTAGATGCCGACGGATGCGCTGGGCTGTCCGGAACCCGACGCGATGCCACGAATGGCCAGCTCGGTAAAACCGGCACCGCTCGAAACTGCGCTGAGCCCCGGCACCGTGGCGGAGTAGTCGGAAAAGTCCTGCAGATTCTGCCGCTGGATGTCGTAATAGCTCAACACCGATACCGGCATGGCGACGTTCTGCTGGGTTTCGGCGCGCCGGCTGGCGGTCACGACCACGGTGCCGAGCTGTGTGATCGGCGCCGACTGGTTGGCGGCTTGAGGGCTCTGAGTCCCGGCTTGGGTCACGGTGCTGTCTTGATCTGGCGCTTGTTGCGCGGCGCTGTCCGCATGGCCCGGCGCTTCCGCCGCAACAGCCGCTCCGCTGGCCAGGGCGGACGTGATGGCAATGAACAATGTGCCGAACGCACCCACGTACTTGCGCATGTGCCTTCTCCACGGTCGCTGAGGTGCCAGCCGGGCGGCAATATCGGCCAGATTTTCGCGTTTGTCAATTTTTTCAGATTTGGCAACAAAGCTTGGAAAATGCGATTATCGCGAAGCACGGTCGGCCAGCGGACGATGCTGTGCTAAAACTGCTCCGTCGGACACGGGATGACTGCGGTGACAAAGCACAAGGGTTCGGTCGCACAGCCGGGATTGGCGCTGCGCGCGCTGCGCAAGCGAAAGGACTGGACGCTCGCCGAGGTGAGCAGGCGCACCGGCCTGCCCGTGTCGACGCTTTCGAAAATCGAGAACGGCAAGATGTCGTTGACTTACGACAAGCTCGCGCGCCTGAGCGCGGGTCTGGAGATCGACATAGCGCAACTGTTCGAACCGGATACGACGATCTCCAGCACCACGGTGAACGGCCGCCGCAGCATCACGCGCGCCGGACAGGGGCTTGCGATCGAAACGGAAAACTATGCGCACCTCTATCCGGTGGCCGATTTGCTCAACAAGCGGTTCATTCCGATCATTGCCGAGCTGCATGCGCGGTCTTTGCAGGAATTCGGCGAACTGATCCGTCATCCGGGCGAGGAATACGCCTATGTTCTGGAGGGCACCGCGGAACTGCATACCGACCTGTATGCACCGATGCGGCTGGAAACCGGCGATTCCATCTATTTCGACAGCGGCATGGGGCATGCCTACATCGCGGTGGGCGCCGGGCGTTGCCGCGTGCTGTCGATCTGCTCGGCCACGCAATCGCAACTGCTCGAGGCCAGCGGCGCCGATGAGCCGCATGCCGGCAAGCCGGCAAACGCGACCGGCAAGCCGGTTGCGCGCCGCGCCCGGCGCGGCCGCCGCCGTGGCAGATAGCTGCCGGCTTGCTGCGCCGCCGGAAAAAATACTTTCAAATTTGGAAAATTTTTGCTCTACTGTCGGCAACCCGGCTCTGCGAAGCCCAGATGTCGACGCTCTTCCATCTCCGCCTGGTGCCGACCCGACTGTCCTCGCGTCTTGAGGGTGAGCACGTGCCGTCCCGCGGCGGACACGCGTGAGTGCCGCCGATCTCGCGCAGAATCACACATGGCCGAACCCGGTGCGCGCATGGTTTGCGGCCGGCGTGTTCGCATTGGCGGCCGTGCTTTCGTATACCGACCGGCAGATCCTGAGCCTGCTGGTCGATCCGATCCGCGCCACTCTCTCGATCAGCGACACCCAGATCAGTCTCGTGCAGGGATTGGCCTTCGCGTTGATCTATTCGTTCGCCGGCCTGCCGCTCGGGCGCGTAGCGGATATCTGGCCGCGACGCCGAACCATTCTGGTCGGGCTGTTGCTGTGGACCCTCGCAACGATAGCTTGTGGTCTTTCCCGGTCCTTCGGCACGCTGTTCGCCTCGCGCGTGTTCGTCGGCGTCGGCGAAGCCGCGCTTGCACCCGCCGTGGTTTCCATGCTCACCGATTACTTTCCGCCGCAACGGCGCGGCATCGCGATCGGCTTCTTCCTGATGGGCATGGTGATCGGCGGCGGTGCTGCATTGAGCATCGGCGGCGGCTTGCTGCAGGCGGCAGAGAACGGCGTGTTCGCGATGCTGCCCCTGCTGGCAAACATGGCGCCCTGGCGGGTGACGCTGGTCGTTCTTGGTCTCTCCGGGATCGCAATGGCGGCGTTGATCCTCACCGTGCGCGAGCCGCGGCGCCTCGGACATTTTTCCGGCGAGTCTTCGCGGTCCTGGCCGCTGCGACAGGTCGTCGCGGGCTTCGTTGAACGGCGCAGCGTTTTGCTGCCGCTGTACGCGGCCATGGCGCTGATGTCCATCGGCGATTTCGGCTTACTGAGCTGGACACCCACCTTGTTGTCGCGGCGCTTCGGCATGGATCCCGGCCATATCGGCGTGCAGATCGGCGCGGTTTCCATTGTGTCCGCCGTGCTGGGCGTCGCCGCCGGGGGCTTGCTCGCGGACCGCGCGGTGGTGCGCAGCGGAATCCGCGGACGACTGGCCTTCACCACCATCGCGGCGTTGTTTGCCGCGATTGGAGCGGCAATCGGTTTCGCAAGGACCCCCGACACCATCCTGTTCTGTTTCGGTGCGTGGACTCTCCTGTCGACCGCGAACGGCGTCGCCGCCATCGTCGCGGTGCAGGACATCGTCACCACCGAAATGCGCGGCATCAGCGTCGCGCTCAACTCGTTCGGCAACATCCTGCTCGGCCTCGGCGCCGGCGCTACGCTGCCCGCGTTGTTGACCGATTACGTTTTCGGTGATCCCAAGGCGGTCGGTTTGTCCTTGACCGTGGTGGTTGCGCCCGCCTGGCTGATCGCGGTGGTGCTGTACTGGAGAGCGATGCGTGCCGTGTTTCCAAGCGCCGCCGAGGCGCAGCCGGCATGAACGAGACGTTCCACGACGCGATCGTAATCGGCGGTGGAATCGCCGGCGCATCTGTCGCGGCGCAGTTGTCATCCGAAATGCGCGTCGCGGTGCTCGAGCGCGAAAGTCAGCCCGGCTACCATGCCACCGGACGTTCCGCCGCGATCTTCTCGGAAATCTACGGCAACGCCGCGATCCGCGCGCTGTCGCGCGCCAGCCGGGCATTCTTCTTCGATCCACCCGATGGTTTCAGCGATGTACCGCTGGTCGGAAAACGCGGCTCGCTGTACGTCGCGCGCGCCGATCAACTGGAACGATTGAATGCATTCGCGGCCATGCCGGAAATCGCCGAAGCGACGATGCGTTTGTCGGCCCGTGAAGCGCGGCTCTGTTCTCCGCTGCTTCGCGAGGACTATGTCTGCGCCGCACTGCACGAACCGGCGGCATCGGACATGGATGTCCACGCGCTGCTGCATGGTTATCTTCGCCGACTGCGCGTGCATGGCGGCCGCCTTTTCACCGATACCGAGGTGCTTGCTCTCGAATACGCCGGCGGCAACTGGCGGATCCACACCTCCGCCGGCGATTTCAGAACCCGGATTCTCGTCAATGCGGCCGGCGCGTGGGCAGACCGGATCGCCGCGATGGCCGGCGCCGCGCCGATCGGCATTCGCCCGCTGCGGCGCACCGCGGCAATGGTGGATGCGCCAGCCGGCGCGCGGATGGAGGAATGGCCCCTCACCATCGATATCGACGAGCAGTTCTATTTCAAACCCGATGCCGGACGAATCCTGCTGTCCGCCGCGGATGAAACTCCGTCGGAACCGTGCGACGCGAGCCCGGAAGATCTGGATGTGGCGGTCGCAGTCGATCGCGTCGAATTCGCAACGACTTTGAAAATAGAACACGTTCGGCAGAAATGGGCCGGCTTGCGCAGCTTCGTCGACGATCGCAGTCCCGTCGTGGGCTATGACCCGCGAACACCGGGATTCTTCTGGCTCGGCGCGCTGGGGGGGTACGGCATACAGACCGCGCCGGCGATGGGCCGGGTAGCCGCAGCTCTGGTGTTGAACGAGCCGGTTCCACAAGACGTACTGGCAATGGGCCTGGATCCCTCGTCGATCGCGCCGGGCAGAAATCGCAACGGCACTTCCGGACAGAAGACGAGCGGCTGATCCGCCGATCGAAGCTGCGCAAGCCATCACGCGACCGGCACGCCTTGCATGCGATCACTTGACGCATGGCTCGCGCTTCGGTTCGCGCACGATCGTACTGGCGTGGTTCGCGCGCGATCTGCTGATCGCGCTCGCGAAATTCGTCGCCGGCCGGCAGCTCGACGATGCTGCGAAGGCGTGCATTCGCTGGTGGACACGGTCAATTCGGTGCTGCTGCTGTACGGCATGAATCCGCAGAGCGCACGCACCTGGCGCGAACACAACGCGCGGCCTGCGCCGCCGCAACGCACCTTGACGCGCTACACCCGGCGGCGGCGGCCGCTGGCAGGCGACAGATCGATCAGCAACGCGATCACGATGCCGATGATGGGAATCAGCGTCCATTGCCCCGCAAACCAGTGCTGCACGGCGGTGTACCACAGCAGCGTGGTCGGCAGGAACACGAAACCCAGCACCGGCCACAACGGATTGGGGAAGATGCCGTTGAACCAGTAAGTGAACAGCCACAGCAGCACGATCACCACGCGCGGGATGCACAGCGCGAGCAGCACCATCAGGCAGGGCATGGTTGGAATTCTCCATTTGTGCGATCGTCCCTGATCGCTGCTCGACGAAACGGACGGCGAGCTTCCAAGTCTCGGCTCCGAGTCAATATTACAAGCAGCCAAAGCCGCCATCCATGGCCGAGAGCTCCATGGCCGCACTTTTCAAAAGAAGCATCGCATCCAAGACATCGATCGCCCGCAATCCGCACTGGAAGCCGCGCGTGGACGCCCCCATGATGCACGGATGACCACGCACCCGTCGTCCGCCGATTCCGTCGCAAAGCCCGAAGGCGCGGTCACGCCGCACGCGATCGCGGCGCCGCGCAGCGAGGATGAAACCGCGACCGTGACGGAGATGCCGGATATTGCCGGGGAAGCCCAAAACCATCCCAACCCAACCCAACACTTGAAGGGGAGCGCAAAGCCCGGTGCTGATGCGCATACGTCGCGCGGCGGCACCCGCCGCGTTCTCGCGATGCTGTGGCCATACATCAAGGGTTTTCCCGGCCGCATGACGATCGCGGCCTTGCTGTTGGTAATCTCGAAAGTCGCGACAGTTTGGGTGCCGGTCGCGTTCAAGGACATCGTCGACCATCTCGATCCACGCGTCGCCGCGTTGACCGTGCCGGTCGCGCTGATCGCGCTGTACGGCGTGCTGCGACTGATCGGCACGTTGTTCGGCCAGTTGCGCGACACGGTATTCGAGCGCGTCAGCCAGCGCGCGATGCGCGCATCGGGACTGGATGCATTCCGCCATCTGCATCAACTCTCGCTGCGTTTCCATCTGGATCGTCACACCGGCGGGGTTGGCCGAGACATCTCGCGCGGCACGCGCGGCGTCTACAACCTGCTCGGGTGGGTGGTGTTCAACATCGTGCCCACATTGTTCGAAATCCTGGTCGTGATCGCGCTGCTGCTGCGCCAGTTCGACTGGCGGTACGCGGTGGTGACGCTGGTGACGATGGGCGTGTATATCGGCGCAACCATCTGGATCAGCGAATGGCGCACCGCCGGCGTGCGCGTGATGAACGAGGAGGAGAGCCTCTCCAACGCGCGCGCGGTTGACAGCCTGCTGAATTACGAGACGGTGAAGTATTTCGGCAACGAGGAATTCGAGGCGCAGCGTTACGACAACGCGCTGCGCCGCTACGAAGACGCGGCGGTGAAAACCGAATCCTCGTTGGCCGTGTTGAACGGCGCGCAAGCGCTGGTGATCGCGCTGGGGTTGACGATCCTGATGGCAATGACCGCTCAGGGCGTCGTGGCGCACACCTTGTCGGTCGGCGACATCGTGATGGTCAACGGCTGGCTGCTGCAACTGGCGATCCCGTTGAACATGCTGGGCTTCACCTACCGCCAGATCAAGCAAGGCATCATCGACATGGAACGCATGTTCGCGCTGCTGGACGAACATGCCGAAGTTCAGGACGCGCCGGACGCAAAACCGCTGCAACTGCATGGCGCGAATGTGCGGTTCGAGAACGTCTCATTCGCCTACGATCCGCAGCGGCAGATCCTGTTCGATGTGGACTTCGGGATTCCGTCCGGCCGCACGGTCGCGGTGGTCGGCGCGACCGGCGCGGGCAAATCCACACTGTCGCGGCTGCTGTTCCGCTTCTATGATGTCACTGGCGGACGCATCACCATCGACGGCCAGGACATCCGCGATGTCACGCAGGAATCCCTGCGCTCAGGCATAGGCATCGTGCCGCAGGACACGGTGCTGTTCAACGACACGATCTACTACAACATCGCCTACGGCCAGCCGAACGCGACGCGCGAAGAAGTGGAAGCCTCGGCGAAGGCCGCGCATATCCACGAGTTCGTGCAGGCATTGCCGGATGGTTATCAGACGCAAGTCGGCGAACGCGGTTTGAAACTCTCGGGCGGCGAGAAGCAGCGCGTGGCGATCGCGCGCGCGTTGCTGAAACGTCCGGCGATTCTCGTGTTCGACGAAGCCACCTCCGCGCTGGACACGCGCACGGAGAAGGTGATCCAGGCGGAACTCTCGGAAATCGCCCGCGGCCGCACCACGCTGATCGTGGCGCATCGGCTCTCGACCATCGTCGACGCCGACGAGATCCTGGTGCTGGACCACGGCCGCATCGTCGAACGCGGCACGCATGCGCAATTGCTGGCGCGCGAAGGCCGCTACGCGGCGTTGTGGGCGATGCAGGCCAAGGCGCCGCGGGCCGAAACGGCCGAAGCGTAAGGCGCGCGGCCTTCACGTTCGTTTACAAACGGATCACTTCGAGGCGGCACAAAGCGTGCATGAACAGACCGCGTCAAACGCGAGGACCGCGAGATGTCAGCCCAACCCGCCACCCTGGAGACGCCCGCAATGAACACGCTGCGGATCGCCCTGTCCGAACTGGAATCGGGCGATGCGGAGCTGTTCCGCGCCTGCCTGCAGCGTCTGGACGAGCGGCTCCCGCACCATTGGGAATGGGCAGAACTCGCGCGCGCCGATCTGGTGATCGTGGACATGGACAGCCTGTTCGGCCATATGGCCTGGTTGAAGGCGCACGGCGCCGGCAAGCAGGTGATCACCTACGCGCGAACAGGCGCGGTCAACGGCTCCGATCTGGTATTGGGCAAACCGCTGGACGACGAAGCATTTGCCGCAGTGCTGGAACAGGCCGCCGCGCGTATCGATTCCAGCGAAGGCGCGCGCCGTACGCGCAAAAGCGCTCCTGCGCCGGAACCGGTCGCGCACGAGCCGGTGTCGCAGAGCCCGCATCATTCCAATTCCGCGGAATTTCCGGTCGTGCCGCCGGCCGAACCCGTCAGCGTGATGGACCTCGCTGCCGCGGGCGACGTGCCTGCTTCGAACGAAGCACCTGCGGCACCGGCCGAAGCGGCCGTTGCCGCCGAACCCGAACCGTGCAACATCGCCGAGATGTTGGCGCGGCAGAAGATCGATGAGCCGGCATGCGTACAGGGCGCCGATCTGGTGATCGATCCCGAACGCGACGCCTACTACAGCGCGGAAGCGGCGTTGAAGCCGCTGAAGTCCGCGCTGGAAAAAGATCCCGATGCGTTGCAACGGCTGGATGCGCGCGCGCTTGCCGAAGCGCAGACCCGCAAGGCGCATCCGCTGGCGCGCCTGCGCTGGTTCGCCGGACTGGTCGCCACACCGGGTAGTCTGGCGCACGGTCTGGGCGCGGACGAAAAATACAAGCTCGCGCGCTGGCCGCAGACCGAACGCGAATTCCCACGCCATTTCCGCATCGCCACCGCGATGATGAAGCAGGCCGCCACGCCCGCGGAGATCGCGCAGGCCAGCGGCGTGCCGGTGGCCGAAGTGAACGATTACATCAACGCCAGCCGTGCCGCCGGATGGCTCGCGCTCGAACGCGACGAACCGGCACCGTTGGAAATCGAAACGGCCGCGCGCGGCAACGTGTTGTCGCGTTTTCGCAAACCGTTCTCAAAATAGAACGAATCAGGTTTCGCCGACGCCGCAGTTTCGATCCGGCAATCCGGCGCTGAGATAACGTTCGCCCGCGAGTACGCGCTCTATCGCGGTCTGGATCTCGGACGGCTCGCCTTTCAGAAGATAGCCCTGCGCGCCTGCGGCCAGCGCGCGTTCGACGTAACTGGTCTCGTTGTGGCCGGAGAGGATCAGGCAGCGCGTCCGTGGATGATGTTCGCGCAGCGCGGCGACCAGTTCGATGCCTCCCATCATCGGCAACGACATGTCGATCATCGCCACGTCCGCCTGCATCGTCTCGAGTTCGCGCAGCGCGGTCTCGGCACTCTCGGCGGTGCCGCAAACCGAAAGCCCCGGCAACTCGTCGATCCACTCGCGCAGCAGATCGCGCATGCGCGGATGATCCTCGACGATATAGACGCTGTTGCTCACCGGAATCCCTGGTATTGGCGCAACGCTACCGCGGGTCGTGGAGTATGCACCAGCGGACGTGCGGGTTGAAGTCCCGTCACGCGGGATCGCTCAAGCGACCTGATCCCCTTCCCAGTCGGGATTGTTGCCGCCAGGTCTGCTCCAATCCGGCTCCTGCCAGTCCGCAGGGTCTTCATCGGTCCGGCTGTCCCCGTGAAAATCGTCGGGCGGCAGGTCTTCCGTGGCCGGTTCTGCCGACAGCGACGCGCCGTTGCCGTTGGGTTGCACGATGGTGTCGAGCGGCACGCGCAGGATGACGGTGGTGCCGAAGCCCGGCGCCGATTCGATTTCCAAGCTGCCGCCGACCAATGCCAGACGCTCGTTCGCGCTGGTGAGGCCGAAGCCGCCGCCGCCGGGCTTGGGCTCACGGCGCAGTTTCTGCGGATCGAAACCGACGCCCTCGTCCACCACGCAGATTTCCATGTGCCGGTCGGTGCGGCGCAGTTCGATGCGCGCGTTGCTGGTGTTGGCGTACTTCACCACGTTGAACAACAGCTCGCGCACGACCTGATAGATCAGCACGCGCTTGGCGTCGTCGCGCAACTGCAGATCGCGCTCGCCGGCGAGGATCACGTCCAGTCCATGCATCTTGCGCATCTGCGAAACCAGCCACTCCAGCGCCTCGGTCAATCCTTCGCTCTTCAGGATCGGCGGCGCCAGGTCGACGGTGAGACGGCGCGCGGTATCCACGCCTTCGCCGCTCCAGTTTTCCGCGACCTCCAGATGGCGGATCGCCGAATCGAATTTGCCTTGTCCGATCGCCGAACGCGCGGCGGACAATTTCATCTGGATGCTGTGCAGTTGCTGCTGCAGATCGTCGTGCAGCACCTGGCTGATGCGGCGGCGCTCCTGGTGCTCGGCCATCGTGAGCATCGAAGCCATGCGCCGCACCTGCTGCTCGCTCTGTTCCAGATCGGCGGTGCGCTCGACCACGCGCCGCTCTAGGAATGAATTCAATTCCACCAGTTTCTGCTCGTGGCGGCGGTTCTCGATCAGATCCGCCGCCTGGCGCGCCAATAGATCGAGCAGCGCCAGCCGGCGGTCGGTGGGCACGTGCCGCTGCCGCCAGTGCGTCGAAAGCATGCCGACCAGCTTGCCGTTGCGCGCCACCAGCGGCGTGCTCTGCATCGCCACGATGCCCTCGTGCTCGAACATCGGCAGGGCCGGGGTGCCGGCCAGCGGCTGGTGCTGCAGCAGGTCCTCGATCATTACGCGCTTGAGTTCGCGCAGTGCAGTGCCGTGGGTGCCCCGGCAGTCGTTGCCCACCCGTTCCCAGAATTTCGCCGCCTCATCGCTGAAGCCCACCTGGGCGCGCAGCACCAGTTCGCCGCTTTCCGGTTCAAAGACGCGAACGCTGGCGCAATCGGCGTGCATCAAGGCCGCCGCGGTTTCGGCGATGCGCTGGAACAGGGCTTCCGCATCCGGTTCCTGCACCAGTTCCGCGCCGACCGCAGTCAGCAATTGCATGTCGGCCAGTTCTTCGGCCAGTTGCGTCTCGCTGCGCCGCATCGCGTCCGCGGCTCGCACGCGTTCGACCGCCGCCCACGCGCGCTCCGCCACTTCATGCACCAGTTGCCGATCCGCTTCCGCCCAGGCGCGAGGCTGCGGATGCATCAGATACATGTAGGCCACGCGTGCGCCCATGTTGTACACCGCGACCCCGGCACCGGAGCTCAGGCCCAGTTCGCGGCCGGACTCGGCGCCGGCGCGGCGCAGGTCGGCTTCGTAATCCTCGATGAAGATATTTTCGCCGGCCAGCAGCAGCGGCGCATAACCGGAATCGATACCCGGCATGCTGAAACGGCGCCCGCTGATGTCGGACATGCGGCCGTCGCAGTATTCGCCGCCCGCGACCAGGGTTTCGCCGTCGGGCTCGATCTCCGCAAAACCGGCCGCCGCCATGCCCAGTTCGCGTGCCAATGCCTCGGCGGCGACGTGGCGGATTGCACCAGCGTCGTCCAGCAGGCGCATGCGATCCGACAAGTCGAGCAGAAAACGCTGGCGATGCTCGATTTCCTTCTGCTGGGTGACATCGCGCGTGGTGCCGGCCACGGCTTCCACTTCGCCGTCGGGCCCGAGAACGGGCACGAAGATGTAGTCGTAAATGCGCCTGCCGAAAGCGCCCGTGAAGGGCACCTCGCCGCGCAGCGGGCGCTTGCTGGCGATTACCTGATCCAGCTCGCGGTCGTGCATGGCCGCGTGCCAGCCCGGATATCCGAGTTCGAGGCAATTCTTGCCCAACGCTTCCTCGCGCGTCTTGCCCCACATCGCCAGCAGGGTTTCGTTGGCGTAGATGAAGCGGTGATCCAGATCGAAGATGTATGCCAGATCCAGCGTGTTGGACAGGATGCCCTCGTACAACCGGCGCTGCGCTTCGGTGTTCGCATGCGCATGCGCTATCTGTTCCTCGGCCTGCTTGCGCTCGGTGATATCCACCAGCATGTTGATGCCGCCGATCAGTTTGCCGTTGGCGTCGTGCAGCGGCGTCGGGAACGGCATGAAGCAGCGGCGCGTCCCGTCGGGGCGCTCGGCGACCGCTTCCACGCCGCTGATCGCCCGATCTTCCTTCAGCGCGACCGCCATCGGGCACTGATCGTGCGGCATCGGCGTGCCGTCGGGATGGTAGAGCTTCCAGCTCACGCACCACTCGTCCTTGCCGAGTTCGGGTTCGCGCCCGGCGAATTCCACCGCCGCCGGATTGAAATAGGTCAGCTTGCCTTGCGCGTCGGTGGTGTAAACCGCCGAAGGCATCGCATCCAGTATCTGCCGCAGGTGCGTTTCCGAGGCCGCGACCTCGCGGTACGCCTGCACGTTGTCCAGCGCGGTGGCCGCGTGCGCGGCGATGCCCGACACCAGCCGCTCGGCGCGTGCATCGAAACGGTCGCGTTGCGAGTGCGCGAAAAACAATCCGCCGTGCACGGTGCCGTTGCGGGAAACCACCGGCACGGCGAGATAACTGACCACCGGCAGATGTCCTTCCGGCAGGCCGTGATACGGCGCTTCAATTCCGAAATCCGGATGTTCGCGCACGTCGCCGCAGCGGACCACGCCGGTTCCGGCAAACGTCGGCTGGAACAGCGGCGTATTGCGCGGCATCGGCATCTGCTCGAAATCAGCCTTGTCCGCACCCGACAGGGTGTAGAGCATGTACGACTCGCCCTTGTCGTCGGTGACGTTGTAGAAGAACGAACCGTATTCCGCGCCGATCAGATGCGTGGCGAGATCGGTCATCTTCTGCACCAGCTCGTCGAATTCCAGCCCGCTGGAGAGCACGCGCGAGGCTTCGACCAGGATTTCCGCTTCCTTGCGCGCGGCGGTTTCGCGCTGCAGCGAAGCCAGCAGTTCCGCTTCCGCGCGCTTGCCTTCGCTGATGTCGATCGAGACACAGGCCAGTGACCGCGGTTTGCCGTGCGCATCGCAAACGGCCGAGACGCTGTTGTGCACCCAGAGGATCGAACCGTCCTTGCGCAGATAGCGCTTCTCGATGTCGAACGGATGCCCTTCGCTCGCGCAACGCTCGAACAGTTGCACGTTG
>Ga0070741_10001849_pt1 | contig 60568 bp, 52 predicted proteins | sample Coa_R1_4_FD_66440 | JGI IMG/M metagenome (GOLD analysis project Ga0070741, IMG submission 66440) | Surface soil microbial communities from Centralia Pennsylvania, which are recovering from an underground coalmine fire - Coalmine... | ecosystem: Environmental > Terrestrial > Soil > Unclassified ...
ATGCTGCACGAGGGCGGCGGCGAGGATGCTGCCCGCTTGAGATACGGTTTCCGCCTGGCCACTGGCCGGCCGCCCTGCGATTCCGAATGCACCGTGCTGGAAGAATCCCTTGCCGCTCAGCGTGCGCACTATGCCAAGGACTTCGAGGCCGCCAGGAAGACAATCTCGGTTGGTGAATCTCCCGTCCCGGAAGATGTGCCGCCGCCGGAATTGGCCGCCTACACCATGGTGGCGAACCTGATCTTGAACCTGGACGAAGTCTTGACAAGGAACTAATAGACGCGTTCACCATCTTACTTATAGACATGCAACCGTTTGAGAGTTTCTTGCAGCACCAGACCCGGCGAACTTTCTTCAAGAAAACCGGCTTGGCCGCCGGCCGAATTGCGCTTGGCTCCCTGCTGTTTCCCGAATTGTTTCGCGCCAACGCCGCCAACATGCCGGCGGCGCGTGGACACCCAGGCCTGCCAGGCGTGCCTCATTTCGCCCCGAAGGCTCGCCGGCTGATCTATCTTTTCATGAACGGCGCGCCTTCGCAGATCGATCTTTGGGATTATAAACCCAAGCTCGGTGAAATGTTCGATGCGGATTTGCCCGATTCGATTCGCAATGGACAACGGCTGACCACGATGACTTCCGGCCAGAAGCGTTTCCCGATCGCCCCTTCCATTTACAAATTCGCGCCCCATGGCCAATGCGGCACGATGGTCAGCGAATTGCTCCCCCACACGGCACAAATAGTTGACGACCTGGCGGTGGTTCGCACGGTTTATACCGAAGCGATCAATCATGATCCCGCATCGACATATATCCTGACCGGCAATCAAATCCCGGGCAAACCCAGTATCGGCGCGTGGCTTTCTTACGGCCTGGGCAGCGAGGCGGAGAATCTGCCCGCGTTCGTGGTGATGACACCGCGCTGGTCCGCCAAGCGCGACGCGCAAGCTCTTTATCAACGGCTTTGGGGCGCCGGTTTCCTGCCTTCTCAGCATCAAGGCGTGGCGCTGCGCGCCAATGGCGATCCGGTTCTGTACATTAGTAATCCGCAAGGGGTGGACGCCGTCGCGCGGCGCACGATGCTCGACGGCCTGGCAAAGCTGAACCAGGCCAATTTTCAACGCGAGGGCGATCCGGAGATCCAGACCCGCATCGCCCAGTATGAAATGGCGTTTCGGATGCAGACGTCCATTCCGGAGCTCACCGACATTTCCAACGAGCCAAAAGCCGTTCTCGACCTGTACGGGCCGGAAGTGACTCAGCCGGGAACCTTTGCCGCCAGCGCTTTGCTCGCCCGCCGCCTGATTGAGCGCGGCGTGCGCGTGGTTCAATTGTTACACCGCGAATGGGATCATCACGGGGATTTGCCTCGTGACCTGCCGCTGCAATGCCGTGACGTCGACCAGGCCTGCAAAGGCCTGATCCTTGACCTTAAGCAGCGCGGTTTGCTCGACGAAACGCTGGTGGTTTGGGGCGGCGAGTTTGGGCGCACCGTTTACTGTCAGGGCGAACTGCGGCGTGACAACTATGGCCGCGACCATCATCCGCGCTGTTACACCATGTGGATGGCCGGCGCCGGCATTAAAGGTGGAACCGTTTATGGCGAAACGGATGATTTCAGCTATAACATCGTGCGCGACCCAGTTCACATCCGCGACATCAACGCAACCATTCTCAACTTGATGGGCATCGATCATAACCGGCTGACCTATAATTTTCAGGGCCTGGATCAAAAGCTGACCGGCACGGAAGCTCCAGCGAACCCCGTTAAAGGGATTCTGGTGTGAGTAGCCCGTCAGATATTGTCCTTTTCCTGGGCCACCTCCACCCACTGCTGGTCCATTTGCCGATTGGACTGATCGTGTTGCTGGCATTGCTGGAGTTGTTTGCGCGCACGGCCAAATTCCGGCAAGCCAACGCCAATTCAGGTTTGATCCTTGCCTTGGCAGTTCCGGCCGCCATCGCCACCGTCATTTGCGGTTGGTTGTTGTCTCAAGCCGGAGGTTACCAGGACAAGCTGCTCCAATATCACAAGTGGACCGGCATCGGCACCGCCACAGTCTGCGCCCTGGCCGGTTTACTTTACCGGCTCGATCTTAAACGCGCTTACCGCGTCTGTTTGTTTTCCACCGTGGGTCTGCTCGTTGTCGCCGGTCATTATGGCGGTTCGCTCACACATGGCAGCGATTATTTCGTTCGCTACGCCCCGCGTCCGATCCGGGCCTGGTTTACTGCTCCAGCCAAAGTCGCTGCGCCTGCCAGCAATCGCGTGGATATCGCGCAAGTTGCGGTGTTCCCCGCTGTCATTCAGCCCGTGCTCCAGCAGAATTGCGTCTCCTGCCACGGACCTGAAAAATCCAAAGCAGATTTGCGCCTCGACACCATTGATGCAGTCAAAAAAGGCGGAAAGAGCGGACCGGCTGTCGTTGCCGGCAAGTCCGCCGATAGCGACCTGATCAAGCGTATCCGCCTCCCGCTAACGGACGACGACCATATGCCACCCGATGGCAAACCGCAGCCAAGCTCGGACGAAATCGCCCTGTTGCAGTGGTGGATTGATGCCGGGGCGCCGGCCGATAAGAAGGTCGGCGAGCTCAAGGCTTCTCCTCGCGTGACGCAGATTCTGGCCGCAAAATTCGGCGCACCCGGCGCCACGCTTGCGTTAAAGAAAGTGGCGCCAAAGCCGCTCGCGGAAGTGCTGCCGCAAACGGCCAAACTCGCCGACGATTTGGGCGTTGCTTTGACGCCATTGTCACCTCAGGAACCCTGGCTGCAATGCAACGCCAGCATTGCCGGAACCAACTTCGCCGATGCCGAGCTGGCGAAGCTCTCAGCACTGGGGCCGAACTTGCGCTGGCTGGACCTCGGCGGCACCGCGGTGTCCGACGCCGGTCTGGCTCACCTCGCCAAAATGCCCAATCTGACTCGACTCCACCTGGAACGCACGCGGGTGACCGATGCCGGCCTGGAGAAACTCGCCGGGCTCAGCGAGCTCGAATATCTCAACTTGTACGGCACGGAGGTCAGCGATCCGGGACTGGACCAGCTCCAGAAGATTCCCAAACTCAAACAGATTTACGTGTGGCAGACCAAAGTAACGCCGGCCGCAGCCAAAGCCTTTGCCGACGCGCGGCTGGACGAGGATCAGCTCCAGCAATGGCAGGAGCAAATTGCGCAGCTCAACGCCAAAATCCGAGATGCCCACGTTTCGGTCGACGTCGGCACGATCCTGGCAGCCCCAGTTTCGACGAACTCCGTTTCGACCAACGCGGGCCCCATCAATGCCCAATGTCCAGTCTCGGGCAAACCGATTGACCCGACCAAGACTGTGATCCATAAGGGGCTACTGGTGGCGTTTTGTTGCGATGATTGCAAAGCCAAGTTTCAACAGGATCCCACGCCGTACCTGGCGAAGCTCGAACCCAAAAAAGAATCTTCAACCTCCACCAAATGAACCGACGCCGCTTCATGCAGACCAGCGCGTCGCTGGCTGCCTTTGCCTTCACCACCCAAGGCCACGCCCACTCCCATCACCACGTTAACGAAGCACCCTTCGAAAACACCGGCAACGCCGCTCCCCCTAAAGATCCGGTCATCAGCGGCCAGGGCGAGTTTCGTTATCAGTATGTGCCGGACAAGCTGGTGCTGCCAGACGAAGTCAAAATGCGCAATGGGCACGGGCTGTGCAAAGATACGCAAGGCAACATCTATTTCACCTTCGAGCCGGAGAAAGTCGAAGAACAAACCCGCTGCCTCGTGCGATTTGCTCCGGACGGCACCGGTCCAGTGTTGTTGGGTTCAGACAATGCCTTGGCTCATGGCGTGCCTCATGGCCTGAACATCGATATCGACCAAGACGGAAAAGCGGTCCTGTACCACGCCAACAACGAAGCTACCGTCCACAAAACCACGCTCGATGGCCGGATTCTCTGGACCCAGAAGTGGTCGCCACAAATGGGCAACTACAAACCGACTGACGCGGTTGCTCCGCCAGGCAGTGATCGGGTTCTGATCGCCGACGGTTACGGCAGCAGTATGATCCATGCACTGAAGGCCAGCGACGGAATTTATGCCGGCAAATCCTGGGGCGGACTTGGTTCGGCCCACGGTGAACTGAATTGCCCGCACGGCATCACCTTTGACACTCGACGCAAGCTGCTCCTAACCGCCGACCGAGGTAATAAGCGCCTCGAGTACTTCACTGCCAGCGGCTTTTATCATAGCACCATCCAGGCAAAAGAGATCACTGCCCCTTGCAATGCCGACGTCTGGGGCGATTACCTGTTGGTGCCGGACCTCGAAGGGCCGTGCATTATTTTGGACAAGGATAACCAGGTGGTTTCAGTCATCGAAGTAGGCAAGCTCCTGGGCGAACATGGCTTCCGTCACCCGCATGACGCAATCTGGCTCGCCAATGGCGATGTCGCCGTTTGCACCTGGAACCCAGGCCGACTCGGCTATTGGAAACGGCTTTCTTAGGGCGGCTTTTACAATTCGGTTTGGAGTCGCGCCTTTGGGCGGCCGTCGCCAAAACCGCCTTGCAGGCGGGACTCCAAACCCAGGTGCCCACGCCCGAGCCGAAATTTTAAAACACGCTCTTAGGCCCTCAGTATCTTCACTGCGTTCGCGAGCCGATGGCCAGGACCTGGCTCTGCGTGCGAAAAAAAAGTTTGCTTTCGGAGATCGCGGGAGTGGCCATGCAAGCCTCGCCCATATGATTGGTTGCCATGACGCTGAACTCGGAGCCAGGTCTTACCACGAATACGGAGCCGGTCTCACTCGTGAAATAAATCTTACCCTTTGACGCTACCGGCGAGGCGGTAAATCCATCGCCGCCGCTGCCCAAACGTTCTCTATATAATTGCCTGCCCGTCTGCGGTTCGTAGCAGGAGAGAATCCCGTCGATATGGCAGCTATACAATAGATTGCTGTGCGAAACGTCCCCATAGACCAATGGCGTCTGCATGTACGATCCTCCTTTCACCGCGCTCCAGGCCACGTAACGGTTGGTCGAAGCTCCATCGCGCAAGGAAACATCTCCCTGCGCGTCTGTCCGAACGGCGTAAAGCGGACGCCGCGGTCCGTGCGCGCTTGTGAGGAAAATAAGGTCATTCCAAACCACCGGCGTCGGGACCGGGCAATCGCCCCCGCCCGCCAGGCGCCAGATTTCCTCACCAGTCACCAAGTCGTATCCGCCCATATGCTTCCAGCCGTTGACAATCAGTTGCGGACGCGGTCCATCGGCATAAACCGTCGGTGTGCTCCACGTAGTCGTATCGTCGCGCGAGGTTCGCCAGATTTGTTTGCCATCGGCCAGGTTGAAAGCCGCCACGAAAGCATTGGTTAAAACGTCGCACTGAATAAACAAACGTCCGTCGTAAACCACGGGCGAGCTGGCAAATCCCCACTCCAGATCCACGCCTCCGGGAAATTTTGCATCGTTGTAGATCATTGGGCTGGTCCGCAGAAGGCCAAAATCCTTGTGCCATTGAAGCTCGCCGGTCACGTCATAGCAGTACAAGCCGTCCGATCCGAAGAAAGCCACTACGTTCGTGCCATCTGTAGCGACAGTGCAATTGGCGTGTGTCGCTTTGGGGTGACGCTTGAGCTTGGGTATGCCTTCGTGAGCTATTTTTTCCCAAAGCACCTCCCCGGTGCGCTTATCGAGGCAGATGACTTTCCATTGCTGCGCATCGTTGTCCTCAGCCGAGTCAGGATCTCCGTAGAGCCCTACTTTCAACGGCGCGGTTTTTCGTTGGTTAACTGCTGTCGTGAGAAATAGCCTGTTTCCCCAAATCACGGGACAGGAGTGACCCAACCCTGGGATCGGTCTTTTCCAAAGGATATTTTCCCCAGTCTCGACATTCCAGGTCGCCGGCGTCTCCGCCTCTTGAGAAACCCCGGCAGCATTCGCCCCACGAAATTGCGGCCAGTTGCTTTGAGAAAATGCTGGGAGGGCTAATAAAAAAATGAGCCAGGTAATGCCGGGTACTCGCAGGGACATAAACTCAGAGCAAACTTGTCGGCCTCCGGCCTGCTGTCAAACAGATAAGGGCGCCGCCCAGGCATCCTCGGAAGGCCCCGCAACCGCTGCAGCCCCGGAACGCTGCATTTATGCGGCAGCGAAGCTTCGGGGTCCCAGCTTGAGCCGGTGGAATCGCCGACGCGGGTGCATATAAGAGCTCCCGTTGATTCCAAGTCGTCGTCGTACCGCCTGAAGGCGGGACTCCAAACTCCGTGGTTCAGAGTCCCGTCGAACCTGCCCTCGATTCTTTCTTGTCGCAGGTCGAATCCTCGTCTTAGATGAGACGACGAATCACGCATCCTCTTCACTGAAACACCAGACGGTGGCCCTTTGCAGGTTGCCGCTAATTTAAATCGTATGCTAAAGGCCGGCATCGTTGGACTTCCAAACGTTGGTAAATCGACACTCTTCAATGCCGTCACGCGGTCGCACAAAGCGCCGGCGGAGAATTATCCGTTTTGCACGATCGAACCGAATCTGGGGGTCGTCACGGTGCCGGACGAGCGGCTCGGCCAGCTGGCACAAGTGGTCAAGGTCAGTGCCCTCATTCCGACTGCGTTTGAATTTGTTGATATTGCGGGCTTAGTCAAAGGCGCTTCGCAAGGCGAAGGCCTGGGCAACAAATTTCTCAGTCATATCCGCGAAGTGGACGCCTTGATCCACGTCGTGCGCTGTTTTGAAGACCCCGACATTGTGCACGTGACCGGCAGTCCCGAGCCTACTCGCGATATCGAGATCGTCACGACCGAGTTGTTGCTCGCCGACCTGGACACCCTCCACAAGCGACTCGAGAAAATCTCGCGGGATGTCAAACGCGCCGACAAGCATGCTCTGCTCGAAGCGCATCTGTTGCAACTGCTGCAAACCCATCTCAATGCCGGTAAACCCGCCAACACCCTCGGCGTCGCGCTCGGCCCCGAGGAGAAAGCCATTGTCCGCAGCTTTTGTCTCCTGACGGATAAACCCTCCGTCTTTGTGGCCAATCTCAAGGAGAATGAATTGGCTGGCGCGCAATCCAATCCGCAAGTGCTGCGCGTTCGCGAGTACGCTCGGGCGCATCACTCCTGTGACACCGTGGTGCTCTGCGCTCAAATCGAAAGCGACCTGGCCGACCTCTCCCCGGCCGAGGCGCAGGAATATCTCCGCGAGCTGGGTATCGCCCAATCCGGCCTGGTCGCGCTGGTTCAGAGCACTTACCAGGTGTTGGGACTGCGCACGTTTTTTACCTTTAATGAAAAGGAAGTGCGCGCCTGGACCGTTCATGCCGGCGATACTGCGGTCAAGGCGGCCGGCACCATCCACACCGATTTCGAGCGTGGCTTTATCAAAGCAGAGACTGTGAACTGGGAGGACCTCGTGAAACACGGCTCGGTTGCTCATGCTCGTGAGACCGGCCGTTATCGCATCGAAGGACGCGACTACGTCGTGCGCGACGGCGATGTCATGCTTTTCAAGGTGAGTGTGTAGCGGCGTCTCGACATCCTTTAAGCCATATTTGCATCTTCGGATTTGCCCTATTGAAACCCATCCAGGGGTCGGAAGGCGCAACTTTTGAGACGATAAGCGAATTCTCAGCTCAAGTGCATGCGGCCCATTTCCTCGAGGGCCTGTTGGAGTTGGGCGGTATTCTCAATCATAGCGTGAGCTTCAAAATCCCCTTCCGCAGAGCGGGCTGTCCACGCACCTGCTGAAAGAAAGCCACCGCTTCTTCATACTCGACCGTGTATTCACGCACCACCACTATATCAAAGCCGTAGCGCCTTCGCACGCTCCTGCTTGACACCAGATTGTAATGACCAGGTGGCAAGTCCGCGATTTCGGGCCGCCTGGGCGCGTGCGAGGATTCTCGATCGAGTTGCTTGTGACTGGTCGGAGTCAGTGGGGTGTAACCTGTTCTGGTTTGCAGCCATGATCGAGTGAGTTTCCCCTTTTCCTGACGTTTCCTTTAATCCTGTGAGGCGCACACTGACGCTAAGTTGAGCGCCGTGATAAATATCATTGGTGTATTCTCGAGATTACGTCTCGCCTCAGCTTCCTGTCCGTTTTGGCTTAGAATCGGGGGAGTTGTCGATTTCGCTTGACGGAGGTCATTAGCAGCGTGATCCTGCTAATACCGTTATCAGAAAGGCAACTTCGTATGCGCATTGGCTCTGGGCTCTGCCTACTCCTAAACTTCAGTTGCTCCATTGAACATATAGGTCTGGCCTTGAGGCTTTGCCCGACCCTTTTCTGGACGATCTTGTTGATAGCGGGCGCAGGCGCGCACGCCCAGAATCTAACCTACACCACCAATGGGGGTACGCTTACTGTCACGGGTTTTAACGGCCTTGGGGGTTCAGTAGTAATTCCTGACACGACAAACGGCCTACCCGTCACCGCGATTGGAGCCGGCGCGTTCCAAGGACGGACCTCCCTCACGAATGTCTTGATCCCGGATTCTGTTACCAACATCGGCTCTTTCGCATTTCGTCAGTGTGTAGCCCTCCAGTTCCTTTCGCTTCCGTTTAGTCTTCGAGGCATTGGGGACTCGGCATTTGCATTCACCGGCCTCACGAACGTAAGCATCGGTGCGACCGTTACTGCCATAGGAGATTATGCCTTTCTGGGGTGCCCCAGCCTTAAGGCGATTGCCGTTGAGGCATCCAACCCGGTTTACGCTGGCGTTGATGGTGTCCTGTTTGACAAGGCACAGGCATCGCTAATTACCTATCCAAAAGGCAAGGCGGGCGCCTTCACCGTCCCGGCGGGCGTCACCAATATTTATCCTAACGCCTTCTATTCGTGCTCAGCCTTAACGGAAGTGCTAATCCCAAAAACTCTCACGCAGTTAGGGGGCGGAGCCTTCGCTGGCTGCACTGCTTTGAACAGTATAACGCTGCCTGACAGCTTGGTTTCCATTGGGTCGGCGGCGTTCCAAAACTGCACGAGCCTAAGTGAAATAACGATCCCGGAAAATGTAACGGATCTACCGGATTGGGTGTTTTCGGGCTGCACTTCGTTAAGCGCGGCCGACTGCGGAAGCGGGGTTACGGGGATCGGTTACCACGCCTTTTCACCGTGTCCCAACCTCGCCTCCATCCGATTCGGTAATGGCCTCAAGGTAATAGGCGACTCCGCTTTCTACAGCTGCAGCGGCCTTACCAATGTGACTTTTCCGAATGGCCTCAGGGCAATAGGAGATTCCACTTTTGACAGCTGCCACAGCCTGACCGATGTTACTTTTCCCAATACATTGCAGGCCATTGGCAGCCATGCCTTCGAGGTGTGCACTAATCTAAGCAGTCTCGTAATTCCGGACAGCGTTAGCAGCCTCGGCGGAGGAGCATTTTATGATTGCACCGGTGTGACCACTCTTATCATAGGCAATGGTGTTTCCATAATCCCGGATTTTTGTTTCGCGGCCTGCGGAAGCTTAACCAACTTAGTAATCGGCAAAGGGGTCAGGAGCATTGGCAAGTTTGCTTTCTTTAATTGCAGCGACCTTACCAGTGTTACCATACCTGCGAGCATTAATTTCATTGGGCCTTTAGCTTTCGACAATTGCGCCGTCAAGAGCGCTTTTTTTGAAGGCGATATGCCCTCCGTTGATAATACGCCGGGGGTTGATATTTCTCCTGGATTCGCGTACATGGGCTCGACCCTTTACTACCTTCCAGGGACAACCGGCTGGAGTTCCTCATTTGATCAGCGCCCGACCGAGCAGTGGTTCCTTCGCGGACCGCTTATTCTCGACCAAGAGAGGCCGTTTGGGCCGCAGACTAACGGGTTCGGATTTATCGTTTCCTGGGCAACAAATACTGATGTTTTGGTCGAAGTTTCGACTGACCTGGCTGCCAACTTTTGGCAGCCGGTGGTCACCAACCGCCTCACAACAGGATCGTTTTATTTCAATGATCCCCAATGGACAAATTACGCAAGCCGTTTCTACCGTGTCCGTTCCCGTTAGGGCGGTCTCGACGCGTTTGCCCCTGTCGGTCGCAGGAAAATTATATTACTCCGTTCGACTCGTGTTTCCGCGGGGGGGCAGGATAGGTGCGGGTTAATAGGCCACAGGCAGATGAAATTCAGAGTGTCAGCGGTTGTCGATATCTTCCTGAGCTCAGGTGCCGTTCGGAGGCGATCCGATAACGTCGTTTCACTGCGAGTTTTCGTTCACGGTTCCACCCATTGGCTGCTGATCCTGAACGCCTCGAAATCGTGCGACCAGTTGAACAGCCGCAGGATGGAGTTAGGTGTTTTTTCGTAAAGCCGGTCCAGCCAGTTTTCTCGCTGGAATATCCATTCCGCGTTCCATCTTGCATCAGGGTCAGCGATTTGCAGTGCTACCAGTTCCGATGCACCCGGCTTGATTGTTGTTTCTCCGATGACGCGGGCTGCTTCGTAGTTCGAGTCTGGATTTCCGGCGTACCGCTTTTTAATCTCTGGTGGCAGGTTCCAATTGGGCGTCGGGTGCTTCGCTCGCGGATTATTCAGTTCGATTTCCACGTGGCCCCACGAGACGTTCCACCGGTTCTGGTTTGTCAGCACTATCAGCGCCCATTTCTGCCCATGCGCGTCATTGCTGTAGCTCAGAAACGAAATAGCTACGCTGTCTGGTCTGGTTGGCGTGCTTTCGTTACCGACCGCACAAAGAAAGCAAAGTGTGCCTAGCGTCGAGGTCAAGCAGAGTATTCCCACCGCGGATAGCAACTTTTTGCTCCTTTTGTTCACAGGATGGCCAGCCGGTAGAACTTGACTGGGGCGGCGGTATTGGTGTCGCTGAATTCGACCGATCCACTGGTAGAAGTGATGCCGTCCACCTCGCTCCAATTTCTGGGGTTGGCGCTTGCGTTCAGGTTAGTAATAGCTTGAAGTACCAGCCGATTGGCCGCGCTCGTGCTTCCTTGGATGGAAATGTTGCCCGCTTGTGTTCGTACGATTTGGGTTAGAGTCGGTGGGTCGGCCTTTATGCGCAGGCGGTAGATCACACCTGCTCCGTTGTCCCCGGCTGGCCCTCCTGCCCAGGCTGTGCCGTAGAGGTTGCCGTCAGGCCCGATGGTCACGCCGGCCATGGGGTCCCAGCCGTTGGTCTTGGCGAAGTTGGCCAGGATCTGCATCTGGCCGTTGGTGCAGATGGCAAAGATGGTTCCCCACGCGTAGACTAGGCCATTACCGGCAGTTGTAGTCCCATAGAACCATCCGTTCGGTCCGGCGGTCAGGCCGGCCCAGGGTGCTGCCCCTTCACCGAAGTCGAAGCTGTGCAGTTGCTGAAACGGACCGTTGGTGTTGACTCGGTAGACTGTTCCCTCGTTCCCGTAGATACCTCCATTAAGAGTCGTGCCGTAGAGCCAGCCATCGGGCATGGCTAGTAAGCTGTCGCTAGGCTCGTTCCGGTCGGGCCCGCTGAAGTTCACCAGAGTGGTTAGCTCTCCCGAGGGTGTAATTCGGAACACGGTGCCATCCCCGTTGGTTCCCCCTAGAAAGGTAGTCCCGTAAGGTTGCCATCGGCACCTACGGCCAAGCCCCCCCTGGGGCTCGAAGCCCTTTGTGTTCGTGCCGCCGATCGGTCCGTACCCCGCGAAGTGGTACAACGTCGTGAAGTCTCCTCGGTAGCTAATTTTGTAGACGGTTCCTCCGCCGAATTTTCCGCCCCCGGATGCGGTGCCGTAGAGATAGCCATCGGGCCCGGGGCTCAAGCTACCGTACGGCCATGCCCCGTCTTGGTTAGTTAAGACGTTGCCGCTCGCATTTTCGCGGCTGAATGCGTAAAGCACACTCAGCCCGCCGTTTGAGTCCACTTGGAAGAGTGTGCCGCTGCTTCCAGGCCCGGCAAAGTTGGCTGTTCCGTAGTAGAGCCCGTTCGTGCCCCGCGTGAGTCCTCCGTAGGGGGCCCCGCCCGTATGGGTTCCATCGAGGCTGCCCAGGATGGTCATTTGTCCCTGGGGGCTTAGCTTGAAGGCGGCGCCAAAGCCACCGTCTCCACCGACGTAGGTGGCTCCATACAGGTAGTTGTCAGGCCCCAGCGTCAGCGTTTCTCGCGGGCTGCGTGGGGCGCTAAAGACGCCGTTGGTGAAGCTTATCAGCACCTCGATCGTGGGGGTTGCGGCCTTGGCTGCGACGATAGTTAAAACGCTAGCTGCTGATGCTAATCGGAGGAGGATCGTCCCTAAGGACCCGCACCACAATTATCTTGCCAGGTTTCATGAACTGATGGGTATGTCGCAATCAGCTCGGCAGCGAACGGAAACCACGACCTGCAAGCTCGCGACTTGAAATGATAATTTCGATCAAAGTCCTAAGCGTAGCACTCCATTCATTAACATTACTTAATTCTATCCTTTTGGGTAAATCAATCATTGACCACGGGGCGACTGAAGATGAACTGGCGGCGCGAGGTTGATGGCCGCGACCGTTAAGACTTCTAATGCAGGCTACTGGTTTTTCGCGAACATTTTGCCCGGCAGTTGCCGGATGATGCGCTTCATTTCCAGGCTCAGCAGAGCGACGGAGGTGGCGGAGGCTGGCAGACCACTTTTGCGAATAACTTCGTCGATGCTGAGTTGTTCCTCGCTTAAGGTGTCGTAGACCCTCTGTTCATTCTCCGAGAGTTCCAAGGCCGGCAGCGTGCCGGTTTCGGCGGGCGAGGCGGGCTTATTACTCGGTGGGAACAGGTACTCGAATTCGCTCAGGATGTCTTCGGCGCCTTCGCAGAGCTTGGCGCCTTTCTTGATGAGGTCGTGACAGCCTTTACTGCGAGGCGAATCTATCCGACCGGGGACAGCGAAGACCTGCCGGCCGTATTCGTTGGCGAAGTTGGCGGTTATTAGCGCGCCACTCGTCAGATTGGCCTCAACCACTACTGTGCCGAGCGTCATCCCCGCGACGATCCGGTTGCGGATGGGGAACGATTGCTTGTCGCCCGGCCGATTAAAAGGGAACTGGGTTATCAACGCGCCGCTGGCGGTGATTTGCTCGAATAACTTCGCATTCTCTGGCGGAGTGACCAAATTGATCCCGGTACCCAGCACAGCCACGGTACGGCCGTTGGCGCTGAGGGCGCCCTGGTGCGCCGCCGAATCGATTCCTCGGGCGCCTCCGCTCACCACGGTTACGCCGAGGTAAGCGAGTTGATAGGCCAGTTTGCGGGCCACTTCAATTCCGTAATGCGTGGTCATCCGCGACCCGACCATCGCGACCGCGTTCTTGTCTTTGGGCAGGAGAGCGCCTTTTACGTACAGGACGATCGGCGGATCGTAAATCTCACGCAATAATTCCGGATAATTCTCGTCGTTTTGGGTGATGATCTGGCATCCAAATTCTTCGATGCGCTTCAACTCCGCCGCGAGGTCCACGCTCTTTTCCCAACCTGCAATTGCGGCGGCGGTCTCCTCTCCAATGCCTTTGGCTCGTAGTAATTGGTGCCGCGAGGCACCCAAGATGGACACGGCATCGCCAAAAACTTCCAGTAGTTGTCGGACACGAACCGGGCCGACATTTTCAATCAAATTCAGAGCCACCAATGCTTCGCGCGAGTCCATTTTGAAGGCATGATTCTTGCAGAACTCAACCGGCCCGTGCCCTCCTTGGGTCACGACGCAATCGCCCCGACTTTTCCGCGCCCGCTACCATAAGTCAACAATATGCAACAACTACAAAGCAGAAGTCGAATTGCTTTGTATCGGATGTCCCTGCTTTCGCAAGCCATTTCCCTGTACGTGCTGAGAATCCGCCGGTTTTGGAGTGCGCCGCTTTGCGGCGCTTTTTCGCGGCGAGGGAGTTGGAACGATTGCGGACTCACTGTTTGCGGCCGTCGGATCAAGCGACGCGCAGCGCCGCACTCCAAAACGTGCGCGCCTCTCCCTTAAGCGCGCCGTTTCTGGCGTCTATCGTGTCGTGCTCTTATCGAGCCGAGTAACGATCGAAGGCTGGAGTACCTGGCTGTTGGCGCTCGTTGCCACTGAAAACTTAAACCCGTTATCAGTTCCGGCGGCTCCGAACCGGCCTTGTTTGTCCAAAGCAACGAAGTTGATGCTCAAATCAAGGCCCTTCGGATCCTGTCGGGCGATGCGCTGGATGGTCTGTTCGCAGGCGGCCTGAGGATGCAATCCCTGCCGCATGTACTCGACCACCAAAAAAGAAGCGCAATAACGCATTACATTCTCTCCAACGCCTGTTGCCCCGGCGGCTCCGACGTCATTATCGACGTACAAACCACTTCCTAAAATAGGCGAATCCCCCACGCGACCTGGCAATTTGTCGGCCAGACCACTAGTAGAACAACCGCCGGCGATCGTGCCGTCGGAGCTCAACGCCAGCAGCGCAATCGTATCGTGGTTTTCCTTTTTTGTTCCCGATGAACTTGCCGGAGCTCCGTTCTTCTGCTGCCATTGGTCATAGCGGTGCGAGTCCAGCGGAACCGCTTCCAGTCCTTCGTGGAGCGCAAACAGGCGCGCGCCCTCTCCGACCAGCATCACGTGAGGCGTTTTTTCCATCACTCGCCGCGCGGCTGAAATGGGATGGCGAATTCCTTCGAGCGCCGCCACGCTGCCTCCGCGATGGCCCGGGCCTGACATAATGCAGGCATCCAGTTGGACAACGCCGGCCGCATTGGGCTTGCCCGCCAGTCCAACCGAGTGGTTGTTCGGGTCGGATTCAACTACCCAGATTCCCTGCTCCACCGCGTCCAGGAGCGACCCACCCCGAGCCAGGACCGCGAGGGCCGCGTCGTTGGCCGGTTTGCCAAAAGGCCAGGTCGAGACGATCAGAGGTTTGTCGCCGGGTCCAAGCTCGGCACTTTGAGATACGCCGGCCAGGCCGCAAGCGGTCCCACTGAGAAGCCCCAGCGCCGTCCGGTCCAGAAAAGTGCGACGCGATAAGTTCATACCTTTTGATAATTGAGTGTGTCAGCGCAACCTAGTCGGGCCGAACCAGCGGAGCGAGTCGAAATTTATGGGGCGTACTCGGTTAGTGACGCCGGGGCGAGGGGTCAGTGCTGCAGCTTTTTCGGGGTTGTGGGCGGAAAGAATTGGGTTCTGAGCCCTCGGCGCGGCCGAAAGCGGATACTGCACCGGGGGAAAGCCGCGGTGTTAAGGAAAATTCCGGCATGCCATAAAATATCCGGCTAAAAGCCGGGACTCCGAGCATGAACATCGAAGCGCAATGGATTAAATAAAACGCGCGCCGCCTTCGTCTCTAATACAGAACTCGAGACCCGAACATATGAAGTACACTCTGGCCATTCTTGCAGCCGCGGGAGTATGGCTTTCGACAGCTGCAGCTGCAGGAGAGAAGGCCCTGGTCTATTACGTCCAGTTGATCCGGTGCAGCGACCAGGAGCAGCCGCCGGAGCCGGGCAGCCGGCGAGTCGGGCCGAAATTAGCTGAGCGGTTCCAATGCGTGTTTCGGTGCCGGAACTATTGGGAAATCAACCAGGAAAAGGTCGAAGTGCTGCCCAGCAAGAGTGCTCGGGTCCGGCTGAACAACGGGCGCGATGTCGAAATCGACCTAAGTCACCCGGGCAAGAGAAAAGTTTCCACGTTCCATAAGGGGCGCCTGATCGATCAGACCATCGAACCGCTCGGCGAAAATATGACTCTGATTGGGGGGGACCGCGACCAAACGAGTCACTGGTTCATCGTGGTCCGACGCGACAAACCAGGCTGAGAGCCATTCGCTAAACCTCACCTCTTTGCCACCAGTCAGTCCGCAGCAGTCCCCAATCACTGACGCGCCTTTGCCGCAACACGAAGCCCTGCTCGGCCAGGAACGGGTCCGGCACAGTCAGACACCGGGCCGGCAATCGGGTGACTATCCTGAAAAACAGATACATCAACCGGTGAATCAGACTCGCGCGCCATCGGCGCCAGCCGGTCGACGGAATCTGAAAATCGGCCATCAGCCAATGGGCGCTTGGCGCGGCCGCCTGCGCCAGCTTTGGTAACAATTCCCGCAAATCCTGCGGCCGAAAACAGTCGAGGAAGAAGTGCGTGACGATGAGATCGAAAATACCAGCGGGCGGCTGCCAGGCCAAAGCATCGGCCTGAACAAATTCAATCACGGTCGTGGTTGATTCGCCGGACACCCGGTGCTGGGCAAGTTGCAGCATACGCGCGCTGGCATCGACGCATACAATCTTCCCCGGCCGCAGGTTTCTCAAACATTCCGCGAGAAAACGGCCGTTGCCTTCGCCCAGGATCAGCACGTTTACTGCTCTCAACTCTCGGGACAGGAATGCGGTGCGACAACGCTGCAGCTTGTCGCCAGCCAAAACCAACTCGAGCCAACGATAATGTGGGGCAAGGCCGTCAAAGCTCACGGTAACTTAGGGCAGTTTTGACGGCGCGTCGGTGCCACCACAGGCCGGCGACCGCCCCACCCGCTACATAAGCCACGACGTCCCAAGGATCGCCAGTGGTCCAGGGCATGATGTAAGGCCCGATGAATTCGAATAAGACGGACCAGACGGCTAGGTGCAGGGCGATCTCGGAGGCAGTGGGTGGATCGTCGTGGGCGCGCAAGCGCAGCCAGCGTTGCAGCAGCAGCAAAGGAGGCAGTGCGCACGGGATCAGCAACAGATCATTAAAATGGTTGTGAAAAAATGGCCAATGGACCCGGGGTTTTATGACCCACCTGTTCAGCGCGTACAGCCAGCAGGTCAACAGGAACAAAGGATCGGCTAAATAGCGAAACGGCGTCAAAGCAACGCGAGGATTACCAGGCCAAAAGCCACGGCGAGCAATAGTTTCAGCATCAAAACCATACCATGATTGACACCTGGTTGAAGATTATAGCACGGCTGAGCACAAAAGACACTCGCCGCTGTAAGGCGCGAAACGCGGCGCAGCCAAGCACAACGCGTGAGACCTGCCCGATGGATTTGCGAGTTGTTTAACCGGCGCGGCCTGTTTAGTTTCCATGCTGGAACATGCAACCCGGGAGCGGCAGCAACCGGTTGCCTCCCGGGAATGACTCCGACACTGTTAATCGTTGATGACGAAAAAACACAGCGCGAAGGACTGCGCGCTGCGCTCGAAGATCATTATGATGTGTACCTCGCCGAGGACGCCAGGGCGGCGATGGAGTTGCTCGAAAAAGAGCATTTCGATGTCCTGCTGACTGATTTTCGCCTGCCCTCCGAGGACGGCATGAAGCTGATCGCGCGAGCCAAGTCCCTGTCCAAGCCACCCATCTGCATCCTGATGACGGCCTATGGCTCCGAGGAAATCGCCGTCGAGGCCATGAAACGGGGTGCCGATGATTACATCGCCAAAGGGCGCCTGCAAATCGACGAGTTGGAAATGCGGATCGCCAAGGCTTTGCGGCAGCAAAAGCTCGAGAGCGAAAACGCGTCGCTACATCAGCAACTCGATTCCAATTTTCGCGTCGAAAACGTCATCGGCCGCTCGGCCGCCATGCGCGACGTGCTCGAAGACGTTAAACAGGTCGCCTCATCCGCGGCGACGGTGCTGCTCCAGGGCGAGAGCGGGACCGGCAAGGAATTAATCGCCAAAGTCATTCACCAGCTCAGCCCGCGCGCCCGCCAGCCGCTGGTCACCGTGCACTGCGCGGCCTTGACCCCCACGTTGTTGGAAAGCGAACTGTTCGGCCACGAAAAAGGCGCCTTCACGGGCGCGCACGAACGGCGAATCGGCCGCTTCGAACAGGCTCAAGGCGGGACGCTCTTCCTGGATGAAATCGGCGAGATCGACGCGTCGATCCAGGTAAAACTTTTGCGCTTCCTCGGCGAGCGCACCTTCGAACGGGTCGGCTCAAACCGGACCCTCTCGGCCGATGTCCGTGTCATCGCGGCGACGAATAAAAACCTGGAAGAGATGGTCAAAGCGAACTCCTTCCGCGAGGACCTATTCTTTCGTTTGCGGGTCGTCGAGATCTGGCTGCCGCCTCTGCGGGAACGGCCGGAAGACATTCCTCTGCTGGCGCAGGCATTCCTCAAAGAATTTTCCGAAGCCAACCACAAGGAAGTCGCTCGGTTTACGCCCGAGGCAATGGACTTGTTGCTGCGGTATCGCTGGCCTGGAAATGTGCGTGAGCTGCGCACCGCCATCGAGCATGCGGTGGTCCTGAGCCGAGGCGACAAAGTCAGTCCGCGCGATTTGCCCCCCTGGGTGCGCAACGCGCCCGTGACGGAAGCGACGGCGCGGCAGATCCTGGCCCGCAATGATCTGACCGTGCAGGAGGCCGAGAAAGAGCTGATTTTGCTGGCTCTTAAGGAAACCGAAGGCAATCGGACCCAGGCGGCAAAAAAACTTGGCATGAGCCGGCGCAACCTTCATCGCAAGCTGCGCGAGTATAAAGTCGATGGCGGTTGAGCTGCTATGGTCACGTTACAGGATCTGATTCACCATCTGGAAGTAGGCGCCGGGATGAAGTCATTCAACCGGCTTATGCGTTGGATCGTCTGCGCACTGGGCGTGCTGTTGCTCATTTCCTTGTACGATTTGCGCGCGTATCGCAACTTTTCCACCCAGGAGGCCATGGACGCGGCGCAAGTAGGCCGCAATCTGGCGCAGGGCCGAGGTTACAGCACTTTGTACGTTCGCCCACTCAGCATTTATTTGCTGCAACACCAGGCGCGCCTGCAAAAGGAGGCCGCCTCCCCAGCCCCACCCTTGAGCGATCCAGGCCGGCTTAAAGGCGATCATCCCGACCTGGCCAATCCGCCCGCCTACCCGCTGCTGCTGGGCGGGCTGATGAAGACGCTGCCGTTCAGGTACGGACTGCCCTGGACCGTGGCCAAGCGATTCTCACGGTACCAACCGGAAGTGCTCATTGCGGTCTTCAACCAGTTGTTGCTGGTGCTGCTGGTGATTTGCTCGTTTTTTCTGGCCAAGCGGCTGTTCGACGCTCAGGTGGCCTGGGTCACGGCGGTACTCCTGCTTGGAACCGAGCTGCTCTGGCGCTTCAGCGTTTCCGGTCTTTCGACAATCCTGCTCATGCTAATCTTTATGGCGTTAGTTTGGAGCCTGGTCTGGCTCGAACAGGAAGGGCGCCAGCCAAAATGGCCACGAGCCGGGATTCTCCTGCTGTCAGCGCTCGCCGGGGTTCTGGTCGGGCTCGGCGGGCTGACGCGTTATTCATTCTGTTGGCTCATCGTGCCGGTGCTGGGCTTCGTCGTGCTTAACAGCGGCAAAAGGCGGATCCTGGCCGCAACCTGCGGTTTGCTGAGCTTCATGGCCGTAGTCAGCCCCTGGATCGCGCGCAACTACTCGCTCAGTGGGATGCCCTTTGGCACCGCCACCTTTAGCATTATCGAAAACTCCTTCGTTTCGCCGGAAGATCAGTTGCAACGCTCGCTTAATCCCGAAATTTTGCGGCCCCGCAACAATCCGTTCCCATTCCTCACCATGGCCTCGCGGGTATTCTGGAAAAAATTGGTTGGCAACGCCCGGACTATCGTTCAATCCGATTTGCCCCGGCTCGGTGGCACCTGGATAACCGGTTTCTTTTTGGTGGGCCTGATGGTGCGTTTTCGCAGCCCGGCCCTGGGGCGGTTGCGCCTGTTCCTGCTGGCAACCCTCTTGATGCTGACCGTGATCCAAGCGCTAGGCCGCACAAAACTCTCGGAAGATTCTCCCGACATCAATTCTGAAAACCTGCTGGTCCTGGTTGCGCCCTTAATCGTCATGTACGGCGTGAGTCTGTTTTTTATCGTTCTCGACACGGTTGAATTGCCCCTGTTCCAACTCCGCTCGGCGGTGATTGTTCTCTTTGCCACCGTTGGTTCCTTGCCCCTGATCCTGGCGATTCTGCCGCCCAAAACCAGTCCGCTGGCTTATCCACCTTACTATCCACCCAGCATCCAGGATTCAGTCGGCTGGACGAAGGAGGACGAACTCATCATGAGCGATATTCCCTGGGCCGTCGCCTGGTACGGAGGATATCAATGCGTCTCACTGAGCCTGGATGCCCGGTTCGAGTTCTTTGCCATTAACGATTTGTTTAAACCCATCAGCGCCCTGTACCTCACCCCGCAGACGGTCGATCGTTGGACGCAAGTTGGAGACTGGGGCAACATTTTTCTGCAAACGGTGCGCGCGTTGCCCAAGGATGAATCCAAATACCCCCTCCGGCTCGGCTTGACGTTGCCTCGGGACGACGGGCCACCCATCCCCTTTACTCTGGATTACCTGCAGGCTGGCTGGCCGAATCGCCTCTTATTTACTTTTAGACCGCATTGGCCCAAATCGTCGTAGGGTTCGCGTCTGAGTGCGCAGGCAGTAGGAACGACTGGTCGGTAGCATCTTGCAGTGCGGCGCTGTGTGCCGCTTTGGAACCCAAGGCAGGGTGCCCCACCTTCGGCCCCAAAAGCGCCGCGCAGCGGCGCACTCCAAAATCTTCGGATTTTCGATCACGGCTCAATGTCTAATTATATCTAATTGTACATGACGTCAAAAAAAGATAACTAAATAGCAAATACGGCGGAGTCTTGCCGGCGCGTATTGGTAGTGTCAGTGGGGATGAAACAGCTCACGGCTTGGGTTCAGCCCGGGCTCATTCGGAAGATATGATTGCGACGCTTTTCAACACGAAGCACGACCGGCTCCCGAAAATTCTGGAACACGCCAGTGGCGACAAGCGCTTCAAGATCCTTGAAGCGCACATGAAGAAGTACCAGTTCAAGCAGGATGCACTCATTGAAGTCCTGCACAAGGCGCAGGAACTCTTCGGCTTCCTCGAAGATGACCTGCTGCTGTTCATTGCGTGCAAATTGAAGCTTCCAGCCAGCCGCGTTTATGGTGTCGCCACCTTTTATCATTTCTTCACGCTCAAGCCCAAAGGACGGCATACTTGTGTCGTTTGCCTCGGCACCGCTTGCTATGTCAAAGGCGCGGACCGCGTGCTCGCGGCCGTTCAGGAAGCGTCGAAGATCCAGCCAGGGGAAACGACCGCTGATAACGAGCTTTCGCTGCTGACGGCGCGTTGCATCGGGGCGTGCGGCATTGCCCCGGCCGTCGTCTACGATGGCACCGTCACGCCCAGGCAAACGCCGGAATTGGCAATCGCTCACGTGAAAGGATGGCTCCAAAATGGTCAATGACGATCTGCTCGAGATCACGGAACGGGAGCGCGCGGGGCGCAAGCGCTATACGATTCGCTGTTGTCTGGCGGCGGGCTGCATGTCCTCGAACTCCAAGGGAGTGAAAGAAGCCCTCGATAAAGCGGTCAAAGAAGCGGGGTTGGAGAGTGAAGTCGAGGTGCGGGGCGTCGGTTGCATGAAACTGTGCTGCCAAGGACCACTGGTCCAGGTAGATGCTCTTGGCGGCGGCGCGACCGTGATGTTGGAAACCAGGACGGCGGGGCCGCTGTATCAAAAGGTGACGCCGGATGACGCCGCCTCGGTGGTCGCTACCATCAAAGGCGGCCAGACGCGGCTTGAGCAAAGCGATCCACAGCATCCATTCTTCACGGCGCAACTCCCGATTGTCCTGGCAAACTGCGGCCATATCGATCCGGAACGAATCGAGAGTTATATAGCAGCGGAGGGTTACCAGGCGCTGCATGATGTGCTGCGTGAACTGACGCAGAGAGATCTGATCGATGTCGTCATCAAGAGCGGATTGAGAGGCCGCGGCGGCGCCGGTTATCCAACCGGCCTTAAATGGGCCACGGTAGCCAAAACGCAGAGCCAGCAAAAGTACGTCATTTGCAATGCCGATGAAGGCGATCCGGGCGCTTTTATGGATCGCAGCGTGCTCGAGAGCGACCCTCACAGTGTGTTGGAAGGCATGGCCATCGCCGCCTATGCCGTGGGGGCCAACCAGGGATTCATTTATGTTCGCGCCGAGTATCCTCTGGCCATCGCCCGCCTCCAGACCGCCATCAAGCAAGCCAAACAGATTGGCTTGCTCGGCAGCGGCATTTTCGAGTCGCCGTTCAACTTCAACGTTGACTTGCGGATTGGCGCCGGAGCGTTTGTTTGCGGAGAAGAGACCGCCCTCATGGCCTCGGTCGAAGGCAAGCGTGGCACGCCCCGACCGCGACCTCCATTTCCGGCCGAGAGCGGCTTGTACAATTCGCCCACGCTGATCAATAACGTCGAAACTTTCGCCAATATTCCGACCATTGTGAGAAAGGGGGCCGATTGGTTTGCCTCGATTGGCACCGAAAAGAGCAAGGGCACCAAAGTGTTCGCCTTGGCCGGCAAGATCACCAATACCGGCCTGATCGAAGTGCCGATGGGCACTTCCTTGCGAGCCATCGTCGAAAAGATGGGTGGCGGGGCGCCGGAGGGAGGCAAGATCAAAGCTGTCCAAACGGGCGGGCCTTCGGGCGGATGCATTCCCGCCGAAGCGCTCGATACGCCGGTCGATTACGATTCGCTCATCAAGCTGGGTTCGATCATGGGCTCAGGCGGGATGATCGTGATGGACGAGACCACGCGAATGGTCGATGTCGCCCGTTTCTTCATGGAATTCTGCATGGACGAATCTTGCGGCAAGTGCGCGCCGTGCCGCACCGGCACGGTCCAGATGCACCGGTTTCTTTGCAAAATACTGGCCGGCCAAGGCACGATGCGCGACCTGCGCAAGCTCGAGGAGCTTTGTTACATGGTCAAAAACACCAGCCTGTGCGGGTTGGGCCAGACTGCGCCCAATCCCGTGCTGAGCACCCTGCGGTTTTTCCGCCAGGAATACCTCGATTTGCTCAAGCCCGACATCTTCGGTCCTTCTTCCAACGGCCACGGAACACGACCGAGTTCGGTAACGATGGAATCCGCGCCGCTCCATCCGGCGGTCGGCAAATAAGGAGCGGTATGGCTGCAAAAACTCTGACCATTAACGGCAAGCAAATCAGCGCCGATGAGAGCGCGACGATTCTCGAAGCGGCCACGGAGGCCGGCATTTCCATTCCGACCCTTTGCCATTTGGAGGGAGTGTACGACGTGGGGGCCTGCCGGCTATGCCTGGTGGAAGTGGCGGGCATCCCCAAATTGCTGCCGGCTTGCACCACCAAAATCAGTGAGGGCATGGAAATCCAAACCGACAGCGAGCGATTGGCGCAATACCGCCGAATCACCCTCGAATTGCTCCTGGCCGAACGCAATCACGTGTGCGCGGTGTGCGTAGCCAACGAACACTGCGAGCTCCAGACCCTGGCCTACTCACTGGGTGTGGACCATGTCCGCTATGAATACTGCTTTCCCCCGTGGGAGGTGGACAATTCACATGCCCTGTTTGGGATGGATCATAATCGCTGCCTGCTCTGCACACGTTGTGTGCGCGTTTGCTGGCATATCGAGGGGGCTGGGACCAAAAACGTCTCGGGCCGTGGCGCCAAATCCCGCATCATCACCGATCTCAACCAGGCCTGGGGCACCTCTGATACCTGCACCAAATGCGGCAAATGTGTCATGTCCTGCCCGACGGGTGCCCTGTTTTACAAAGGTTCAACCACTTCGGAAATGCAGCGGGATCGGGACAAACTCGAGTTCATCGTAACCGCACGGGAGAAAAAACAATGGATCGCTTGAGATTAGCCACGGTCTGGTTGGGCGGCTGTTCCGGATGTCATATGTCCTTCCTTGATTTGGACGAGTTTTTAATCGATCTGGCTGGCCGGGTGGACCTCGTTTACAGCCCGATCCTGGACATCAAGGATTATCCGGAAAAGGTTGACCTTTGCCTCGTTGAAGGCGCGGTCTGCAATGAGGACAACCTCGAGATGCTTCACACCGTCCGGGCGCGAACCACCACGCTGGTGGCCTTCGGGGATTGCGCCGTAACTGGCAATGTCCCGGCGATCCGCAATCAACTTGGCCTGACGAGCAGCGAAAGTGTCCTCCAGCGCGTGTATGCCGAAGGGGCTCAGTCCGCCACCCTCCCGCAGGCTCCGGGAATCGTGCCGGCTCTCCTGGCCCGCGTTGCGCCGGCGCACGAGGCCGTTTACATCGACTATTTCCTGCCCGGGTGCCCGCCGCCGGCTGCGCGCATTAAAGAGTTCCTGGAACAGGTCCTGAGCGGGGCGGCGCCAGTCCTGAAAGGTCGGCAGCTGAAATTCGGCTAAACTATTTCGCGCTATGGCAAAACGCATCCTCATCGACCCGGTGTCCCGCATCGAGGGCCACGCAAAAATCAGCATCTTCCTCGACGATGAAGGCAACGTTTTGGACGCCGAGTTTCACGTCGTCGAGTTCCGGGGCTTCGAAAAATTCTGCGAAGGACGGCCGTTCTCGGAAATGACCGGCATCACTCCGCGCATCTGCGGTATTTGCCCCGTCAGCCACCTCCTGGCGGCGGCCAAAGCCGGGGATGCTATAATGGCGGTAAGTATCCCGCCGCCGGCCGAGAAGCTCAGGCGCTTGATGAACCTTGGCCAGTTCATCCAGAGCCATGCCTTAAGTTTTTTCCATCTCAGCGCGCCCGACTTGCTCTTGGGTTGGGACACGCCGCCGGCGCAGCGCAACGTTTTCGGCCTGATTGCGTCCAAGACAGAGTTGGCTCGGGCCGGCATTCGACTGCGCCAGTTTGGCCAGGAGATTATCGAATTACTTGGTGGCAAAAAAATCCATCCGGCCTGGGCCGTGCCGGGAGGTGTGCGTTCGGCCTTGACCGAAGAGCGACGGACCCGGATCCGTTCCTGGCTCCCGGAGGCTTACCAGACGATTACGACTGCGCTCGGGCTGATGAAACAGGTTCTGGAGTCGCACAAAGCTGAAGTTCAGATTTTCGGCAATTTCCCTTCGCTTTTCATGGGATTGGTCGACCCCGAGGGGACATGGGAGCATCATGGCGGAAAGCTTCGCTTTGTCGATAGCAGCGGCAGCATCATTGCCGATCAACTCGATCCCCAGAAGTATTTTGAGTTTATTGGCGAATCGGTTCAAAAATCGTCGTACTTGAAATCCCCCTATTATTTGCCGCTGGGTTTTCCGGACGGCATGTATCGGGTCGGCCCCCTGGCGCGGTTGAACATAGCTGAACAGATGGGCACCTCCAAAGCCAATGCCGAACTCAAAAACTTCAAAAAAATTGGCCGGCGCGCCGTCACTTCCTCGTTCCTGTACCATTACGCGCGCCTGATCGAGATTTTGGCGTGTGTGGAACGGGTGGAAGCGGTTTTAGAGGACCCGGACCTGTTGAGCGAGGACTTGCGCGCCGATGCAGGCATCAACAGCTTGCGTGGAGTAGGGGTGAGCGAGGCGCCGCGGGGCACGCTATTTCATGATTATACGGTGGATCGCGGCGGGCTGCTCAGGAAGGTTAACCTCATCGTTGCGACCGGCCAGAACAACCTCGCCATCAATCAGACCGTTGCGCAGATTGCCCGCCATTACATCAGAGATCACGACGTCTCCGAAGCTTTGCTGAATCGCATCGAACATGGAGTCCGCTGCTACGATCCGTGTTTGAGCTGCTCGACTCACGCGGTTGGACAAATGCCCCTCCAGGTCCGTTTGATCGGACCAGGGGGGACGGTCTTCAAGGAAGTGAGCCGGGGCTGTTAAATCCGCCTTCCCACGTCCACACCATTAAGCGCACCACTCCCGTTCGCGATTGCGGGCGGCTGGCACCACTTCGGCCGTGATGGCCACGTTCTCTGCGATCTGGAAATCGAACATTCCAACGGCGGCAAAATCGGCACCGTTATCAAAGGCATGCCGCAAACCGGCTCGAGGATGGATTGCGCCGGCCGCCAAGACCTTGTAGGCAATCCAGGGCCTCCTCAGCTCCGACATGTAGGCGATGGTCTCTTTCGGATCCATGCACCAGTAATTGTCGATGGCATAATTATCGATCACTTCCTTCATCTGGTCCGGGCGCCGTTTCGACCAATAATTGCTCTCGTGCAGGGTCTTCATGTAAAAGTCCGGAGCCAAGCCGGCTTTTTCCACCGCCATAACTGTCCGGAGCTCATGGCCGGCAACCCCTGCCACCAGGCCCGCATCCTTGATGTGGCCCAAGAGTTTTCCGATTAACCCTACGTCGCTCTCCCGGGTCCAGGCATCCGCCAGATTTCCCAGTAAAAACGCTCCCACCGCTCCGGCGTCCTTTGCTTGTTGCACCGGCGTCTTCAGGTCGTCCTTACCGGGGCTGATTTGCGCCAGATATTGAATGCGTCCGCCTTGATCGCGGTACCGGGCATACAAACCTGCGGCGCGTTTGTCCGCCGGGAACAGAATCATCGTGTTAACGCCCTGCTGCTCGCAGAGACGCCAGGTTTCGAGAATCTTTTCGTCGGTAAAATAATGCGTGAGCAAAGGGGAGACATAAATCAAGTCCCGGCTATGAGCATAGCCGCTAATCAGGTTGCCTCCGCAGATGAGCCGGCTGATTTTGAGTTTGCCGAGCGCTCCCAAGGGCATCACCGACGCGGAAGGAGCCGGCGGCGCGGCCTGGGCGGGCTGCGCTTGCGCGGCCAAGGCATATTCTTCGAGGCTCATCACTAACGGCGCGGAGAGGCCCAGGGCGGCCGATTGTTTCAGGAACCTTCTGCGATTAGAGGCGGTTTTCATACAAGAGATGGGCGCGCATTGGGGCGTCCTTTCCTGCCTCCAGCATGGACAACAGAGTTGATGATGTCAAATTGCTTAATATTTAGTAGTTCTAATTTAATATACGATAGATTCTACTCAAGGCTGTTGGAAACCCCTTTTTTAAGGCCGAAAGCCGAAAGCCGAAAGCCGAACGAAATCCCGAAATCCGAATTTGATGAACCCTGTTTCGAGCTTCGACTTCGGCCTTCTCTCGGATTTCGGATTTCGGATTTCGGGTTTACTAAATGATCTGTTGCTCACTCACGCAACAGCTAACCCGGCGAAAAACTTAAACCTAAGCGGCACCGGATTTGGTTTTTTGCAGTTTATGGCCGTACTTGCGTTTGAACCGGTGACAGGAGGCAAATTCCGCGCGCCCCTCGTCATTTTCCCACACTTCATGGTACTTGGCCTCGCGCGGTACGCTGCGCAGCGCTCGTTCCTTGAGGATGTTGCCCTCCGGGTCGCAGTCCAGCTCAAGGAAGCGCGACTTCTGATTGCGGTTCCAACGGTTCGACAGAATGATGAGGATCTTACGTTTCATAGCTTTTAGACGTACCTTGGCACACGGCACAAAGGTATTGCTGCCCATCAAAGAAAATGCTGTAGGGCATGCTGCGCTGACCGCAGCGGTCACAAATTTCGTAGCGTTCGAGTGGATCGACGGCGATCACACTTAAAACCAGGCCTTCCTCGCGTTGAAGCACGTCGAGCTGCTCGGCGATGCGATCCCGAATAAAGTCGAACACATGGGCTTGCTTGAAGTCCTCGGTAAAGGACCAGGAGTTCTGGTTGCCCGCCAGATAACGGCCGCAACCATCGCGCAGGACTATATGAATGGCGTGCCGCTCATACATGACCCGCATTCTAAACAAGGGAACTTGCGCCGCCAATTCAGAACCGCACAAACAGGCAATCCGCCGATTGACGCCGGGCCGCTTCCCAGCCTACCGTTAAAAAGCTCGACCAAAATGCTTATGTCCCCTTTGAACCGTTTCCAGAGGACCGCAACCGCCCTGTTACTCGGCTTAGCATGCGGCGTTGCCGTGCAGGCCGCGGCCGAAAGCCTGAAACTCGAATTGCGCCGCCTGGTGCCCGCGGATTCCGGGCGTACGCAATGGAGGCAGGTGACCAACAGCGCTACCTGGGAGCCGGGCGCTACCGCCGTGGTGATCTGCGATATGTGGGACAAGCATTGGTGCAAAGGCGCTTCGGCGCGAGTGGCCGAAATGGCTCCGCGCATGAATCAGGTCATCGGCGAGCTGCGCCGGCGAGGCGTCCTGATCATTCACTGCCCGAGCGAAACCATGAAATTCTATGAAGGCACGCCCGGCCGTAAACTGGCCCAGGCAGCGCCGGCCGTCCCCGTAAAACAGCCACTGCAGGGCTGGTGTAAACTCGATTCGGTTCGCGAGCCGCCTTTGCCCATCGACGATTCGGACGGCGGTTGTGACGACGAGCCCACGTGCCAACAGGGTTCGCCCTGGCGACGGGAGATCGCCACTTTGGAAATCCAACCCGGCGACGCCATCACCGACAGCGCCGAAGCATTCAACCTGATGCGGGAGCGCGGCATTACCAATGTCATTGTCATGGGGGTTCACCAGAATATGTGTGTCTTGGGGAGACCATTTTCCATTCGTCAAATGGTTTACCAGGGTCAGAACGTAGTGTTGATGCGCGACCTGACCGACTCCATGTACAACTCTAGAAGTCGGCCCTGGGTAGATCACTTCACGGGCAGTGACCTTGTCACCTGGCACATCGAAAAGTACTGGTGCCCCACCATCACGAGCGACCAAGTTGTTGGCGGAGTCCCTTTCCGTTTTTCGGCCGACACCCGACCGCTACGGAGTTTTCAAAATAATTAGCCAAGGCGGCGAGGCCTCTGGCCTCGAAGATGAATTCCGGGTGTAACACCAAGCTTACTCTCTTTGCGTCCTTTCTGCCCCCGCATGCCAAATTGGCGTCCATTGGCGGTTCCTACTGCTTGAAATTCGTGTCTAGCTGACCAGCGAGCCGACTATCCTCTCCGCGGCCTCGCGCGGGTTGGCGGCACCATAAATCGGCCGGCCAATGACGAGCCAATCCGCGCCGGCTTCAATCGCTTGCCTCGGAGTCAGCGTGCGCTTCTGGTCATCGGCCTTTTCGGTGCCGGTCCGAATCCCAGGGGTCACGAGCTTGATTTCTTCCGGAAGGATTTGGCGCAGCCGGGCGATCTCCAAGGGAGAACAGACCAATCCGCACAACCCGGCTCTGACGGCCAGGTCGGCCAGGCGCTCGACTTGCTTGCCAACATCCGATTTCCAGCCGATCTCGCTCAGAGTCCCCGCATCCATGCTGGTCAATACCGTAACGCCCAGAACCAAAGGCGCAGGGCGGCCCGCTTGGCGCGCGGTTTCCTGCGCCGACTGCTGGGCTGCCCGCATCATCTGCAGGCCGCCGCTGGTATGGATCGTTAACATTTGGACGTCCAGACGTACCGCCGAAGCCACGGCTTTGGACACGGTGTTGGGAATATCATGGAATTTGAGATCCAGAAAAACGGACGCGCCGATGGATCGAATGGCCCGGACGATCTCCGGGCCCGAGCTGGTGAACAACTCACTGCCGATTTTGAAACCGCCTACGACTGGCGCGAGCTCGCGCGCGAGAGCCAATGCCGCGTCCTGGGTGGATACGTCCAAAGCGACCAAAACCGGATTGCGCATGCCCCGATTCAATCCGACCAGCCCAAAATCACAAGCCCGGACTTCGGAGGGGAAAGTCGCAAAGAGGCAAGAGGCCAGCCCGGCAGAGCCGGAACCAGACGCAGAGTTGCAATTTGCGATTTAGCGAATTTGGGGCGCGGAGAAAGTCCGGCCTCGTCGAAGCTACGGCGGACCGGGTGGAATGTGTAGTGCGAAGCATGGCCGGAATGGCGTTGCGCTGGACGCGGGTTCGTTCCATTATCAGCGTAAATTGTGCCAGCCTTGGGTTGGCATTAATCTCTTTATCTTTGAATTGAACGGAATGGAATCATGAATCTGGACGCTGTTTATTCGGAATTAACACTTAAAACGAAGACCAAACTGGCGCTTTTGGTTCTCGACGGACTCGGCGACTTGGCTACACGCGAGCAAGGTTATGTAACGCCGCTGGAAGCGGCGGCGACCCCGAACCTGGACGCCCTTTCCAAAGACTCCGCCCAAGGCCGGATGATCCCGCTGCCGCCGGGGCTAACGCCCGGCAGCGGCCCGGGACACTTGGGATTGTTCGGGTATGACCCGTTGGAAGTTCAAGTTGGCCGCGGGGTGATCGAGGCGCTCGGACTCGGGATGGAACTCATGGCGGGCGACGTTTGCGCCCGGGCTAACTTTGCCACGCTCGACGCCAAAGGCATCGTTACGGACCGCCGCGCCGGGCGCATTCCGACCGAAACGTGCGAAAAACTTTGCGCGATGCTCTCCACCAAAGTGAAGAAGCTCGGCGACACCGACGTACTCATCCAGCCGGGCAAGGAGCACCGGTTTGTTGTGGTTTTTCGCGGCAAAGGCCTGGCTGGACCCCTGACCGATGCCGATCCCAACCGCGAAGGTCTGCCGATCCCCACCGTCAAGCCGCGCGACCCGAAGAGCGCCGGACAAAAAAAGGTCGCCAAGTTAATAGCGGATTTTTACAAAGCGGCGCTGCCGATTATCGCCAAAGAGAAACCCGCCAACGGTTTTCTCATGCGCGGCATCGCCCATCAGCCGGAAATCCCGTTGTTCGAAGAGCGTTACCGGCTCAAGCCGGCGGCATTGGCCGTTTACCCGATGTACAAGGGACTGGCGCAGTTGGTCGGCATGAAGAAAATTGAAGGGCCGCAGACCATCAAAGAACAATTCGAACGGTACCTCGCCGAGTACGACAACTTCGACTTCTTCTTTATACATTACAAGTACACCGACAAGTACGGCGAAGACGGGAATTTTGCGGCCAAGAAAAAGGCGATTGAAGAATTCGATGCGGCGCTGCCGATTCTGCTCTCGAAGAAGCCGGACGTTCTGGCCATCACGGGCGACCATTCCACGCCGGTGGCCATGCATGGCCATTCCTGGCATCCACAGCCGGTGTTGTTGCATTCGGCCTATTCCGGTTCGGACAAGCTCGATCGGTTTACCGAGACTGGCGCGAACACCGGGTCGCTGAGCGTATTTGAAGCGAAGTACCTGATCCGGCTGATGCAGGCGAACGCGCGGATGTTCGATAAATTCGGGGCGTAAATCCCGCTGTTCGGGCATGCGCCCGGGAAATCTAAAGAGCGGGATCCTCGTCCCTGCCATGACCGGCATGTTGGCCCTGGCAGTCGTGGCTGGCTGGCTGCTGAGCCGTCCGCAACAAGCCGCGGTGCCGCGCGTTCCCGGAACCGACCGGGCGCCGACCGGCGAGCTTGGAAACCTCGGCAATCCCGTGCTGGCTGGAAAGTTAGCGCTCTCCTCCGGCAAGCCAGGAGGCACCTCTGGAACCTGGCCCGGCTTTCGCGGCCCGAACCGCGATGGAATCAGGCCGCCTTCCACGGCGCTGGCTCGTTCCTGGGACGCCTCGGGGCCACGTCAGCTTTGGGCGATTGACGTTGGTGACGGGTATGCCGGTCCGGCGATCCTCAAGGGACGCTTGTACTTGATGGACTACGATCGGGAACGAAAACAGGACGCCCTGCGCTGTCTTTCGACCGACGATGGCGCCGAGATCTGGCGCTTTTCTTACGCGGTCGCCGTTAAACGAAATCACGGCATGTCCCGGACTGTTCCCGCCGTGACAGAACGCTTCGTGGTCGGTATTGGCCCGAAATGCCACGTGGTTTGCCTGGACGCGCAAAGCGGCGAACTACGATGGGGAATGGATCTGGTGAAGCAGTACGGCGCTACGGTGCCACCGTGGTATGCGGGGCAATGTCCGCTAATTGATGGCGAAAAGCTGGTGCTTGCCCCGGGCGGTCCACAGACCTTGCTTTTGGCGACGGACCTCGAGAGCGGCAAAGTGCTTTGGCAAACGCCAAATCCGCACGGGTGGAAAATGACGCATTCGTCGGTTATGCCGCTGGAAGTGGCGGGCGAGCGAATGTACGTGTACTGCGCCAACAATGGGGTGGTCGGCGTCTCGGCGAAGGATGGGGCGCTGCTCTGGGAGACCACGGAGTGGAAAATCAGCATTGCCACGGTGCCGTCGCCGCTGGTCTTAAGCGACGGACGTATTTTTTTGTCGGGCGGTTACAACGCGGGCAGTTTGATGCTGGAACTCAAGAAGGATTCCGGCGGGTGGCGGACCCGGACCTTGTTCAAACTGGATGCGGAGACATTCGGCGCGACGCAGCACACTCCGATTCTTTACCAGGATCATATCTATGGGGTGCGCGCGGATGGCCGCTTCGTCTGCCTGGATTTGGATGGCAAAGCGGTTTGGGCCAGCGACGCCGGCCGGCAATTCGGACTGGGTTCATTTCTCGTGGGAGAGGGTTTGATTTTTGCCGTGAACGATTCCGGGCTGTTGCGATTGCTCGAAGCCACGCCGCAAAAGTGCAATCTCCTGGCCCAGGCGCAGGTCCTGCCGGGGCACGAATCCTGGGGCCCAATGGCGCTGGTGGACGGGCGGCTTTTCGTGCGGGACCTGAACCGGTTAATCTGCCTGGAGGTCGGGGCTCGCTAGCTTGGCACCCCCCGCGCCGCAACCATTGGGGTGGGTCGCAATTGCTGGTCGGAGCCGAATGGTGATCTCGTTGTTGTAGTCCAACGCCACTTTGCCTTGGTTTCGAAAGCCGGCGAGCCGGATAAAAGGCTGTTCCCGCTTAAGCGCGCGATTTCTGGTGCGGATCTTGTATTGGTGGTTCCGAAAGGGGAAGGGGTAGAGCTCAACCATGAGTTCAACGACGTTACGATATACATCGAAGAGCGAGCCGCAATCGCCCATAACCACGCCAGCATTTAAGTAGAATTTTCCGCCGCCGCACAACCGGTTCTCGAACCCATCAATCTTCCGCCGTTGATAGGAAATGATCCCTGAGTTCATTGAGGCATTGGTCGCATTAAATAATGCGAGTCCATAATAACTGCGCCGATACCGTTCAATCAGCGCCAAAAGAGAACGTGGCAGAATGACATCGTAAGCATCGAGGAACAAGACGATGGTGTCGGCCAGGTTCTCCTGGTTGGCGGACAAAAAATCAAAGAACAAAAAGGGTTTATAGGTGTTGATCCAATGCCGGATGTCACGTCCCAATTTGACGAATCGAAGATTCGAGGCTACGCATTGCCGCTCCAGCAACGAGCCCTCGCCATTGTGGCAAAATACCACGAGCGCCTGATCGGCCGGGCCGCAGTTTACCATGGGATAATCGTACTCGACCTTTATGTCCTTTTGACTGAAGTGAACAATGCGATCCAGTTCGAGAATCTCTGAATATTTAACGGTTTTCACCTGAATCCGGGCTGACATCAAGGTGCGCTTAGGCCGCCGTGGGGCCAAAGCCGCTGGGCGGCTGCGAAATAGCTCCAGAGCGGACCCGTTACGCCTCTTTGCCGCAACCGGGCCACGAGTTTCTCGTAACCCGGAGCGAAATTCCCGACGATCCAGTTTGGGGACCGCGCGGCGAAGCCTCTCAATGAATTGAGCACGCCTTCGAGAGTTAATCCCGGTGCAAGATAATACGCCGGCTTCAGGAGGTTCAGGCCACTGGGAAGCAACCCTTCGGCCAGAGCTCGTTCGTACAGCGCCGTGCCGGGGTAGATGCGCATGCCGGGCATGGCCAGGATAATCGCGCCGCCGAGGGAGCGTGAATTCTCGAAGCCCTGGTCCAGCGTGGCACTGGTTTCACCCGGCCCACCGGCGATGACAAAGTGGCAAAAATCGATTTCTGCATTGCGCGCCAGTTCCGTTGACTGAAAGACATCCTCGAAGCTGAAGTCTTTCTGGTAAGCGGCCAGCACTTCGTCACAAAAACTGTCCGATCCGAATTCGATATGAGCCAGGCCTGCCCGAGCCATCAGGGATATCAGCTCGCGAGACAATCCCTGTGGACGCAGAAAGCAACCCCAGCGCACTTTGACATTCCGACGGAGGAGAGCTTCGCATACGGCGGTGACATGCGCTGCGGAGGAGTTAAAAACCGAATCGACCAGGAAAACGTAATCCGCTCCCAGCCGACGCACCTGCTCGAATTCCTCGACGACTTCTTCTGCATCGCGGTTGCGATGGCGGCGCCCTTCGATAAGAGGATAGGAACAGTAACAGCAACGGTGGCCGCACCCGCGTTGGGTTTGCAAATTCAGCACGCCCCCACGTTGCAGATAATAGGACAGCAGCCGCGGCGGCCAATCGGTGTCACTCAGGTGGATCGCCGAGCCGGGGCCGGCCGGAGGATTTATGATGAGCTCGTTACCTCGGCGAAAGACCAGCCCGGCAATGGCAGTGGGCTCCTTCCGAATGCACAGCGCCTCGAGCAAATCGACAAAGGCCGTTTCACCTGCGCCGACGATGCCGTAGTCCGCTCCGGTCCAGTCAAGCAACTCGCGCGGAAAAATACTGAATCCGCTACCGCCCAGAATGACTTTGGTGGAGCACCCGCGGTGAACCGTTTCGACCAACTCCTTGAGTCCAGTCACAAATACTTCGCGCTTGCCGATCAGGACATCGTCGATGTTGCGGACGGAGACTCCCACGACATCCGGAGCGAACTCGGTTAAAACGGTGCCGAGCTGTTCCTGCTCGAAGAGTGAATCCAGCCAGCGGACTTCATGTCCGGCCCGCCGTGCTGCCGCGTTCAGGTGGGCCAGGCCCAGGGGAAATACGGGTTCAGGCGTGGCGCAGCGGTTGGCACTGATTAGCAGGACCCGCAACTTCTGGATGGCGACTCTTGCGGCCATGAGGGCAGCTTACCAAAGTCGCGGTCGGGATGCTGCGAAATTCGTTCAAGCCTTCACTCAGCACCGGCATGCGATTTGGCTATGAGAAAAGGAGGGTTTTGACTATGCTGCGCATTTAGTGCCGCGTAGGGATACATGAACAAATTGCTGTTAATTGACGACGAAACGGACGTGCAATATTCGTTCCAGCGAATCTTTGATTCGCCGGAGATCGAGCTTACGACCGCTTCGAGCGGGGAAGAAGCTCTGCGTCTCCTGCCCAAAGTGAAGCCGGACCTGGTAATGATGGACGTCCGCATGGGAGGGATGAGCGGTCTGGAGACACTTCGTCGGATCCGGCAACTGGATTCGAAGTTACTGGTGATCCTGATGACGGCGTATGGGACGACGCAGACGGCCATCGAAGCGATGAAGCTTGGGGCGTACGATTACCTGCTCAAACCGTTTGACGTGCCCAAGCTCAAGGAGCTGGTGCAGAACGCGCTGAAGGCGGCACGCGACATGAAGCAGGTGGTCTCGTACCAACCCTTGCTCGAAAGTGAGGATTATGAGCTGGGTATCGTGGGGCGCAGCGAGACGATGCAGCAGGTATTCAAGCTGATTGGGCAGTTAGCGGCGTCCGACGCCACGGCCTTGATCACCGGCGAGAGCGGGACCGGCAAGGAATTGGTCGCACGAGCTATCTACCACCACAGCAACCGCAGCGCCCAGCCATTTCTGGCGGTGAACTGCGCGGCCATTCCCGAGCAGTTGCTCGAAAGCGAGCTCTTTGGCCATGAGCGCGGCTCCTTTACGGGGGCGACCTTGCAACGGATCGGTAAGTTCGAGCAGTGCAATCGCGGCACGCTGTTCCTGGACGAAATTGGGGACATGACCCCGGCAACGCAGACCAAGATCCTGCGCGTGCTCCAGTCCGGCACCTTCGAGCGGGTGGGCGGCAATCAACCCATCAAGGTCGATGTGCGAATTATCGCGGCGACCAATAAGCCGCTCGAACAAGCGGTAGCCGCGCGTCAGTTTCGCGAGGATCTTTTTTATCGGCTCAACGTCGTGCGTATTCATATTCCTCCTTTACGGGATCGACGGGAGGATATCCGCCTTTTGGTGAACTATTTTCTGAACAAATTCGCCAAAGACCAGACCGTGCCCCCGCGTTCGATTGCACCCGGAGTGCTCAAGGCGCTCGAGAAATACCATTGGCCGGGCAATGTTCGTGAGTTGGAGAATATCGTGCGTCGCGCCCTGGTCATGGCCAAGGGTGAAGCCATCCTGCTGTCGGATCTGCCGGGCGAGATCAGTGGCCAGGCCCAAGGCGGGTCCCCCGGCGGCCCGATACCGGTGCCGGTCGGCGAGGCTGGTACCGGCGATGTCTCGAATCTGGCGCGGCAGCTTTTTCAGTGGGCCAAGCGCGAACCCAAGCTCAAGATCATCCCGGCGGTGGAGCGGGAATTGGTGATCCAGGCGCTCAAGGAAACTGACGGCAACCAGGTCCATGCCGCCAAGCTTTTGGGCATCACCCGCGCCACCTTGCGCAAACGCGTCGAAAAGTTCGGGATTCAGCGTGAGTTGAACATCAAGTGACGGAGCCGAGCCTGTTGCTGTTGATCCCGGCTTATAACGAAGAAGCCCGGATCGAGCCGGTGTTGCGCGAATTCGCGCAGTACTTTCAAGACAATTACCAGGGCAAGTTTTCGCTCGTGGTGGTCTTGAACGGCTGCCGCGACAACACTTTAGGCGTGGTGGAGCGTGTCGCGCGCGACTTCCCTTCCATCCGCGCCGAGAATTTTCCGGACCCTATCGGCAAAGGCGGCGCCCTTATCGAAGGGTTGCGCCTGGCGCCCGCGGCGGATGTTATTGGCTACGTGGACGCCGATGGCGCTTCCCCGCCGCGCGCGTTTCATGCGCTGGTCAAGCTGATTGGCGAGGCCGATTGCGTGATTGGCTCCCGGTGGCTCCCCGGCGCCCTGTTGCACCAGGCTCAAACCAAATTGCGCCGCTTTACCAGCCGCTGTTTTCACATGATTGTCGCCAGCCTCTTTCCTTCAATGCACATCAAGGACACACAGTGTCCCTGCAAGGTTGTCCGGCGCTCCGCCGTCGAAGCCATCCATTCTTCGCTGCGGATTGCGGACCTGGCGTTTGACGTCAACCTGCTGGTCTCGCTTAAGCGCGCGGGTTTCTCCATCCGCGAGGTGCCGACCGAGTGGACCGATAAGATTGGTTCAAAAGTGACGGCATCGCTGTTCCGCTCTTCGTTGACGATGTTCTTATCCGTGGTGCGAATTCGGCTGATTTACTCGCCGTTTTATCCCTGGCTGCGCCCGTTGCGTCCGCTCGAAGGTTGGGTCTACAAAAAACTGCGTGCTCCTCCACCGCGCCCCGCGGCGGAGAAACCGGCTCCGCCGCATGACGCCAATGGTTGATGGGCCGCCTGCGCGCGCGAGCAGCGCAGGACTTCGAGCGGCGCTGATACAGATTGCTGAAACAACTTGGGGCGCGCTGGTGTCTTGAGCTCTGAATATCGGGAGCCGCCACAGCGTCGGCAGTTGTGTGCTGGAACCCGTTTGTTTGTAATCTGTCAGTGACGGCGGGGCTTTGCGGTCAGTGCGACACTTTTTCCGGGGTTGCGGGCGGGAAAAAATGCGAACCGAGCCCAAAGCGCCGCCGGTACTGACCCGTTACACCCGTGTTGCAATCAGTAGTTAAACAAAAAACATAAGCGGCTTATCATCAGGGTTTGTTTGACGAAACCAAGCCGATGCCCCAATCTCCGCTGACGATGAGAATCTTGAGAATCCTCTGCGTCCTGGCTATCGCCGGGACGGTGGCAATGGCCCAAACAAACGCCACGAATACGGTGCGCCAACTTTCCCTTCAGGACTGCATTCAACTTGCGCTCCAGCACAATCTCGACCTGCAAATCGACCGGTACAACCCGCAAATCGCGCTGTTCAATCTGCGCGGGGATTACGGCGCGTATGATCCTTCCTTTTCGCTATCCGGACAGCACGACCATAACGAAGCAGGCAGCCAGATCCTGGCCGGGGGATTTATCATTCCCGGGTCGATTTCGGATGATAACTCCTTCAGTGGCGGTTTAACCGGAGCGACGCCGATCGGCACCACCTACAGCCTCCAGGGCAACACACGGGATCAATATGGCCAGAGTTTTGGCCTCGATACTAACGGACTGATAGCACGTCCCTTTGAGAACAGTGGCGCTTCCGCCTCAATCAGCGCGACGCAGCCATTGCTCAAGAATTTGTGGATAGATAACAACCGGCTGGTCATTCGGATTGCCCGAAACCGGCTCAAGTACTCCGAACTGACGCTTCGGCTGCAGATCATGCAGACGATTACGACGCTGGAGCAGGCCTATTACGATCTGATTTACAATCGGGAAAACGTCATCGTGCAACAGAAGGCCGTCGAATTGGCCGAGCGCCTGGTGATGGAAAACCGCAAACGGCTGGAGGTCGGCGCGCTGGCGCCACTGGATCTGCAGTCCGCCGAGGCGCAGGCAGCCTCGACGCGGGCGGCGGTGATCGCTGCCAACAGCCAACTCGGCACCCAGGAACGCCTGCTCAAGTCGTTGATCACCGACGCTTATGCCAATGAATGGGCCAATGTCGGCATTGAACCGGGCGCCAAGCTAATGGCCCCGGCACCGGTCGTGAACCTCCAGGACAGCTGGTCCAAGGGTCTGGCGCAGCGACCAGAACTGTTACAGGCCAAACTGGACGTCGAGCGCCAGGGGATCCAACTGAAGTACGACAAAAACCAGCTTTGGCCTGAGCTGGACGTGTTCGGCACGTACGGATTTAACGGGTCCGGCAAGGAATTCAGCTCGGCATTGGGGGATTTCCAGACGACCGATCGGCCGTTCTACACGTACGGTGGCAAAATCATCGTTCCGCTGGCCAACGTACGAGCGCGCAACAGTTATAAAGCCGACAAAGCGAACATGCAGCAATTCGTGCTCACCCTGAAGCAACTCGAACAGAACATCATGATTCAGATTGATAATGATATAGGCACCATTCAGGCCAACTACGACCAGGTTCAAGCCACCCGCGCCGCTCGCGAGTATGAGGAAGCGGCCCTGGATGCCGAGCAGAAGAAACTCGAAAGTGGCAAGAGCACCACCTACACCGTCCTGCAAGTACAGCGCGATTTGACCACGGCTCGCGGAAACGAGATCCAGGCCCTGGATACCTACAACAAAAGCCTTTCGCAGCTTAGCCTCCACGAAGGATCAACCCTCGACCGGCTCAATATCACACTGGAGACCAAGTAAACCCCGCGCTCCCGGGTGGGCATTGGCTGTCCCGACAGTGCCTCAAATCAGGCCAGCCTGCATGAGCTGCGAAAGGAGCTAACCGCGAGTATCGGCAGGGTTGGTCAGATGGGAAGCCATCCGAAGCACGGTAGCCTGGCTGTTAAGATTCGGATTTGCCGCCCAAAAAGGTAATCGGAACCGGCTGCGGGATATCGGGCAGCTGGCGCATGCTAATTCTCAGCGTGTACCTTATTTTGGCGGCAGCTTTTCGCCGAGCAGCGGTGCGGAATTGCAGTAACAGGGGGGTATGAGGCCGCGACTCAAGCGGCTTGGCCGGAAATAGGGCGAACCCTCTTACTTCCTGCAACAATTTTAACATGTTCATCCTGGCGGCCATGTGCGCGATGAGGTAGCTGCTGCAAGTCACGTGCCATGGCAAGGTTGCGAAAATATGCGGCCTGGGAACGAATTTCAGTTCCCGCTTGGCACTCCAGAGCGCTTCTGCTTAGCTCAGCCCGCCGCATGACACCATTGCGCGCTGTCCTCATTTTGACCCTTGGTTTTCTGGCGCTTCCGGCAGCGTTGTGGGGGCAGCAACGGACGCCGTCGGCAATTCCCTGGGCCATCACCACGCTTCCGGGGGGAAGCGATATCGAGTACGACCTGAACACCGGGGAAGTCCGAGCCGACAATGGAGTGATGGTGACCTATGGTGATGCGGTGCTGACCGCGCGCAAAATCGTGGCGAATCCCACAAACGGAGTCGTGGTGGCCGACGGCCGCGTGCGGATTCAGCAGGGCGATCAGCTCTGGGCCAGCGAACACTTCCTTTATAACTTCCGCACAAAAGAGATTCAGGGTGAGCAGTTTCGCACCGGCCAGGCCCCGCTCTTTATCCAAGGCAACGGCTTGAGCGGCGACATCAGCAATAAGACTTATATCGCCACCGACGCCCTAATCAGCAGCGAGGACATCGCGCAGCCGTTGATCAAAATCCGCGCCAAAAGCATTAAATTAATCCCGGGCCGCAAGATCGAAGCGCACCACGCCACGCTGTACATCGGCAACGTCCCGGTCTTTTACTTTCCGTTCTACAGCCGGAATCTGACTGAGCACGCCTCGCATTTTACGTTTCTACCTGGGTATCGCTCAGCGTTCGGACCGTTCCTGCTGACCACTTATACGTATTGGCTAAGCGACGAACTCGACGGCGCGGTCCATTTGGATTATCGCGAGAAACGGGGGCCGGGCGTCGGACCGGATTTCAATTATCATCTCGGGCCCTGGGGCAGCGGTTCATTCAGATACTATTACACCCACGACGGCGATACTGCTGCGGATGAACTGGGCGTGCCCATAGCCGAGAACCGGCAACGCGTTTACTTCTCCTACCAGGCCAACCCTGCCACCAATCTCTACGTCAAGGCCCTGGTCCGGTATGAAAGTGATTTTGCGGTCGTGCGGGACTTTTTCGAAGGCGAGTACACCCAGGATCCGCAACCGGACTCGTTTTTCGAGCTGAACAAGTTTTGGAAAAACTTCAGTGTCGACGCGTACGTGCAGCCGCGCGTGAACAACTTTCTGGAAACCGTGGAACGACTGCCGGACGTGCGGCTGACAGGGTATCGCCAGGAGATCGGAGCCACTCCGCTTTACTACGAGAGCGAAAGCTCAGCGGGCTATTACAAGCGCGTGTTTGCGGAAGATGCCGGCACCAACGGCCCACCCCCGGGCTTAAGCTATGAGGCCGCGCGCGCGGATACGTACCACCAGGTGCTTCTTCCGGAGACATTTTTTGGCTGGCTTAACGTGACACCTCGCGTCGGCGGCCGGTTTACCTATTACAGTGAGGCTTCCGGTCCGGGCGCCACGACCGACGAGCGGTTCCGGGGCGTCTTTAATACCGGCGCGGAAGTCTCGTTCAAAGCGTCGCGGGTTTGGCCGGACGTCCAAAACAGCCTATTCCAGGTGGACGGGCTTCGGCACATCATCGAACCTTCGGCTAACTACGTCTTCGTTCCGTCTCCGACCACCGCGCCCAACCAACTGCCCCAATTCGATTACGAACTGCCCAGCTTGCGGCTGCTGCCCATCGAGTTTCCCGATTACAATGCGATTGACTCGATTGACAGCCAGAACGTGATCCGCTGGGGTTTGCGCAACAAATTTCAGACCAAACGGGACGGGCAGGTGGTGAACCTGCTGGATTGGAATGTGTATGCCGACTGGCGGTTAAAGCCGCGGTCCGACCAGACAACTTTCTCGGATCTGTACTCGGATTTATATTTACGGCCATGGTCGTGGCTCACCCTGGAATCGTTGATCCGGTACGACATTGCTTCCGGCACCTGGCGGATGGCTTACGAGACGCTCACCCTTAAACCCAACAACGTTTGGAGTTGGAGCTTGGGGCAATACTATTTGAGCGACGACCTGGCGCCTTCTCCGCTGGCGCTCGGCCCCGGAAACAACGTGCTCTCCAGCACCATGTTTTATCGCTTGAACGAGAACTGGGGCTTTCGGATGGCGCACTATTTCGAGGCCCGAAGCGGGACGTTGCAGGAGCAGTCCTACAGCGTTTATCGCGATTTGCGCAGTTGGACCGCGGCCTTGTCCTTCCGCGTACGCAAAAATCTGTTTGGCCCCGACGATTATACGGTGGCGTTTACCTTCTCCCTAAAGGCTTTCCCCCACTACGGCCAGGGGGCCGACAGCGTGGGAGCCTACTCGTTGCTGGGCGGTTGAACCCTTAGAGCGTGTTTTAGAATTCGGCTTGGAGTCCCGCCTTCAGGCGGTTTTGGTGCCCGCCTAAAGGCGCCCCTTTAGGCGGAACCCCGAACCCCACGCCCACGCCCAAATCGGTATTTTTAAAAAATGCCCTTAGCCGTGGCGTGTGCCCCGGAGGGCCACCACCAGGCCAACGATGACCGCGGCGGCGCCGCCGATCAACAACCACATTGATTTGTCAGTCGGATTTCCCGTGAAAGCCCGGGACACGTCCGAACTGAACGAGTGCGAAGCATTAAATCCGAATATTAATAAAACGATCCCGCCTGCAAAAAGTGCCAGACCCACAACGTTGTTCATGGGTGAATCTCTTTCAAATCAAAGAGCGGGTCTCTGGGGACTTGTCCTCAGAAAGACGCGGACCTGTCCGCAGGCTTGAATAGTTACTGCACGGTGATTAGGATCGGCCGCTGCACAATCATCAAAGGGCGCTCCTTATGGCAACCAGGCACACATGGCGGTTTTTTCGGGCGGGTGGATTCGATCAGGTCCGGCTGGATAGCGGGGCTGACCTGATGGCTTTGGACCAGCTGGATCAGAAATTGTGGGTAGCCCTGGCCTGTCCTACCAGAGGTTTGGAGTTTGATTCCAAGACCTTGGCCCTCATCGACACCGACCATGATGGCCGGATTCGTGCGCCGGAGTTGATTGCGGCCGTCAAATGGGCGGGTGCCTGCCTGAAAAGCCCTGACGAGCTACTCAAGGGCTCCAGCAGCCTCCCGTTGGACTCGATTAACGATGCCGCTCCCGAAGGCAAGCAACTGTTGGCCTCGGCCAGACAAATCCTCTCTAACCTGGGGGAAAAGGATTCCACCGCGATCACGCTGGAGCACACCGCCGACACGGCTCGAATCTTCGCCCAAACGCATTTCAACGGAGACGGGATCGTTCCGGTCGATTCGGCTGAAGACGAGGCGACCCGGCAGGCGATCAACGATATTCTGGGCTGCCTTGGCCCCGAGCTCGACCGGAGCGGCAAGCCGGGAATCAACCAAACCAAGCTCGATAAGTTTTTCTCGGAGGCGCAGGCGTTCTCGGATTGGTGGAAGAAAGCGGAGAGCGATCCGGCGATTCTCCCGCTGGGAGCTTCCACGATTAGCGCGGCCGCGAGTTTTCAAGCGGTTCGTCCCAAAATCGATGATTACTTTACCCGTTGCAAGCTGGCGGCCTTCGACCCACGCTCCATCAATGCGCTTAACCGCGAGGAGAAAGAGTATTTGCTCTTCACCGGCAAAGACCTGAACTTGCGTTCCAACGAGATTTCCAGCTTTCCCTTGGCGCAGGTCGCTCCGGCCAAGTCTTTGCCCTTGAGAGAGGGGTTGAACCCCGCTTGGGAACACTCGATGGAGTGTTTTCAAGCCGACGTGATTCGGCCCATGCTCGATGGCACCTCCGCGATTGGTGAGTCGGATTGGGAAATGATTGCCGGCAAGTTTGCCCCTTACGAAAGCTGGTTGGCAGCAAAAGCCGGGGGCGCCGTTGAGAAACTAGGACTGGCGCGCGTGCGCGAGCTGCTTTCGGGCAAGGCCCGCGAGACGATTGCGGCTTTAATTGCCCGTGACCAGGCGCTCGAACCCGAGTCTAACGCCATTGCGACGGTGGACAAACTAATACGGTTTCACCGTGATCTGTACAAACTGGTCAACAACTTCGTTTCGTTTCGCGACTTCTATTCCCGGCGCGATAAGGCCATTTTTCAGGCCGGCACGCTTTACCTGGATCAGCGTAGCTGTGAGCTGTGCCTGACGGTCGAGGATCCGGCCCGCCACGCACTAATGGCCGGGCTGGCCGGCGCGTACCTGGCTTATTGCGACTGCGTCCGTCCGGCCACCGCTGAAAAACTTCAAATCGTCGCGGCCTTCACCGATGGTGACTCGGACAATTTGATGGTGGGCCGTAATGGTGTCTTTTACGACCGCAAGGGCCGTGATTGGGACGCAACGATTTCCAAGATTCTGGATAATCCCATCAGCATCCGCCAGGCCTTCTGGGCTCCCTACAAAAAGCTGGTGCGGATGGTCGAAGAGCAGATTGCCAAACGCGCCGCGGTCGCCGACGCCGCGGCTACGGATCAATTGACTCAAGCCGCCGCTTTGGTCGATAAACCCCCACCGGCGGCGGGCAAGCCGGGGGACATTAAAAAATTCGACGTGGGCGTCGTGGCGGCGCTGGGCGTGGCTGTCGGGGCCGTTGGCGGCGCGCTGGCCTCGCTGGCGACGGGGATCATGCGTCTGGATTCATGGCAGATCCCGATGGTGTTCGTGGGGTTGATCCTGATGATTTCCTGTCCGTCGATGTTGATTGCGTTTTTGAAACTGCGCAAACGCAATCTCGGACCAATCCTCGATGCGAATGGGTGGGCGGTAAATGCGAAGGCGAAAATCAATGTGCCCTTTGGGGCGTCACTCACCCATGTAGCGGTTCTTCCTCCCGGCTCCCAACGCGACCTGGTGGATCCGTTTGCCGAGAAAAAACGGCCTTGGAAATTCTATCTCACGGTGGCGATTATTCTCTTCATCGCGCTGGGCTGGGCCATCGGCAAATTCGATCACCTGTTGCCGGATAAACTGACCAGCTCCTGGGTGATCCGTGGAAAACTCCCGGCTGATTCGGCGCCGGCGAAAGACTCGAAGGCCCCCGAACAAAAATAACGACTACTTGGTTTCGAACAGGCTCGGAGCCACCTGGCGCGCCAGTTCCTGGCAGCGCGCCAGGATGTCGGAAGCCGATTCGCACTCCAGCGCGAACTCCGCCAATTGGTTTGCCTCGGCCAATTTGAGTCGCCGAATGAGAAACTTCACCGGCGCCACCAACGGAGGCGCGGCGCTCAATTCGTCCACGCCCAGTCCCAGCAATAGCGGCGCGAATACGGGGTCACTGGCCATCTCGCCGCACACGCTGACCCAGATTTTGTGGCGATGGGCCGCGTCGACCGTCGCCTTGAGCAAACGGACGATCGCCGGGTGCGTTGGCTCGTACAAGTGCGCGATCTTTTCATTCATCCGGTCCACGGCCAGCGAGTATTGAATCAGGTCGTTGGTCCCGATGCTGAAGAAACTCAGGCGCTTGGCCAGCGAATCGGCGACGACGACCGCCGAGGGCGTCTCGATCATCGCGCCGATTTCCATCCGCTCATCGAAGGGGATATTTTCGGCGCGCAACTCGTTCTTATACCGTTCGACCAGCGCATTGGCCTGGTTGAGTTCGTCCAAACCCGAGATCATCGGGTACATCATTTTGACGTTGCCTTCGGCGCTGGCGCGGAGAATCGCGCGCAGTTGTTCGCGGAAGATGTCCTGCTCCTGCAGGCAAAAACGAATGGCGCGCCAGCCCAAGAACGGGTTGAGCTCCCGTGGCAGCGGCAGGTGCGCCAGGAATTTGTCGCCACCCAAATCCAGAGTGCGGATCACGACCGGCAAGGGTTTGAGAGCCTGCGCCGCCTCGCGGTACGCCTGGTACTGCTGCTCTTCATTGGGCGGCACATCCCGGTTAATGAACAGGTACTCGGTCCGAAACAGGCCGACTCCTTCCGCCCCGGCCAGTTTTACCGCCTCGCTATCTTTGGGGCTCTCGATGTTTGCCGAGAGAAAGACTTTGTGACCGTCGAGCGTTACCGCAGGCTTGAGCTGGAGGTCGCGCAACTTCTCTTCCAGCGTCACCTGCTTTTTAATCAGCTGGCCGTACTCAAAAAGCGTTTGATCGGTTGGATTGACAACAATGACGCCGTTGAAGCCGTCCAGCAGCGCGTATTGCCCGCTTTCGAGGCGCGTGCTGGCATCCTTCAGGCCGACCACGGCGGGGATGCGCAGAGAGCGGGCCATGATCGCGGTATGCGACGTCCGGCTGCCGACATCCGTTCCGAAACCCAAGACGTTTCGCTTGTCGAGTTGCGCGGTATTGGAGGGCGTCAGATCGTGGCTGATGATAATGCAAGGTTCCTTGAGATGCCGCAGATCCACTCCATCGTCCAAACCCAGCAGATTATTGAGGACGCGGCTGGTCACATCGCGCATATCGGTCGCGCGTTCGCGCAGGTAATCATCCTCGATGGCCGCGAGCGAAGTCGCATACCGTTCCGCCACTGCATGGAACGCAAACTCCGCGTTGACCCGTTGGCTTTGAATCATCCGAATCACTTCGTCGAGTAGCGTGCGATCCTCCAGCACCAACAGGTGCGCGTCAAAAATGCTCCCTTCGGCCGCGCCCATTCCCTCGCTGACCCGGCGCTGCACTTCCAGGATCTGGTGACGGGTTTGCACCAGACTGCGTTCGAGGCGATTGATTTCCTCCTGCAGCTCCGTTTCGGAGAGATCACGTTTGCCGATGCTCGGGCGGTTTCGATCGATCACCAGCAGGCGTCCGCGGCAAACCCCGGCGGATACCGGTATGCCCCGGAAGTACTGTTCTCCCTGCTGCGACGGTTCAGCCATGGATAACCTTTTAGCCGACGTTCCTACCATTGAAAAGCAATTCTTGTCCGAACTGCCGCGCGCCGTGGCATTGTAACTTTACACTTGCCCGCCCCGGAGTCTTTTTCGTTCACTGTGGCCTGTACACCGAGCGCTTTTCCCCATGAAAAACCCAGGCGCGAATAGCCGGAAAGGTCTGCTGGCCGGAGGCAACTGGATCATCGACCAGGTGAAGCTGATTGACGTGTATCCCCAGCCCGAACAACTGGGCAATATCCGCGGTCAATCTCAAGGCACCGGCGGGGCGCCCTACAATGTCTTGATGGATCTCGCAAAGTCTGGTGCGCCTTTCCCTTTAATGGCTGCTGGCCTGGTTGGACAAGACGCCCTGGGGGAACAGATCCTGAAACATTGTCGCCAGCACGATATCGATGCGCGGCACCTCGCTACCACCGCCAAAGCTCCAACTTCCTTCACCGACGTCATGACCGAACAGGGTCATGGACGGCGCACCTTCTTCCATGCCCGCGGCGCCAATGCTCTATGGCGTGGCGCGGACCTGGATTTCGCGCGTTGCAAGGCGCGCATTTTTCACCTCGGCTATCTGTTGCTGCTCGACGCCTTGGATGAGCCGGATTCGAAGTTCGGCACCAAAGCGGCCCGTCTCCTGGCGGCGGCACAAGCCGCCGGCATCAAAACCAGCGTGGACGTTGTTAGTGAGGACAGCGACCGCTTCCCGCACATCGTCAATCCCGCCCTCCGGCACGTCGACTACTGCATTCTTAATGAGATTGAAGCCGGGAAGACCACCGGGTTCAAAGTCCGCCTGCCGGATGGCCGGTTAGACACCGTCGCATTACGCCACGCGGGCGGCGCGCTGCTGCAGCAGGGTGTGCGAGAGGTGGTGGTCATTCATTTCCCCGAGGGCGCCTTCGCGCGCACGCGCAAGGGCGAGGATTTCTGGCAACCCTCGTTGAAACTTCCGCCGAACTATATCGCGGGAACCGCTGGAGCTGGGGATGCTTTCTGCGCGGGAGTCCTGCTGGGCTTGCACGAAGGGTGGGAACTTCAGAAAGCGCTTTTAACCGGGGTGTGCATCGCCGCGGCATCCCTTTCCGATGCGACCTGCAGCGACGGCGTCAAATCTCTGAGCGTCTCGCTGGCCCTGGCCAGGAAATTCGGACTGGGCCGCGCATTGCAGCCCGAGGATTAACTGCCGACCTTTAGATTCGGTTTTCGGATTGCGAGTTTCGGCTTTGGAGAGAGGCGAAAGCTATTGTGACACCTGCCCTATGCCCTTTCCATGTACTTGCCGGTACGAGTATCAATTTTTATCTTCTCGCCGGTCTTAATGAAGAGCGGGGCCTGAACGGTGATGCCGGTCTCCATCGTGACCGGCTTTTGCACGTTATTGGCTGAATCGCCGCGGATACCTTCCGGAGCGTCCGAAACTGTCAAGACCACACTCGAAGGCAGTTCGATCGACACGGCTTTGTCATCGACGAAAGTTACCGTCACCTGCGCATTTTCCACCAGGTAACTTTTGGCATCTCCGACAATCTCGGGCGGCAGCGTAACCGTTTCGTAGTTTTCCGGGTCCGAAAACACGTAATCTCCACCGTCCTTGTAGCTGAATTCCATCTTCTTGGTCATCATCGGCACGACTTCCAGCTTCTCGGTCGAGCTGAAGCGCACGTCCGAGGAACGGCCCGAACGGATGCTCCGCAAGGTGGCCTGGACGAACGCGCGGAGGTTGCCTGGCGTCCGGTGTTGGCTGTCCAGAACCACACAAATGTCGCCGTTATAATTGATCGCCATGCCGCGGCGAAGATCGTTTGCTGTTGCCATATCTATCTAAAATCTAGGTTACTCCTCCCGCCGATTCTTTCAACGGGAGCTGGGGAAGATAGCTGGGACGAGGCGAATTGCAAGCCCGCATTGCCGCCAAAATTAAGTCTCTTGCCCCCGCTACCGTGTAAACGACTGGAAACGCGGCATTCCGGTCCGTGACACACGCAACTCCCGCACTGCCTTCTTGAAATGCCTTCAACGCCGGTTTAAACCAAAAGCATGTCAAAGTGGGTTCCTCACCTTCCCCGTGCCAGATGGAAGAGGTGGCTGCTACTGGCGTTCGCGGCGTGCGTGGTGGCCGTGCTCGGCTTCGTGAATCTGGCGCTCACGGGAGTGCTGCTGTGGCAGAATCCAAAAAACCAATCCTGGGTGATGCTAAATATCCTGAGGCATCAGATTCGGCAGCCGGCGGAAACCCCACCTCCTGCGCATTTGTCCCCGGGCGAAGCGGCATTATTGCGGACACAGGCGGCAGACCTTCAATCCGCGGCACAACTTTTTCAGTCGACCAACATTTGGGACGTTCAGTTGCGGTTCAGCTCGAACCAATGGGCGGCGTTGGGACCGAATGCCGTCGCGCCGGTGTTCCATTTTCTGCAGCCCGATGGCAGCGTGATTCTCCGCAATCCTCAAGCCACTCGGAACGGGCTCGCGGGCGTTTTTGGGCTGGACTTTCCGTGGTCCAGTGCGGAGGTCAGCTTCGGGGATGCTCATTTTCTAAATTTGGCCATCCGATTCAAAGGCAATGGCACGTTCGTTAATTCGCAGCGTTCTTACAAACGGCCATTCAAGATTGACCTCAACAAGTCCATCAAAGGCCGGCGCCTGGCAGGGGTCAAGACGCTCAATCTCCACAATCTCACCGCGGATGCTTCGTGCCTGAGTGACACGCTGGCTTATGAGTTTTTTCGGCAAGCCGGCGTCCCGGCAGCGCGGACCGCGTTTGCGCGTTTGCGCCTTTCGATTGACGGACGTTTTGCCGATCGGCTCCTGGGCCTTTACGTGCTGGTGGAAAACCCCGACGAAACCTGGGCCCGCGCGCAATTCGGAACTGAAGGAGTCGCCCTGTTCAAGCCGGTCACGTATGAGTTGTTCAAGGACCTCGGCGAAGATTGGACCGCGTACGAAGGCATTTACGACCCCAAAACAAAGCTAAAGCCCAAGCAAATCCGCCGGTTGATCGATCTGGCCAAATTGATGACACATGCCGCCGATGACGAGTTTGCCGGCCGAATCGGAGAGTTTATAGATGTGGATGAGTTTGCAACCTTCCTGGCGGGCCAGGCCATCCTCTCGAACTACGATGGCCCACTGAGCAACGGCCAAAACTTTCTGCTTTATTTGGATCCACGAAACGACCGATTTGGTTTTATACCTTGGGACCTGGATCAATGCTGGGGCGATTTCGGCTTCATCGGCAGCAACAAACAACGTGAGGAGGCAAGCCTGGCGCATCCCTGGGTCGGAAAAAACCGGTTTCTCGAACGGATGCTCCAGGTCCCAGCCGTGCAGGCTGCCTACCGACGCGAGTTGGAGCGTTTGCGCGCGACCCTGTTTATTCCCGAGCGGCTTAACCAGCGTCTGGATGAATTGATCCGGGTGGTGCGCCCTTTTGTCGCGGAAGAGTCACCCGGCCGGCTGGCAAGGTTCGAGCGGATGGTTGGCAGAGAACAGGATTTTAACGAGGCAGGCCACGACCCGGCCAATTCCGGCAAACGCGGCTTCTCGATGAGACATTTCTTCGCCGCCCGGGCGGCCGCGGTCACCGCGCAACTGCAAGGAGATGAACAGGGCGTCATCCTGAGCCGAAGATCGCGAAACTAATTTCCGCCTCCCGCAGTTGCGCGGAATTATGTCACTTTGCAAATTCCGCCGCCTCCGGTACCCTTGCGCTGCGTGGCAGGAAAACCAAAATCAGCTCAACCATCGGCGGCTCCTTTTATCAACCGGGAGCTGAGCTGGCTGGAATTCAACCAGCGGGTGCTGGACGAGGCGCTCGAGCCGCAAAACCCGTTGCTCGAACGGGTTAAATTCTTCTGCATCGTCAGCTCGAATCTGGACGAGTTCTTTGAAGTCCGCGTGGCCGGGCTGAAACAGCAAATCGAAAGCGACGTAGTGGAACGGAGCCTGGACGGCATGACTGCTTCGGAGGCGTTCCGGGCGATTAACGCCCGGGTGCGGCGAATGGTTGATGACCAATATGCTTGCTGGCGCGATCAACTCATGCCGGCGCTGGCCAGGAACGGCATCCGGATCCTGGACATGACCGAACTGGATGACCGGGACCGGGGGTGGGTGACCCAGTATTATCATTCGCAGGTCCGCCCGGTTCTCACGCCACTAGCCATTGATCCCGCCCACCCCTTCCCACAGCTGCTAAACAAATCTCTTAACCTGATCGTACGGCTGGAAATGCCCCGAGGCCAGGAAATGCTCAAGCACCTGGCGGTGGTCCAGATTCCCCGCATTTTACCGCGCATGGTCCAACTGCCCCGCGACGACGGCCGTTTGGATTTTGTCTACCTCGGCCGCATTATTGGGCATTTGCTCGGCGATCTTTTTCCTGGCACGAAAATTCTGGGCTACTGGCCCTTTCGAGTCACCCGCAACAGTGAGCTCTATATTGATGAGGAGGAAACGGCGAACCTGCTCAAAGCGGTTGAGAACGAATTGCACAACCGCCGCAAGGGTGACGCTGTCCGGCTCGAAGTGGACTACGAATGTCCGCCGTTCATCCGCGAGGCGTTGCTGAAGACTCTGCGCTTGAGCGAAGACGACCTGTACTTGATTGACGGGCCCCTCAACCCCACGCGCCTGATGGCTCTCTATCAGGGTGACCACTCGCCGGAGCTGCGCGACCCGCCCTTCGTCGCCCCGATCGCCGCCCAACTGCGCGACCGGCCCGACCTCTTCGCCGCCATTCGCGAACGGGACATTCTGCTGCATCATCCCTACGAAAACTTCAGCAGCGTAGTCGATTTTTTAGAGCAAGCCGCGGCGGATCCGGACGTGCTGGCCATCAAACAGACCTTGTACCGCACCGGCGGCGACCCGCGCATCATTGGCGCGCTCGAGAGCGCCGTCAAAAATGGCAAGCAAGTGACGGCGGTGGTCGAACTCCGGGCCCGATTCGATGAGGCGAATAATATTCAGTGGGCGCGGCACCTGGAAGAGTCCGGGGTTCATGTCGTTTATGGGTTGGTCGGGTACAAAATTCACGCCAAGAGTTGCCTGGTAGTCCGGCGCGAAGGTCATCAGATCCGGCGGTACATTCATTTAGCGACCGGCAATTACAATCCCACCACGGCCAAGCTATATACCGATCTCGGGCTGCTGACCTGCCGGCCCGAGTTCGGGGAAGACGTGACTACGTTCTTTAACTTGCTCACGGGGATTTGCCAGTTTCAGCCCATGCGCAAGTTGGTGGCGGCGCCGTTTGAGTTGCATGAGCGTTTGCTCGCCCTGATTGGCCGCGAAACTCAAAACGCGCGCCAGGGATTGCCCGCCCGCATCGTGGCGAAGATTAACTCTTTGGCCGAGCGCCAGGTAATCGACGCTCTGTATGAAGCCTCCCGGGCGGGTGTCCAAATCGAGCTGATCGTCCGCGGCGTGTGTTGTCTGCGCCCTGGCATTAAAGGCCTGAGCGAAAACATTACGGTCAGGAGCATCGTTGACCGCTTCCTGGAGCATAGTCGGGTTTACTATTTCGAGAATGCCTGCCAGCCGCAAGTTTTTGTGGCCAGCGCCGATTGGCTGCCGCGCAATTTCTTTCGCCGGATTGAACTCGCCTTTCCCATCGAGGACGGCGTCTTGCGTGAACGACTGATCAAAGAGGTTCTGTCCGTTTCGCTGGAGGACAATATCAAAGCCCGCTTTCTGCAACCGGATGGCCGGTACCGCCGCGCGCGGCCCGCGGCGGACCAACCGGTTCGCCGCAGCCAATTCAGGTTCATCGAACGCGCTGGGTCGGCCCCGGTTCCGGACCCGGCCAAATCGGCTGATGGGCAGGGCAAGTACCCGCGCGTTAAACTCGCGGCTTCACCGTTCACTGCCGCGGCAGGCAAGCTCGAGGCTCGTGATAAAACATGAAGACGTTGAACGAACACAATCCCTGGGCCAACACAAGCGCGATGGGCGCAATGGCGTTTCTACGAAATTAAACCTGCTATGAATCTCTTTATTCTGCGCCACGGTTTGGCCGTCGAGCCCGGTTCGGCTGGGTTTAGTAAGGATTCTGACCGGCCACTAATTCCGAAAGGAGAACGCAAATTGCGCCGGATCGCCGACGCCCTCGAGGAAATGGAGGTCCGCTTTGACTGGGTCCTTTCCAGTCCGTACATACGCGCGCGCCAGACCGCGGAAATCATTGCCGAATCACTGTGTGCGCGCAAAAAGCTCGAATTGTGCGAGCATTTGACCCCCGCCGGCAGCGTGAAGAAGCTCGTCGAAAGGATCGATCAGAAAAAGCCTGTGCCCGAGAATGTACTGCTGGTCGGCCATGAACCCTATCTGAGTGAGCTGATTTCCCTGCTGCTGACGGGTAATTCAGACCTGCGGGTCGTGATAAAAAAGGGTGGGTTGTGCAAGTTATCTCTGGAAGAGATCGAGGCCGGACAATGCGCGACGCTCGAATGGCTGCTCACCCCCAAGCAGCTGTGCCTGATGGCCTAAGCGCAAAGCTTTCGCTGAAACTCTGGCTGGCCTAAATTCTGGCGCGCGATGCGAACCTTAAGGCACCTGTTTGACAATAACAAAGCCTGGTCCGACCGGATTCGGCAGCAAGATCCGGACTTTTTCCTGAACCTGTCCCGGCAGCAATCCCCCGAGTATCTTTGGATCGGTTGCTCCGACAGCCGGGTCCCGGCCAATCAAATTGTCGGGGTGTTGCCAGGAGAATTGTTTGTGCATCGCAACATTGCAAACCTGGTGGTGCACACGGACCTTAATTGCTTGTCGGTCATGCAGTTTGCGGTCGAAATCCTGAAAGTGCGGCACATCATTGTATGCGGGCATTACGGTTGCAGCGGTGTCGGGGCCGCGTTGCGGCAGGACCGGATTGGGCTAAGCGATAACTGGCTGCGACACGTTCAGGACGTTCGGGAAAAACACCTGTCCCGGATCGATTCGGCGAACGGGCCTCAAGCGCACAACCGCCTCTGTGAGCTGAACGTGATTGAGCAAGCCGCCAATGTGTGTCACACGACCATTGTGCGTGACGCCTGGGAACGAGGCCAGGAACTATCCATCCACGGCTGGATCTACGGTTTACAGGACGGGCTGCTCCGGGATCTGAAGATGACCGTGACCAATTCGAGCGAATCAGTTTCCGTTTATAACGCCGCGCTGGCAGCGCTGGGGTGAACCTGGGGGCCCGACGGTTGTTTGGGAAAAATTATTTGGGGTTCGGATAGGTTCGGATAGGTTCGGAATGGTTTGAAATGGTTTGGATCGGGTGGCAATGGTTTTGGGCTGAGAGGGTGGAACCCGAATCAAAAAAAACGAAAAGGAGGGGACGACGAGGACGAGAAGGAGGAAGATAAGGTGGGGGGCACAGGGTGCGTTCAGAAGCGTCAAAGCGTCAGACCCCGGGAGAAACCGAGGGATCGTGGCGGCCAAAGCGTCAGAAAAAGAGTCAGAGGGCGTCAGGGAAAGTGTCAGGAAGACAGGTGCGAGGGACGATTTTGGACCAAAAGATGCTGTCATTTCATTGGAAAAGTGTATCAGTTGTACATCTTCTGCTTACGGAGAACAAAAGAGGTTTACCACTATGAATGAGGAATCAGATGTGCGAGCGCAGGGGTTATGCGCCAAGCAGGAAGAGAATGGGCGCTTGGGCGACCAGGCAACGCAAAAGGTGAAGGGGGAAGGGAACGTGGTTGAGCGGGAGGAGGGGCAGGCGGGCAATGAGGCCGGCAAACAGGTCGATAATGGGGAGGAGCGGGGAAGTAGCATTTTTTCGTGGGATGAAGGGGCGAGAGTGGAACCGTGGCCGGAGCCGGTGAATGGTGCGGAGCTGCTGGAGGAGCTGGCGGGTTTGGTGAGACGGTATGTGGTGATGGGGCGGCATGCGCCCGAAACGATCGCGCTGTGGGTGGTGCATACGTACGGGTTTCAGTTGAGGGACGTCACGACGTATATCGGGATTGAATCGCCGCAAAAGCGATGCGGGAAGACGACGTTGTTGACGGTGCTCAACGAAGTGGTGAACCGGCCGGTGGTGGCGTCGAATATCAGTTCGCCGGCGTTTTTCCGGGTGATTGAGGAGAAGCAGCCGACGCTGATGATTGATGAAGCGGACACGGTGCTGCATCGAAATGACGAGTTGAGGGGCATTCTGAATGCGGGATATCGAAGGAAGACGGCATATGTGGTAAGAGTGGCGCATGAGAAAAAGAAGAAAATCAGAAAAGCGGAAAGCGGAAACGTGGTCGGAAAAGCGAAAAGCGGAAATGTAGGGATGGAAATGGGAAAAGGGGAAATGACCGAGACGGTGATCGCTGATAGACGGGGCTACGATGGGACGAGGCTGGTGCGTTTTTCGTGTTGGTGTCCGAAAGCGATCGCGACGATCAAGCATCTGCCGGAGACTTTGGCGGATCGTTGCATTATCATCACGATGCAACGGAAGAAGGTATCGGAGAAATGCGAACGGGTGAAGGACGCGGACGGGAGCGAAGTGCGGCGGAAATGCGAGCGATTCGTGAGGGATCACGCACAGGAGATTGGAAAGGCGTGTCCGGAGATTCCTGCAGAGCTGAACGACCGGGCGGCGGAGATCTGGGAACCGCTATTTGCAGTGGCGGACCTGGCGGGTGGGGAATGGCCGAAGCGCGCGCGGGAGGCGGCGGTAGGGCTGTCGACGGGTGGTCAGGAAGAGACGGCGGTTGGGGCGTTGTTGTTCGACATTTCGACGGGATTCTTGGAGCTGGAGACGGAACGAATGTTCAGCCGTGACGTAGTGGCGTGGTTGAATGGACGGGGGGAACGGCCGTGGGCAGAAATCAGGAAAGGCAGAGCGCTCTCGGAAGCCTGGTTGTCACGGCAGTTGCATCAGTATGGGGTTAGTGCAAAGCCGCTGTGGATTGGGGAGCGATCGGCAAGGGGCTACGAGCTGAAAGATTTCCGCGAGGCGTTTGAGCGGTACATACCGAAGGGACAGGCGAAGAAGATGATTGAAGAGTTGAAGGCGGGGCCAGGCGGTTAGCCGCTTTGGATTCAAGTTGGATGGGCAGGGGTGTGCATGCCGCCAGAAGTTTTTGCTTGTTATCCTGCGTCATAAGCTCCTAATCGGAGGTCGTTGGCTGCGTGGCGGAGGCCCTGATCGCCGCCCCGAACTTACTGGCGTTTTTATCATTTTTGACCGTTGGTGTCGGCCGCGTGTCGTAAATGGCCTCAACGTCCCGTGCCAGTGCCCTGGTTGAACCAAGTAAACCACGGACCTCGGACCTTTGTGCTTACAATTCAGTATAAGTACGGAACGCCCATTGGACAATATTTGTCCAAGGCGCCCTGGCAAGATGAACCGCGAAAAAGTGAACCAGTAGGCCCATAAATAGAAAGAATGTTATGTATTGCATGTTACGTTACCTATGCTACATACACTTCATGCCTCGCGGATCATCAGGACGCATTGTCATCGAAGTTGAGCCGGAAACAAAGCGCCGGCTCTACGCCGCACTCGCCATGTCCGGCAGTACCCTCAAGGCTTGGTTCTTGAGGTCTGCCGAGGACTTTTGTAACGAAACTGCGCAACCTTCTCTGTTCCACCAGAAGACGGAGCCGGGAGGAGGCAGGGAAGAAACCCAATCCTGACCGGCGCACAAACGATGGACGCCGCCGGCTTCAGCCTAAGATACCCGGAGGTTCCGGGCCCGCCGCCCAGGCGTTTCCGGCGGTCAGCACCAGGGGAGGGGATATCGCTTGCTTCGGCGACCGAAGCAAAAGCCGCGGGGGTACGCGAGGCGGTCACGCTGCTAGCCACGAGTTTCAACTCCGTCGAGCTTGAAGAGGTTTTCCGCTCCGAATTTGCGCCGCGATGGCAACTGACGTTCCGCGCCCAAGACCAAGCCGAACCAGTCGAGAGCCGCGCAGCATGGAACCTTGTTGCAACTTGGTGTGTGGCGCAGGCAAGCGGTCAGGTGCCAAAGCGCAGCGGACTGACGGAATCCGTTGCTTGGTTCCGTGGTTCCACCCCCTTCCCGGTTCCCGCGCTCACAAGCCTCCTGGCGACAGGAGTTCTCTGGCGTGCTCAACAACTGCTACTCTCCTCACCACTCGACCACGACTTCTGGGACCTTTTTCCCTACATCCTTGAGGCTCACGGCCCTGGCAGCCGTGCCTCGGTGATGCGTGACCCATCCACAGTTGTGGCAAGAGAGGCCAAGCGGAAGGGCGGAGTATTCTACACGCCATCCGACGTTGTTGATTACATGGTTAGTCACACCATAAACAACTACGCAGGTGATTTTCCAAGAGCGAAGTGCCTCGATCCAGCCTGTGGCACAGGTGTAATGCTCCTTGGTCTACTTCGAGCCTTTGCTCAGTGTTCTGCAATTCACGGTAGGGCGACTCGCCTCGACTACATCACCAGCTCCTTATACGGGTGCGACATTAGCGCCCACGCGCTTGATGCCGCTACCTTTGTGCTGCTGCACCAATGCCTCCCCGAACTCAAGGACCGGGGGCTAAGTCCTTGGGAAGCCTGGCACGCCATCCGTCTAAACTTCGCCAAAGTCGACTCCATCACAATCGCAAGTGCCAACGGCTCCCCGCCATCCCCCAGTCTCAACGGGCGGCTGGCCACGAAGCAACAGCTTGCCACCGCATCCTCCACGTGGCTGAGCCCAGTCGAGATACCCTTCCACGAGGTCGCGCAGGCGAAGGAAACAACACTGGGCTTTTATCCCACACCAACAGTCCCCTTCCAACTGCTCTTTCCTGAAGCATCCCAAGGGTTTGACCTTCTGATCGCTAATCCGCCGTACGCCGCACTGGGTGAGCGATCCGATTACGCCACGCTCAGCCAGGAATACCTCTCATTAGCACAAGCGAAACCAGCTACGCGCCACAACTGTTTTCCACTGTTCGTCGAAATGATGTGGCGCCTGACCTCCCCAAAAATAAGCAGCTCCGCTCTGGTCACGCCGCTCTCGATCGCTTTCCACCGCAGCTCCCAGTACGAGGGCTGTCGCTACGGCATGTATTGGCAAGGCGGCAAATGGCAGCTCGCCTTCTTTGACCGAGAGCCTCACGCCCTTTTCGGCGAAGAAGTTAAAACTAGAAACGCGATCCTTTTCAGACTAGAGAACAGTGAAACCCCAAAGCGCGGGCAGCCAGCAGCGATCGAGACCGGGCCCCTCCGCAAATGGACAAGTCGAACCCGGCGGACCCTCTTCCAGTCCATCGATTTCACCCCACTTGAAGCTATTAACATCGCGACAGGAATTCCCAAATTAAAAGGCTCACAGCAATCACATGCCTTCGCATTGCTGCGCAAGCGGCTGGTCCGCTTGCCAAGCTGGTGCATAAACCTGACCACCTGCGACCCGTCCGAAGCTTGCTCGACCGCAGAGACGCCCCGCGTTTTCGTGGGCGGTACGGCATACAACTTCCTCAATGTTTACAGAGGCTTCACACTCGACGAGAGAAGTGTACAGCCTCTGAGCGAAAGCTCCATCCATTGCCTAGAATTCCGTCGCGAAGCTGATGCGAGGGCCGGCTTTGCCATTCTCAGCAGTCGGTTAGTTTTTTGGCTCTGGCATGTCATGGGTGATGGCTTCCACGTTCCAGGCTGGCTGTTCGATGAATTGCCTTTCGTCCGCAGCTCATTCACAGACGCCCAGTTCGAGCAACTTGCCGCCCTGGGGGCCACGCTTTGGACTCAAATCCAACAACACCGCATCGTGAGCGTCAACGGCGGGAAGCAAACCATCGCCTTCCGCCCCCTGGCGCTAAACCAGGAGCGAGACGCCATAGACAAACTTCTCATTGAGGCCGCGGCACTGCCGGCCACGTTTGCAGGGGCACTCTCCGACTTCGTCCTCAACACCGTGGTCGTCGATCCAACCGACAAGCGCCGCCAGCATCTCCAGGCCTATTTCAACGAAGACGTAGAATTATGATTACACAAATCACCAAAGCACAAAAACAGCGAAGCAAGGTTTCGAAAGAGGAGTGGCGCGAATACACGAAAACAGTTTGGCAAATCGCCAATGTCTCCGACCCGGACCATCCCGCCGTTTTTCCACCTGAGATACCAATGCGCCTGATCAAGCTCTTTTCCTTCCAGGGAGAGACAGTGCTCGACCCATTCGCAGGCACAGGAACCACAGCACTGGCAGCTCTACCACTTGGGCGGCGCGCCATTTGCCTTGAACAGAACCCTGACTACGCACGCATCATCACAAAGCGCTGCAAGGCTCTGAACGGCTCGGCTGCGCTGGCTGAAGTCATTCACGGAGATAGCCGCATTATGTCAACGGTGCCATCCAACTCGGTCGGGCTGGTCGTCACCAGCCCCCCGTACTGGAACAAAGCCGATTACGGCGGCAACGGGACCAACCTCGGGAACGAACCTGTTTACACCCGCTTTTTGGCCAACATTCGACCGGTTTTCAAAGAGTGTCACAGGGTCCTGATGCCAGGTCGCAAGCTTTGCTTGGTTACAGCAAATGTCAACCAGCACACGGAGCATGGCCTGCTTACATTCCCATTGGCGGCGGACTTCATCACCCTGCTGAGAGACATGGGTTTTGTCCTCATTAACGAAATTATCTGGTCCAAGGACGGAACTGGCGGGAAATGGGGTTCCCACGGCAAACAACGCCCTATATTCGGTAGCTACCCCTATCCACCTAATTTTTGTTTCAAGAACGTTCACGAGCACATCCTCATCCTGGCTAAGACTCCATCGAAGCAGTCCAGCGGCAAGACGGTAATTTCCTATGAGTATCTCCAGGGACGCTCCAACAGCCCTAAGCCCACCGCCGAAAAAAAGTGCAGGTAAGCAATGTTCTACAACCAGCCATTGGCTCATCGCTTTGGAAAGGCGCTGGCCGACGATATCGGAGGCGGCCGCTGGAATCATCTCGAATTTGCCGTCGCTTGGGTTCGCCGGTCAGGCACTCAGCACCTTCGCCCCTCATTTGAGAAATTCCTCGGCTCTGGCGGTATCGCTCAGGTTACGGTAGGGGTGGATATCGAGAACACGTCAGAGGAGGGGCTCACAGACCTCCTATCTCTGCAGGCTGCCGGCAGCATGGAGACATCCATCTACCACAACGAATTGGATGCCACCTTTCACCCGAAGGTGTACCTGCTCCGCAACGCAACCGACGCTCGCCTGATAGTCGGCTCGAACAATCTCACCGAAGCAGGCCTCTTTGCGAACACGGAGGCCGGCCTCCAGCTAGACGCGCCACTCGCCGATCCACTTATCTCCGACGCCCGCGCCGCACTTGCTGCCTGGCGTGATCCAATAACGAAGTTCACTCTTCGACTAGACTCAACCCTTCTAAGCGATCTGGTCAGACTCGGCTACGTCTTTCCCGAGAAGCAACTGCAGCAGCGCCGCAAAGCTAGCTCGCAGCATCCCGGTCAGGTGCGCCGCACGCCAACCCAGGCGCTATTCAAAGGCCAACGCATCACCCGCCCCCCTCGTCCACCCAGTGGCCGCGCCGGCACGTCGACCGCCCATGTCCCCGGCACCGTGCTCCTCATGCGAGTTCGGCGGGCATCCGAAACCGCTCGCAGAACACAGATTCAACTTCCCATCAGGCTTGTGGCTACAAACTTCTTCCATGGCGTACACGAGCTCGTCAGCGCACACGACGCGCGCGCGCACGTCCTTGTGCGGGCAACAGCACGAGGATCCCTAAACACGATAAAAACCGAGATTCCGGAGATCGACACACTGCCAGATCCCGTTCTCCGATTGGAGCGCACCCCAACCGCCATCATCTACCAAGCCTTCGACGCTAACTCCCACTTGGGCATGCCCATACTCCAGAAGCTACTAAACGGCTTCGCCCTAAGCCCTCCCGAGACCGAGAAGACCGTACGTGACCAGGCTAGAGCCACATGGTGGCGCTTCATTTAAAGGGCCTGCCCCCTGGTCGCCCCACCCACTCAGGCGAACATGGATGGGTATTTCACACCGCTGGGCGCCTCCGTTCGAGTTGGACAGGTCTGGCGTTTCCGGAGTATGTTCCCGGACTAATTTATGAGGATCGAGCTGGAACGAGAAGAGGATCGCCGCTGGTTCACCGAAATTCCGGAGCTTCCGGGAGTGGTGGGCTATGGGCGGAGTGAGGTGGAGGCCTTGGCAAAGGTGAAGGCCCTGGCGTTGCGCGTTATGGCCGACCGTTTAGAACATGGCGAGGCGATCCCGGAGTTGGTGGATGTGTTCTCGGTCGCCGCATGAGCCAGTGGGGCTCGAGGAAGGCGCGACTAGTCCTGGCTGCTCTGCTGCAGGGACCGGCTGGCGAGTCAAGAGGCAGTCTCGGAGGGTCACATCGAGTGCTGGAGCGTCCCGGATGGGCGGACTTTGTTTTCGCATTTCATGATGGGGTGGAGATCGGTCCGCGGATGCTGGCCTGAATGGCTCGTCGGACTGGTTTGCCCTCGGAGAACCTCTGAAAAGAGAGGTTGGGTGGTGGGTGGCATTTACCCAGGGCGGCGGCCTCAGCGGCCTGGCCCTGGGCTATTGTCTTGCCGCCCCTTCTGGTGCTCCTGCCTTCGCGGCGCTACTGCGAGGTGAACCGGAGGCTACAGGAAAGACAGGCGACGCAGAGGATTTGGTCGTCGTCTGGGCGAACCGTCGGCCTCAGGCAAGGCCGGATTTCGTCTGGCTGATGGTCCTGCGCGCTC
>Ga0070741_10001850_pt1 | contig 60556 bp, 61 predicted proteins | sample Coa_R1_4_FD_66440 | JGI IMG/M metagenome (GOLD analysis project Ga0070741, IMG submission 66440) | Surface soil microbial communities from Centralia Pennsylvania, which are recovering from an underground coalmine fire - Coalmine... | ecosystem: Environmental > Terrestrial > Soil > Unclassified ...
AGGCCCCTGGTAGACCACCAGGTTGATAGGCCGGAGGTGTAAGCACAGCAATGTGTTCAGCCGACCGGTACTAATCGGCCGAGGGCTTGGTCTTCTCGTTGTTCGTGCTCGCTATCCAGTACTCAAGGAGTGCTGTCTCTTTTATAGATTTCCGGTGGTCATGGCGGTGGGGAAACACCCGTTCCCATCTCGAACACGGCAGTTAAGCCCACCTGCGCCGATGGTACTTGGGGGGGAGCCCCCTGGGAGAGTAGGTCGCCGCCGGGATTAACCTGGGAAAGCCCCGCTTCGGCGGGGCTTTCCCGCGTCCGGACCACGTACGCTGGCTCCGAAGCCGAGGAGGAGACCCAGTGAGCAACGGCCGGCGCGAGCCGAGCAACCCCAAGCGGCGCCCGGATCGTCGCCTGCCCGGAACCCCGGCGGGGCCCGGAGGCGAAGGGCGGCCGCGCCGGCCGGCCGATGGCCCCGCCCCCACCGACCGGCGGTCGGGCTCGCCCCGGGCGGGGTCGGGCGGTGCCGGATCGGGTCGCGCCGGCACGGGCCGGGCGGGGCCGACGGGGTCGACCAGCGCCGGATCGGGTCGGGCCGGCTCGGGCCGGGGCGCGACCGATGATCGGCGGGGGCGGCCGGCGGCCGACGCCGCCGGCCAGAACGGTGCCGGCCGGGGCCGCACCCGGCGGGGCGAAGGGGACCGGCCGGAGGCCGAACCGGGATTCGGGCCCTTCCGGGGCCGGCAGCGCGAGGGCGCGCCCGGGCACCGCAAGCGGGCCGACGACGAAGCCCGGACGGTGCGGTCGGTGGCCGAGGAGGCCGTCGCCCGGGCCGCCGGCGAGCGGGAGCGGCCGGCGCTGCGGCTCGTCCGCCGGGACGCCGACGCCGAGCCCGCGCCGGCCCGGGGCGGCAAGGCCGGCAAGGCCGGGAAGGGCAGCGGCGCCCGCAAGGCCTCTCCGGGGGCCGGGGCGGCCCAGCGGCCGAAGCCGGTCCGGGACGGGGGCCGGCTCCAGGAGGCGCTCATCCGGGGAGCCCGGGCCCTCGAACGGGGCTACGAGCAGGAGGCGCTGCGGATCCTCCGGCCCTACCGGGAGCCGCATCCCGACTCCGCCGAGCTGCGGGAACTGCTCGGCGTGGCCTACTACCGGATCGGGCGGTGGTCGATGGCCCAGAAGGAGCTCGAGGCCTTCGTCGCCCTCTCCGGCTCGACCGAGGAGCATCCCGTCCTCATGGACTGCGCCCGGGCACTGGGCCGGTTCAACCGCGTCGAAACCCTGTGGGAGGAGCTGCGGGCCGCCTCGCCGGCGGCCGAGATCGTGACCGAGGGGCGGATCGTGGCCGCCGGCGCCCTGGCCGACCAGGGGAAGCTCGACCAGGCCATCAAGGTGCTCGAGCGGGCCCCGGCCAGCAGCAAGCGGGTTCTCCCCCACCACCTGCGCCTGTGGTACGCCCTGGCCGACCTGCACGAACGGTCCGGCGACATCCCGGCCGCCCGGGCGCTGTTCCGCAAGGTGTCGGCCCAGGACCCGGGCTTCGTCGACGTGGCCGAACGCCTGGCCGCCCTGAGCTGAGCGGCCCGTGGGCCGCCGCGCCGACGTCGCCGTCGTGGGGCTCGGCGCCATGGGCAGCGCCGCCGCCGCCCACCTGGCCCGGCGGGGCCGGCGGGTGGTGGGGTTCGAGCAGTTCGAGGCGGTGCACGACCGGGGTTCGAGCCATGGCGGCTCCCGCATCATCCGGCAGGCCTACTTCGAGGATCCGGCCTATGTGCCCCTCGTGCTGCGGGCCTACGAGCTGTGGCGGGACGTCGCCCGGGCAGCGGGCCGGGACACGATGGTCGAGACCACCGGGGCGCTGATGATCGGGCCGCCGGCCGGCGAGCTCGTGGCCGGCAGCCTCCGCAGTGCCCGGCAGTGGGGGCTCGACCACGAGCTGCTCGACGCCGGCGAGCTCCGGCGGCGCTTTCCCGCCTTCGCCCCCACCCCGGAGACGGTCGCCGTCCACGAGCCGCGGGCCGGGGTGCTGAACCCCGAGGCGGCGGTCGCCGCCCTGCTCGGGATGGCGTCGGACGCCGGTGCCGAGCTGCACTTCTCCGCACCGGTGCTCGGCTGGGAGGCCGACCCGGCGGGGCGGGGCGTGACGGTGACGAGCACCGCCGGGGCGGTCCGGGCCGACCAGCTCGTCGTCTGCCCCGGGGCCTGGGCGCCGCAGCTCCTGGGCGACGTGGGCGTCCCCTTCGCCGTGGAGCGCCGCGTCCAGTTCTGGTTCCGGCCCGGCGGCGCCCGGCCCGAGCGGTTCGGGCCGGGTCACCTTCCCGTCTGGATCTGGGACGACGGCGGTGACCTGCCCTACGGCCTCCCGGCCGTCGGCCGGCCGGAGGTGAAGATCGCCTGGCACCACCGCGGCGGCCGCGGCACCGCCGACGACCTCGACCGGACCGTCTCACCGGCCGAGGTCGACGAGATCGCCGCCGCGGTCCGCCGCCTGGTCCCCGACATGCCCGGCTCGTTCGTGGCCGCCAGCGCCTGCCTGTACACCCTCACGCCCGATCAGCACTTCGTCATCGGGCGCCACCCCCGCCACCCGGCGGTGGTCGTGGTCTCGGCCTGCTCGGGGCACGGGTTCAAGTTCGCCCCGGTGATCGGCGAGATCGTGGCCGATCTCGTCACCGCCGGAGCGACGGCTCACCCCATCGGCTTGTTCGAGCCCGGCCGGTTCTAGGTGCTGGAGGCGGCGAAGATGCTGCCGACGGCGCTGTCGAGCAGGGCGTCGAACTCCTCGTCGCTCTGCTGGGCGGTGAGGCCCTCGGTCAGGGCCCGGGAGAAGCTGGCCACCACGCCGGGGTTGCGGCTCAGGCGGGCGTTGGCCTCCTCCCGGCTGTAGCCGCCCGACAGGGCGACGACCCGGAGCACCTTCGGGTGTTCGACCAGTTCCTGGTAGAAGCCGTCGACCTCGGGCAGCGTCAGCTTGAACATGACCTGCTGGCCGTCGGGCACGTGGCCGAGGCCCGACAGCAGCGCCTGCTTCAGGAGCTCCTCGGCCTTCGCCTTCTCGGGCGATTTGATGTCGATCTCCGGCTCGAGGATCGGGACCAGCCCGTGGCGCAGCACCTGGGCGCCGACCTCGAACTGCTGGGCGGCGATGGCCTCGATGCCCTTGGGGTTGGCCAGCTTGATGACCGACCGTTCCTTGGTGCCGAACATGTTCTTCTTCACGCCCCGCTCGAGCAGCCCGTCGAGGTCGGGCATGGGCTTCATGAGCTGGACGTCGTCGGCTTCGGCGTCGAGGCCCTTGTCGATCTTCAGGAAGGGGACGATGTGCTTCTTTCCCCACAGGAAGTCGCCGGTGTCGATGCCGTCGATCTGGCGGTCCATCGTCATCTCGAACAGGATCGCCCCGAGGATCCGGTCGCCGTTGAAGGCGGGGCTCTTGATGATGCGGGCCCGCATGTCGTGGATGAGGTTGAACATCTCCTCGTCGTTCGACCAGCCGCCCTCGGGGATCCCGTAGAGCTTGAGCGCCTTGGGGGTGCTGCCGCCGCTCTGGTCGAGGGCGGCGATGAACCCGGCGCCGTCGCGCATCTTCTGGAGCTGCTCTTCGTTCATGGCCTCACCCTACCTAGCTCTGACCGGCGGTCATACCACCTGGGAGGGGTTTCCGCCGTTACCGGACAGTGAAAGAGCAGGCATTATCATCGGAGGTCGGCTTGATCATCGGAAAGCGGCCTGGGCCGGCCACGAGCTGATCCGAGGTGTTCCCCTTGACAACGGAGTCTGTTGCCCCCTCCCGCGGGCGCGAATCGATCGACCGGGTCGTCATCCGCTTCGCCGGTGACTCCGGCGACGGCATGCAGCTCACCGGCGACCGGTTCACGGAGGTCAGCGCCGCCTTCGGGAACGACCTGGCCACGATGCCGGACTACCCGGCCGAGATCCGGGCCCCGGCCGGGACGGTGGCCGGCGTGTCGGCCTTCCAGGTCCACATCTCCGACCACGACATCTCGACGCCGGGCGACACGCCCAACGTCCTCGTGGCCATGAACCCCGCCGCCCTCAAGGCCTGCGTGCGCGACCTGATGCCCGGCGCCTCCATCATCGTCAACGTCGACGCCTTCGAGGCCCGCAACCTGGAGAAGGCCGGCTACGCCGTCAACCCGCTGGAGGACGGGTCGCTCGACGCCTTCACCGTCTACGAGGTGCCGATGACCTCGATGACGCTGGAGGCGGCCAAGGAGACCGGGGCCAAGCCCCGCGACGCCGAGCGGTCCAAGAACTTCTTCGCCCTCGGCGTGGTGTCGTGGATGTACTCCCGCCCGGTCGAGCCGGTCTACGAGTGGATCAACCAGCGCTTCGCCAACAAGGAGATCGTCCGCGACGCCAACCTGGCCGCCTTCAAGGCCGGGTTCAACTTCGGCGAGACGGCCGAGATCTTCCAGCACGCCTTCGAGGTCGCCCCGGCCGTCCTGCCCAAGGGCAAGTACCGCAACATCACCGGCAACGTGGCGCTGGCCTACGGGATGCTGGCCGCCGCCCAGCAGTCGGAGCTCGACCTGTTCCTCGGCTCCTACCCGATCACCCCGGCCTCCGACATCCTCCACGAGCTGTCGAAGCACAAGGCCTTCGGGGTGCGGACGATGCAGGCCGAAGACGAGATCTCCGGCATCGGCGCCGCCCTCGGCGCGGCCTTCGCCGGCCAGCTGGCCATCACCACCACCAGCGGCCCCGGCGTCGACCTCAAGTCGGAGACGATCGGCCTGGCCGTCAGCCTCGAGCTGCCGCTGGTCATCGTCGACATCCAGCGGGGCGGCCCCTCCACCGGCCTGCCGACCAAGACCGAACAGGCCGACCTGCTGCATGTGATGTTCGGCCGCCACGGCGAGGCGCCCGTCCCGATCGTGGCCGCCCGCTCGCCCGGGCACTGCTTCGACGCCGCCCTCGAGGCCTGCCGGATCGCCCTCAAGTACCGGACGCCGGTGTTCCTCCTGTCGGACGGGTACCTGGCCAACGCCGCCGAGCCCTGGAAGATCCCCGAGCCGGCCGACCTCCCCGACCTCCGGGTGCCGTTCGCCACCGAGCCCAACCACGGCGACGACTTCTGGCCCTACCTGCGCGACCCCGAGACCCTGGCCCGGCCCTGGGCCATCCCCGGGACCCCCGGCCTCATGCACCGCATCGGCGGCATCGAGAAGGAGGACGGGACGGGCAACATCTCCTACGACCCCGACAACCACGAGAAGATGGTCCGCCTCCGGGCGGCCAAGGTGGCCGGGATCGCCAAGGACATCCCGCCCCTCGAGGTCGACAAGGTCGAGGGCTCCCGGCTGCTGGTCCTCGGCTGGGGCGGCACCTGGGGTGTCATCCACGCCGGCGTGTACCGGGCCCGGGCCCGCAACCGCCGTGTCGACCTCGCCCATCTCATCCACCTCAATCCGATGCCGGCCAACATCGGCGAGGTCCTGGCGGCCTACGACAAGATCCTCGTCCCGGAGCTCAACCTGGGGCAGCTGTCGAAGCTGCTGCGGATGGACTTCGACGTCGACGTCGTCGGGCTCAACAAGATCAAGGGCATCCACTTCCGGGCCTCGGAGATCGAGGCCTGCATCATGGAGCTGACCGACTGATGAGCGAGACCAACGGCCACACCACCAACGGCCACACCGGCAACGGCCATGCCGAGCCGGTCAAGCTGGCCCGGAAGGACTTCCAGTCGGACCAGGAGGTCCGCTGGTGCCCGGGCTGCGGCGACTACTCGGTGCTCGCCGCCGTGCAGTTCCTCCTCCCCGAACTCGGCGTGAGGCTGGAGAACACCGTCTTCGTGTCGGGCATCGGCTGCTCGAGCCGCTTCCCGTACTACATGGACACCTACGGGATGCACTCGATCCACGGCCGGGCCCCGGCCATCGCCACCGGCATCGCCGTGTCGCGCCCCGACCTCGACGTGTGGGTCGTCACCGGTGACGGCGACGGCCTGTCGATCGGCGGCAACCACCTGATCCACGCCCTGCGGCGCAACGTCAACCTCAAGATCCTGCTGTTCAACAACCAGATCTACGGGCTGACCAAGGGCCAGTACTCGCCGACCAGCGAGCTCGGCAAGGTCACGAAGTCGACGCCGTTCGGCTCGATCGACCACCCCTTCAACCCGGTGTCGCTGGCCATCGGCTCCGAGGCGTCGTTCGTGGCCCGGACCCACGACATGGACCGCAAGCACATGATGGAGATCTTCCGGCGGGCCTACGAGCACAAGGGCGCGTCGTTCGTGGAGATCTACCAGAACTGCAACGTCTTCAACGACGGCGCCTTCGAGGCGGTCACCGCCAAGGACGCCCGGGCCGACATGGTGATCGACCTCAAGCACGGCGAGCCGATCCGCTTCGGCAAGGAGCGGGACAAGGGTGTCGTGGCCAGCGGCCTCGGCCACCTGGAGATCGTCGACGTCGCCTCGGTCGGGGAGGACAACCTCCTGACCCACGACGAGACGCGGGCCGACCCCACGCTGGCCTTCGCCCTGTCCCGGCTGGCCGACTCGCCGACCACGCCGACCCCGATGGGGGTGTTCCGGGCCGTCGACCGGCCGGTCTACGGCGACGCCATGAACGCCCAGATCGCCTCGGCCCAGGAGCGCCAGGGGAAGGGCGACCTCGTCGCCCTGCTCAACTCCGGCTCCACCTGGGAGGTGTAGGGCACAGCGGTTTCATTCCCGGCGGTTTCATTCCCCTCCTTTGGGGGGTAAGTGACCGACGGGTATCATTCGGGCATGCCTGGCCGCGCGCGCCCGTACGCCGCCCTGCTCGGGGTGCTGCTGGTCGTGGCCGGCGGCCCGGCCCGGGCCGGGCGGGCGCAGGCCGCCGGCTCCGGGGCCTCAGGCCACGGCACCGCCACCCAGAGCGGCCATGGCACCGCCACCCAGAGCGGCCATGGCACCGCCACCCAGAGCGGATGGTGGAACCGCCTCCAGGGCCCGGCCGAGGGCGAACCCGACGCCAACCCGGTCCGCCCGCTGGTCCCGGCCGTGCCCAAGCCGCCGACCGTGCCGCCCGACGCCGTGGCCGCCGGGGCCGGGGGCGGGCAACCCGACAAGGTGGCCGCCGTCGGCCTCGACCTGGCGGTGGCGCCCGGAGCGGCGGTCGAGGGCCTCGTCCTGCGCCTCGAGGAGTCGAAGGCCGGGGGTGCCAACATGGGGGCCGACCAGGCCAAGGTGACGGCCTGCCCCGCCACCGTCCCCTGGGGCCCGAGCCAGAACGCCGCCTGGCGGGAGCGGCCGGCGGCCGACTGCAATCTCGGTTCGGCCGGCGGCGTGCGGGCCGACGACGGCACCTGGACCTTCGACCTGACCGCCATCGCCCGGCGCTGGACCGCCCCCGACCAGCCGCTGGCTCCCAACGGGGTCGTGCTGGCCGTCGATCCGGCCGGATCGGCGGCGCCCGTCCAGATCAGCTGGCTCGACGTCGACAGCGGCCACGTCGCCGTCGACCTGACCGTCACCCCGGCCGCCCCCGCCGCCGCCGGCGCCCCGGGGGCCGGCCCGGCCACCGGCGCCGCACCGCCGGCCGCCCCGGGGGTCCCGTCACCCGGCGATGCCGCCTCCGGCCTCCCGGCGTTGCCGAGCCCGGGCGGAGCCCCCGTCTCCGGCGGGCCGGCCCCCGCCGGGCGGGCGGCGTGGTCGATCGGGCTCTCGGCGGCCGGCAGCCCCGACGCCCCGGTGACGGCGGCGGCCGCCCCGGCCGAGGTGGCCCTGCCGGGCACCCCGGCCCGGCCGGGCCCCGCCGGCCCGGCTCGCCCGGCGGTCCGGTTCTGGGCGCGGCTCCCCCGGGCCAGCGCCCTCCTGCTGCCCTTCGCCGCCGCCCTGGCCGTCCTCGTCGGCCTCGTCCTCGGGCCCGCCGGCCGCCCCCTCCCCGTCTTCCGGCGGGAGGGCGGCCTGTCCCGGGCCCTCGCCCGCCGGCCCCCCGCCGCCTGATCCCGATCCACCGGCCCACCAGGAGCGCTGCATGAGCCGTGCTGTCCCGACGAAGGTCGCCGCCCGGGGAGCGGTCATCACGCTGGCCCTGCTCCTGGCCGCGGCCTGCGGCCAGAAGTCCAACCTGAAGGATTCGGGGGCGGCTCCGGCCGCCGGACCGGGCGGGTCGGGAGCAGCGGCGGCCGGTCCGGGGGCGGGGGCCACCGGAGCGGGCGAGACCGTGACCTCGGGGGCGGGCGGGGCGGCCGCCACCCCGACCGCCGGCGGGGCGGGGGCGCCGGCGCCGGCCGGCGGGACCCCGTCGGGCTCCGCCGGGCAGCCGGCCGCCGCGCCGGCCGGGCCGGCGGGCGGCGGCGGACCGGCGGCGGACGGGGCCCAGAGCCCGGCGACGGGCCCGGCCGCCGCGCCCGGGCGGGCCTCGGCGGCCTCCGGGGGCGCGGCCCCCGGGGCGGGCGGCGGGACCACCCCCGGTGCTCCGGGGAACGGGGGCGGGGCGACCGTGCCCGCCCCGCCGGCCGGCGGCGCCGTCGACCGGACGGGCGTGACCGACACCAAGATCCGCATCGGCATCCACGCCCCCATCACCGGCGCCGCGCCCTTCCCCCAGAACGCCTTCGACAAGGGGAAGGACGTCTACTGGAAGTACCTCGCCGACAAGGGCGGGATCTTCGGCCGCAACGTGGAGATCGTCTTCCGGGACGACCAGTTCAACCCCTCCCGGGCCGTCCAGGTGTGCCGGGAGATGGTCGAGCAGGAGCACGTGTTCATCCTCATGGGGGCGGCCGGGTCGGAGCAGATCACCGCCTGCGCCCGCTACGCCAACAGCATGGGGGTCCCGTACCTGTCGGCCGGCGTCAACGAGGACGGGCTCACCGGGCTGGCGAGCTACTTCGCCACCTCGCAGACGTACTCCCAGCAGAACCCGGTCCTGGTGTCCTACATCGTCAACAAGCTGCACAAGACGAAGCTGGCCATCGTGCTGAACAACACGCCGGCCCTCAACGAGACGCAGCAGAGCATCACCCGGCTGGCCCAGGCGGCCGGCCTCGACATCGTCCGCAACAGCCGGATCGGCAAGAACGCCTCGGACTCCGAGCTGCTGGCCGAGGCCAACGCCCTGCGCAGCTCCGGCGCCGAGGTCGTCTACCTCCTCACCGCCCCGGTGAACTTCATCAAGCTGGCCACCAACGCCCAGGCCCAGGCCTACGCCCCGGTGTACATGGGCCCGGGCATCACCAACGGGCTCAACATCGTGGCCGAGGCCGGCTGCCCGGCCATCGGATCGGCGAAGTTCCTCTCGCCCTTCCCTCAGCTCGACGCGATCGACACCCTCGACCCCGACTACCAGAAGTCGTACCAGAAGTACAACGGCGGCAAGGGCGACGACATCGGCCTGGCCGAATGGGGCCTGTCCAAGGTGATCGGCTCCATGCTCCAGGCGGCCGGGAAGGACCTGTCCCGGCAGTCGTTCGTGTCGGCCCTGGAGAGCGGCAAGGAGTTCTCCACCAACGTCTATCCGATCGTGAGCTACAGCGGCACGATCCGCTTCGGGGCCAAGTCGTCGCACCTGCTCGAGGCCGACTGCAGCACCCGGACCTTCAAGACCATCGCCCAGTTCACCACCGGCTTCTGACGCCGCCCCGCCCGTGAACTCGCACGTCCTGGCCCAGGCGCTGGTGATCGGCGTCATCACCGGCGCCGGATACGGCCTCGTGGCCCTCGGCCTCGTGCTGATCCACAAGTCGAGCGGCGTCTTCAACTTCGCCCAGGGGGAGTTCGGGACGGTGGCCGTCTACACGCTGTACCGGGTCCACGACAAGATCGGCGTCCCGCTGCTGCCGGCCATGCTCGTCGGCCTGCTGGCCTCGGTGGCCATGGCCCTGGCCACCGAGCGGGTCATCGTCCGGCGCCTGTTCGACGCCCCCCGGGTCACGCTGCTGGTGGCCACGGCCGGCGTCTCGCTGCTGGCCATCTCGCTGGAGCTGTGGCTCGGCGAGGCCCGGCTGCGCTTCATCCAGCCGGCGCTCGGCCGGCTGGACCGCCTGTCGGTGTTCAGCGTGCAGGTGTCGGACCAGCGCCTGCTGGTGCTGGCCGCCCTGGCTCTGCTGGCGGTGCTGCTCGGCCTGTTCTTCTCCCGCACCAACCTCGGGCTGGCCATCCTGGCCGTGAGCCAGGAGCCGGTGGCCACCGAGCTCATGGGCATCAGCGTGCGGCGCCTGTCGAGCTTCATCTGGGGGCTGACCGGGCTGCTGGCCGGGATCGCCGGCATGCTCACCGCCCCGGTGGTGGGCAGCTTCGGGCCGGGCTTCCTCACGTTCAACGCCCTGATCCCGGGCTTCACGGGCGCCGTCCTCGGCGGGATGAACAGCCTGCCCGGCGCCTTCCTCGGCGGCATCGTCGTGGGCGTCGCCCAGAGCCTGGCCGTCAGCTCGCCGGCCTTCCACAGCATTCCCGGCGCCGGTGCGGTGATGGTCTTCGTCCTGCTCCTGGCCGTGCTGACCGTGCGGCCCCAGGGCCTGCTGGGGAAGGCGTGAGCGCGCCGGGCGGGCGCCCGAGCGCCGCCGGCTGGGCCGCCCGGGGAGCGGTGACGGCGGCCCTGGCCGCCCTCGTCCTCGTCGTCCCGGCGCTGCGGGGCAACGTCGACGTGCACACCTACACCGGGGCGGTGATCTACGCCATCATCGGCCTGTCGCTCAACGTCCTCCTCGGCTACACCGGCCAGATCTCCCTCGGCCATCAGGCCTTCGTCGGCATCGGTGCCTTCACCTCGGCCTACATGGTCAGCCGCCAGGGCCAGCCCTTCGCCGCCGGGATCGCCATGGCCGTCGTGATGGGAGGCCTGCAGGCGCTGGTGCTGGGGGCCGTGAGCCTGCGGGTCACCGGCCTGTACTTCGCCCTCGTCACGCTGGCCTACGGGACGATGGCCGAGGAGAGCCTGTTCAACATCCAGTCGCTCACCGGGGGGTCGGCCGGTCAGCCGGCGCCGAAGCCCATGTGGTTCACCACCGACCTCCGCTACTACTACCTGTGCCTGGCCCTGCTCGGCGCCGTCCTGTGGATCGACTGGCGGCTCATGAAGACCAAAGGCGGGCGGGCCCTGCTGGCCGTGCGGGAGAACCCCCGGGTGGCGGCGACGTTCGGCGCCGACGTCAAGGTCTACACGCTCATGGCCTTCGTGGTGGCCGGCGCCTTCGCCGGGCTCGGCGGCGCGCTGCTGGCCCACAACGACACGTTCGTGGTCCGGGACCTGTTCAACTTCCAGCTGGCACTGGTGTTCGTGATCATGACGGTCATCGGCGGGCTGCGGAACCGGACGGGCGTGGTGCTCGGTTCGGCCTTCTTCGCCCTGTCGGGCTACTTCTTCGACAAGCTGTTCAAGCACGGCCTGTCCATCCCGGGGCTCAAGGTGCTGCCCAAGGAGTACGTCCCCATCGTCATCGGCCCGCTGCTGCTGCTGTTCACGCTGACCCGCCATCCCGGCGGCGTCGGGCAGCAGATCCGGCCGTTGCAGCGCTGGCTGCGGGGCCGCCCGTTCAGCTTCCGGGACACCCACGACGCCGAAGTGAGGGTCAGCGATGTCCGTGCTTGAGGTGCGGGGCTGCTCCATCCGCTTCGGAGGGGTGCAGGCGGCCCGGGACGTCAGCCTGCGGGCCGGCGAGTGGGAGATCGTCGGCGTCATCGGACCCAACGGCGCCGGCAAGACGACGACGTTCAACATGATCACCGGCTTCTACCGGCCCGACTCCGGCAGCGTGTGGTTCAAGGGCCGCGACGTCACCCGGCTCGAGGTCCACGAGCGCACGGCGCTGGGGATGGGCCGCACCTTCCAGAACGTCGGGCTGGTCAAGGGCTCGACGGTGCGGGAGAACCTGCTCACCGCCCAGCACCTCGAAGCGGGGTACTCGGCCCTGGCCGGGATGCTCGGCCTGCCCTCCACGTTCGCCGCCGAGCGCCGGCTGCGGGAGCGGGCCGACGCCCTGGCCGGCATCCTCGGCCTGTCCGACCTGCTCGACAGCCGGGTGGCCGGGCTGCCCTACGGCGTGCTCAAGCGCGTCGAGCTCGGGGCGGTGCTGGCGACGGACCCCGACGTGGTGCTGCTCGACGAGCCGACGTCGGGCATGGGCCCGGAGGAGGCCCACGCCTTCGGCGCCACGCTGCTCGAGCTGCGCTCGGAGTTCGACCTCACGGTGGTGATGATCGAGCACCACGTCCCGCTGGTGGCCCAGGTCTGCGACTACGTCTACTGCCTCAACTTCGGCGAGCTGCTGGCCGAGGGCACGCCCGACGAGGTCCGGGCCAACCCCGAGGTCATCCGGGCCTACCTCGGCCAGGAGGCCGACGAGGTCCTCCAGGAAGAGGCCTCGAGGTGAGCCTCCTGGAAGTCGACGGGCTGCGGGTGGGCTACGGCTTTCCCGTCCTCATGGGCGTCAGCTTCACGGTCGAGGAGGGCGAGACGGCGGTCATGTTCGGCCTCAACGGCGCCGGCAAGACGACGACCGTGGCCACCATCGCCGGGCTGCTCCGGCCCGAGGCCGGCACGATCCGCTTCGACGGCACCGACATCACGAGGGCGTCGGCCGCCGAGCGGGTGGCGATGGGCATCGCCCTCGTCCCCGAGGGCCGGAGGGTCTTTCCCGAGCTGTCGGTGGCCAACAACCTCCGGCTCGGCGCCTGGACGAGACGCCGCTCCCACAAGGAGATCCACGAGTCTCGGGAGCAGTGCTTCAGCTACTTCCCCCGCCTCGCCGAGCGGGCCGAGCAGATGGCCGGCACGCTGTCGGGCGGGGAGCAGCAGATGCTGGCCATCGCCCGGGCCCTGATGTCGCGGCCCCGGCTGCTGCTGGTCGACGAGGCGTCGCTGGGCCTGTCGCCGGCCCTGACGCAGACGGTCTTCTCGGTCGTCGACCGCATCAACGACGACGGGGTCACCGTGGTGCTGGTGGAGCAGAACGTCGGCGTCCTGCCCTACGCCGACCGGGCGCTGATCATGGAGAAGGGCACGCTCGTCTATCAGGGCTCGGGCGACGAGATCCACAGCGGGAGTCTCCGGGAGACCTACCTCGGGACGCCGGCATGAAGGAAGGAACCCCATGAAGCTGCGCTGGAACACGCTGGGCGGCAAGCTCGGCCTGGTGTTCTGTCTGGCCGGCCTGGCCCTGATCTGGGCCGGGTGGAACGGCGCCGCCACCTACAACGACATCCGCAAGCAGTTCCCCTACCTGATCTCCGGCGGGATCGCCGGGTTGGCGCTGGTCGTCATCGGCGTCGGCCTCATGGTCATCCAGAGCCAGCGGGCCGACCGGGTCCAGCTCGAGGCCAACCTCGTCGAGCTCCGGGCGATCCTGGAGCAGATGACGCGGGTTCCCCACAGCAACGGTTCCACCGATGCCGTCCTCGTCGTCGCCGGCCCGCACGCCTACCACACGCCGGACTGCAAGCTGGTGGCCGGCCGCGACCTGCGGACGATGACCCCGGAGCAGGTCTCGGCCACCGGGTTGGAGCCCTGCCGGGTGTGCGCTCCGGCGTCCGGCGACTTCCCGCCGGGCTAGCCGAGGTCCAGGGACCGGAACACGAGGCCGGTACGGGGCTTCGGCTGGAAGAACGTCGTCTTCTGGGGCATCCGCTCGCCGGCGGCGGCGACGGCGGCGATCTGGACCACCGACACCGGCCGCAGGAGCACGGCCATGTCGGCCGCGCCCTTGAGGACCATGGCCGCCACCGCCTGGGCGTCGTGGCGGTAGTCGATCTCCCGGGGCAGGTCGACCGACATCGACAGCCGGCCCATCATCAGGTCGAACCGGGCGGCGTCCACGTCGTGGACCTCGGCGGGGATCCGGTCGAAGCCCGACTGGAGGCTGTCGCGGCGGGGCTCGACCAGGGCCAGCCCCTTGCCGTCGACGAGCCCGAGGTTCCCGGTCCGCTCCATCTCCTCGACCAGGTGGCGCACCCCCTCGGGCGTGTTGGCCCCCAGCGGGCTCAGGGCGCAGACGAAGTTGAGCTTGCCCCGGAACTCGTGGGTGACGCCCCGCAGCAGCCGGTGGATCGGCTGGACCACCAGCTGGTCCTCGGCCAGCTCCACCACCAGCATCATGATCCGGTCGGCGCCGGGGTCGTCGACGCCCGCCTCCCGTTGCTCCTCCCGGTAGGCCAGCGCCGTCTCGTAGCGGTGGTGGCCATCGGCGATGACCAGCGGCGTCGAGGCGATGGCGGCCCGGATCCGGTCGACGACGCCGGGATCGTCGACGGGGAAGAGGCAGTGCTCGACGCCGTCCTCGTCGACGCAGCCGGCCGCCGGCGGGCCGTTCTGCGTCACCGTCTCGAACAGCTCCGACAGTCCCTCGGCCAGCGACAGGCCCCAGACCGGGTCGAGGTTGGCCCGGACCGAGCGCAGCAGCTCCAGGCGGTCACTCTTGGCCTTGGCCAGCGTCCGCTCGTGGGGCAGGACGTCCTGGCCGAGGGGCGACAGCCCGAGGGCGCCGACCACGCCGGTCATGCGCCGTGTCGCCCCGTCCTCGCCGGTGACCGTCATCCGGTAGACGTAGAGACGGGGGTCGTCGGCCACCAGCAGTCCGGCCGCCCGCCACTCCTCGAACGTCTCGCGGGCCCGCCGGTAGCGGTCCCCCGGCTCGACATCGCGTGGGAGAATGAGGCGGACGGCGTTGTGGGGATGGGCGGCCTCGAGCCGGGCGCGGCCCTCTTCGTCGATGACGTCGTAGGGGGGAGCGGTCACGGCGCCGAGATCGGCGTCGAGCGCGTCGAGTCGGTAGCGGAGGCCGGGAAAGGGGAAGAGATCGGGCACCATGGGCGGTTCTAGCACAGGTCCCGACGGCCTCCCGGCGGGGGAAGGTGAGGCTTACACGCGCTTCCAGCAGGGCAGCCGCCTCCTCGACGCCGGCGACACCCACGCCGCCGTGGTGGCCCTGGAGCGGGCCCGCGACCTCGAGCCGGAGAAGGGCTCGATCCGGGAGGCCCTGGCCCGGGCCTACTACCGCACCCAGCGCGTCGACGCCGCCCGGGTGGAGTTCGAGAAGGTCCTCGAGCTCGACCCGGTCAACGACTACGCCCACTTCGGCCTCGGCCTGTGCCTCCTCCGGGCCGGCGACCGGGCCGGCGCCCGGGGCCACCTGAAGATGGCCACGATCATGAAGCCCCACCAGGAGGACTACCAGAAGGCCCTGCGGCAGGCCTCCGCCTGATGCCGGCCGTCGTCCTCGATCTCGACGGTGTGCTGTGGCTCGGCGACGAGCCGCTGCCGGGGGCGGCCGACGCCGTGGCCCGGTTCCGGGCCGCGGGGCTGGCCGTGGGGTTCATGACCAACAACTCCAGCCTCCCGGTGGCCGGCTACGTCGAGAAGCTCGGCCGGCTGGGCGTCCCGGCCGATCCCTCCGAGGTCCTGACCAGCGCCCTGGCCGCCGCCGACCTGCTGGCCGCCGAGCTGGCGCCGGGGTCCAAGGTGCTGGCCTGCAGCGGCCCGGGCGTCGTCGAGGCCCTCGAGGCCCGGGGCTTCGAGGTCGTCGATTCCGGCCCGGCCGAGGCCGTCGTGGTCGGCTGGCACCGCACCTTCGACTTCGACCGGCTCGACCGGGCATCGGCCGCCATCCGGGCCGGGGCCCGCTTCGTGGCCACCAACACCGACGCCACCTACCCCGCCCCCGACGGCCTCCTCCCCGGCAACGGATCGCTGGTGGCGGCGGTGGCCACCGCCTCGGGGCAGCGGCCGGAGGTGGCCGGCAAGCCGGAGCCGCCGACGGTGGCCCTCGTCCGGTCCCGCTTCGGCGACCGCGGCGTGGTGGCCGGCGACCGCCCGTCCACCGACGGGGCGCTGGCCGCCGCCCTGGGCTGGCCGTTCGCCCTGGTCGTGTCGTCGGCCACGCTGTCGGGCGACGAGGAGTCCGGCCACGCCGCCGCCTTCGTCGGCCCCAGCCTGGCCGCCCTGGCCGACAACATCATCGCCAGCCTGGCCGAGGGGTAGTCAGTAGCGGCGCCCGCCGAAGCCCCAGTCGGGCGGAGGCGGGCCGGGATCGACGTAGGGGTCGGGCTTGGCCGTCCCCCGGAGGAACAGGCCGACGGCGGCGCCGAAGATGAAGCCGCCGATGTGGGCGGCCACGGCCACGCCGGTGTTGGGGTTGGTCAGGAACTGCAGGGCGAACCAGCCGATCAGCACGACGAAGGCCGGCAGGTAGACGAACTGCAGGAAGATGAACAGCGGGATGATCGTCAGCACCCGGGCCTTCGGATACAGCACCAGGTAGGCGCCCATGATCCCGGCGATGGCGCCCGACGCCCCGACGACCGGCACGGTGGAGTTGGCCTGGGTGGCGATGTGGGTGGCGGCCGCCACCGCCCCGGCGACCAGGTAGAAGACGGCGAAGCCGATCGGGCCGAGCCGGTCCTCGATGTTGTTGCCGAAGATCCACAGGAACAGCATGTTCCCCAGCACGTGGGCCCAGGAGCCGTGCAGGAACATCGACACGACGACGGCCAGGAACACGTTCTTCTCGGGGAAGGGCTCCTGGGTGCTCGACAGCGGCTCGCCGGGGATGCGCAGCTGGCCGTCGCACTCCTGCGACAGTTCGTTGGAGATCGGCTTGGCGTGCACGACCTCGCAGGGGATGGCGGCGTGCTGGGCCAGGAACTCGACCTCCTGGTTGGAGTTGTGGGGCTGGACGAAGCCGTAGATGTAGATGCAGGCGGCGATGATGGCGATCGTCAGGACGGGCTTCGACGTCGTCGGGAGGTCGTCCCTGATGGGGATCACCATGCCCGGCAAGGCTAGGCCACGCTGATAACCTCAGCCGTGCTGCAAGGCAAGGAGCACAGATCAGGCACGAGAGCCATGCGCCGCCGGCTTGACCTCGAGCTCGTGCGGCGGGGGCTCACCGACTCCCGGGCCCGGGCGCAGGAGGCCATCGAAGCCGGGCTCGTCCTCGTCTCGGGGACCAGGGCCGACCGCCCTGGACGGCTCGTCTCCCCCGACGAGCCCGTCCACCTCGAAGGGCCGCCGGCCCGGTTCGTGTCGCGGGGCGGGGAGAAGCTGTCGGCGGCCCTCGACCGCTTCGGCGTTGCCGTGGCCGGGCTCCGGGCCCTCGACGCCGGCGCCTCGACCGGGGGATTCACCGACTGCCTCCTCCAGCGGGGGGCGGCCTCGGTGGTGGCCGTCGACGTCGGCACCGGGCAGCTGGCCTGGTCGCTGCGCAACGACCCCCGGGTCAGGCTGCGGGAGCGCTGCAACGTCCGCCACCTCACGCTGGCCGACGTCGACGGCGTCCCGGTGGACCTGGTGGTGGCCGACCTGTCGTTCATCTCGCTGCGCCTCGCGGCCGCCGCCCTGGCCGGCGTGGCCGCCGACGGGGCCGACGCCGTGCTGCTGATCAAGCCCCAGTTCGAGGCCGGCCGGGGCCAGGTCCGCCGGGGCGGGCTGGTCACCGACCCCGCCGTCCACCTCGCCGTCCTGACCGCCGTCACCGCCGCTCTGGCCGAGGACGGGCTGATCCCGCTGGCCGTCATGCCGTCGCCGCTGCGGGGGGCGGCGGGCAACATCGAGTTCCTCGGCCACTTCCGGGTCGGCGGCGACGACCGCCCGACGATCGGCCCGGCAGAGCTGGCGGCCGCCGTCGACGAGGCCCACGGGCTATGACGGCCGTCGGGATCGTCCCCCACCCGCAGCGGGCGGCGGCCTACGCCGGCCGGGCGGCCGCCTGCCTGGCCGGGGCCGGTGTCGAGGTCCGCATCCCCGCCGCCGACGCCGAGGCCATCGGCCTGCCCGACCTGGCCTGGGACCTCGAGACGTTCCCCGTCGGCCTCGACTTCGTGGTGTCGCTCGGTGGCGACGGGACGATGCTGCGCACCGTCGACCTCGTCGCCCGGGAGGGCGTGCCGGTCCTCGGCGTCAACCTCGGCCAGCTCGGGTTCCTCACCGAGGTCGAGCCCCCCCAGCTGGAGGAGGCCCTCCACCGGGCCCTGGCCGGCGACGGCCAGATCGTCGAGCGGATGGTCCTGTCGGTGGTGGTCGACTCCGACGGGCAGGCGGCCGGGAAGTGGCTGGCGCTCAACGAGGCCGTCCTGGAGAAGTGCAGCAGCGGCCATCTTGTGCGGTTGGCGGTGTCGATCAACGGGAAGTTCTTCACCACCTACGCCGCCGACGGGGTGATCGTGGCGACCCCGACGGGCTCGACGGCCTACAACTTCTCCGCCCAGGGCCCGATCGTCTCCCCGAGCCACCGGTGCCTCATCCTGACCCCCGTCTCCCCCCACATGCTGTTCCACCGCTCACTGGTGCTCGGTCCGGAGGAGGAGCTCGAATTCGAAGTGACCAGCCAGCTGCCGGTCGGCCTCGTCCTCGACGGCCGAGAGGTGGGTCGGCTCGCTCCGGGCGATAGCGTGACCTGCCACGAGGGCCCCCGACCGGCCCGTCTCATGACCCTGCAGCCCCGCGACTTCCACCAGGTGCTGAAGGCCAAGTTCGGCCTGGCCGACCGGTAGGGGAGCGACGAAGACCGTGGCGATCGAGCAGTACGAACCAGAGTTCGACCTCGAACCGGGCGACATCGTCGTGGCCCCCGCCCGCGCCGACCGGCGGACGAAGGAGCTCGTCAAGCGCCTCTGCCCCGGCGACATCGCCGTGATCGACCACGCCGACATCGACCGGGTGGCGGCCGAGAACCTGATCCGGGCGGCGCCGGCCGCGGTCGTCAACGCCGCCCCGTCGTTCACCGGCCGCTATCCCCACGTCGGGCCGCTGCTGATCGCCGAGGCCGGGATCCCCCTGATCGACGACGTCGGCTCCGGGGTCCTCGGCGCCTTCGAGGAGGGCGAGGAGCTCCGCCTCGTCGGCAACGACCTGTGGCGGGGGGAGGAGTTCCTCGGCACCGGGCAACGCCAGACGGCCACCGAGCTCGCCCGCCGGATCGTCCTGGCCCGCTCGCAGATGGGCGCCGAGCTCGAGGCCTTCGCCGTCAACACGCTGGAGTGGATCCGCCGGGAGGCCCGGCTGACGTTCGAGCCCCTCGTCCTGCCCCCGCTGCAGGCCGACTTCCGGGGCCGCCACGCCCTCGTGGTGGTGCGGGGCCACGACTACCGCAGCGACCTCAAGGCCCTGCGGGCCTACATCCGGGAGTTCCAGCCGGTGCTGGTGGCCGTCGACGGCGGGGCCGACGCCCTGCTCGAGGTGGGCCTCGTCCCCGACGTGATCATCGGGGACTTCGACTCCGTGTCGGAGGAGGCCCTGGCCTGCGGGGCCGACCTCGTCCACCACGTCCACCCCGACGGGCGGGCGCCGGGGCGGGAGGAGCTGCTGCGCCTCGGCGTGTCCTACGTGGAGTTCATCGCCGAGGGGACGAGCGAGGACGTGGCCATGCTCCTGTCGGCCGAGGCCGGCGCCGAGCTCATCGTGGCCGTCGGCACCCACGCCAGCATGGTCGAGTTCCTCGACAAGGGCCGGGCGGGCATGGCCTCCACGTTCCTCACCCGGCTCCGGCTCGGCCCGCTGCTGGTCGACGCCAAGGGCGTCAACCGCCTCTACGAGGCCCGGATCCGCCGGCGCGACCTCCTCATGCTGATCGCCGCCGCCGTCCTCGCCATGCTGGTCGTCACCATCGTCTCCGAACCCCTCCACGTGTTCCTGTCCGGCCTGTGGCTCCTGCTGCGGGACGGCTGGCTGCGGATCGCGGACACGGTCGCCGGGTGATCAACTTCCGCTTCCACCTGGTGTCGCTGGTGGCGGTCTTCCTCGCCCTGGCCCTCGGGGTGGTGATGGGCTCCACCGTCATCGACCGGGCCATCGTCGACCGGCTCAGCTCCCAGATCGACTCGGTGAAGAAGCGGGCCGACGCCGAGCGGGCCGACAACAAGGCGCTGCGGGACCAGGTGAAGGGGCTCGAGACCTTCATCGCCCAGTCGCAGCCCCAGGTCACCGCCCGGCGCCTCAACCAGGTGCCGGTGACGATCGTGGCCGTGCGGGGGGTCCCCGCCGAGGACGTGAAGGGCGCCGCCGACATCCTCCGCTCGGCCGGGGCGCTGGTCCCCGGCGTGCTGTGGATCGAGGACGGGTTCAGCTCCCCCGATCCCGGCGCCCGGACCAAGCTCGTCGAGGCGATGGGCGACACCGGCCTGGCCACCGACGACCTCCGCCAGGTGGCCCTCGAGGCCCTGGGCCACCGGCTGGCGGCCGGGCCCCGGGTGGCGGCGGTGTCGACGAACCCGGCCAACGGCCTCGACACCCTCATCGCCCTCAACGACGCCGGCCTCGTGTCGTTCGACACCCTGGGCGGCGGGTCGGTCAGCCTCGACTCCTGGCCGCCGGCCGGAGCCCGGATGCTGGTCATCGACGGGTCCCAGGCCCACCCGGCGCCGGGGACGATGACGATCCCCGTCCTGCGGGCGGCGGCCGCCGCCGGCGGGCACCTGGCCCTGGCCGAGGTGTTCCGCCCCACCGCCACCGTCAAGGCCCGGGGGTCGGTGGTCCGGGGGGTGCGGGACGACGCCGCCCTGTCCCGGGTCGTCTCCACGGTCGACGACCTCGACGACACCCGGGGCCAGGTGGCCCTGACGCTGGCCGTTCAGGAGCTCGGCACCGACCGGGCCGGCCACTACGGCGAGGGCCCGGGGGCGTCGAGCCAGCTCCCGACACCGGAGGCCGCGCCCCCCGAGGGAGTCCCGGCGGCGGTCGGGCCGTGAGCGTGACGGTCGACACCGGGATCGCGACGCGCCCGGCGGCGCCGCCGGCCACGATGGGCCGGGCCGCCCGGATCATGGGGGCGGCCACGGCGGTATCCCGGATCCTGGGGTTCGGCCGGGTGCTGGTCATCGCCGCCGTGCTCGGGACCACCGACCTCGGCAACACCTTCTCGGCCTCGAATTCCGTCTCCAACGTCCTGTTCGACCTGCTGGCCGCCGGGGCCCTGTCGGCCGTGCTGGTCCCGGCCTTCGTCGAGCTGCTGGAGCGCCACCGTTCGGCCACCGGCGACGACACCGCCGAGGACCTGGCCGGGGCCCTGCTCGGCTGGTCGCTGCTGGTGCTGGGGCCGATCTGCCTGGCCGGGGTGCTGGCCGCACCGGCGCTGGCCCGGCTACTGACGGCCGGCACCGCCGACCCCGGCGTGGCCGCCGCCCAGCGGCACCTGGCCACCTTCCTGCTGCGGCTGTTCGTCCCCCAGGTGCTGCTCTACGCCGTCGGGGCGGTCACCACCGCCGTCCTCCACGCCAAGCGCCGCTTCACCGTCACGGCGGTGGCCCCGATCGGCAACACCGTGATGATGGTGCTGGCCCTCGGTGTCTTCCGGGCCCTCCACGGCCCGGGGGCGGCCGGGTTCGACCTCACGCTGGCCGAGCGGCTGGCGCTGGGGGCGGCCGGCACGCTGGGGGTGGCGGCCTTCGTGGCCATCCCCGCCGTCGCCCTGCGGCGGACGGGCTTCCGGCTCCGGATCCGGGTCCGCCGGCCGTCGGCCGTGGCCGGGCTCGGCCGGGCGGTGCGGCTGTCGGGCTGGGCCGGGGTCCAGCACGCCGGGACGGCGGTGCTGCTGGCCGCCGCCCTGCTGGTCGGCATGGGCGTGCCGGGGGGCGTGGTGGCCTACCAGGTGGCCTTCGCCTGCTTCCTCGTGCCCTACGCCGTGCTGGCCCTGCCGCTCATCACCGCCGTCCTGCCGGAACTGGCCGGAGAGGCCGCCCGGGGCGACGGGGCGGCCTTCGGCCGGTCGGTGCGGTGGGCGCTCGACGGGATGGCCCGGCTGGTGGTGCCGGTCAGCGTGGCCGGCGTCGTCTACGCCCCCCGGGTCATGGAGGCCCTGGCCTTCGGCCAGACCAGCCGGGGCGGCGGGCGCCTCATCGGCGTCGGCCTGGCGGCGCTGGCCGCCGGGCTCGTGCCCTACGGCGCCTTCCTGCTGTTCGTCCGGGCCCACTACGCCCTCGGGGAGGGCCGGACCCCGGCGGTGGTGGCGCTGGGCTCGGCCGGGCTGGGGGCGGTGCTGATGGCGGCGGGCGGGGCCATGGCCCACGGCGACGCCAAGCTGGCCGTCATGGGCGGTGCCCACAGCCTGGCCTACCTGGTCGGCGCCGCCGTCCTCGGCCGCCGGCTGGCCCGCCGGACGGGCCTTTCGCTGCTGCCCGCCCGCCTCGGGCGGTCGGTGGCCGTGGCGGTGGCGCTCGGCGCGGCCGGGGCCGCCGTTCTCTCCTCGGCCGACCCCGCCGGCCGCACCGCCACCCTCGGGCTGGCCGGCCTTCTCCTGGCCGCCTCGGCCGGCGCCTACCTGGCCGCCGTGCGGCCGCCGGGCCGGGGCCGGGCGATCGGCAGGATGGAGGAGGCTCCGGCCGCCGTCCCGGCCGGCGCCGGACGTCCCCTCCGGTGACCGCCGTCCTTCTCGGCGTCGTCACCGGCTTCCTCGCTGCGCAGCTCATCTGGCGGATGGCGGCCGGGCTGTTCACGTCGGTCGTGCTCCAGCGGCCGAACTACCGGAGCCACTACCTGCCGACGGGGGCGGGCATCGTCCTGGCGCTGGCGGTGGCCACGGTCGAGGGCGGGCGGGCGCTGGTGGCCGCCACCGGGCTCGGGTCGGTGACCGGGCCGGGCGTGGCCCGCACGGTCATGCTGGCCGGCGTCTTCGGCTTCGCCGCCCTCGGATTCCTCGACGACGTCCTGGGGGGCGACACCGAGCGGGGCTGGACGGCCCATCTGCGGGCGCTGGCCGCCGGGCGGCTGTCGGCCGGCGGGGTGAAGCTCCTCGGCGGGGGCCTGCTGGCCCTGGCCCTGGCCTCGGCGGCCGGCTCAGGGGCCCCGGGCGGCGGCGGCGCCCTGCGGGTGGCGGCCGACGGGGCCCTGGTGGCGCTGGCCGCCAACCTCGGCAACGCCTTCGACCGGGCCCCGGGCCGGACGATCAAGGTGTCGCTGGTGGCCTGGGTGTCCCTGGCCGTGGCGGCGGGGGGCGGGGCGGCCGGGGTGGCCCTCGGGCCGGTGGTCGGCGCCGCCCTCGGGCTGCTGCCCGAGGACCTCGGCGAGCGCCTCATGCTGGGCGACGCCGGCGCCAACGCCCTCGGCGCCGCCCTCGGCCTCGGGGCGCTGCTCACCCTCGGGCCCGGCGCCCGGCTGATCCTGACGGCGGTGCTGGCCGCGCTCAACGTGGCCGCCGACGTCGTCTCCTTCAGCCGGGTGATCAAGCGCACCCCGGCGCTCGAGCGTCTGGACCGGCTGGGGCGGATCCGGCCGCCGGCCTGACCGCCGGCGTCAGTCGATCCCGGCGTACTCCGGGGGCGGCGTCCGGACGATCGAGACCTCGGCCAGGAACATGGCCCGGGTGACGGGCGCCGTCAGGCAGTTCCCCTCGTAGAGCGGGATCTCGAACGTGCCCCGCAGCGTCGGCGTGGTGAACAGGCCGGCGCCGGCCAGGAGGAAGGTGTGGGGCTCCTTGACGTGGACGTCCTGCTCCTCGGTGCGGATCCAGTAGTCGACCGTGCCGGTGCCGAGCCGGCGGAGGCAGTGGCCCTCACCCGAGGGGACGGCGTCGTAGGTGCCGACTCCGGTGAACGAGCCGGCGTCGCCGTTCATCTGCTCGGGGTGGGGGAACCGGAAGGGGCCCCGGCACTTGATGACGGCGGGGTCGATCCGCCAGGCGCCATGGGTGGTCCCGGCGGCCGAGGGCGTGAAGACGATCGTGCCGGTGATCGCGCAGGCGCCGGCGGCCAGGGCGCCGGCGGGCGGAGCGGGGATCCCGAGGACGCCCAGCGCCAGCCCGGCGACGACGGCGACGGAACGGGGCAGCACCGGCCCAGGATACCGGGCCGCTAGCCCTCGTTCCCGGTGATGCCGTTGTCCTGGTACTTCACCAGCGTGACCTCGGCGGCGAAGGTCGCCTTGTGATCGGTGCCGGCGGCCAGGCAGGTGGCGTCGGGGAGGATCTGGAAGCTGCCCCTGAGGCTCGGCGTGGTGAAGGCGCCGGCCGGCCCGGGCGAGAAGGTGTGGGGCTCCTTGACGTGGATGTCCTGCTCCGAGGTGAGGACCCAGTAGTCGACCGTCCCCTCCCCGAGCTGGATGGCGCAGGGGCCGCCGGTGGGCAGGGCCGTGTACGTCCCGGCGGCGGAGAACGACCCGGGGTTGATGATCCGCTCCCAGCCGTTATAGACGCCCCGGCAGTCGATCACCCCCTGGTGGATGTTCCACCGGCCCCCGCCGGGCCCGGCCGCCGCCGGGCCCTCGAACGTGATCGTCCCGGTGATGAGGCAGCCGGCGGCGGCGGTGGCGGCCGCCGGCTGGGCCGAGGTGATCAGCGGTGCCGCCATCAGACCGATCAGGGCTGCAGCCGTGCGCTTGACCATGGGCTCCTCATTCCCCTTCCGGTGATGATTGCGAACCTACAACGGCCTTCAAGTCCCCCAGAGTAGTATCTCTGTGACTAGATTGTCCCGTCAGGGGTGGCAGGCGGCCCGCCGCCAGAGGACCCTGGGGCCGCCGTAGGCCGGCCCGGGGTCATAGCCCCCCGACCGGAGCAGGCCGGGCAGGGCGCCGAGATCGCCGAAGCGGTGCGACCACACCAGCAGGGCGCAGACCCGGCCGCCGGCGGCCGCCCGGGCCAGCGAGGCGGGCGTGATCCGGCCGGCGGCGATCCGCAGCATCGAGGTGTCGACGAGGTCGTCGGGGGTCCGCCGCCCCGCCCGCCACACGACGCCGGGGTCGTCGCTGATCACCTCGGCCCCGGCCGGCAGGGCCCGCAGATCGGCCCGGGCGGCGGCCAGCGCCGGCCCCGGCGGGGCCGGCCAGAGCACCTCCGACAGGTGGACGAGGTGATAGGGCACGACGAGGACGGCGGCCACCGCCAGCGCCGCCGCCCCGGCGGGCCACCGCCCCGCCCCCCGCCGGCCCCCGCGCCGGAACCGGTCGGCGACGCCGGCGACGAGGAGCGCCAGGGCCGGGACCAGATGGGAGGCGTGGCTGCGCCACAGCGGATGCTCGAGCGCCAGCACGGCCACCGTGGCGCCCAGCCAGGCGGCGACCAGCCGGGGCCCGGGCGATCGCCCGACGGTGGAGCGGCCCCCCGGCCGGGCGGCCGTCGCCACCGCCGCCAGCCCGACCGCCACCAGCAGGGGCAGGTCGCGGTCGCCGAGGGTCGAGACGACCTTCCGCAGGTTGCGGACGGGGGTGCGGGGCCCCGCCGCCTCCAGGTGGTAGCGGAAGGCCTGGTCCCAGACGTTCCCCAGGCCCCAGGGCAGGGCCACCACCAGGCTCACGGCGCCGGCGGCGGCGACGGCGGCCAGGAGCGGGAGCCACCGGCCGCCGCCTGCGTTGCTGTCCGGCCGGTCGGCCGGGCCGGGCAGGAGCGCCCACCCGACGGGGACGGCGGCGCCGACGAGCAGGCTCTTGACCGACAGGGCGGCCCCGAGGAGCCCGCCGGCCAGCACGGCCCGGCCGAGGCCCGGTTCCCGGCGGTACCCCAGGGCGGCGGCCACCGCCCCGGTGGCCAGCGCCAGGCCCGGCCCGTCCGACGTGAGCGGGCCCGTCACCCACAGGACGCTGCCGCTGGTGGCCACCAGCCCGGCCGCCAGGGCGGCGGCGGCCGGCGACAGCCGCAGCGCCCGGGCCGCCGCCCACGTCGCCGCCACCAGGGCGACGCCGGAGGCCACGGCCAGCAGCCGGGGGGCGTCGAGGGTCCGCCCGCCGAGGAGGTCGGACAGCCAGACCAGCGGGAGGAACAGCGGTCCCTGGCTGGAGAACACGTCCCGGAAGGGGAGCCCGCCCGCCCGCAGCGCCACCGCCGACGCCCCGTAGACACCGTCGTCGAAGCTCAGATGGCGCACGGCCAGGAAGGCCGGGATCCGGATGACCACGGCACCGACGAGGATGGCTGCGGCCGTGGGCCCGGGCGTCGTTCGCATGCGGCGCCGGCAACGCTAGCCAGTAGCCTGACCGGTCGTGGGTAGCCCCAAGTCTTTTCAGCAGATCGTGCTCGAGGCGCTCCGCACGGTCCCCGAGGTGACGGCGGCCGACCTCCGGTCCCGGCTGCAGAACGGCGAGCAGATCGTCGTCATCGACGTGCGGGAGCCCGACGAGTTCGCCCGGGGCAAGATCCCCGGCGCCTACACGATCCCGAGGGGCGTGCTCGAGATGCAGCTCGACGGGCGCCTGCCCCTCGAGTCGACCGTCGTCCTGTACTGCGGCGGCGGGGCCCGCTCGGCGCTGGCCTGCCGGAGCCTGGCCGAGATGGGCTACGACAAGGTGGAGAACCTGCAGGGCGGGTGGCACGCCTGGGTGAATTCGGGGCTTCCCGTCGAGGGGGCCTGACGCCATCCGCCGGAACCGTCGGAGGGGCATGGTAGGTTCGACAGTGTCACTCGAGTGCCGCCCCCGGCTGGGACGAAGTGGCGGCGCCGGCACCAGGGAAATGGGCGGAAATCCCGGTGAACCAGGAGGCATGAGGCCTTGGCCAAGCACATCTTCGTGACGGGCGGCGTCGCGTCCAGCCTCGGGAAGGGCCTCACGGCCTCGTCCCTCGGCCGGCTGCTCAAGTGTCGGGGCCTGCGGGTCACCATGCAGAAGCTCGACCCGTACATCAACTTCGATCCCGGCACCATGAACCCGTTCCAGCACGGCGAGGTCTTCGTCACCGACGACGGCGGCGAGAGCGACCTCGACCTCGGCCACTACGAGCGCTTCGTCGACGTCGCGCTGCACCGCGACTCCAACGCCACCACCGGCTCGATCTACACCACCGTGCTGGGCAAGGAGCGCCGGGGCGACTACCTCGGCGCCACGGTCCAGGTCATCCCCCACATCACCGACGAGATCAAGGAGCGCATCCGCCGTCTGGCCACCGACGACGTCGACATCGTCATCACCGAGATCGGCGGCACCGTCGGCGACATCGAGATCCTGCCGTTCCTGGAGGCCATCCGGCAGTTCCGCAAGGACGTCGGCCGGGAGAACGTCTTCTACATCCACGTCACGCTGGTGCCGTTCATCGGCCCGTCGGGCGAGCAGAAGACCAAGCCCACCCAGCACTCGGTGACCGAGCTGCGCTCCCGGGGCATCCAGCCCGACGCCATCGTCTGCCGCTCCGACCGGCCGATCTCCACCCGCCTCAAGGAGAAGATCTCCAAGCTGTGCGACGTGCCCGAGGAGGGCATCGTCTCGGCCATCGACACGCCCAACATCTACGAGATCCCCCTCGTGCTCCACGACGAGGGGCTCGACCGCTACATCGGCCGGGTGCTGGGCCTGCCGCCGTCGGAGGCCGAGCTCGGGCCGTGGCGCAGCCTCGTCTCCCGGGTCGAGCGCTCGACCACCGAGGTCCGCATCGGCCTGGTCGGGAAGTACGTGAACCTGCCCGACGCCTACCTGTCGGTGGTCGAGGCGCTCAAGCACGGCGGCTACGCCCACGGCGCCAAGGTGGTCATCGACTGGATCGCCTCGGAGGACGCCGAGGGCCTCCTGGCCGAGGGCCGGCTCCACGACCTCGACGGGATCGTCGTCCCCGGCGGGTTCGGCGTGCGGGGCGTGGAGGGCAAGATCGCCGCCGTCACCTACGCCCGGGAGCACAAGGTCCCGTTCCTCGGCCTGTGCCTGGGCCTGCAGTGCGCCGTCATCGAGTACGCCCGCAACGTCGTCGGCCTGGCCGGGGCCAACTCGTCGGAGTTCGACCACGCCACGCCGCATCCGGTCATCGACCTGATGGACGACCAGCGCGAGGTGGTCGACAAGGGCGGCACGATGCGCCTCGGCTCCTACCCGGCGGTGCTGCGGCCCGACACGATCGTGCGGGCGGCCTACGACACCGAGGTCATCTACGAGCGGCACCGCCACCGCTACGAGTGCAACCCCCGGTACCGCCGCCGGCTGGAGGACGCCGGGCTGCGCTGCTCGGGCACCTCGCCCGACGACCGCCTCGTGGAGTTCGTCGAGCTGGCCCCCGAGATGCACCCCTTCTTCGTGGCCACCCAGGCCCACCCCGAGTTCAAGAGCCGGCCCAACCGGCCCCACCCGCTCTTCCGCGACCTGGTCAAGGCGGCGCTGGCCCGGGCGGAGTCGCGCACCCCGCGCCTCCCCCTGGCCGAGGACGCGGAGGGTGTCGCCCTCGCCACAACTTAGAATCGGGCCATGTCGGGCTACCGCCTCGTCGAATCCCGGGAGATCGCCCGGGGCGGGTTCCTGACGTTCTCGGAGGAAGACTTCGAATCGCCGGCGGGCGACCGCTTCGTCCGCTGGATGGTCGAGCATCCCGGCGCCGTGGCCGCCGTCCCCGTCGTCGACGGTGCCGGCGGGCCGGAGGTGGTGCTGGTCCGCCAGTGGCGGCCGGCGCTGCGCGACCGCCTGCTCGAGATTCCGGCCGGCAAGCTCGACGTGGCCGGCGAGCCCCCCGACGACGCCATGCACCGGGAGCTGGCCGAGGAGATCCAGCACCGGGCGGGCCGGCTGGTCAAGCTCACCACCTTCTGGAACTCGCCGGGGTTCTCGACCGAGTTGACCCACGTCTACATCGCCCTCGACCTCTCGCCCTGCGACCGCCCCGAGGCCGCCAAAGAAGAGGAGCAGGACATGACGATCGAGCGCTTCCCCCTGGCCGACATCGGCCGGCTCATCGCCACCGGCGCCATCAGCGACGCCAAGACGATCATCGGCCTGACGCTGGCCGACCGCTACCTGGCCGGTCGGCAGCCGGAGGCCGGCCGGTGAGCGCCGAGCCGACGCCGCTGCGCCTGACCCGGGTGCCGGAGCCCATCGCCCGGCCGCTGGTGGTCGGGGTGCCGAAAGAGACGAAGGTCAACGAGTACCGGGTGGCGGTGACGCCCGACGGGGTGTCGGAACTGGTCCACCACGGCTCGAAGGTCGTGATCGAGGCGGGGGCGGGGGCCGGGGCGGCCATCTCCGACGAGGAGTACCGCCGGGCCGGCGCCGAGATCGCCGCCACCGCCGCCGAGGTCTGGGAGCGCGGCGAGGTCATCTGCAAGGTCAAGGAGCCCCAGACCGGCGAGTTCCCGCTGATGCGGGAAGGCCAGGTCCTGTTCACCTACCTCCACCTCGCCGCCTATCCGGCGGTGGGGCAGGCGCTGCTCGACAAGCGGATCACCGGCATCGCCTACGAGACCGTCCAGCTGCAGTCGGGGGCGCTGCCGCTCCTGGCCCCCATGAGCGAGGTCGCCGGCCGGATGGCGCCCCAGATCGGCGCCCACTTCCTCGAACGCCACAACGGCGGCCGGGGCGTCCTCCTCGGCGGTGCCCCGGGGGTGCGGCCGGCCCGGGTGGTCGTGCTCGGCGCCGGCAACGTCGGCTGGAACGCCGCCTGGATCGCCGCCGGCATGGAGGCCGAGGTGGCCATCCTCGACCGCAACCTCGACCGGCTCCGCTGGGTCGACCAGATCCACCGGGGCCGCATCCTGACGCTGGCCTCCAACCGGGGGGCGGTGGAGCGGTCGGTGGCCGAGGCCGACATGGTCGTGGGCGCCGTCCTCGTCCCCGGCGGGCGGGCCCCGATGCTCGTCACCGAGGACATGGTCCGGGCCATGAAGCCCGGTTCGCTCATCGTCGACGTGGCCATCGACCAGGGCGGCTGCATCGAGACCTCGCACGAGACCACCCACGCCGACCCCGTCTACGAGGTCAACGGCGTCCTGCACTACTGCGTGGGCAACGTCCCCGGCGCCGTCCCCCACACCTCGACCTACGCGCTGGCCAACGCCACCCTGCCCTACCTGGTGGAGATCGCCACCCAGGGCCCCGAGCAGGCGGTCACCACCGACCTGGCCCTGGCCGGCGGCCTGAACACGCTGTCGGGCCACGTGGTCAACCCGGCCGTGGCCGAAGCGCTGCACCTCCCCGCCACCCCCTTCGCCGAGCTCTGGGGCCACTAGCCGGTCCCCGCCGGGGCGCCGGGAGGGGCGAGGTCACCCGGCGCCGGCCGGGCGGCGAATACCGTTTCGGCATGGGAGCCAGCGCCGACCTCGACCGGTTGCTGGCCGAGCACGCCACCTGGCTGGCGGTCGAGCGGGGGGTGGCGGCCAACACGCTGGCGGCCTACGGGCGGGACCTGGCGGGGTATGCGGCGTTCCTGCGCCGGCGGGGCGGCGGGGCGGTCGATGTGGCGGGGCTCACCGAGAGCGACGTCGACGCTTACGTCGAACACCTGCGGACGGCCCGGGACGGGGACGGGCGGGCGCGGTGGTCGGCGGCGTCGATCGCCCGGGCGGTGGTGGCCGTCCGGTCGTTCCACCGCTTCTGCCTGACCGAGGGCCACGTCGGGCGCGACCCCAGCGAGGACGTGGCCGGGCCCCGGGTGCCCCAGGGGATCCCCAAGGCGCTGACCGAGGCCGAGGTCGAGGCGCTCCTCGGGGCGGTGACCGGCGCCGGCCCGGCGGCCCTGCGGGACCGGGCCATCCTCGAGACGCTCTACGCCACCGGCCTGCGGATCTCGGAGCTCGTCGGCCTCGACGTCGGGGCCATCGACCTCGAGGAGGGCTTCCTGCGGGCCTTCGGCAAGGGCGCCAAGGAGCGGATCGTGCCGGTCGGCCACACCGCCCGGGCGGCCATCGGGGCCTGGTTGCCGGCCCGGGCGGAGGTGCTGGCCCGGGCCCGGCGGGGGCGGGGGGATCCCGACGCCCTGTTCGTCAATCCCCGGGGCGGGCGCCTGACCCGCCAGGGGTGCTGGAAGATCGTGGCCGGCCACGGGCTGCGGGCCGGGCTCGGCGGCCGCCTGTCGCCCCACGTCCTGCGCCACTCCTGCGCCACCCACATGGTCGACCGGGGGGCCGATCTCCGGGTGGTCCAGGAGCTGCTCGGCCACGCCAGCGTGTCGACGACCCAGATCTACACCAAGGTGACCCAGACGCGGCTCCGGGCCGTGTACGACGCCGCCCACCCCCGGGCGAAGCTTCAGAATTCGCCGAAGTTGCCAGTCCCTTCGGGGGGTCGGCAGGCCTAAACTGCCTTGTCATGGCCGATGTGACCTACCTGACGCAACGCGCCCTGCTGGAAGAGGAACGCGCCCGGATCCGGGGGCAGCTCGAGCAGATGGGTCACTTCGGCACCGGCATGTCGTTCGACGAGGGCTTCGCCGATTCCGGGCAGGTGACGGCCGAGCGGGGCGAGGTCGAGGCGCTGGCCCAGAGCCTGGTGGAGACGCTGACCGAGGTGGAGTACGCCCTCGAGAAGTTCGACGCCGGCACCTACGGCGTGTGCGAGCAGTGCGGGGCGGCGATCCCCGAGGCCCGCCTGGAGGCGAAGCCCGCCGCCCGGCTGTGCATCGACTGCGCGTCGGCGCGTCGTTGACCCGGCAGCACCTCATCGTCTACGGCTGCCTGTTCGTCGCCGTCATCCTCCACGAGATCAGCCACGGCGTCGTCGCCCTGTTCTACGGCGACGACACCGCCAAGCGGGCCGGCCGGCTGACGCTCAACCCCGTCCCCCACATCGACCCCATGGGGTCGATCATCCTGCCGGCCATGGCCGTCCTGGCCAACCTGCCCGTCCTGGGCTGGGCCAAGCCGGTGCCGGTCAACCCCGCCCGCCTCCGCAACCCCCGGCGGGACATGCTGATCGTCGGGCTGGCCGGTCCGCTGACCAACTTCGGCCTCATGCTGGCGGCGGCCATCCCGGCCAAGATCGTGCTGGCCGGCACCTTCCCCGGCGCCTGCACCGGCAACCTGATCGATCCCCGGGTCAGCCTCGTCGGCGACATCCTGGCCAGCTTCGCCGTCGTCAACCTGCTGCTCGGGCTGTTCAACCTGCTGCCCATCCCGCCGCTCGACGGGTCGTCGCTCATCGAGCGGGCCCTCCCGGCCCGCTACCTGCCGGTGTGGTGGAAGTTCCGGCCGTGGGGGTTCCTGGTGCTGTTCCTCGGCCTCTTCAAATTCAACTTCTTCGGGCGGATCCTCAGCCCGTTCCTCACCGACCTCTGCCGCTACCTGGTGCGGTGAGCGGGAAGGCCGGGGGCCGGCGGGAGCCGTGGGGCCATCTGGCCGGGCGGTTCTTCGGGGCCCTGCGGCCGGGCGGGCCGAGCCCCGCCGACCGGGCCTGGGTCGAGGCCGTGCTGGAGCCGGCCGAGCTGGCCCTGTGGGCCCGCCAGCCGGGCCACGACCAGCGCCACACCGTCGGCGTCGCCCGGGGCGTCGAGGCCGCCCTGGCCGGCGGGCCGCACGCCGGCGACACCCGCTGGCCGGCCTGCGCCCTCCTCCACGACATCGGCAAGCTGGCCTCCGGCCTCGGCGTGTTCCACCGGGTGACGGCCACGCTGGTCGAGCGGGCCACCGGTGGCGCCGTGGCCGACTGGGAGGAGCACCGGGGGCTGCGGCGGCGGATCGCCCTCTACCTCCGCCATCCCGAGCTCGGCGCCGACATGATCCGGATGGCCGGGGGCCGCCCCGAGGTCGCCCACTGGGCCGCCGCCCACCACGACCGGGCCCGTCTCGACCCCACGCTGGTGCCCGCACCGGTGGTGGCGGCGCTGGTGGCGGCCGACAACGACTAAACCCCGTTACAGGGGGCGAAAACTGTCATCGATCCGCAACATGTTCGCCGCGGCGTCGTCTTGTGCCGCTGGCATCATGAACCTCGTGAACGGGGCAACGGCCACCAGCTGGGGGACAGAGGCCCGTTCCGCATCCGACTCCTTTCTTCTCCACTGGTCCTGCGTCGAGCGACGGCGCCACTGCCGCCTGACGAGCCCGCACCCGGTACCGCTGCCGGGTCGGGGGAGACGGGCAGCGTCGCTCGGCGACAGCTGCACAACCCATACCTCTGTGGCCGGTTTCAACTCCGAGACCGGCCTCCGCCACCAGAGGTAGCCAGGCCCCTGCTGCAGCCGCTGCGACGATCGGGCGGGCGAGGTTGACCGCGAGCAACCTCCCCGCCCGATCGTCGCGTTACGGCTAGCCTCGGAAGGCGTGCCGTACGAGGTCCACACGCCCGTCTTCGAGGGCGATCTGGAGGAGCTGACCCAGCTCGTCTCCCGCCAGGAGCTCGACGTGTTCGGCCTGTGCCTGGCCTCGCTGGTCGAGGCGTTCCTGGCCGAAGCCCGGGCGGCGATGGAGTCCGGCGCCGAGTCCTTCGACCTCGACACGTCGACCGAGTTCCTGCTGCTGGCCGCCACCCTGGTCGAGCTCAAGACCCGGTACCTGCTCATCGAGGACGACGACGAGGTCCCCGAGGAGCTGCCCACCCCCGAGGACCGCGACCTCCTCCTGGCCCGGCTGCTCCAGGGCCGCACGTTCAAGGAGGCGGCCGGGGTCCTGGCCGCCCTCATCCGGGCCGCCGACCGCTGCGCTCCCCGCCGGATGGGGCCCGAGGAGCCGCTGGCCTCGGTCGACATCGACCCGCTGGAGTCGGTCAGCGCCGACCAGCTCCGGGTGGCGCTGTTCCGGGCCCTGGCCCCCCGGCCGGTCGTCGACCTGTACCACGTGACCCCGATCCGGGCCAGCGTCAGCGACGCCATCGACCGGGTCCTCGGCGCCCTCACCCGCTGCGAGCAGCTGTCGCTGTTCGACCTCAACACCGAGGAGCCGGCCGACCGGCTGGAGTACATCGTCCGCTTCCTGGCCGTCCTGGAGCTGTTCAAGCGGGGGCTGGTGGAGATCGAGCAGGTCGACGCCTTCGGCGACCTCGTCGTGCGGGCCGCTCCGCCCGAGGAGCCGACCACCGACGAGGTGGCCGCCGCCTGGGAGGAGCCGGCCGTCCCATGACGGAGGGCCTGCAGGATCACCCCGAGGACCGGCCCGGCGAAGGGCCCCTCGACGTCGACGACTGGGAGTACCCCGCCCCGGAAGGCGCCGTCCCCGAGGCGGCCGAGCCCCCGCCGCCCCCGCAGGAGGAGACGGCGTCGGAGCCGGAACCCGAGGCGCCACGGCAGCCCGACGAGTGGCGCCGGGCCATCGAGGCCGTCCTCATGGCCGCCACGGAGCCGGTCGAGCCGCAGGTCCTGGCCCAGCTCATCGAGCGGCCGGTGGCCGAGGTGGAGGGGCTGTGCGCCCTCCTCGCCGCCGAGTACACCGGCCGCGGCTTCGTCCTCGTCAAGGTGGCCGGCGGCTACCGGTTCCAGACGCATCCCGACCTCGCCCCCTACGTCGAGCGCTACCTCCTCGAGGGGCGCCACGCCCGCCTGTCGGGGGCGGCGCTCGAGACGCTGGCGGTGATCGCCTACAAGCAGCCGGTCACCCGGTCCCAGCTCTCAGCGGTGCGGGGCGTCGACGTCGACGGCGTCGTCCGCAGCCTGCTCGACCGGGGCTACATCGAGGAGGTGGGGCGGACGGAGGGGGTCGGCCACCCCGTCCAGTACGGCACCACCCGGCTGTTCCTGGAGCGCCTCGGCCTCGAGTCGCTGGAGAAGCTGCCGGCGCTGGCCGACCTCGTCCCCGACCCGGGGGTCATGGAGGAGCTGGAGGCCCGGCTGGCCGAGGCGGGCCGGGGCGGGGTGCGGTTCGATCCCGTCCGGCGGCGCCGGCCGTCCGCCCCCCGGCCCGGCGAGGGCCAGACGACCCTGGGCGACATCGACCCCGCCTGGGACGCCCCCGCCAATTGACCCCGGCCGACGAGCCGGGGCGGGCCGGTCCCGGCCCGGACCCCGGGGCGCCCGACGGGGAACGGTTGCAGAAGGTCCTGGCCCGGGCGGGCTTCGGCTCGCGGCGGGCCTGCGAGGAGCTCATCGCCGCGGGGCGGGTCGAGGTCAACGGAGAGGTGGCCGGGCTCGGGCGCCGGGTCGACACCGAGCGGGACCACGTGGCCGTGGACGGCGTCACGATCCCCGTCCGCCCCGGGCTCGTCTACTACCTGCTCAACAAGCCCGCCAAGGTGGTCACCACCGCCTCCGACCCCGAGGGCCGGCCGACCGTGCTCGAACTGGTGCCGGCCGAGCCCCGGGTCTTCCCCGTCGGCCGGCTGGACTGGGACAGCGAGGGGCTGCTGCTGCTGACCAACGACGGCGATCTCGCCCACGGCCTGACGCATCCCAGCCGGGGAGTGGAGAAGACCTACCTGGCCGAGGTCAGCGGCGTTCCGAGCCGGGCCGCCCTCCGGCGCCTCCGGGAGGGCGTCGACCTCGACGACGGCCCCACGGCGCCGGCCCGGGCCCGGGTCACCCAGACGACCCCGACGGGCGCCGCCCTCGAGATCGTCGTCCACGAGGGCCGCAACCGCCAGGTGCGCCGGATGTGCGAGGCGGTGGGCCATCCCGTCCGCCGGCTCGTGCGGACCCGGTTCGGCCCGCTGCGGGACCACCGGCTTCCGCCCGGTCAATGGCGGGCGTTGACGCCGGCCGAAATTCGGTCACTCTACGAAGCGATCCGGCTGAAATAAGTCGATGCCGAAGATGACAGTGTTGTTTGAGATTCTCGTTGTGGCGCAAGGTTGTCATCTATGTGCAAACCGCAGCGATTTGTTGATCGTTCGATCACTGATGCACGCTTACCGCTAAGTTCTTTTAGGGTTGACAGGGGCATTCAGTGGATAAAGAGTGTCCTTGGGGCACTGTTCGCCAAGACGGACAGCGGGGATGGACAACTCTTACGATTACAGTCATCAACTCAGAGCACTAGCGTTGCGAGTGGCCGCGCTTGAGGACAATGTTGCCTTCCTCGAACGGTGGTGCGAGGAGCAGCAGGACATCCTCGACCGCGCCGCCGGGCCCGTCCCCTTCGACTACGAGCGCGAGCCCCGCAACGTGCTGCGGATCGTCGACCTGCGGGAGTCGGCCGGCGACGGCGACGACGACGACGACGAGCCCGAGCCCGGGCCGGGGGAGGATCCCGACACGATCGTGGCCGTCGTCGACACCGACGCCGACGGGCCCGTCGGCCAGATCCAGGACCGCCTCAACCGGCTCCGCCGGCGGCTCAGCGCGAGGCCAGCAAGTCGTATAGCTCCATGAGCACCCGCCGGGCCCGGGGATCGAGCCGGCGGTCCGACTCCAGCACCTCGAGGAGGCCCGTCGGCGGGCCGAGGGGCGGCAGGTCCCGCATGGACGGCGCCTCGACGTAACGGCGCTGGCACTGCCGCATCAGTTCGGCGGGGTCGAGCAGGAGGGCCCGGGCCATCCGCACCAGGGTCTCGTCGGTGGGGTGGTCGTTCTGCCCGGCCTCGAGCTGGCGCCACGTGGTGTTGGACACCCGGGCCCGGCGGGAGGCCTCGTTCTTCGACAGCCCGAGGCGGCGGCGGTGCTCGCCGATGTACTGGCCGACGGCGGCCCAGTCGACCCCGTCCGGCTGCTGGCTCTTCGACGGTACCGCCACGATCCGTCCCACCTTCCGGCCGCGCTCCTGCGCTCTGCGTGCTGATCTTGCTTGAAAGTACGCCCTTCTACAAGCATTCCCGCACAGTTCGCCGATCAGCTCACAGCTTCGCACCTATTGCCAGGATTTCTACGAACTTCTTGTCAGTGACGTGCGAATTGGGTATCATTGTGGCGTGGCAGGAGCGGTGTGGGGCCTGGGCATCGGAGTCGCAGTTGTCGCCGGAGGACGGGCGGCGGGCCGCTGGGCCCAGCGGCGCTGCGACGAGGCCCTGGACGGTGCCCGCCGGCTGCCACTGGCCTCGGAGCGGTCGTTCGTGCTCATCGCCGGGCTCGACGGCCGGTCCCCGGACCGGGCGCGGGTACGTCAGCAGCGTGCCCTGCAAGAGGCGCTCGACGGTGAACGGCGGGGTGGGGCGTTCCTGGCCCGGCGCCCCACCCCGCCGGTTCACCACTGACGCTCCCGGGGGCCGGGGCGGCGGGCGCCATCGCATACGCTTCCGCCCATGACGGCACGGGAGCCCCGACTCCTCGCTCTGCGCGGGGCCATCACGCTCGAGGCCGACACCAGGGACGAGGTCTCGGAGAAGACGCAGCGGCTGGTGAAGGAGATGCTGGCCCGCAACGACGTCAACCACGACGACCTGGTCAGCATCATCTTCACCGCCACCGACGACGTGCACAGCGAGTTCCCGGCGGCGGCCGCCCGGGCCCTGGGCCTCGGCGACGTCCCGCTGCTGTGCGCCCGCGAGCTGGCCATCGACCACGGCATGCCGCTGTGCGTCCGCGTGCTCATGCACCTCTACAGCGCTCGCCGCCGCGACGAGCTGCACCACGTCTACCTCGAAGGCGCCCGCGGCCTGCGGGACGACCTCCCGGAATAATGGGGACGGTCGCCGTGGTCGGGACCGGCCTCATCGGCGGGTCGCTCGCCCTCGCCCTGCGGCGGGCCGGCCTGCGGGTGCAGGGCTACGACACCGACGCCGAACGGCTGGCCCGGGCCCTGTCCCGGGGGGTGATCGACGAGGCGGCGCCCTCGCTGCTCGACGCCTACGCCGGCGCCGACGCCGCCTTCGTGGCCGTCACCGTGTCGGCGGTGGCCGGGGCGGTGGCCGCCGCCCTCGACGCCGGCGTCGGCGCCGTCTCCGACGTCGGGTCGGTCAAGGCTCCGGTCGTGCGGGCCGTCGAGGCCCAGGCGGGGGCGGCGGCGGCGCAGTTCGTCGGCGGCCACCCGATGGCCGGCTCGGCCGGGGAGGAGGGCATCGAGGGGGCCGATGCCGACCTGTTCCTCGGGGCCGCCTGGGTGCTCACCCCGACTCCCCGCACCGATCCCTCCGCCTTCGCCGCCGTCCACGACCTCGTGGCCCTCACCGGCGCCAAGGTCATCGCCGTCGACCCCGAGCTCCACGACGACCTGGTGGCCATCGTCAGCCACCTGCCGCACCTGGCGGCCAGCGCCGTCATGCACCTGGCGGCCGACGACGAGGCGAACCACGACACGCTCCTGCGCCTGGCCGGCGGGAACTTCCGGGCGCTGACCCGGGTGTCGGGGCGCTCGGCCGGGATCTGGCCCGACATCTGCGTCGAGAACCGGGCGGCCATCCTGCACATCCTCGACCGCTACATGAAGGAGCTGGAGCGGGTCCGGGAGCTGGTCGAGGCGTCGGAGCGGGCGCCCCTGCTCGACTTCTTCGAGACCGCCCGGGCCGAGGTGTCGAACCTGCCCGAGCGCTCGGCCGGGGCCGGGCCGCTGGTGGAGCTGACCATGCCGGTGCCCGACCGCCCGGGGGTGCTGGCCGAAGTCACGACCCTGGCCGGGCGGCGGGGCGTCAACATCGTCGACCTCGACATCAGCCACGGGCCGACCGGCGGCGTCCTCCTCATGGTGGTGCCGGCGTCCGGCGCCGACGCCATCGTCGCCGGCCTCGACGAGCTGGGCTACCACACCACCCGCCGGGAGGTCGGGTGACGGCGGAGCTGCCGGCGGAGCTGGCCCTGGTCGGGCCCCGGCCGCTGCGGGGGCGGGTCAGGGTGCCGGGCGACAAGTCGATCTCCCATCGCGCCCTGCTGTTCGCCGCCGTCGCCTCGGGGACGAGCCGCCTGTGGGGGCTGGCCGACGGCGACGACGTCGTCCGCAGCCGGGCGGCCGTCGAGCGCCTCGGCGTGAAGGTGCGCGACGGGGCGGGGTCGCCGGCCGAGGCGGCGGTGGCCGGGGAGCGGGCCGAGCCCGTCGTCATCGTGCGGGGCGCCGGGTTCGAGGGGCTGGCCGAGCCGGAAGTGGTCATCGACTGCGGCAACTCCGGCACGTCGATCCGCCTCCTGGCCGGGCTGCTGGCCGGGCGGCCGTTCCACTCCGTGCTGACCGGCGACGCCTCCATCGCCCGGCGGCCCATGGCCCGGGTCGTCGACCCGCTGCGGCGGATGGGCGCCCGCATCGACGGACGGGACGGCGGGCGGCTGGCGCCGCTGGCCATCCGGGGCGGCGGGCTCACCGGGATGCGCCACGAACTGCCGGTGTCGAGCGCCCAGGTGAAGACGGCGCTGCTGCTGGCCGGCCTGCAGGCGGCGGGCCCGACCGAGGTCACCGAGCCGGCGCGGTCGCGGGACCACACCGAACGGCTCCTGCCGGCCCTGGGGGCGGTGCTCGAGGCGATCCCCGGCGGGGTGCGGATCTCGCCGGCCGGGCCCGGCGGGCTGGCGGCCATCAACCTCGCCGTGCCGGGCGACCCGTCGGCCGCCGCCTTCTTCGTCGTCGGCGCCTGCGTCACTCCCGGCTCCGACCTCGTGGTGGAGGACGTCTGCCTCAACCCGACCCGGATCGGGTTCGTCGACGTGTTGCGCCGGATGGGCGCCGACGTCGAGGTCGTGGTGAAGGAGGAGCGGAGCGGCGAGCCCGTCGGCGACATCCGGGCGGCCCACGGGCCGCTCCGGGCCACCACCATGGCCGGGGCCGAGATCCCCAGCATCATCGACGAGATCCCCGCCCTGGCGGTGGCCGCCGCCTTCGCCGCCGGCACCACCGAGGTGGCCGACGCCGCCGAGCTGCGGGTCAAGGAGTCGGACCGGATCGGGACCGTGGCCCAGGAGCTGTCGCAGCTCGGCATCGCCGTCGACACGAAGCCCGACGGGCTCGTGATCACCGGCGGGCGCCCCCGGGCCGGGCTGCTCAAGAGCCACGGCGACCACCGCATCGCCATGGCCGCCGCCATCGCCCTCAACGCCTGCGAGGGCCCGTCGACCGTGCGGGGCTGGCCGGCCATCGCCTCCTCGTACCCCGGCTTCGCCGCCGATCTGGAGTCGGTGACGGGATGACGGCGGCGACCAGGGTCGTGGCCATCGACGGGCCGGCGGGGTCGGGGAAGTCGACGGTGGCCCGGCTGGTGGCCGAGGCGCTGGGGCTGCCGGCGCTCGACACCGGCGCCATGTACCGGGCCCTGACCTGGGCGGTGCTCGAGGCGGGGATCGACCCGTCCGACGCCCCGGCGGTGACCGGCGTGGCCCACGCCCTCGACCTCGACGTCGGCCCGCCGGTGCGGGTGGGCGGGCGCGACGTCAACGACGCCATCCGCAGCGCCGAGGTGTCGGCGGCGGTGTCGGTGGTGGCGGCGGTGCCGGAGGTCCGGGTGCGGCTGGTGGCCGCCCAGCGGGAGTGGATCGAGGCCCACGGCGGCGGGGTGGTGGAGGGCCGCGACATCGGCACGGTGGTCGCCCCCGACGCCGTGCTCAAGATCTACCTGGTGGCCAGCGAGGAGGAGCGGGCCCGCCGGCGCCGGCGCCAGGACGACGTCGCCGAGGGCCCGGTCGCCCCGCCGCCCGCCGGCGGCGCCGGCGCAGCGCCCGGGGAGGCGGGCGGCGCTCCGGCGCTCGACGCCACCCTGGCGGCCATCCGCCGGCGGGACACGATCGACTCCACCCGGGCGGCGTCGCCGCTGGCGGCGGCCGACGACGCCGTCGTCCTCGACACCACCGGCCTGTCGGTGGACGGCGTCGTGGCCGAGGTCCTGGCCCGCTACAAGGCCGCCGTCGAGGCGGCCGCCCGGCCGTGAGCGAACTCGCCCCGCCGGTGCCGCCCAGGCGGTGGGAGCTCGTCGCCTACTGGTTCGTGCGGTGGTTCGTCGAGATCGTCTGCCGGCTGGCCTGGCGGATCAGGGTCGTGCACCGGGACCGGGTCCCGGCGACGGGGGCCTGCGTGCTGGCGCCGTCGCACCGGTCGTTCCTCGACACGCCGTTCCTGGCCTGCGTGACCCGGCGGCGGATCCGCTTCATGGGGAAGGCCGAGCTGTGGAAGTACGGGTGGTCGGCGAAGTTCCTCTCGGCCCTCGGCGGGTTCCCCGTCGACCGGAGCGGGGCCGACCGGGCGGCCATGCGCTCGGCCGAGGCGGCGCTGGCCGGGGGCGAGCCGCTCGGGATGTTCCCGGAGGGCACCCGGCGGTCGGGGCCGGTGATCGAGGAACTGCACCACGGCGTGGCCTTCGTCGCCGCCCGCATGGGCGTGCCCATCGTGCCGATCGGGATCGGCGGCAGCGAGCGGATCCTGGGCCGGGGCCGCAAGCTGCCCCGGCTCTCCAAGGTGGTGGTGGTCGTCGGCGAGCCGATCGAGCCGCCGGCCCGGGAACCCGGCGCCAGCGTGAAGCGGGGCGACGTGGCCGCCCTCACCGAGCGGCTCCAGGCCGAGGTCCAGCGCCTCTTCGACGAGGCCGAGGGATTGGCTCTGGCACGATAGGGGCGGCCCTGTTATTATCCGACCAAGCGGTCGGATAATTCTGGAGAGAAGACCATGACCCAGCCCATGACCCCGCGGACGGACGGATTGGTGATCCCCGAGGGCGGCTTCACCCCCGCTCCGGCGATCCCCCAGCCCAACATCTTCCCGATGGAGTGGAAGGTCGACAGCTACAAGCTGGTCGAGATCTACGAGCGGTCGAAGCTCCAGCAGTGGAACCCGTCCGACCTGCCGTGGGACGACCTCGACCCCACCCAGTTCACCCCCGAACAGCGGATCGGGATGATGTACTGGTTCGCTGTCCTGGCCAACTTCGACGCCTCCGGGCCGCCGGTCTTCGGCCAGGCCGTGGTCCACGCCTACGAGCACCACCAGGAGGACCCCGTCCGCAAGTGCTTCTTCTCGATCACCCGCGACGAGGTGAACCACGAGGAGTCGTGCGGGCGGGCGATCCAGATCCTGGTGCCGGGGGGGCCGCTCGACTTCGAGCCCCGGACCGACCTCGAGCGGGCGGCCCACAACAACATCGCCTGGCTGTACCACAACGGCGGGCGGTACTGGAACGGCTACTCGGCGTCGCTCGGCAAGTACCCGCTGGCGGTGCTGTTCACCTCGTTCATGATGGGCGAGGTGGCCTCCTCCACGCTGTTCCGGAGCATGGCCGACAACACGACCCACCCGGTGTTCCGCCACCTGTTCACCAACATCGGCCGGGACGAGAGCCGCCACCTCGCCATCTGCCTCCAGCTGCTCGACAAGGACTGGCCGGGCCTCGACGACGACCTCAAGCCGCTCGTCACCCGCCAGCTGCGGGCCGGGTTCGTCTTCCTGTCGATGATCCTCTGGGAACCGCCCAACCAGTTCTGGGAGCTGCCCGACTACTTCCTGGCCAACCACCGGGTGCTCATGCGCCACGCCCGGGAGGCCGGTCTCGGCGTCCTCACCTACGAGGAGCAGGCCGACAACTGGCGCCTGGCCATGGGCCGGGTGGCCAAGATCGTCGAGCGGTGGGGCATCGCCTTCCCGGCCATCCCCGAGCTCGACGTGGCCGGCGTGGAAGTCGGCGACATCGACCTGGAAGACATCATCCCGGTGTTCTAGGGCTGATCTTTCGATCAGCCCTACGAGACACCGGTTGTTTCTGGCGGCTGCGCCGCCCCGCCTGGGGCCCCAGCCCCAGGCTCCTCCAGAGCATGGGGCCCCTGCCCCATGCCTGGCCGTTGTTCTAGGGCTGATCTTCGATCAGCCCGTCGAGACACCGGTTGTTTCTGGCGGCTGCGCCGCCCCGCCTGGGGCCCCAGCCCCAGGCTCCTCCAGCGCATGGGGCCCCTGCCCCATGCCTGGCCGTTGTTCTAGGGCTGATCTTTCGATCAGCCCTACGAGACACCGGTTGTTTCTGGCGGCTGCGCCGCCCCGCCCGGGGCCCCAGCCCCAGGCCTGGCCGTGGATCCTTACCGTTTCACCGGGGCGCCGGCGAAGACGGAGGCGGCGCCGCGGGCGAGGTCCTCGACGCTCAGGTCGCCGTCGGGGTCGTACCAGTAGTAGGTCCAGTTGGCCGCCCCGAGGACGAGGTAGGCGGCCGCCCGGGGCGAGATCGGGTGGCCGAGGGCCGAGGCGGCGTCGGCGAAGCGGTCGACGATCCGGCGCTCGAGCGCCTTCACCTCGGCCCGCCACTCGGGGCGGAGCAGCTCCAGGCGCAACAGCAGCGGGGTCACCACCCGCAGCCGGGTGGAGAACGAGCGGACGTAGGCGTCGACCAGGGCGGCGAGGCGGTCGGCGGGGTCGGCGGCGGCGCCGGGGTCGGCCCGCTCCAGGTCCTCCACCACCTGGCGCAGCGACTGCTCCAGCAGGCCGTGGAGCAGGTCCTCCTTGGAGGCGAAGTAGTGGTAGACGCCCGCCTTGGAGAAGCCGGCCGCCCGGGCGACGTCGAGCATGGTGGCGCCCTCGTAGCCCCGCTGGGCGAACACCTGGCCGGCGGCGGCGAGCACCGCCGCCGCCTTGTCGTCGTGATCGGGTGCCGTCGGTCGGGCCATCGCCCGACAGTCTGCCCCGTCGGCGGCACCCGATGCCGGTTTTCCGGCGGTTGGCCCTTACCGCCGTGGGGTTGGGGCGGCCCCACCGCACCGCGGCGGGATGCCCGGAGGGCAGGGGCCCGCCGCCAGAAACAGAGCGTGGCTGACGGGGGCGAAGCCCCCGTCTAGCCCGCCTGGACGGCCGTCAGGCAGGCGAGGTCGACGATGTCGCTCACCGAGCAGCCCCGGGACAGGTCGTTCATCGGCCGGGCCAGGCCCTGGAGCAGCGGGCCGATGGCCGCCGCCCCGCCGAGGCGCTGGGCCAGCTTGTAGCCGATGTTGCCGGCGTCGAGGTCGGGGAAGACCAGCACGTTGGCCTGGCCGCCCAGCGGGCTGCCCGGCGCCTTGCCCGCCGCCACCTCGGGGACGATGGCCGCGTCGACCTGCAGCTCGCCGTCGACACAGAGGTCGGGCCGGCGGGCGTGGAGGAGCTGGGTGGCCCGCACCACCTTGTCGACCTTGGCGTGGACGGCGCTCCCCTTGGTGGAGAACGAGAGCAGCGCCACCTTCGGCTCCACCTCGAGGAAGGCGGCGGCCGTGCGGGCCGAGGCGATGGCCACGTCGGCCAGCTGCTCGGCGGTGGGATCGGGGATCACGCCGCAGTCGGCGAAGACGAGGGCGCCCCCGGCGCCGACGGCGGTGTCGGGGAAGACCATGAGGAAGCAGCCCGACACGCTGGTCACGCCCTTCGCCGGGCCGATGCCGTGCAGCGCGGCCCGCACGGTGGCGGCGGTGGTGGCCACGCAGCCGGCCACGCAGCCGTCGGCCTCCCCGGCCGCCACCATGAGCGAGGCGAACAGCAGCGGGTCGGCCACCGCCGCCCGGGCCGCCTCGTCGGTCAGCTCGCAGCGGCGGCGGATGTCGAGGTAGCGCTCGGCGAAGGCGTCCCGGCGCTCGGCGATGAGGTCCGGCTCGACGAGGATCGGCTCGACCAGGCCCTCCCCGGCCAGGATGCGGGCCGCCTCCTTGACCCGGGCGTCGTCGCACTCGGGGAGCACGATGCGCCGGAGGTGCGAGCGGGCCCGGTCCCGGATGCGGGTCAGGACGGCGTTGGCCTGAGGCGGGGAGCTGGGCGCGGTGGACAGTGCGGTCATTCAATCCCTTCGAGCAGTGCGGCGTCGACCTCGACTTCGGCGGCGAGGAGGTACTGGGCGTAGGTCTTGCCCTGGGGATCGAGGATCAGCGACAGCGTTCCGCCGCCGCCGAGGCTCTCGTGGAGGAGGAAGTTGACGGCCGAGAGGTTGGGGACCTCGTGGCGCTCGACCTCGCCCTTGCAGATCCCGGCGAAGCGCTGCTTCACGAAGGCCGCCGTCAGGTGCTCGACCATCCAGCCGTAGACGGCGTCGCTGCGGGCGATGACGCCGACGTTGGACGTGTCGCCCTTGTCGCCCGACCGGGCCAGGCACAGCCGGGACAGCGGGACCCGCACCGTCTCGCCCCCGCCGCCGGGGCCGCCGTGGCCGGCCGGCGGGGCGTCGGGCGTGAAGGCCGGGCCGGCGGGGGCGGCCGAAGCCAGGTCGAGGTGGGGGACGCCGGCCTCGTCGTCGCCGACGACGACCCGCATCGGGACCATCTCCCGGTCGATGAGGGCGGGCCAGTAGCCCACGACGTCGGACGCCCGGGGGCGGCCCTGGTCGGCCAGGACGGTGATGCCCGGCACCGAGCCCAGCACCCGGGGGACGACCTGGACGCCGAAGCGGTTGTTGATCTTGTCGGCGTCGGCGTCCCGGACGGCCAGCTGGACCATGATCTCGCTCGGCTCGGAATCGGTGAGCGGCGGGTGGGTGGCGTTCCAGGCCAGGAACTGGGTGCAGGTGTCCTCGTACAGCTCGGTGCCGCCGGCGCTCTCCCACACCAGCTGGGCCACCTTCTCGGCCTTGGCCAGCGAGTCGGGGCCGGTGACGACGAGGCGGCCGAAGGCCCGGTAGCCGTGGGAGAAGCTGACCGACACCTTGAGCTTCTCCGGCGGCGGCTCGCCGACGATGCCGCTGACCTTGACCCGGTCCGGCCCGTCCTGGGTGAGCCGGATGGAGTCGAAGCGGGCGATGCAGTCGGGGGCCAGGTACTGGGGGGCGCCCATCTCGTAGAGGAGCTGTTCGCTGATGGAGTGGACGGTGACGAGGCCGCCCGTCCCCGGATGCTTGGTCACCCAGAACGTGCCGTCCGGGGTGGCCTCGACGAGGGGGAAGCCCAGGTTCGACAGGCTCTTCACCTTCTGCCAGTCGGTGAAGTTGCCGCCGGTGCACTGCGTCCCGCACTCGATGATGTGGCCGGCCACGATGCCGTGCGCCAGGCGGGTCCAGTCGTCGGCCGCCCAGCCGAACTCGTGGATCATCGGCGCCAGCGTCACGCCGGTGTCGGTGACCCGGCCGGTGATGACGACGTTGGCCCCCATCTCCAGCGCCTTCACCACCGGGGCGGCGCCGAGGTAGACATTGGCGGAGAGGACGTTGGCCCGCTCGTCGGACAGCGGCCGGCCGGTCTCCATGTTCTCCAGCCGCTGGCCGCCGGCGATGAGGTCGTCGAGCCGGTCGTAGATGTCATCGCCGAGGACGACGCCGACGCGGACCCGGTCGGCGATGCCGAGGTCGGAGGCCAGCTTCTCGATCGCCGCCTTGCAGGACAACGGATTCACGCCGCCGGCGTTGGAGATGATCTTGATGCCCCGCTCCACGCAGGTGGGGAGCACGTCGCGCACCTGGGTCACGAAGTCGGTGGCGTAGCCGGCCGCGGGCTTGCGCTGGCGCTGCTTCTGGAGGATCGCCATGGTCACCTCGGCGAGGTAGTCCATGACGAGGTAGTCGACCGGCCCCCCCTCCACCTGGCGGCGGGCGGCGGTGGGGTCGTCGCCCCAGAAACCGCCGCAGTTGGCGATGACGATGCGGTCTGCCGGCATTCCATCCCCTCCGGTTCAGTCCCCCGTAGGGGGATTGTAAGGAGGGCGGGGGCGAATGTTCCGAACCGGGAGCTACCGGTTACCCAGCGTTTTCGCGGCCAGGGCGGCGAACTGGTCGGTGGTGATCTCGCCGGTGGTGCGGGCCACGACCTTCCCCGAGCCGTCGACGGCCACGAAGTAGGGGAAGGCGTTGAGCCCGAAGGCGGTGGCCGCCTTGCCGTCGTCGGAGTCGGCCAGGACGGGGGCCTTCCAGCCCTTCTCGGCCAGCCAGGCCGACGGCGGGTAGTTCCCCCGGGGCTGGTTCACCGCCGTCGAGACGGTGTAGAGGTCGACGCCGGCCGGCAGCGGGTGCGACTTCAGGTATCCGGCCAGCAGGGGGATCTCCCGCTGGCAGTGGGGGCACCAGTGGGCGACGAAGAGGATCAGCTTGGGCCGGCCGTCGTTGCGGATGTCGACGGGCGTGCCGTCGAACGAGGCGCCCTTGGCCTCCGGGATCTCCTTGCCGACGGCGGGGTCGTCGCCGCTCTGGGGCAGCTCCGGCAGGGCGGTGCCGGTGACGGTGACCGGCCGGGTCTGCTCGACCCCGGCGGCGGTGCTGTTCTTCTTCTTGTCGCTGCCGCCGGAGAAGATCAGCACGACGGCCAGCAGGACGACGACGATGCCGGCGACGCCGAGCCACAGCCACGGCGGGCCCTTCTTGCGGGCGGCGGCGACGGCGCCGGACTTGGGCTTAGTGGTGGCCATGAGCGTCGCTCCTGTCGAGGTCGGAGGGTTCGGACGGATGGGCGCGGGCGGCCCCGGAGACGACCAGCAGCGTGATGATGAGGGCGAAGCCCGACAGCGCCATCGTCGGGATCGTCAGATAGCCGAGGCGCTTCACCCAGATGAGCGTGCAGGGATTCTTGGGATCGCAGACGCTCGACTCCCACTCGGGGTGGTGCTCGAGGGCCACGTGGTAGGTGCTGATGCAGGCGCCGACGAAGGCCACCGCGGCGGCGAAGGGCGCCACCCGCCCGGCCCGGCGCCAGGCGGCGATCCACAGGATCGGCACCAGCGGATACATGCAGAAGCGCTGCAGCCAGCAGAGGTGGCAGGGCGGGAAGTGCGCCACCTCGGAGAAGTACAGGCTGCCGGCCAGGCAGACGGTGGCCACCGTGGCCGCCAGGGCCAGCGCCTGGGGGGCGACCGCCTCGGCGGCCTGCCGGCCGAGCCGGTGCAGCGCCGGCGAGAACCGGCCGCCGATCCACAGCCCGAGGGCGGTGACGGTGGCCAGCTCGGCCACCACGGCCAGCAGGGCCAGGAACAGCGAGACCTGGTCGACGGACAACCGGTCAGCCCTTCAGGGCGGCCAGCGTGTCGGAGGCGTTGACGGCCCGGTCGGCGGAGAACGACCCGCCGAGGGCGGCGGCGGCCGCCGGGCTGCCGCCGGCGGCCAGGGCGGCCACGGCGTCGAGCACCGGCATCACCTCCCGGAGGGTGCGGGGCGGCGGGAAGTACTCCTCCTCGTCGGTCACGTCGACCTCCTCGACGCCGGCCCGGGGGGAGAGCCGGGCGATCACCGCCTGCACGACGTCCTCCGGGGCGGAGGCGCCGGCGGTGACCCCGACGATGCGGGCCCCGGCCAGGGCCGCCTCGTCGAGCTCCTCGACGCCGTTGATGCGCTGCACCACCGGGCAGCCCACGTTGCGGGCCACCTTCTCCAGCGCCAGGGTGTTGGAGGAGTTGGCGCTGCCGATGACGAGGACGGCGTCGGCCCGGCTGGCGATGGCGGTCAGCGCCGCCTGGCGGTTGGTGGTGGCGAAGCAGAGGTCGTCGCGCGTCGCCGTCCACAGCTCGGGGTACCTCGACCGGGCCCGTTCGACCACGCCCTGCCAGTCGCCCAGCGCCAGCGTCGTCTGGGCCAGCACCGCCACCTTGGTGGGGTCGACGACGGGGGCGCCGTCGACGTCGGCCTCGTGCTCCACCAGCCGCATGGCCGCCGGGGCCTCGGCCAGCGTGCCGATGGCCTCGTCGTGGCCGGCGTGGCCCACGTAGAGGATCGTGTAGCCCTTGCCGGCCCGGACCCGGGCCTCGTGGTGGACCTTGGTCACCAGCGGGCAGACGGCGTCGACCACGAAGCCGCCCCGGTCGCGGGCGGCGGCCACCACGTCGGGGGCCGACCCGTGGGCCGAGAGCATCACCGGGGCACCGTCGGGGACATCATCGATGGAGTCGACGAAGACCACGCCCAGGTTCCGGAACCGCTCGACAACCAATCGATTGTGAACGATCTCGTGGTAGCAGTAGACCGGCGGTTCGAAGACCCGGACCATCCAGGCCAGGGCCTTGATGGCCATCTCGACACCGGCGCAGAACCCCCGGGGGCGGGCCAGCAGCACCTTCTCGACTTCCATCTCTTACGAGGCTACCGGGTCGCGCCCGTACACTCGCCTCCATGTCCTCGCCCAGAGTGGTCGCCGTGACGCCGGGTTCGCCGGCCGAGCGCGCCGGTCTGCGCCCCGGCGACGAGCTCCTGACGCTCAACGGCGAGGCCCCCCGGGACGTCATCCGCTACCGGGTGCTGGCCGACGAGGCCGTCGTCGACCTCGACGTCCGCCGCGGGGGGCTGGAACGAGCCGTCCGGGTCGAGAAGCGGGCCGGGGAGCCGCTCGGGGCCGAGGTCCACAGCGCGCTGTTCGACCGGGTCCGCACCTGCGACAACCACTGCCCGTTCTGCTTCATCTACCAGCTGCCCAAGGGCATGCGGAAGAGCCTCTACGTCAAGGACGACGACTACCGCCTGTCGTTCCTCTACGGGAACTTCACGACCTTGACGAGATTCACGGAAGCCGACCTCGAGCGGGTCGTCGACGAGGGTCTCGGCCCGCTCTACGTCAGCATCCACGCCACCGACCCCGACCTGCGCAGCCGGCTGCTGCGCAACCGGCGGGGGGCCACCAGCCTGCGCTGGCTGCGACTGCTGCTCGACCACGGCGTCGAGGTCCACGGCCAGGTCGTGGTCTGCCCCGGCCTCAACGACGGCCCCGCCCTCGACGACACGCTCCTCGGCGTGCTCGACCGGTTCCCCGAGCTGGCCAGCGTCGGGGCCGTCCCCCTCGGGGTCAGCGACCACAACACCGAAGCGGAGATGCGGGCCCACCAGCCGGGCGAGGCCGAGGCGGTGCTGGCCACCATCGAGCGGTGGCAGGGGCGGTTCCGGTCGGTCCTCGGCCGGCGGATGGTGTTCGCCGCCGACGAGTACTACCTGATGGCCGGCCGGCCGTTCCCCGAGGCGGAGGAGTACGAGGGCTTCCCCCAGCACGAGAACGGCATCGGGATGGCCCGCACCTTCTACACCGAGGTCGAGGCGGCGCTGGCCGGCTCGCCGGCGCTGGTCGAGGTCCCCCACCGGGGCGGGTTCTTCCAGTGGGTCGACGGTGCTCCGGCCGAGGGGTACCGCTCTCCCCGCCGGGCCGGGGCCGTCGGGCTTTCGGCGTTCATTTCGGACGGACGGGTGGCGGAAAAGAACGCCGAATCGCCGGGGCCGGCCGGGATCGCCCTGCTGACCGGCGGGTACGGCGCCCGCGTCCTGGCGCCGGTGCTGGACCGGCTGTCGGAGGCGGCGGGGGCGCCGGTACGGGCCCTGCCCGTCCCCAACCGCCTCTTCGGCGGGAACATCGCCGTGACCGGGCTGCTGGCCGGCGCCGACGTGGCCGCCGTCCTCGACGGCGAACCGGTGGCCGGCGTCCGCTACCTCCTGCCCGACGTGACGCTGTCGCGGGGCGTGTTCCTCGACGGCTCGGCGCCGGCCGACCTCCCCCGGGCCGTGGAGATCGTCGGGACGGGCGGCGACGCCCTGGTGGCGGCGGTGCGGCGATGAGCCCGGGCGGCGGGGGGGCGCCGGTGGTGGCCGTCGTCGGGCGGCCCAACGTCGGCAAGAGCACGCTGGTCAACCGGATCGTCGGCCGGCGGGAGGCCATCGTCGAGGAGCGGCCCGGGGTCACCCGGGACCGCAAGGTCCTCGACGCCGAATGGGTCGGGCGGCCGTTCTCCGTCGTCGACACCGGCGGCTGGCTGCGGACCGACGAGCCGCTGGCCCGCCAGGTCAGCCTCCAGGCGGAACGGGCCATCGACGAGGCCGACGTCGTGGTGATGGTGGTCGACGGGGCGGTCGGGCCGACCGACGAGGACGCGGCGGTGGCCGGGATCCTGCGCCGTTCGGCGAAGCCCGTCCTCCTGGCGGTCAACAAGGTCGACGACGCCAACCGGGAGCCCGACGCCTGGGACTTCACCCGCCTCGGCCTCGGCGATCCGGTCCCCGTCTCGGCGCTCCACGGCCGCGGCAGCGGCGAGCTGCTCGACCTGATCGTGGAGCAGCTGCCGCCGGAGGCGGAGCCGGAGCCGCAGCCCGACGAGGTCGTGGCCGCCGGGGAGGCGCCGGCCGGCGGGCTCGGCACGCCGGACAAGCCCTTCGCGGTGGCCATCGTCGGGCGGCCCAACGTCGGCAAGTCGACGCTGTTCAACCGCCTGGTGGGCGAGGAGCGGGCGGTGGTGCACGACTCGCCGGGCACGACCCGCGACACCATCGACACGGTGCTGGAGACCGAGGACGGGTGGCTCCGCTTCGTCGACACCGCCGGCATGCGGCGCAAGAGCCGCATCGACGAGACGACCGAGTACTACAGCCTGGTGCGGGCCCTGCAGGCCATCGACCGGGCCGACGCCGCCCTGCTGGTGATCGACGCCACCGAGGGCGTGACGCACCAGGACCAGCGCCTGGCCGAACGGATCGACGCCTCGGGCTGCGCCACCGTGGTCGTGCTCAACAAGTGGGACCTGCTCGACCCCGACGACCGCGACGGCGTCCTGGCCGAGGTGGCCGACCGGCTGGCGTTCCTGGCCTACGCCCCGGTGCTCAAGATCTCGGCGCTCACCGGCCGCAACGTGGTCCGGCTGCTGCCGGCGCTGTTCCAGGCCCGCGACGAGTACCACCGGCGGGTGCCGACCCGGGCGCTGAACGAAGTGCTGCAGGCCGCCCAGCAGGCCCAGCCGCCGCCGGCCGAACGGGGGCACCGGCCCCGCATCCTCTACGCCACGCAGGGGGCCACCGACCCGCCGACGTTCACGCTGTTCACCACCCGGGAGCTGCCGCCGGGCTACCTCCGCTACCTGGAGCGCAAGATCCGGGAGGCGTTCTCGATCGGCCCGACGCCGATCAAGCTCCGGGTTCGTCGTCGGAGTACGGCACGGCGGTGAGCACTTCGTAGTCGCTGCCGAGGCCGGCCCGGCGGCGGGCCAGCTCCCGGCGGCCGGGATTGAGCGGGACGCCGGCCTCCCAGCCGAACAGCTCGCCCCGGCGGGGCCGGTTGCGGCGGCGCCGGGCGGCGGCGGCCAGCGCTCCGGCCGGGGCGGCGACCGGCGCGGCGGCGACCCCGTCCTCCCGGCTGGAGAAGCCGATGATCACGGCCCCGAGGAGCATGGCGATGCCGCCGAGGATGATGAGCCGGCGGGTCCCGTCGCCGGTGTCGCCGAGGCGGGTGGCCCGGGCCCGCCGGGTGGTGGCGCCGCGGTCGGTCCGGGTGCCGGACACGTCGCCGGCCGGAGCCGGGGCCGGGGCGGGGGTGGCGCCGGCCGCGCCGGGGTCGGCGGTGGAGCCGGTGGTCTCCGGGGCCGACCGGGCGTCGGGGCCGGCGGTCGGGAGCGGTGCGCCGGGCGTCACGGCCGCCGGGGCCGGCGCCGGCTGGACCGCCCCCGGCGGCGCCGGGGCGGCGGTGGCCGGAGGGGAGCCGGCCGTCTTCGCCCCCGGCGCCGACGGCGCGGGCCCGGGCGTCAGCCCCGAGCCCGACCGGGCGGCGGCGGTGTTGGGCGGCGAGGGCGTCTGGGTCGGCCGGACCCGGGCCGTGGTGTTGGTCGTCGGCCGGTGCGTCGTGGTCGTCGTCGACCGGTGCGTCGTGGTCGTCGTGGGGGCGGAGGTGGTCGTCGGCGGCTGCGTGGTGGTCGTCGTCGCCGCGGTCGTCGAGGTGGTGACCCGGGGCGCCGTGCTGGCCGTGGTGGCGGTGGAGTACGACCCGCCCGACCCGGAGGACGAACCCGCTCCGCCGGAGTTCGAGCCGTTGGCCCCGCCCGGATCGGACGTCGAGGTCGTCGGCCGGTTCTTGTGGTTCCTGGCCCACGACGAGGACGTCGTCGACGTCGTCGAGGACTTGGCCGCCCCGGGGGACGGGCCGGCCAGCGCCACCCCGCCACCGGTGGACAGCGCCCCGACGATCAGGAGGGCGCCGGCGACGGCGAGGGATTGGCTGACCCGGTGGCGCTGATTCATGCGGAACACATGCTCCCGTAAGGAACAACGGCCGCAAAAGGTACCATTGGCCCCAGCTCGGCAACAGGGGAAATTTGCCATTACGCCCCTTACGTCGGGGTGGAACGGTCAGGGAATTACGCTTTCGCCGCCGGGCCGACAGCGCCCCGACCGGCCCGGCCGGCGGAGGGTCAGGGCGGCGGCGGTTTCGTCGCCTCGATGACCGTGGTGACCATGCGGCCGGGGATCGGGGTCACCCGGACGCCGGCGAAGCCGGCGGCCTCCAGCCACTCCCGGTACTGCGGCACCGTGTGGGCGTCGCCGCCGGCGGTGTTGACGATCATGGCGACGGCGAAGACCACCGCCAGCGGGGGGCCGCGCCGCTCGTCGTCGGGCACGATCTCCAGGATCAGGACCCGGCCGCCCGGCGGCAGGGCGTCGTGGACCCGGCCGAGGAGCTCCCGGGCCCGCTCGGGCGAGAAGTCGTGGAGGACGTTGGCCACGACCGCCACGTCGCAGCCGGCCGGCAGCGGGTCGTCGAACATGTTGGCCGGCCAGGTGGTGATGCGGCCGGCCAGCCCGGCGGCGGCGATGTGGTGCCCGGCCCGGGCCGCCACCGGCGGCTGGTCGACGACCACGGCCTCCAGTTCCGGGAAGGCCGAGCACAGGGCGATCGACACGGCCCCCGAGCCCCCGCCGACGTCCATCATCCGCCGGACGCCGCTCAGGTCGACGGCGGCGGCCAGGCGGTCGCCCATGACCCGGGAGTGGCCGTGGAGGAAGTCGAGGAAGAAGTCCTCGGGGAAGGCGTGGTAGCCCTCCTCGTCCTCCGGCAGCAGCTGGTGGTCGGCCCGCAGCGCCTCCTCCAGCCGGCCCCAGGCGGGCCAGCACCAGCGCTCGTCGAGCACGTAGTTCCGCAGCGAGACCGGCGACCGGCTGGTCAGGTAGCGGGCGCCGAGGCCGCTGGTGCGGTAGCGCCCGTCCTCCTTGACGAGCAGCCCGACCGCCACGCAGGTGTCGAGCAGCGCCCGGGCCGGCCGCCGTCGCAGCCCGAGCGCCGCCTCCGCCTGTCCGACGGTCAGGCCCTCGCCCGCCCGCTCGTGATCGAGCACCTCGAAGACGCCCAGTTCCACCGCCGCCATGACCGTGCGCGACACCCAGAACCCCAGGAACAGCTCGAGGACCCGGTCCGGATCCTCGGCCCCGTCGTGGTCGCCGGGCACGAGATTCACCGCTCCAGCCTGCGGGCGTCCGGGGCTAACCGGTCGACGTCTCGAGGGCGACGAGGGCCTGGCCCTTGGTCACCGGGTCGCCGGCGCTGCACAGCACGGCCGAGACCGTGCCGTCGGCCGCCGCCTTCACCTCGAGCTCCATCTTCATGGCTTCCACGACCACCAGGGTCTGGCCCCGGGTGACGGCGTCGCCGGCGGCCACCTTGACGGCGATGACCGTGCCCGGCATCGGCGCGCCGAGCTGGGCCGGCCCGCCCTCGGCGTCGACCAGGCGGGGGCCGATGCCGACGGGGAATTCGTAGGGCTGGCCGTCCCAGAAGACGTGGACCCGCCCCGGCGTGGCGACGGCGGCGGCCCGGATCCCGTCGCCGGTGCCGTCGGGGAAGACCGCCCAGCCGTGGCGGTCGCCCTCCGGCTCGTGGTCGGGGTCGGCGGGGACGAGCGCCGTGTCGCCGACCCGGAAGGGGCCGGTGCCCCGCACGTCGACGAGCCGCTCCCCCCTGGCGGCGGCCGACGACTCGGTGGCGTCGCCGCCGGTCCGCAGCACGACGTGGGTCGGCCCGGGCTCGAGCTGGCGCCAGGGACCGGCGCTGGCCCAGGGGTCGGGCCCCGTCCGGCGGGCCTCGGCCAGGATGCGGGCCGCCTCGGCCGCCCCGCCCAGGGCGATGGCCGGCTCGGGGGCCGGGCGGTCGTCGACGCCGGAGCTCCAGCCGGCGTGGGCCGACTCCAGCCAGGTCGTCGTCACCCGCCCGGCCCGCACGGTGTCGTCGGCGGCCAGCATGCGGAGGAAGGGCAGGTTGGTGCGCACGCCGAGCACTTCGGTCTCGGCCAGCGCCTGGGCCAGGCAGTCGAGGGCCGCCGGGCGGTCGGCGGCGTGGACGATCACCTTGGCCAGCATGGGGTCGTAGTGGGTGGTGACGGCCGCCCCCTCGTCGACGCCGGAGTCGACGCGGGCCTCGTCGGGCCACCGGAGATGGAGCAGCGTGCCGGACTGGGGGAGGAAGCCGGCGTCGGGGTCCTCGGCGTAGAGGCGGACCTCGACGGCGTGACCGGCCGGCCGGACGTCGGCCTGGGTCAGGGGCAGCGGCTCGCCCATGGCCACCTTCAACTGCAGTTCGACGAGGTCGAGGCCGGTGACCATCTCGGTGACCGGGTGCTCGACCTGGAGCCGGGCGTTCATCTCGATGAACCCGAAGGTCTCGCCGTCGTCGTCGACGAGGAACTCGCAGGTCCCGGCATTGCGGTAGCCGACGTGCCGGCACAGCGCCACGGCGGCGCCCGTCAGGCGCTCCCGCAGCGCCTCGCTGACGATCGGCGACGGCGTCTCCTCCAGGATCTTCTGGTGACGGCGCTGCAGCGAGCAGTCGCGCTCGCCGAGGTGGATGACGTTGCCGAAGCTGTCGGCCATCACCTGGACCTCGACGTGGCGGGGGGCGGGCAGGTAGCGCTCGAGGAGCAGCCTGGTGTCGCCGAAGGCGCCGGCCGCCACCCGCCGGGCCGAGGCCAGCGCCGGCCGGAGGTCCTCGTCGCGGCGGACGACGGCCATGCCCTTGCCCCCGCCGCCGGCGGCGGGCTTGACGATCAGCGGGTAGCCGATCTCCTTGGCCGCCTGTTCCAGAGCGGCGTCGTCCTGGTCGTCGCCCCCGTAGCCGGGCAGCGTCGGCACGCCCGCCGCCTGGGCGATCCGCTTGGCCTCGTCCTTGCCGCCCATGGCCGCCAGCACCTCGGGCGACGGGCCGACGAAGGCGAAGCCGGCCTCCTCCACCGCGTGTCCGAAGGCGGCGTCCTCCGACAGGAAGCCGAAGCCGGGGTGGATGAGGTCGGCCCGCAGCGCCTTCGCCGCTTCCAGGATCTTCTCGGCCCGCAGGTAGGACTGCGCCGCCGGGGCGGGGCCGATGCACCAGGCGGCATCGGCCAGGCGGACGAACGGCGCGCCGGCGTCGGCCTCGGAGTACACCGCAGCGCAGCGCAGGCCCATCCGCCGGGCGGTGCGGAAGACCCGCACGGCGATCTCGCCCCGGTTGGCGACGAGGACGGTGGGCACGTGGTGGGGATTGGGGTTCTTCGCCATGGGGATTCCTTACATCCGGAAGACGCCGTAGTTCGGCTCGGGGATGGGGGCGTTGTAGGAGGCGGAGATGGCCAGCGCCAGCGTGAGGCGGGTGTCGAGCGGGTCGATGACGCCGTCGTCGAAGAGGCGGGCCGTCGTGTAGTAGGGATGGCCCTGGCGGTCGTACTGCTCCCGGATCGGCTGCTTGAAGGCCTCTTCCTCCTCGGCCGAGGCGAAGCCGCCCTGCTTGACGGTGGCCAGCACCGACGCCGCCTGCTCGCCGCCCATGACCGACAGGCGGGCGTTGGGCCACATCCACAGGAAGCGGGGCGAGTAGCCCCGGCCGCACATGGCGTAGTTGCCGGCGCCGAAGCTGCCGCCGATGACGACGGTGAACTTCGGCACCACGCTGCAGGAGACGGCGGTGACCATCTTGGCGCCGTCCTTGGCGATGCCGCCGGTCTCGGCGTCGACGCCGACCATGAAGCCGGAGATGTTCTGGAGGAAGACCAGCGGGATCTTGCGCTGGTTGCAGAGCTCGATGAAGTGCGCCGCCTTGAGCGACGACTCCGAGAACAGGATCCCGTTGTTGGCCAGGATGCCGACCGGGAAGCCCATGATGTGGGCGAAGCCGCAGACGATCGTCGTGCCGTAGAGCGCCTTGAACTCGTGGAACCGGCTGCCGTCGACGAGGCGGGCGATGACCTCCCGCACCTCGTAGGGCGTGCGGGTGTCGGGGGGCACGATCCCGTAGATCTCCCGGGGGTCGTACTTCGGCTCCTCGGGTTCCACCAGGCCCGGCGGCAGGTGCTTCTCGTGGCCCAGCGAGGCGACGATGTCGCGCACGATCGCCAGGGCGTGGGCGTCGTCGAGGGCGTAGTGGTCGACGACCCCCGACGTGCGGGCGTGGAGGTCGGCGCCGCCGAGCTCCTCCTCGGTGACGTCGGTTCCGATGGCCGCCTTCACCAGCGGCGGGCCGCCGAGGTAGATGGTGCCCTGGCGGCGGACGATGACGGTCTCGTCGGACATGGCCGGCACGTAGGCGCCCCCGGCCGTGCTCATCCCCATCACGCAGGCGATCTGGGGGATGCCGAGCCCCGACAGCGTCGCCTGGTTGTAGAAGATGCGCCCGAAGTGCTCCTTGTCGGGGAACACCTCGTCGTGCATGGGCAGGAAGGCACCGCCCGAGTCGACCAGGTAGATGCACGGCAGGCGGTTCTCCCGGGCGATCTCCTGGGCCCGGATGTGCTTCTTCACCGTCATCGGGAAGTAGGTGCCGCCCTTCACCGTGGCGTCGTTGCACACGATGACGCACTCCCGGCCCGACACCCGGCCGATGCCGGTGATGATCCCCGCCGCCGGCGCCTGGCCGTCGTAGAGGCCGTGGGCCGCCAGCGGCGACAGTTCGAGGAACGGGGTGCCGGGGTCGAGGAGGCGTTCGACCCGCTGGCGGGGCAGGAGCTTGCCCCGGGAGAGGTGCTTCTCCCGCAGGCGGTCGGGCCCGCCCCGGGCGGCCCGCTCGACCTCGGCCCTGAGATCGGCCACCGCCTCCTCCATGGCCCGGCGGTACTCCTCGGCCCTGGCCGAGTGGGGGTCGTGGAGGGTCGAGAGGATGGGGTAGGACGAGGTCATGGTTTCGCTGCTCCCATGAGCTGGAGGATGAGGACGGAGTAGGTCTCGGCCACCTGCTTCCGGCTGAGCCGGCCGGGCTCGCGCATCCAGGCGTCGACGCCCTTCAGCAGGTCGAGGACGGCGATGCCGGCCAGCTTGGCGTCGGGGACGGCGAACTCGCCGGCCGCCACCCCGTCGGCCAGGAAGCGCTGCACCCGCTGCTGGAAGTTCCGGCGGACGGCCTGCAGCTCCACGAAGTGCTCGGGGGAGAGCTGGGCCATGTCGCGGAACAGCACGGCGATGGCGTAACGGCGCTGCAGGGCGTCGGTGATGTAGCCCCGGACGAAGCGGTCGAGCCGCTCGGCGTGGGACAGCCCGGGGGCGTCGAGGTGGGGCAGCAGGCCGGCGAAGAACTCGCCCGAGCCGTACTGCACGATCCGGTAGAGGATCTCCTCCTTGGAGGTGAAGTGGTGGTAGAGCGAGCCGCCCTGGATGCCGGCCGCCTGGGCCAGGCTGCGCGTCGAGACGCTCTGGTAGCCCCGCTCGTAGAACAGGCGGGCGGCGATGTCGACGATCTCGTCGGCTCGTCGGGCGACGACCATTCCGCTACCCTACCAAGCGTTAGGTTCGGTGAGCGAATGTGGGAGAATTCCACCGTGCAGGTTGCGATCCGCGAGGTCGGGCCCCGCGACGGGCTGCAGAACGAACCGCCCGTCCCCGTCGCCGAGCGCGTCCGGCTGATCGACGCCCTGGCCGCCGCCGGGCTGCGCCGCATCGAGGCGGCGTCGTTCGTGCATCCGAAGGCCATCCCGGCCATGGCCGGCGCCGAGGAGGTGCTGGCCCGGATCGACCGCCGGCCCGGCGTCGCCTACACCGCCCTGGTACCCAACCGGCGGGGCGCCGAGCGGGCCCTGGCCGCCGGGGCCGACGAGCTGGAGGTGGCGGTGTCGGCCAGCGCCACCCATAACGCCAAGAACTGGAACCGCACGCCCGACGAGACGCTGGAGGAGATCGCCGGGGTCATCGAGCTGGCCCACGCCGCCGGCAAGCCGGTCGACGCCGGCGTGGCCACCTGCTTCGGCTGCCCCTACGAGGGCGACGTCGCGCCCGGGACGGCCGCCGGCTACGCCCGCCGCCTCGCCGACCTCGGCGCCGACAGCCTGTTCTTCGGCGACACCACCGGGCTGGGCTCCCCCCGGCGGGTCGGGCGGCTGCTCGACGCCGTCGAGGCCGAGGGGCTCGACCTCGGGATGGTCGGCCTCCACCTCCACGACACCCGGGGGACCGGCCTGGCCAACGCCTACGCCGCCCTCGAGCGGGGGATCACCCGCTTCGACGCCTCCGTCGGCGGGCTCGGCGGCTGCCCCTACGCCCCCGGCGCCTCGGGCAACATCGCCACCGAGGACCTCGTCCACCTCATGGAGGACCAGGGCTGCGCCACCGGCATCTCGCTGGAGCGGCTGATCGCCGCCGCCCATCTGGCCGAGGAGATCGTCGGCCGGCGACTGCCGGGGCAGGTCATGCGGGCCGGGCCCCGGAGCCGGCCGGCCGCCACCGGGTGAGCGGGGAGACGGCCGTGCCCTGGTGCGAGACCTGCGACCGGTTCCTGTCCCCGCCGACCGTGACGCCCGAGGGGACGTGCCCGACGTGCGGCCGGACGGTCGATCCCGGCCGGGCCCGCCCGGCCGGGATCGACCGGGCCGGCGAGGGCGGCGGCGGCACCGGTGAGGAGGAGCTACCCCCCGTCCCCCGCCATCTGAAGTTCCTGGGCGCGGCCATGGTCGTCTACCTCGGCTACCGGTTCTTCCAGGGAGTCGAGTGGCTGGTCCACCGCTTCTCGTAGGTCGACACCGGGGGTGAGGCCGTCCTCCAGCCGGATGGCCAGCCCCAGGCCGCCGGTCAGCATCACGAGGACGCCGACCACGGGCAGCACCAGGAGGAGGCCGAAGCCGAGGGCGAGGGTGGCAACCAGGATTCGCATCGCTCCCGGTCGGTACCCCGGCGGCCGGGCCGGAAAACGAACTCCCGAGTGACGAATCCGGACAGTTCGGTGACGCATCGGGTGATCCACGCATCTGAGCCCTCACCCCCCGCCGCCGGGCGGCCGATACCTCGAAAAGCGTGGACAGCCGAACGGGATCGCGTGGGCCGCGGGCGGCGGCGCTGGCCGGCGGCATCGTGCTGTCGCTGGCCCTGTTCGGGCTGATCGGTCTCGGCCCGATTCCGGCCGTCGGGATCCCGGCGGTGGCGGTCGCCGCCGGCGGGTTCGTCCTCAACCGGCGGCCCCGGCCGGCCCGGGTGCCGCCCGGCTGGATCGATCCGGCGCTGCTCATCACCGCCGGTTTCGGGGTCCTGGCCCTCAGCCGGGCCGGCATCGCACCCTGGCCGGTGGGCGGCGCCGGCTGGGCCACCCTCGGGCTGGCCGCCTACCCGCTCCTGATCATCGGGCTCCTCCGGCTCCAGAGCGCCCGGCTCCCGGAACGGGAGGCCGACGTCCTCGTCCAGGCCGGGCTGGTGGCCACCACCTTCGGCCTGGGGCTGTGGGTCCTGGCCGGGCCGGCCGTCGACCGGTACTCGATCCCCCTGGGGACGGCCGAGCTGGCGGTGGCGCTGGCCGCCCTCGACCTGCTCCTCCTGACCCTGGCCGTCCACCTGCTCCTCCTCCCCGGCGAACGGCTCTTCGCCTACCGGGGCCTGGCGCTGGCCGTGGCCTTCCTCTTCGGCGGCCACCTGGCGGCGGCGCTGGCGCTCTTCAGCGGCCGGCGGATGTCCGACGGGGTGGCCGGCGTGCTGGTGGCCGGCGCCTTCATCCTGCTGGCCACCTCGGCCCTCGATCCCAGCACCCGGCGGCTGTTCGAGCCGCTGGTCGGCGAGCCGGCCCGCTTCAGCGCCGCCCACCTCATCGTCACCGAGATGGGGATGCTGGCGCCGCCGGTGGTCATCGTCTTCCACGCCGTGCGGCGGGCGGCGATCCCGCCGGCCACGGCCATCGGCGCCGGCGCCGTGTCGGTGGTGCTGGCCGCCTACCTCGGCAGCCTCCTGCTGCAGCGGAGCGTGATCGAGCGGCGGGCGGAGCACGACGGTCTCACCGGCCTGCCCAACCGGACGCTGTTCGGCGACCGGCTGTCCCGGGCGCTGGCCCACGCCCGGCGCAACGCCCTGTCGGTGGCGGTGATGATCGTCGACCTCGACCGCTTCAAGGAGGTGAACGACAGCCTCGGCCACGCCGCCGGCGACGAGCTGCTCCGCCAGGCGGCGCAGCGGCTGCGGTCCTGCGTGCGGGAGGAGGACACCGTCGCCCGCCTCGGCGGCGACGAGTTCGCCCTGCTCCTGGCCCACGTGTCGGGGGTGGACGGGGCGGTCCGGGTCGCCCGCCGCCTCCTCGAGGCCTTCGCCGCCCCGGTGGAGCTGGCCGGGGCACCGGTGGTGGTGACACCCAGCATCGGGATCAGCCTGTTCCCCCAGGACGGCATCACCCCCGAGGAGATCCTCGAGGGGGCCGACACCGCCATGTACCGGGCCAAGGAGCGGGGGCGCAACACCTTCGAGATCTTCAGCCCG
>Ga0070741_10001851_pt1 | contig 60518 bp, 33 predicted proteins | sample Coa_R1_4_FD_66440 | JGI IMG/M metagenome (GOLD analysis project Ga0070741, IMG submission 66440) | Surface soil microbial communities from Centralia Pennsylvania, which are recovering from an underground coalmine fire - Coalmine... | ecosystem: Environmental > Terrestrial > Soil > Unclassified ...
CATGCTCCGATAATTGGTTGACGAATCCGTCTCGACCTGTGGCCAGGACAGTATGGTTCTGACTGACGTACAAAGTATCATCGCGGGGACGCAAACGAACAATTGAGATAAGGTTTTGCTTACCAATTCCTTCACACTCAAATCGATAACCAAGGGTGTGGAGAAGCGGCATCGTTTACGTCCACTGGTCCGGAGTCATTTACCTTGGTGGTTGCCCCAGGACTGCCGGCCGATATCATTGCGTTTATTACCTCGTCCGCTACGCCAGCCTGTTTCAGGCGCAGTAGCTCTTCGGTTGTTGTGTTAAAGTTGGCTTTGGTTGATTTGATCTTGTTAACTATTAGATTTGGCGGTAGGCTCTCTTTTGTCAGCGTTAGAATCGTTTCATTCGTAAGGATCTCTTCTTTGGCTGTTCCCTGGGCCAGTCCAGGGATTGAATTGATTGTTAGAATAACCAGCACCAACAGCAACAATTTGTTCGAAAATCTCACCATGCACACACTCCCGCTTGCAGTTGGATAAAGACAACAATCAGCTCGGATTATTACGGAGAGACCATGCTTGACAATCGCCTTCAGTTCATCAATTTAAGATGGCAGACTGAAGGCATTGATAAGGAGACTTGTCCGATCTCTCCTCTCATTAGCATGAGGAGGCGGCAAAGGAAAATCGGTCAACCTTTTTCCAAGCAGTGTAACTTTAATCAACCCGACTTACATCTCTACCGCACTTATAGCAGGATAGGCGAGTTGTCATAATTGCCTTGTTGACACAGTTCCAGCACATATACCATTCATGGTACGAGCAATAATATATATTTCGAGACACCTGTTGGCCGCAGCGGACGCATTTGTAACTCATATCCAATCTCCTGTTCTAATGATTCTTTTCAGCCTCGCAATTCCTGCCTCTTTCGTTGTTTATCACTTGTATTTCAGAATGAAATAAATAGGCGCGACCGGGAAACAAAAGACAATTGAGATAGCCAGCAATCCCCAGTCGCCGCGAAATTTCTTTTTGTAGTTCCTCATTCGATTTGCATCGCGTATGGCGGCAACGCTGAGCTCTCCGTCAGGATCCAGTTCGAGACATTTCTCAAAATGCCAACCGGCAGCCTGCGAGTTATATCGATCTTCATAGACAAGACCGAGCATATAATGTGTGTTCGGCAGCTCAACGACCTGAAGCGATTGTTGAAACAACGGTATTGCAGACTCGCCGGATCCTGCAATCATTTCGATCGTTCCTCCCAGTTGCAACACCCAAGCCTTCAATGTCACGGCGTTGAACACACCGTCTTCGTTCTCGATGATTGCATCTGGATTCATGGCAATCGATCGATCCAATTCCGCAGATGCAAGCTGGAGGTCATTGTGCAATGCCGCCTTGTGAACAGACAATTGACGCGCTCCCTTGAAACCGCTCACCATCGATGCGAGAAATGGCCCGTCATGATCCAGGTTTTCATTATGGTTCAAAACATGGCTTCGGAGCTGCTCTAAATTCTGATCGACTCCCTGTAAGAGGCCGAAAGCCCGCCTAAGATGAATTGTTGCTGAATCTACTGAGGCCATTCCTATGTCTCCATTTATTTGAAAAGCTTCGTCGATTACCGAAGTATCAGGCAGCAAAATGCTTCGGTCATATAGAGGACATTCATATAACCTTACTGCTTCTTTTTGATTTTGTGCTTTGTACAGAAATCTTTGAGGCCCGTTTTCGGCCTTAACGACTCGAGCATCAACGGCCTTCATTGATATGAGGATCTGAAATGGAAAGACTGGTCATAGATTTCAAATTTTTATTGATATGTCACCGCCATTCCCCCTGCAGCACAAAACCGGCCCAATAATATGGTGATGACCATTTCCTGCTCCGCCACAATTCCATTTGTGCAGCACGCAAAGCAGCAGGAGGTGAGAGTTTACTTTTTTTGCCGAGCATATCTTGATAGAACCTTACCATCAGATCAGACGTCGCTACATCATCGACGGACCATAGGCTGCCCATTACCGTTGCAGCACCGGCATACATGAATCCACGTGTGAGATTTATTAGGCCTTCACCTCTTATATCTTTTCCGATATTGGTGCGACAGGAACTCAACACAACCAAATCGACCGGCAGCTTAAGATTATAGATATCCCGCACCCGCAAGTATCCGTCCTGCGGGTTTCCGTTTTTGTTTAATAGTGACAGCACAAGTCCCGACCGCTCAGGCCTGACATTATCAAGAAAGGCATGGGTGGCAAAATGTACGATCCGGTATCGCCCCAGATCAGGATTGCGAGCCGCTTCGCAATTGGCAAGGAAATCCAGCGCAACCTTTCGTTTATCAGCGGGAACGAGCGATGTAATCTGCTCTGCTTCCCAGCGCGTATTGAATAATCGCCGGAAAGTGACAGCTTTGTCATCATTCGATGGATCGATATCCCGAAGCATATCGCGAAGGTCTGTATCTGAAGCAGTTACAGCTACCGAGTTTGCCGTTTCGCTATTTCTTTGCCTTAGCCTTTCATCATTCGCAGAGAAAACCGGATCGGCAAATACCGCAACAGTCTTCAACGCGGGCTTTCGACTAACTAAATCCCGCCGTATTAGCGCAAGAGTAGATGCGGAAGGCATAGTGACAATCTCATGTTTCACGATCAGTGGCTGCGCATGGCTGTCCTGCGCCTGCTGAATTGCGATTGGGTTATCATCAGCGATGCTTGGATCCGGAAGCGCGGCAAAGGGAATGAATTGCAGGGCGCCCTGTGTTACCAGGACAAGCCGCTTTTTTTCGAGGCGATCGTCCACAGGTCGTAACAGTATGCGGCTCAGCTCTACCGAAACCTGCTTATATTCTTGTTCCGATTGCTCGATCCGATTGCGACGTTGCTCTGCAGTCTCGCCTTTTACAGTCCTGTTTCTTTCGGTAAGCAGATTGTATGCTCGTAGTGCAACAGATTCGATCTGATCCCTTTTTGGTAATTCAAAGGTCGTCACTGAATTTGAAGAGACAAGCCAAAGAAAGCTACGCTCAGAACCTAACGCGTATTCAAGCAACAGAGTGTTCTGGTCCAATAATTGCTGAATCCGTTCTGCGTTTAGAGGTCGAGGCTGGGTTAAATCTGCATAACGCGGACTGTTGAGCCTGACTTCCTCTCTCACGTTCAAGTATTCGGTCGTAAGGCTCGCGACCTCTTCGGTCAGAGCTCGGTATTGGATTTCGCCAATCTTACCGTAAAGCTCCGTATTCCGGTTCATCTTCGCCCTGAGAGTCTGCTCAAGTTGATGCTCACGTGAGAGCAACGGAGTTTCTGCTCCCTTTTCAAGATCGATGTTATTTCTGACAAGCATATCAACCAAACTACGAGCTCGCGCCATTTCGACTGATTGCAAAGCCAGTAGGTTCAGGCCCATACCTGGACGTTTTTCGTGCAATCGCATTAGCAGATCGGTATAGAACTCATAGTAATCTTGCACCGTGGAAAGATAGATAGCGCGTAACTCTTCGTCGGTTACACTGGCTCTTACAGATTCGACCATCCTGATCGAGTTTTCGATAAGGTCTCGCGCTTCGTCCAGTTCATCCCCGTCTCTTTTAATTCGTGCGATATTGTAGAGAGTTTCGGCTTCTCCTTCTTTGTCGGATGCAACCCGCCGCAGCGCCAAGGCTTCATTGAAGTAACTTTCCGCTTTACCTGTCTCACCGCTTGAATAACTGACAACTCCTAAATAATTGAGGGAGCGCGCTTCACCATATTTGTCACCAATCTCGTTAAAGATCTTTTGAGCTTTGGTCAAAAATTCCAGGGATTGATTGATTTGGCTTTGCGAGAAACCGAGTACGCCAAGATAGATCAGTGTGTAGGCCTCGCCACGCCTGTCAGACGCTGTTCTTCTGATATCCAATGCTTGGGTGAAACAGCCAGTAGCGCGTTGTATGTCTCCAAGCAGAAGATATACACGTCCTGTTTCGTTCAACGCAGAAGCCACTCCGGTCGGCTCTCCTGTAAGCTGCCATAATCGTTGAGCTTCATTGCAAGGATCTAGTGCCTGTAAAGCATCGCCGAGACTCAAGAACAATTCACACTTTCGATAATTAACGCGGGCCTCACCCTCCTTGTTTTCATGGTCCGCATGCCAGTAATAAAGCGCCTGATCAAAATGGTCCAACGCTTTCTGTTTCTCGCCTATAGAAACGTAAATTGCACCCAGATTCGTGAGAACGATTCCAAGACCGCTGTTCTCTCCTTTTTCCTTATAAGAGACGAGCGCCTTTTGATAATAGTCCAGCGCATTGTAAGGCTCGCCCGAATCTCTATATGCTGAACCTAGTTGATTAAAAGCCCATCCGACACCATTCTTATCTTCCGCTCTAACGAACAATGGGACTGACTTCAGATACAAGTCAATAGCTGACTTGTATTCGCCCAGCTTGCTGTGTGCCAAACCCCAAAACATAAAATTCTGAGCTTCCTGCTGTGGTTGGTTTGCCAGATGAGCGAAAGGAGCCGCCTGGCGGTATTTTTCAATCGCTTGCCTCAAAGACTCGGCAGTCGCAAGATTGTCCAGCATCCATCCTTCTGAAGTTAATATCTCCGCGGTAATGTAGTTCCTCGTGTCATTGTTAGCAGGAAGCGAACGCTCAAACGCTAGCTCATAAACACCCCTTGCCGCTTTTGCATTTTTGGACTGAATTTGAAGCGTGTACCTTCCGCTGGACTGACTTATCCAATTTAAGTATTTCGTCCCTTGAATACCGTCTGGTTGAACTACTTCCTTCAGGAGCTTTCCGTCCGGGCCAAATAGTTTGACTGAAACATCGGTTGAACGCTCGGTCACGTTGATCTTAATGTACCAGTTTGCTGGTAAGACAATCCCATAATAGCGAGACTCCCCGCCGCCTAGTTCATACGCGCCACCGGACAACTCGCTTTCGCGTTCAACATCAAATGTTTGTTTAACCTCGGCCTGAATATCGGCAGTAGATGTTTTTGTCCGCTGCATCGACCCCGCTATCAAAACCAGGATGAATAGTCCGGATAAGAAAGAGGTCAGATTGTGAAGATTCTTTTTCATACGGCCTCAGCAATGGAAGCAACGGATATTGACTGTGAACCTACGTAGTTTGGTTCATTTTATTGGCTTCCAGAACGATTAAAGTGCTGAATCACAATAGATACTTAAGCGTGTATGCAGAGCTATGCCTCAGTGTGGTTCTCCTTCAATGATAAAGCAGGCCCAATTGTATGGGAACGCCCATTTCTTGCTCCGCCACATATCAATCTGCGCCTCCCGCAACGCCGCGGTAGGCAAAAGTTTTTCCGGCCCGAGCATGTGTCGATAGAACTTTGCCATCAGTTCTGATGTGGCCACATCATCAACAGACCACAGACTCACAACCACCCTTCCCGCGCCCGCGTAAAAGAAGGCTCGTGTCAAATTAATCAATCCTTCTCCGCGTACGTCCTTGCCTAGTCCTGTTCGACACGCGCTGAGCACGACCAGATCAGCAGGAAGTTTCAGGTTGTAGATGTCTCTGGCAAGCAGAAACCCATCCTGGCTCTCCCCTTTTTCGTTCACAAGCGATAACACAACTCCCGAGGATTCCGGGTGGACATTGTCCAAAAGCGCATGCGTAGCGAAATGCAGTATTCGATACTCACTGAGATCGGGACTTGTTGCCGTATTCAGGTTTGCCGAGAAATCTAAGGCACATAGTCTGTTTTCTGGACCGGTGAGTGAGCTAATCTGTTCTGCTTCCCATCTGGTATTGAACAGCCGGCGAAATCGTCCTTTTTCGTGTTCGGTTTGGCTTCCATTCTGGTCCTGATCGACATCACGAAGCGCCTGGCGCAGATCGTCATTATGCGAAATTCTGTCCGGCTCTGATTTATCCGCCAGGCGAGATGTAAGGAGTCTTTCATCGGTAGCTGAGAAAACCGGATCGGCGAGGACAGCAACCGTTCTTGGTGCACGTTTGCGATTCGCCAGATCTCTTCTGAGAACTCCCAAAGTGGAGGCAGACGGCAACATCGTGATCTCGTGATTGACAATCAGAGGCTGGTCGTCACTACTTTGGTTGTGTGTCGTGACTGATCTGCGGCTATTGGTCGGTTCTGGTAACGCCGAAAATGGAATGAATTGGAGTACCCCCTGCACTACGATCAGTAGCTTCTTTGATATGATTTGTTTCCTTGCAGGCCCCAGCAACATCTGACTAAGCTTAGCCGCCGCAAATCTGTATTCAGCATCGGTACGCCCAAGTCTAAGTTGACGCTGTTCAGGCGGTTCATCTTTCATCTCCTTGTTATGCTCTGTCAGAAGTGAATAAACACGCAGAGACAATTCTTCGATTTCCTGTTTCTTTGGCAGAACAAAGCTCTCGATCGAATGGGAACCTACCACCCAGAGAAAGCCGCGATCCACACCAAGCGCATACTCCAGCAGCACAGAGTTATCAGCCAGAAGCTGCCGTTGAACCTGTTCTGCCGTAAGAGCCTTCGGCTGCATCAAATCTGCATAGCGAGGATTTATCTGCCTGATCTGCTCTTTAACCTTAAGATACTCGGCGCTTAATTGAGCCAGTTCACCCACTATTGTGTCGAACTGCCGACCTGAGATTCTCCCGTACTGCTGAGCGTTATGCTCCATCCGGGATCTTATAGTTGTCCTCAGTTCGCGCTCGTGCGCCAGTAGCTTAGGGTCAACTTCGTTGCCCAGACTGACGTTAGCTTTTGCCAAAATCTCAACAAGGCTGCGTGCTCGCGCCCTTTCGACAGAATGCAGCGCAAGAAGATCATATCTTTCAGCAGGTCGCTGTTCCTGCAGCCGCATCAGCAGGTCAGTATAGAACTCGAAATAATCCTGTACTGTGGCAAGGTAGGAGGCTCGAAGCTCCTCATCAGCAACGCTCGAGCGTACCGTTTCGACAAGCTCCAACGATGATTCTACAAGCTTACGGGCTTCATCAAGGTAACCTTTGTCGCGTTTGATTCGGGCAATGTTATATAGCGATTCGGCCTGACCCTCTATATCGTGCGCTTCGCGCCGCATCACCAGCGATTTCTCGAAGTTCTCAGTCGCTTTGTCTCTATCTCCATTTGAATAATTAACAAGGCCTATATAATTACGGGCGCGCGCTTCGCCGTAATGATCGCCAATCTCTTCAAAGATTGACAGAGCCTTGTTAAGCGATTGCATTGCCTGTTTGAGGTCGCCCTGCGAATAATAAAGTAGTCCTAGGTAAGTTTGAGTGTATGCGCCCCCACGCCGGTCGGTCGCTCCGCTTCGCTCCTGCAACGCCTGCGTAAAGCAATCGAACGCCTTTTGTTTATCACCGAGCAGCAAAAAGACACGACCCGTCCCATCTAGCGCCATTGCCAGACGAGCTTTTTCACCTGTTAATCTCCAGAGTCGCTGTGCTTCTTCGCAGGGTCTCTGCGCCTGAACACCGTCGCCAAGGCTGAGATACAGCTCGCAGCGGCGATAGTGAACTCGCGCTTCTCCTTCAAGATCCTTTTGCGCACGCCAATAGTAAAGCGCCTGATCAAGATTATCGATGGCCTTTTGTTTGTCTCCCAGCATCACATATGCCGAGCCAATACTGGTATAGGCTATGGCGATCCCACCGTTGTCCGTCACACTCTTATAGGCGTCCAGAGTTTGCTGGTAATATTCCAACGCCTTGTATGGGTTACCCATATCTCTGTAGGCGGAGCCAATCTGATTAAGCGCCCAGCCGAGTTGTCCATGAGGCCACGCACGGCGATATAGCGGGACCGCTTGAAGATAATATTCAATGGCCTTCTGGTACTCGCTCAAGTTGTGGTAGGCAAGTCCCCAATACATGAAATTATCTGCTTCCAGTTCTGGAGGTTCGGATGCATGACGATATGGGGCAGCTTCGGCGAACAACTTGATCGCCTGGCGCATGGCATCATCAGTTCCGGCGCTCATTACATTCCAGCCCTCGCAGGTACGCATATCTCCTTGAATGAAATTCATATTCGCTTCAGTGGCTGGTGTAGGTACTTCGACCGACAACTCAAAGTCACCTATTAGAGCGTGCGAATCCTTTGACCTGATAATCACCGTGTATGATCCAGCTTTGGTGGACAGCCAAGGCAGATACCGTATACCTTGAACACCATCAGGCTTATCGACCACTCGCAAGACCCTTTGGTCTGGTCCGATTAACGTAATTGCTAGATCCGCTGAAATCTGATTTAAAGTGAGACGAACATACCAGTTCGCACGAAGAGGCAGTTCGTAATAAATCGCATCGCCTCCGCCAATCCTCTCGCTAATTCCATAGGCCGGTTTTCCTTCATCAACAACAATGAGTGCTTTCTTATTCTGGTTTCTAGCCCCGATGGCAGGGCTTGAGGTTATAGTAGCGCCACCAGGTACGATTGCCACCGTCTGCACACCAACGCTCGACAACAAGACTGCTTCTATGAGAAACAGGTAGCGAGCAGTGCGATTAAAAAGTCGGATCATAATCGATCCTTGCTTGGCTCCTTATAGAACTGATCGAGCCAGGTTAATTCACCCAACCTTTGGGGAAATGGATTTGGCGAACAAAGCTTTCCGGCAAAATTTGACAGCCTATTTGCCAGTCATCGATACTTTGTAAAAATTCGGAGCTTCACCTCTGCATGAAATCCCCAGGCGATATTGTGACCCAGTCAGTTTTGATAAGTTCATTCCAACTTTTAGAGTTTTTCCGTCTTTGCTTGATCCGCTACCTGTCAATACCCTCTTACCAAATGCATCCGCAAAAAACACATCGTACGTACACCGTTCGCTGTTTTGCGGCAAAGTGATCGCCAAAATGATAGATTCGCGCGGTAGTGAAATCACGCCCTCCGGCTGCAAGGACTCTGATGAGTCGCGGAAAAGCGGGTAGTTATCAAGCGCGATCGCCATTACTTTGGGACTTGGAACAGAAGTTTGAGATGCGGCCGACCGCTCCTTCTGATTTGATTCACTTTCAGGAGTTGAAACCTGCCCATTGTTTTCAATTGCTGGTTGATTATCGTGAGATTCGCTTTTAGCAATAATCGGCTGTTGGGATCGCCGCCAAACGCCAATAGCGGCAATCGATAGCAACAGTATAATTGTGCAGGCTCCGGCAATAGCAAGCCACGGTCGGCGACGAAGACCATCGATAATACCTGTGAACCAAGTAGACCGAATTGGTATGGCTTTCTTGTCACGTTGCAAAAGAACCGAGCGATATTCGTCAAAACATTCCGAACACCCAAATAAATGGTCCGACAATTCGTCGTTTAACTTTGCCTGCTTTGCGAGATTCAGCAAAACTTCATTAGTAGGACAGCCATCCCGATCTGGATTGGGAAAGTCATTCTGATGATGGATGCGCAGCAACTCGACAAAGTCTTCACTGTCAGACTGTAAGGAGAGAATTGTGGTAGACTCGTCAGGCGACTCTTCGTCCTGCTTTTCTCGTTCTGAATCCATATCTGTTCCTTTAATAGGCATTTACCGCTTGCGTCACCCTGAATTCTTTCCTCATTTTCATGAGGGGTTGACCCAGATAGGTCCGGTCAAAGACAAGTCATTATTTTGAAAGTCCTCTTAGTCTCTGTGCGTTTTGCTTTTGTGTTTTTCTCTCAAACGCAATTGTTTTTTGATTTGCTGACAATGATATTCGAACCTCTGCCGCAGAGCGTCCCCGTTTTCGCCAAGCTGTTTACCGATCTCCTCGTGTGTAAAGCCTAACGTGAGCAGCTTCCAAAACTTATATGCCCAGGGAGCCATAAGCTGCTCTATTTCACGCAAAGCGATGATCTGATCGATCTCCATCCTGGTCTTGCCTTGACCTGAATCAATTACTTTCCTGTCAAATTCTTTATGTTTCTGATCCTTCTCCAGCTCTGCCAGCACAAGCTGACAGAAGGATTTGTAAATATATCCCTTTAAGTTCTTAATCGGTTCAGGGTCCTTACGAGCCCTTGCTGTTACGTTTGCCACGGTGTTAATCAGGAGGCGTTGACCCAATTGCTCATCCCGGAGCTTTTTAAGGGAATAATCTCTGGCTCGCGGCCACAACTCACCTGCTGCGTTGTATATTTGCGGATCAATAGAGCCGAACTCATCAATATAAGTTCCGTCAAGATCAGGCCAGGCGATATTCCGAGTATTAACCATTGGTAAAAACTTACTGAAAAGAAAATCGCAATTTCTTTAAATCAGTAGATGACTGAATAGACAGAAGGCATTTTAACAGATTATTGATGAACTTTACCCATATAGGATATAGACAGCAAAGCATTACTGTTCTAGTCAAAAATAGATGCGCCGTCCCGTAATTGCAGCAATCCTGGCAATGCGTAATGGCGACAGCTTCTCCTTCCCTTTGTCGTCTTGAGTCGCTCTATTAGAAGCGCTCCGGCCTGAATTCTCTCGGTAGTCGCTTTCTTGCTTCCTTCAGCAGGTTTAATCGCGCCCTTGGATCATCAATGGTTTTTGCCTGCTCATATAACTCCCAGGCTTCTCTTCCTTCGTCAGCGCGCTTTTCGACAGGAACCATTTCCAGTTCGCTTTGTAATCTCTGAATCTCGCGCTGCCTTTCACGAATTTGCTGCTGCTCCGTTTCGCGATGCTGCCGAAGCTGCTGTATTGTGCCATGGTATTGATCTCTCAAACTCCGCAGTTCTTCAAGCGTGCCTGTTGATATTATTTCTTCGAACCTCCTCACTTCATCTGGATTTAATACGAGCTCATCTCTGTATTCCTGCAACAGGTCTTTGAGTTCCCTTGTCTCCTCCTCCGCCTTTTGTTCAATCAATGCCTGGTTCTGGCGTTCCCTTGCGTCAGCTCTTGCTTTGTCAATCTGATAATCCGGATCGATAAACAGAAATCTCAGATTGCCGATTCGGATAGGACTAGCATCAACAGGCATATAGAGTTTTACGGACGAGCAAAACTCACGATGCAGGCTTCTAAATCTCAATAGACCCACAATTAACATCAGCAGTGAGACCGGAAGCAAGAGATAACGAAATCCTCCGCGCAGCAGCAGAAATCGCGTTCCAGCTTCCCTTCTCATTCGGCCGATTGTTTGCGGATCGGCGAAGCTCGGCCTGAGCACTTTCTCCGTAAGCGCTGAATCGAACAACATGGGCAGAGCTAAATCGAGATTGCGCAGGTTGGGATCCGCTTTTGACCATGGTGCGAGATTCTCTAACTTCAGATCGCCTAATGAGAGCAGGTAAGCTTCGATTGGTGTCAACTTCGTTTCCGGAAGCTCACCTTCGATAGTAATGATTCCATTTCGATCAAGAGTCTGAAAAACCCTCTTTCCTGGATGTTCCAGATCGTTCTGTTCCGGCAGCTCGTAAAAGATACAAGAAAGCAGGTTCTGCCGGCGCGAATAGACCCACAGCGCCACGGGCGTCCCGGACGGCTGTGTAAACTTCATTCCAGGCCGATCCTGTTCGGCTGCAAGGTCGTCCATTGTGAGTTCGATCATTCCCTTTGCGTACGGCAGGTAGGCAAAGAATTTGAAGTCGTCCGGCTCCACTGTCAGCTGCGCTTCTGAAAGACTGTTGTTCCTGTTTCTGAAATCGTATTGTTGCTGAAAGAATTCGCGGGTTTGATCGTTCTCTTTAACAATTGTTGGGGTGCCGGTTGCCAGATAATGCTGGTGGGCAATCTCCTTCATCAGCACCTTGTAATAATCCGGATGAGGTAACAGTTTTTGAGTCAATGCGTTAATGAAACCAAACGCAATACCCGCCGCGGCAAGAACTATCGAGAGTGCACAGGCTGCGGCGATCCGATTGCGCCGCTGACGGAACTGCAGGCCGACCAATTCTCTTTCTCCGTGATCCGAATCTCGGTCCAGCGTCTCAACAGGTGCGCGTTAGATGCAGAGACTTTATCATAAATGCCGTGGAAAATCCGAAACAGAAGCTGGCCGACAGGGTTAGGCCCGGCGATCCGCAAGCTTGGGCAATTTGAGGGATTTCATGATGCCGAAACTCAATTGTATCCAACATCGCTCGTCCGCGGACAAGCACCTGATGAAGCGTATCAGGAATGGCAGCTTCAATTGCCGAGTCAGCCATTGCACTAGCTGGGTATCGCTTGGCAGACACGCTCAACAAGGCGATCGGTTCATGAATGAGTCTCCGCACCTGATAATACCGAGATAACTTGGTGCTCGTATATGTGCTTAAGTTCTTTTTGCCCTAGCCGCTTTCTGTGTTCGAGTCGTTACAAGCGCCTTTGGTGATTGACTTGCCACACTCGCTAAATAGTTTTTGCGCATCCGTTCCAATTCTTCTGTAAGTAGCTTTTCATCAGGTAAAGTTGTGTGGTACTCGGCAGCCAGAATTCTGTTGGTTAATCCTGACAATGCGTAATGGGCGACAGCTTCTTTCTTCTCCTGGCAAAGAATCAAACCGACTGGTGGGTTTTCCTCAGGGTGGGTCCAGTGCTCACGAGCATAATTTAAATATAAGTGCATCTGTCCGACGTCAGAGTGCGTAAATTTGCCAATCTTTAAATCGGCCAGCAATAAGCACCGCAACCGTCTATGATAGAAGACTAGATCGACTCGATACCATTCATCAGCAATCCTTAACCGCTTCTGTCGACCAACAAACGTAAAGTCGTTTCCAAGCTCCAACAAAAATGCTTCGAGATGATGAATCAAAGCCGTTTCTAATTCAGTTTCAGAGTATTCGTCTTTCAGGTTTAAGAATTCAAGAACAAACGGATCTTTAATTTCCTCTTCAGGTGTGATGATATCTTCTGAGTGCGGCTCCATCGCCTTCCGGAGCATTGCAGCTTTGTTTCTTGATGTCGAAAGGCGCTCATAAAATTGTGTGCTGATCTGACGGTCGAGTTGACGCACCGACCATCCACCTCGCAGTGCTTCATTTTCGTAGAAGGCACGGGCTTCTGAGCTTTTAACACTCATCAGCCGCACGTAATGTGACCACGATAAAGGAAATTTCGCAGACACTGTCTGCGAAATCGGCTCAGGTACAATGAGCAGCTGTTCGCCCGAGGACTGGGATTCCGCAGACGCTGTTTGCGAAATCTGCCATCCCAAATAAAACTGTCTCATCAATTCAAGATTGCGTTCAGAGAACCCTCTCCCAAATTGCTTTACCAAATCAGCCGCCAGTCGCTTAAGAACGGCCTTACCATACTCCGCCCGGCTAGCGCCGCCTTGTTCGTATTCAACGAGACGACGGCCGATTTGCCAGTATGTCGCTGTCATGATTGAGTTGACAGTGCGAGCTGAGGCATGCCGCGCTTGTTCCAGGAGAACGCTGATATCGGCCAAGACATTATCGTACCGTTCTAGCGCGTTCTTACTTATCGGAATACCTGACTTAGATTTAGGCATATACGCTAATAATTCAACAGCAGCCATTCTGCCCTGCATCAAACTTGTGTGTCAAATTCTTCGACTTGATTCCATCAGCAGGATGCCCGCATCAGCCACCCCAATTTCTAACTGGAACGCCGAGGTGTGCGGCCAAATGTACTTTTATGGCAGCTAAGCGATGAAATTCGGTAGCAGCTTTACTAATTTGGATTCGTGGCCAACCGTTCTAATCAATTTCTCCCACGTTTCGCCCAGGGATCAGCAGTACCATTTTAATTGCGCGAAAAATATAAATTTTTGTTATGATTTCGGCCGCTTTCAGTGCAAGCGACTATTGTCCAGGATAGTACGTGCCGATTCTCTTAATGCAAGCGCACCGTCTGACTGCACGATGCTCAATCTTAAGAAGTATTAACCTTGCTCGCCTGGCTCGTTATACGTTCCACGGACCATCCGACTCACTAAGGCCTTACTTCACCAGACGGGAATCGTTTTAGCATAAATCTCTTATGACGCTTTTCGCTGCTAGCTAAATGCTCGGCCGCTGGAATTTGAATTGATCGCATAAAATACCCATGGAGATCCTCACTCTCGGTCTTCTGATTGTCCTTCTCGTCGCTATTTTGGCAATTGCTTTTCGTGTTTTTTCAAAAAGCGGCCATCCCGTCACAGAGGAAATCTTGAAGGCGTGCTTGGATGAGTTCGAACGAAGACTCAAGGATGAATCCGAACGGTTACGATCTGGCCTTAACTCAATGATTCAAAGTGCCGCGCAAAGCTCGACAAAGAGCCAGCAGGATTTAGCTCTGCAACTGACGGCCGCTGTCGAACAAACGCGCTCAAATGCACAGACCGTCATAGCCGACAGTTTCCTGGCACTCCAGCGAACCATGGCAAGCTCGTTAACGGAGTCACGTCGAGCCCAAGATGAACGGCTCGATAGAATTGACACAGCTCTACAGAACTTCGCGACCAGCTTAACTCAGACTTGCACGGACCTGCGGACTACGCAGCTTGAAATATCAAACACCCAATCGAAAGTATTAATCGACGGGGCAAATGAATTTAGAGACAAGATCTCTGGAAATCTAGGAGAACTAACCAAGCAATTGATGGATGGTCAGGCGGCAGTACGAATGGAGCTTGCTACGACATTGCAAGCACAGCGCGAAGCACAAGTCACAATATTTCAAGAACTCCAGGAGAGAGTCACTGGCGGACTGGAGCTTGTGCGTAAAGATAACACCGGCAATCTCGAGAAAATTCGTTCGACAGTGGAGGAAAAGCTTACCTCAACTCTTGAGAGTCGCCTTGGCGAGTCCTTTAGAACAGTAAGCGAGCAGTTGGAGAATGTTTATAAAGGACTAGGAGAAATGCAGAATTTGGCTTCCGGAGTCGGCGATCTGAAGCGCGTGCTTACAAACGTTCGCTCTCGCGGAAGCTTTGGGGAGGTCATCCTTGGTACCTTGCTGCAACAGGTTCTTGTTCCGGACCAATATGATTGCAATGTTGCCACAATACCCAACAGTTCTGAATATGTGGAGTATGCAATTAAATTACCGGGACGAGATGAGGAGATAAAACACATCTATCTTCCGATAGACGCAAAATTCCCACGTGAAGATTTCGAGCGGTTGCAGCAGGCTTACGACAGCGCCGATGTCAGCGCCATAGATGATGCTCGTAAATCTCTGCGTCGTCGAGTTCTGGATGAAGCTAAAACTATCTGTAGAAAATATATCGGTCCTCCGCATACAACCGATTTCGCGTTATTGTTTCTTCCTACGGAAGGACTATACGTTGAAGTGCTCAATATTCCTGGTCTTTGCGACGCGCTGCAAAATCAACATAGGGTTATCCCAGTCGGTCCGACAACTCTACATGCAGTTCTTAACAGTCTCCAGCTTGGGTTCAGAACACTTGCCATCGAGAAGCGGACAAGCGAGGTTTGGAAAATCTTAGGAGCCGTAAAAACAGAATTCGGCAAGTTTGGAAGCGCAATAGATCAGGTTAGCAAGAAGCTTCAAGAAGCTAGCAAGAAGCTCGATGATATAAGTACTCGGTCCCGCCAGATGGAGCGTCACCTACGAAAAGTCGAGCAGGTTCCGGAAGCAGAGGCTATCAAATTATTGCCGATGGAATTCCTTAGCGGCCAGGATGAGGATGAACTTCCTTTGGCAAAAGCCGTGACAGTAGAGTCGAGAGAATAGCTGTTTTCTGTGACTGATCCAATATTAGAAGAATTTGATGTTGACCAAGGATAGGAACACCAGTTATGTCAACACCAGGAATCAATCTCCAGGCTAATATTCCAATTCCAGACCTTATGAACGGTGAGGAATGCTGGATTATTGCTTCGATTGCAGCAGTCCGAAAGGGCTCTACCAAACAGGGCAAGCCTTATTACGACGCGATTGCTCAGAACTCAACCGGACGAATCGCGGTAAAGGTATGGAGCGATGCAATCAAGTTAGGTGGGAGCTTCTATCCAGGTTTATGGGTACTCAAAGGCCGTAAATCGAATTATAACGACGGGCATCAATTTGAGATATCAAAATACAAGCCTGCCGACATCGAACAATACCGAAAACATCAAGGTGCTGAGCCGCCATTCCCGAAGGCTTTCACGCTTGATATTGAAACCCTTCCGCTTCCGAGCTTTCGCGAGAGGGTGCCATATCAATTAAAGAAGAACTTTCAAACTGAAAGAATGTCGCCTGATCAGCGCGGACGTTACCTGGAAGATCGCTCTGCCGAAGAGATTCGTGCATATAAGCTAGGTTCTCTATCGGCCATTTCAGGTCGTATTTTGGCGATCGCAGTGCACATAGGGCCGTTACCGGATTTCAATCTCAGTGAAGCGTCTTCTGTCGAAAAAGTATTCGGTATTGACCCTGATGGTAAGGAGCAAAGTGAGGCTGAAGCGTTAACTTCGTTTGTCGATTTCATTAGAGAATTCGACAAAGAGGCTGATGAATTAGTTGGTCACAATATTATTCAATTCGATTGGCCGTTTATTTTGCAACGTTGCCTCGTTCACCAAATCGAAGTACCCCCACTTTTTGACCTTTCCGATTATCACGTGAAAGGAATGTTCGACACCGCTCATGGCTGGTGGGGAGGAAGCCGTCGTATGGTGGGACTAGATGATATTGCTTGGGCTTTTGGCATTCCGTCAAGCAAGACGGAGGAAGTCGACGGAAGTCAGGTATTCCATTTGTACGAGGCCGGTAGATTAACAGAAATCCGAGAATACAACCTCAACGATGTTCGATTGACGCGGAAGATTTATGAACGGATGATCAATGTTATGGGCCGACAATAACTGAAGTCGAGATTTTCATTACTTAAAAGACAAAAAGACCGGCTGAAAAGGAAATGGCATGTCTCGCGAAATTTGGCTTGGTCCCATATTAAACGGCAACCGGCAACATCTGATTGAGCGATGTCGCAACCTTTTACGTAGTGGCCAGGGAGATCATTTCCTGTATCTGGCAGCAACCAAGCCCCTGCTTGATAAAGTAACGGACGAATTGCTGTCAGGCGAAGTTGGAGGAACTGCGGCTCCTTTGAATGTTTTCTTGCTGAGCGGGTTCTCCAAACGAATTTTGAGTCAGGCCCGGTATGCGGACACTGGGAATTCCATTACCTACCGCACACCAATTGATAGCGAAATGAGGCCTCTTCAGTCTGCCTTGCTGGCACGTCTGATGGCAACTTTGCACGAATCTGGCCGACTAAATAGTCTTGGAATGTTAGCCCGCTCTTCTGGTGTGGTTTCAGCGGTAGGATCTCTGATCGCGGAGGTTCAACATGCTGGAATATCAGCCGGAGAATTCCAAAATATCATTAGACGGCGAGCATTTTTGGAGGTCGAGAGCATTCCCAACGACCCTCGTTCGACCTCAACCGGGTTGCAGAACCAAACGCCGCTCAGTAACGCCGAATCGATTCGGAAACCAAAGCTTGAGTTTGACAATGATGTGGCCATTGTCTACGAATCCTATGAGAAAATTCTTGATCAATACCATTTGACAGACGCGAATCGTGACTATCTTCATGCTGTCGAGGTACTTAAGGGTGAATTTGAGAAACGTCCTATGGAAGTGCCTTTTCTGGCGGGGATTAAACTCCTAATCATCGATGGTATATTCGACATAATCCCAATCCACCGACAGTTGCTCGCGTTGCTGATAGCTTTAATCCCCGAGACGATTATCAATTTAAATGAAGACCGGCGGAACCCACGTGTTTTTGACGTCTTCAGAGAGACGATATCCAAATTCACCAATGAAGATAATTTCATCGAGCAATACAATGAAATCCACGCACCTGTCAGCCCAGGCTTCGAGTATTTACGCGAGAAGCTTTTCAATCGTGATACAGATTTCGATTCTCGTGCAGCAGACACCGTCGATTCGAATCCGGATGTTTTGATCTTCACCGCACCTGATAGGCTGCGGGAGGTTCGGGCTGTTGCTAAGACGATAAAGGCTTTAGTAGTTGATAGAGGTTTCGCTACAAGCGAGATCGCGATCGTAATTCGTAACGAGGAGAGGTATGAAACAATCGTCCGTTCAGTTTTTTGCGACGATGGAATCCCGTTGGCGGGTGTTGAGCGCAAGAAGCTAACAGCTTTACCAGCAGCGCGAGCTGCAGTAAAGATTCTGGACGCGGTAACTTCAAGCGGCGGACATTCCGATCAACAGCTCAGAGTGAATCTAATCGCTTCCTTGTTGAAGACCGATTTCTTTGCCTTGGGGAATGACGACAATAACCCGTTCGTCTCTGCGTCAAATCAATCCGCTGAATTGTCGATACCTATCGGTGCTGATTTACAGTCCAGTCTTCCGCTAACAGCGGATCATATTGAGAGCGCAATTATCTACGTTGGTTCTGATCTTCCAGTAGATCAATGGTTAGCTCGAGCGGACCAGTTACTGACAATATCTTCGTACCAATCTGATCAACAGGAATTAGATGACAAAAATTACTTAGAAACTGAGGAGGACGAAGAACTTGATCGAGGTGGTGAAGAATCCGATCACAGGCCTCAAAGAGTGAGATTTGACTTCCCCACCGATCTCCTTTTCCAATCTCGCATAGCTGTTGAATCTGTTGCTCTGATACTTCAATCTATTCCAATCCATGGAACAGCTAAGGATTTGGCAAATGCCTTTAGAAAAGCCCTGGGGGATCTTCACTTCGGCTCCCGAATTAACCTAGCTGTTAGAAAAGCCGGGCTGGACGAGATTCCTTTAGGTCAAGCCGCCCTTGATCTAAGGGTGATTCAAGGTCTTTACCGGGCAATTGACGCGGTTGTTGACGCAGGCTCCATGTCAGCCGAAGTCGAGGCTGAAAAAGAGATGATGACTTGCGCTGAGTTCAAAGCTGAACTTGAATTGGCTATGGCGGCCCAGCGTCTTGTTGTTTCGACAGAAACAGAGACTGGAGTTCAACTTCTAAATGTCACCGATATGCGAGGACTTTCTTTCCGAGCGATCTTCATTCTTGGATTGGTGGAAGGCGAATTCCCCGAGCGAGTCCGAACTGATTGGCTGTACCCGCAAAACGAGCGCGACAACTTCAGGCATCTCGGTCTTGCCTTGGAAGATATTTCGGCAAATACCTTCCTTTGCAAGGAAGAGCATTATTTCTATCAGGCTGTTTGTCGAGCGCGGGAACGTCTATACCTGTGCCGGCCGGGAGTCATTGAAAGCGGAACAAATACTATCCCATCATACTTCATTCAAGAACTTATCAACTGTCTCAATCTCGATCATCGAAGCTTCATTCAAATAAGCTCAGGGTTTGATGGCGAGAATTTGCTTGAGGTAACGAATGAACATGAACTGGCGGTTTCGCTCGTTAGGAGCGAATCGAGGCAGGCTATACAAACAAAAGGAACCACGGGTTCACAAACCCAGGTCAATCCAGAAATGATTGCAGCGTGTCGCCAAATTGTGCACCGCTCTCATTCTGATCAGTCGCCAATTCTTTCAGCTTCCGCTCAATACAAAATTGAGATCGAGCAGCGACGTAATAAGCCGGCTTTTGACGAATACGATGGCTTGATTCAAGACCCGGGGCTTCAGCGCTTACTTAAAGTGAGATTTCAACGCCATACATTCAGCCCAAGTGAATTTAACGACTATGGCCACTGTCCTTTCAGGTACTTCTTAAAGCGTGTCTTACAATTGACGCCCGCACCGGAAGCAGCCACCGACCTGCAAGCGATTGATCAAGGTGTTCTCCTGCACGAAATTCTGCGTCGGTTTTTTCAAGGACACCGTGGAAAAGGATTAGCTCAGCTTCCGTATAACGATCTAATTAATAACCTTAATTCAGTTGCGGCCGCGGTTTTCGAGCAATTTGAACACAGCTTCCCTCCACTAAATCGCAGTCTTTGGCAAATCGAGCAACAACGGATCCTTGGACGCCTTGAGGTGCTGCTTGCAGATGAGATTAAGCTTCAGGAAGATCTCGCAGGGGAGGAGATACTACCGATCTACTTTGAACTCGGGTTTGGGGTCACACAGAGAAATAGCGACCCAAGTTCGACTTCTAAAACGCTGGAGTTGGAGCGAATTAAAACTAACGAACTTGAAAGAATTTCAATAAGAGGTCAAATAGATCGAGTTGATCGTTCAAGGGACGGTCACTTAATCGCGTACGACTATAAGTCATCTAGCGGCTCTTCGGTTGAAGATATGCGGCAGGGCCGAGATGTACAGTTGGGAATATATTTACTCGCGCTGGAAAAAGTCTTTCGGGATCGAGAAAGCGAAGAGATAGCTGGTGGCGGTTATTACAGCCTAAAGCCGGGCAGCGGCCGCCGTAACAATGGCCTCTACCGCGAGGATCTGAACCAGTACCTGAATATTGGCTCGAGATGTAAGTCATTATTGCCACCGGAAGTCTGGCAGGCCATTCGCGACGAAATCGAGTACCACATCTGGCGAGCCTTCGACGGCATCCGCGTTGGAGACTTTAGACTATTGCCTTCACTTAACGAAGAAACATGTAAGTTTTGTGACTATAAGAGCATTTGCAGGTTTGACCGTCATCGCATTCAGCCTAAGAAGCGCCTCGCAGTTAACGCTCAAGACGGGATGAGTTAAATATGAAAGCGACAGGCTCGACGCCAACTAAAAGCCAGAATAAGGCTGTTGTGACGCTTGATCGACATGTGGTTGTTACGGCGGGTCCTGGTTCGGGCAAGACGCGCGTACTTATTAATCGCTACCTTCATATCATCGAAACTGGTCTTGCTGACATCGAAAATATCGTTGCGATTACTTTCACGAATAAGGCGGCAAATGAGATGCGTGAAAGATTGCGCGAGGAGATCGATCAAAGGATTGTCAAATATCATCGGACGCCGGCAGAAAATATATGGCGGGACCGTAAGCGACGACTCGAAGGAGCGGCCATTACCACGATTCATGGGTTTTGTTCTCTAATTCTCCGTGAGCATCCAGTCGAGGCAGGCATCGATCCGCAGTTTGTCACACTTGATGAATACTCATCTTTGGTCATTATTCGCAAAGCGGCCGAAGAGGCTGTCATGCAGCTGACAAAAGATGGCGGGGAGCAAGAAGCCAAATTGATAATGGCGTACACCCGCCGCAACACACTGATTCAGTACCTGGTCAATGCTTACTGCCAAATACGTGGGCTCGGGATAACTCTTGATGAGGCAGCGAAAATAACTAAGGACGCGCTTCTTAGCAGCGACAATTATGATGAGAGCGTCGCATTGTTACGACGAGTCATAGGCGAACTGACAACTGCAACAGGGCTCACCACTAATGGCCAGGATCAGGTGAGGCGATTTCTTGCTGCGTGGGATATAGTTCGTGCGGATATCGAGGACGGGCCAAACCAAGTACACCTCTCTGACTTCATTTGCGCTATCGAGCAACTACGTAGTACGTCTCCTGAAAAAAGAGGCAAAGTACTCTCTCCAATTGTCGAATCTTTACGCCCGATCATAGGACATAAAACCGAAGCACCTGTAGGCTCTCTACAAGCGGCATTTTACGACAACTGTGCTAGTCCATACCTGTCCATCCTGCTTGACCTACTTGGAAGAATTGATTCTCAAGCTACCAGCGACAAGCGCGACGTGGCATCGTTAGATTATGATGACCTGCAGCTAAAGACACGCGAGCTATTAAAGGACCATTCAGAAGTTCGGCGACAACTCCGTCAGCGATATACTTTCTTTCTGGTCGACGAGTTCCAGGATACAAATGGTCTCCAGCGTGACATTATTAGTTTGTTGGCCGGAGACGATCAGCGCCCAAACCTGTTTGTCGTGGGGGACCGCAAACAATCTGTTTATGGCTTCAGAGGCGCGGAAGTCGAAATCTTCAAGGAAACCATTGAACAATTAGCGCAGAAGGGCGGCGAGATAATTCCTCTACGAGAGAATTTCCGCAGCGACCCACGCCTTGTTGAATTCTTTAACGAGTTCTTCTCTAACCTGATGAAGAAGGAAAGCTTCGAAGATGAGGCAACCAACCAAGAGTTGGGGTTTGTTGAATATGAAATGGGTGAGGCTGTACGACTCCCAATTACGGAGAATATAGCTGTTGAGCTTATGCTAGACCTCCCTTTCGGGGACCAAGCTCGGCAAACATTTGAGTCAACATCGGATTCTCTGGAAGAGACCGCGGAGCGCGAGGCGCGTAGAGTTGTTGAACGTATACGGGCAATAGTTGAAGGCGCGCAGCAGTGCGTAATAGAACGGCAAGATATAGACGCAAAAGGCACTGCCCGCCAGGCACGTTATGGCGATATCGCAATATTGTTCCGCTCGATGACTAATGTTAAATATTATGAGCGAGCATTGCAGCAGGCAGGTGTTCCATATTATGTGGTTGCTGGTCGAGGTTTCTACGACCGTCCTGAGATAAACGATCTCCTCAACCTTCTTAGTTTCCTGGACAACAGGACCGATGAAATAGCTTTAGCTGGCATCTTACGTTCACCTCTTTTTGGTATATCCGATGATACTCTTCTGGCCTTGAGGATAGGCCAGCCGTCTGATCATTCACAGTTGGAAGGATCTTTCAACGCTGCCAGAAAATCCTTGTTTACTGCGCTTCAAGAACACGGTCTTAATGATTACATTAGCGACACTGAGCACAACCTTTTAGCCGAAGCTGTGAACATCCTCAATAGTCTTATCGCCCAACGTAACCGCTTACCAATCTCTGGCCTCCTCAGCAAGGCATTGCGCCTGACTGATTATGAAGTTGTTGCTGCAGCAGCAAGAGATGGAGCGCAACGTCTGTCCAATATTGATAAGTTAATTGCGGTTGCCCAGCAGTTTGAGCGCGGCGGTATGCGACTGTTGCGCGACTTTATTCAATATGTTCGAGAGTTTCGTCGCTTTGAAGCGCGAGAAGCCGAAGCGCTCCTACAAACCGATAATGATTCAGTGGCGTTACTGACCGTGCACAAATCCAAGGGGCTTGAATTCCCTATTGTAGTTCTGCCGGACTCGAATAGAAGATTCATTGATAGGATTGATCCGATTGCTTTTGACCGCTACCTGGGACTTGGTTTTAACATTCCAGATGGTCAAGGAGGTCTGTTACAAACAGGATTGCATCTCAAAATTGCTAAGAACAGACAATTGAGAGAGCGTTTTGAAGCAATGCGTCTCTTTTATGTTGCGGCGACGCGTGCCGAAGACCTTCTTATAATATCCGGAGCTTCGAAAACTGGACTGAAAATCAGTAATACCTCTTTTATTGATTGTAAGAGTTGGTTGCACTGGCTATTGCGCGTTCTAAATATTGAGACAGCCGACGGCGACACAATAAAAGAGTGGGGGAAGGCCTGCGCACGTGTGGTCGGGGGAGACATTCGCTTTCAATGCCAAACAAATGGATTGGAAAACACAACTGTTCAACAAGGTGCTTCCGATCGGAAAATGAAATCGGCTGAAGCTGACGTGCCAACCGCCATCAATAGAATTTTGTCGCTCCTAAAACCCGTCCCGAGCAGCGAAACTGGGGCATTGAAACGTTTTTCGGCAACCGCGCTGCAGGGTTTTAACAATTGTCCGCGCCAATTTTATTACGCTAACAGACTTCGCTTGTCGGACTTGGCATATGACGATGGCTCACGCAACCCAGCGGAACTATCTGAACCGGGGCGATTGCCTGCCGATTTGCGCGGTTTAGTTATTCATCGTTTTTGTGAGACATATCAGGCGAACGATCATTTAGAAGATCGCTTACTTCTATGCCTGAGAGATATTCAGAACCGGCGTGGTGATGCTTACAGTGAAATCTTTGCCTCACTTGACTGGGACGAAGCTGTAAGAGACGTGATTGGACTCGCGGAAAACTATATTAACAGTCCAATGTATACGCGTATTGCTGGCCGGCAAATCGCAGGTAAGTTTTTGCCTAATGGCCAGCATGTATTCGTTCGTAGCGAACAGCAGTTTATCCTTCGAATGAAACAAGCACTGATCTTTGGCACGATAGACAAGCTCCTTCTAACGCCTACGAATAACAACACTCTTTCCGTTCACATAATCGATTTTAAGACTTCCAAACTTAACCGAACTCCTGCTGAATTCAGCGCTGCCGTCGAAAAACAAGCGGTCCAGTATCAAACGCAGATGCAAATTTATTCTGAGGCGGTGCGCCGTATGATTCCAAATGTCAGTGAAGTTAAGGCGACATTGCAGTTTCTTCAGCCAAAGCCAGCCCTTGAGTACGAATATTCTATGAGCGCCATTTGTGAAATAGCTGCAAGTAATCGTATCGAAGAACTCTTAAACAGCATCGCTTCACGCGGATCGAAGCCGACCAACTACGAGGCGATTTCACAGGAACAATGTCTTCGATGCAGGTTCAATGAATTATGTCCAGAAGGATCGATATATACAATACAAGGATATCATCTGTCGTAAAGTTTAGTACTGTTTTCCAGTCGGTGCGACGACGTCATGAAAGTTAAACCAGATCAAAACAAACATGGGAGACTATTGACATGCAGATAAACTCGTCGTTTAAGCCGCTCAGCCAGCTGGCGATACAGCGAGGGGTGTCGGATTTAAATAACGCTCGCCTATCAAAGGTCAAGGTGCTATTGTGTTCTCGAGATCTAACGTTTTCATATTTCGACGGTCAATCTTAAGGCTATTCAAGCCGAAAACGATTATCACAGCGTCTTGAATACACATGTAGTTCATAGCGGTCTGCGGAACTCTTAACGCCCCAATTAGGAAGGAAGTATAGCTGTGCGCTTTCTCGATTTATTCAGAATAAAATGGGAAATAGGAGGGCTGGACGCACCCGCGTTCGCTTGGATTGCGGCAGGTACGCTTTTGATCTGGACAGTCCTTTCTTTAATAAGGCTTTATTGGCTCGTTCGCCGGGAACGTGGAATTTACAAAAGCGTAATCGCTAGACTTGATGAACTTCGCGATAAATATCCGCCTGATCGCAGACAGGGATTACCGCATTCAGCTTACGATGAGATAGCTCGCGTGTTCGAAGACTTTCCTTCTATGGCCATCGCTTGGCACGATTTTGACTCGCAAATACTCATCAGATCGGACGTCAATAATAAAGATCGGTGCTGGTCGGCCGAAAGCGCCGCTCACGCTTTCAGTGATGCCGCAATAGTCGAAACTCGCCTGAATAAAAGTTATTTTACTTCACTACCCGGTACCGTTACCGGCGCTGGATTATTGGTTACGTTTCTGGCTATTTTGGTTGCGCTGCTGGACGTGAGGCTTCTAAATAGTAGAGTACAAGGGCTCGAATTATTAATACAGGGACTTTCAGGAAAATTTCTTTCTTCGATCGCTGCGTTAGCTGGAGCGACAATATTTCTAGTTATTGAAAAACCGCTTTTTCAGCTGCTGAGCCTCAGCCGACGCGATTTAGTTTTCGCCATTGATCAATTGGTCCCGCGGTGCTCATCCGCACGACTCCTTGTCGAATTACAGCGTGATATTGCCGAGCAAACGACCGTAATTCGGACTTTTAATACCAGCCTAGCTCCTATGCTGAAATCGAGTTTTAGCGAGAGCATGGGTCCGACGCTCGAGCGCATGGTCGAGTCAATCGAGAACATGAATACGCTTCTGCGTGCAGCGGAGGCGCAGAAACAGGAATCAATTACTGGTCAATTAGAATCTTTATTGGCGAAATTGGAACAGTCCATGACGGATTCCATAGGGAAGATGAGCGTGACTTTTTCGGAGTCCCTTTCTGGGAGTGCGAGGAGCCAGTTCGACAATGTCGCCGAATCACTGAAAGGCACCGCCGTTCTACTTGAAAGTATGAACGCTCAATCACTCACTACGCAAAACGGTCTTAACGAGCTCATCTCCTTTGCAAAGTCTTCAACGCAAGAGCAGATGGCATTAGGAAAAAGCCAAGTAGAGGACCTTACAGCGGTGTTACAAGGACTAATGGTCCAGATCAAAGATACGACAGGGACCTCAGTAACCAATATGGCCTCCACGCTAACCGCAGTCATGCATGATCTCTCAAACAAAGTCACTCAGCTGGGCGAACAAATGACTAATTCCGTGACGGCCAATACGGAAAAGGCAACGGGTGTTGCTACTGCCGTGATTCAGCAAGCAGACGCTTGGACTTCCCGCAGCGCTGAGCAATTCGCTGAGTTACTGGAGAAGCATGGAGACCACATCGACAGGATACAAGATGTTCGAAGTGCATTAGACGAATCTTTGATGAAATTCAACGACGCGCTAAAGCATTATTCGATTATTTCCGCAAACTTCACACAGATTTCGGATAAGGTGAATACAACTGTTTCGACGATCGCTCGGGCGGTCACCTCGATGGCCGAAACGCAAGATTCAATGCAGAATGTCGCTGGCTTAATCAAAACTCAAGTAGAGCGATTTGATGCCTCTAATCGCGGCCAAGAACAAACTTGGCGAACGATCCAAAATAGTATGGATCAATATAAACAAGTCTTCAATCAAGTTGAGCAGTCCGCGGCGGCGCTTTTGACGCAGATAGAACAGCACTTGAATAATCACGTTGAGGTATCGAGGCGCGGCTTTGAAGATCTAGTCAGAGTGGCCGATGAACATTTTGCCAATGCGACGAACCGATTAGGTGGATCAGTCAGCGAATTGGATGAGTACCTCCAGGACCTAACAGACATACTAGGAAAGAATTCTCATAACAACGGCGGAAAGCGAGATAAATAAGCATGGCTGCAGAACAAGGGCATTCTGGATTGTCGAGTTCGCTAACAGATCTAATGACATCTTTAGCAGTGATTTTTATTTTGCTGTTAGTCGCCTCACTTAATAACGCTCAGCAAGAAGGCGAAATGACGAGAAATGCGATTCTTCTTAAACTACAGGAGAAACTGCAAACCGAATTAAAGGATTACAAGGACCGAGGCTTCGAGGTCAAAAACGACCCTAAAGACCCTTTAGGGCTCATCGTACTGGTTCCGGAGGGATTGCTCAATTTCGAAGTCAATAGTGCGGTAATTCCGGCAAAAGGCACTGAGTTCTTGCAGACAATTATTCCGAAGATGTCCTCTACTGTTTGTTCAGCTGATTTCAAGTCGGATATCAATTCGATTGTTGTTGAAGGCCATACCGACAGTTCCGGAACTGACGAGCGGAACTTGCCACTAAGTCATGAGCGGTCGATGGCTGTCGTTCAGGACAGCCTTAAAATCTTGGAGAAGGGTCAGGCAATTAATGATCGGACCTGTTTTTTGAATTTTCTTTCGGCGACAGGGCGAGGCAGTGTCGAGCCAGTCCTCGATGAGAGCGGGAACGAAGATCGCAACCGTAGCCGACGAGTAATCTTTAAGATACGGGTGACATCTTTAGAGCAAAGGATGATTAAGAAAATTTCGAGTACGCCAGAACAAGACATCAAATGACTACCTTACTTAACTCTATTGAAACTTTGCGCCGGACCTCGAATCGAATCAGCTTAGGAGTTGACGATTTGAAACACCGGCCACTCCCTAGCTTGTCAAAACTTATCGAAGTAATCAAATTGCAAGAGCAAGTCAAACCGGCGAAGGCATTGCAGACGCCGCAAGAATACATTCAGCAATGGGAAAACTATTTGTCTGGCAGGCTCAACACGATCGAGCAACGGGCGATTAGATTTTTGTGTTGGGAGCCTGTTGTGGCGACTGATCCAAAATTTCAAGAATACCTTGATACGCACAAAGTGGAAATCCGGGCACGTTCTATACAGGGCTTGGTTTATTCGTGTCATCGCCGGTGGTCAGAAGAACTGGCGTTCGGCTCTACAGTCCGAAGAGTGCGCGAACGAATCGAGTTCTATAGCGGAACCAAACGTCTTATACAGAAGTGGCGCGATAACATTTCAATGCTTATTGGTTTGTACGGTCCGAACGAATTTGGGTCCCTTTTAGAAAAGGTTCGACAGCCTATCGATAAACTGTGTAATACGTGGGGCTTTGACTCTCGAACGCCTTACGTATTAAATGCTGTGCAGTGTGCTGCTCACCGCTGCCGAGTTTCCTTAATCCAGGACAAAACGTGTGCTGACTATCTTCTAAAAGTCCTGATGTTGTGGGACGGATGGCCGGAAGCTGAATTCAAAACTGAAGCCAGTGAACTGATCTTACACCCGTTCGCCGCCAATGATGCTGGATTCCGCGAGTTGCTTACCGATTTTATATTAAGAGACGCGAAAAACCGTTTGGGTGATCCTCGTTTACCCGGCAACGATAGAAAATGGCTAGGTGTCAGCATTGAAGCACGACGGCTCGTTATTCAGTGGTTGTCACGCCTCGATATAGTTTTCTTCTTTGAGCATGTATTACCCAATGGAAAAGACCCGCACGACCGAAAACCATTTTGGCTCCAGTATCTGGGAAGGCTTGTACAATCGCGGCCGCTTCTTTGTGAATCTGATCGTCTGCGCCTTGCAGCAGTGTTAGACAGAAATAAGGATCGAGTCGTAAATTTTGGCAGAATGCGGACCGACAATAGCGCGTTCCTTTTAGATTTCGGAAACATAGTCGCAGTAGAATTCAGCAAAGTCGGCAGGGTGTATCTATATGATAAGGGTGTCTTCGAAAAAATCATTCCCAACTTTTGGTCGAATATACCATTTCAAGAGCAGTGGGGACTTAAACAGCCTGAGCTTGCAGACGCGAGCGAAGCGCACATCGGCCACTGGGAGCGTAGGGTAGCCAATGTCCTGGAGCGTTACGGCATTCGACCGAAGTGCGACTAGACGTTTTATGATCCTAATTCGCTCAAAGGGTTATTGAAGAATGACTGATTGGATGATCGCAGAACCTAGTGAGGGCGTCGTCCTCGAAATTGATCTGCGAGCTGTCTGGCTCAAGCGGCAGTTCGGTGTGTTAACTGATCTCTATGATCTGAGAGATGTTGCTCCGAAAACGCGACTTGGCAGCTTACTAGCAACTCTCATCCCTCAGCTTATTGAGATGGGCCTATGCACCCTTGATCGGGGTGGAATCCGAATAAATCATGACGATTTTGTTACTCTCGAAGATTATGGCATCGACGCATTTCAAGATCTCGTTCCTTGGTCTCCTTTTACAATAGAGTTGGAATCGTCAGGCTCACTTGGATGGCCCGATTTTAGGTATAAATATCGCTTTTATCTTGGAGCGCGCTCGATTTCTATGGAGCGTTGCGGCTGCTTTGTCCGATGGCGTGATCAAATCTATAGATTAGATAAACAAACATTTTCACTGATTGACGCGATCGACAATTTCAATGACTTCCCGCCCGGAGAAAAGACTGATCCCAAAGCTTATATTTCCTTTGCTAAGGTAAAGGGATTGGCTGAAGGGATTGGCGCCCAGCTCGATTCGTTCATAAGTAGTCAACGGGTTCTTGTTCCGCCAAAGGTTGGGGTAAACATCTTGGAGGAAGAAAATGGCCGAATCTCGTTTGTGCCGATGTTCGACGGCGCACCAGCAGAGGCAGTATTCAGCGCTTTTATGCAAAGTGATGATGTAGGACCGGTCCATTCGGTTGTGACCGACGGCCGCCAAGGTCTTCATATCGTACTGGACGAAGCACAACAAGAGGTCGTTCGTAAGATGCAGAAAGTGCGGCACCTCGGTGGGGCAGACCGCGCGAAAGTTCTTAGAGATCCTAATGCTCAATTCGACGGCGTCGCGGAGGCACTAGATCTTGCAGATTTTGGACCGCGTGTGAAAGGAATCGGAGATTTTCCTTTCCTCGCTCAGCCATTTCTACAAAAGACAGGTCTCGGAATTTTTGACCTACCGGATGATGGCTCGCTTCAATCATCTGAGCGGGGACCTGCGATAGGTATTAAATGTCAATACATCGACGGCGAGACAGAGGATATTCTTTTTGGTTCCATCGAAGAATTAATCCAATTTGGTCAGGCGGTGAGAGAGGCCTGGCGCAATGGATCGCAGACCGTAGATCTCAAAGGTAAATCTCTGGTTGTTGATGCAACATTTTTGAAGGCAGTTGCTGAACTTATCAATGAAGTTGCTCCCGTTCCAAATGCGGAAGAACCGATCATTACACAACGTAAATACGTTCTGATTTACACAAATGAGTCTGAGCTTGAATACGCCGAAAAGTTCGAAGGAGAAGGTGGCGAAACAGGACTTGAAATTCCGAAGGCCTTGAAGGCAAATCTCGAGTTGAAGGAACATCAGAGAATTGGTGTGGCATGGTTGCAACGAAATTATAGACTGAATCGGCACGGCTGCCTTTTAGCTGATGACATGGGGGTCGGAAAGACCCTTCAGATTTTGACTTTTCTCGCCTGGCTGATAGAGCAAGGTGATTTGTCACAAGCCGGTCGGGACTTCGAGTGTGCGCCTTGGAATCCGATTTTGATCGTCGCGCCAGTAATCCTTTTGGAGAATGAAACGTGGCAAGCTGATATGCGAAAATTCTTCGAGAGCGACGGGGCTATATTCACTCCTTGGATGACTCTTCGAGGCTCCGAATTAAAGCGGTTCAAACGTGTTAATGCACAAGAAACTGCTATAGGCGAGCCCATTTTAGACATTGAGCGCCTACAACAATATCGAGTCATCTTAACTAATTATGAGACTGTAGTTAACTACCAGCATTCGTTCGCCCGCATGAAAGATAAATGGTCGGTTGTCGTGACAGATGAGGCGCAGGAATATAAAGTTTCCAGCACAAAAATTTCCCATGCGCTAAAAAGCTTATCGCCGAAATTTCGCATTGCTAGTACAGGTACACCTGTGGAGACACGATTATTAGACGTTTGGAATATCTTCGATTTCCTCCAACCAGGTCAATTGCTGGGAAGCGCAGCTGCATTCAAGAAGCAATATGAATCGCCCATTCAAGATGAATCGCCCGAAAACTGGCATACCACCTTGGGCAACCTGAAAGATAAACTCTATTATGGCCGGCCAGATGCTTTCATTCTAAGACGAGAAAAGAGCAGTTTAACGGAATTACCGGCTAAGAATGAGCACTCACTATATTGCACATTATCACCCGAGCAACGGCAGTTGCATTTGGACTTTGTGGGTTGGGTGCGACAGGGCAAACATCCACTAAGTATGATTCACCATATGATGAGGCTGTACCAGCATCCAGCGCTCGTTCCGCGCTACAACCCACTCGCACCCGACGAGGCTATTAGACGGTCTCCAAAACTTAAAGCTGTGGTTGATTGTCTAAACGAAATTAAATCCAAGGATGAGAAGGCGCTGATCTTTACACGAACTCTCGATATGCAGCAACTGTTAGCAAACGCCTTATTCGCCCAATTTGGCATTGAAGTTGGTATTGTAAACGGGGCGTCGAATCGAGCCGATACGACCCGGGGCGGTAATAGAGCCCGAAGCGCGATTCTTTCGCGTTTTCGAGAGAGTCAGGGATTCAATGTCCTTATTTTGTCACCTGACGTGGCAGGCATGGGGCTCACGATTGTTGAAGCAAATCATGTCATTCATTACGGGCGCTGGTGGAATCCTGCAAAGGAATCGCAAGCTACGGATCGAGTATACCGAATTGGTCAGCAAAAAGACGTCCATGTTTATTATCCGATTTCAACTGACCCAGAAAAGAAATTTCAGACCTTTGATGAAAAGTTGGACGCATTAATCAAACGCCGAAAATCGCTAGCGGCCGATTTTCTAGCACCTATGCCAAGTGAGGATACGTTAGGTGAGGAGCTTCTCGAAGATCTCTTAAGCACCGAGTCGGAAGAGGATGAATCGTTTCCTCTTAACGGCTTGTCTCCTACTGACATCAATCGATTGGGTTCCGATCGGTTCGGCGCCTTGATTGGAGCAATTCAGGAACGACGCAACGCGACCGTAATATTGCCTCCGCAGAGTGGGAACGACGGAATTGATGTGATCTCCATTGAGAGGTATAAACTAAGATTAATACGGTGTAGGCACGGTTCGCTGAATTTTAAATTTGACGTAGACGCATTCAAGGATTTCTTCAGCGCCTGTGAGGGATATCGTGCTCGTTATCTTCCCAGCCTCAATCGCAAATACCAGGTAGTGCCTGTTTTCGCAACTAATGGCGGTTTCACTAACAAAGCACAATCCATGGCCAAAGAGCGAAAAATTGAAATGATTGATAATCAAAAATTGATATCTATGCTGGCTGATACACCGTGCAGATTCGGTGAAATCGAGTTGATGGAATGCAAAAGACTTTTCTCAATGTTAAGTGTTCGTGCGGCACTCGCTGAAATGCTGTCGCTTGCTTGAAAGGGGTACAAAAGAGAAGCTACAATGCGTCGCAACACAAAGGGGATTAATGGAGCAACTCCTGTTTAAGGTCTCAAGATATAATTACAACATAGGCGTAATTCTGGGTTTGTGCGCCAAAAAATAGGATTATCTGGCGCGATTTGCATATTCGCGCCAAATAAGCTGTTGCAGGTGGGGAGTTAATTCGCGAATGAGACGAAGAACAACGGGTGGTTCATCAATTCAACAAAATGCAGCTAGGGCTGACATAAATCCAAGGTTTCTTGTTATTAAGGAGACCTCTTGCCATCATAAAAACGCAAGATTCTCTGCGTCAGCTAACTCGCTATTGGGGAAAACTGTTCTTGCCATAAGTATAGATAACAAAAGCCTATGGATTCCTAAATTTATGCTCCTTAAGCAGTAATGCCTTGAGATTAGCACAGGCAGCACAATCCTTAATCCGCTCGCAGTTCATTTGCAAGACGTGTGAGTTCGGCTAAATTAAGGTGATCTGCTGTGAATGTTTTTCTTAGAAGTTTGTCAGGAATGAATTCGTCATATTTTTGCAGGCGTGGCGCTTCGTCCTTATCTAGCAAAGCCTCTCCAATGATACCTTGCGCACACCAGGAAGCCATTTCGCGTCTGAGGTCTTCAGGTGAGCCACTCATTTCCAGTGTTATGAAATATGGCGGATACCCACGTACCGATTTGATCCCTACCGCTTCCTTACATAGAAATTTCAGGACGCGCTCCAGTGTCCTATAACCTGTTGTGCCCAGCCAAGGCAAAAGAGTGTGGCTATTGCCTCCAAGCGAAAAAATATTACAATAAGAAAGTCGATTATAACGGCACAATCTGCGGGCTTCAGCGATTCTTTCTGTTGCCCTCTTTTGTAGATACGGGTAGCTCTCATCTTCCATTAATACTTGTCGCATTCGTCTTAGGATCTTTGTATGAATATTTCCCCCAGCGCCGTTCCAGGAGTTTTGGCTTTTCCCTCTCACTTGTCTGACGAAAACTACTTTGCGGTTAAGGTCGATCTCTTCAACCTGCCAGGTTCGCCCTGCCAAGGCAAATCGCTCGCCGACTGGCGGCGGCATTACAACACTCCCGATAGAAAAGCTGTCTACTTTAACCGCATACTCCTCGCTGTCCGGAAAAACGGCATAGAAGCGAAAGTTCCTTACAATCTTCTCGCCCTCAAGCCCAATTATCAGGCCGCGCTCCTCGGTTTGTTGGATATGATCTAGCTTAATAAGATGAAGCAATAATTCCTTATAGTCTGCTTGGGTAATCTTCTCAAAAACCGGAAGAGTTAGAACCTGCGCTGCCAAAACGGCGGGTGACAATTCACCTGTAGATAGAACACTCATTGTTTGGTGATAGAGGAGACTGAAGGGATACTTGATCTGTGCAATAGGTTCAACCCACTGCTCTTCCAGATAAAGCTGAATGATTGCAATTGCTTGGATTAGCTGCCAGGGTATCTGATCCGGTAATAGGTCTTTATCTGAAAGCGGTGCTTCATCGCACACAAACCACATTTCAGCAGCTCCACCCCGACGCCCTGAGCGACCCAATCGCTGCAAAAAACTTGCGACCGAATATGGAGCGGAGAGCTGAACTATCCGTTCGAGCTGGCCAATATCGATGCCAAGCTCAAGCGTTACAGTAGCGGCAACTACTGCGGGCTTGTAAGGATCTCGCATGGCCTCTTCAGCGGCTTCTCTAAGCGGGGCCGAAATGCTGCCGTGATGCACGTGATAAATATCCGGGGAATTATTTGCAATGGCCAATTGACGCAGACTGGCTGTGATCTTCTCCGTATCCTGACGGCTATTGGCAAAAATCAGACATTTCTTCCCGGCCGTCTGTTGATAAATATATTCACTATATCTATCGGCCTCGCTGATTAGATCGTCTTCACTTTGAGAATTCGTGTCTTTTTCAATAGGAGTCTTCTCAATGTCAGGAACCGACATTCGGTAAAAGTGCTCCAATGAAAGACGTATTTTGCGCTGACCACTCTCGGCAGTCGGTGTAGAAACTGACCGACTCGTTCCGGATTGTAGCCATTGTTCAGCGAGTGAATGATCACCTAAGGTAGCTGAAAGGCCTACACGTCGAGGCTGGTTTTTCATATATCGGCTGAGACGCGCCAAATGGCAGAGGATTTGACGGCCGCGGTCCGACCCCATGAACGCATGAACCTCGTCAATAACGACAAAGCGCAAATCCCCAAATAGCTTTGCAAGCTGTGTCGCTTTATTGATCAGCAGGCTTTCCAAAGACTCAGGAGTGATCTGCAAAATACCTTCTGGATGTTTCAACAATTTCTGTTTTTCGGATTGCGAAACATCGCCGTGCCAGTGCCAGACGGGTATCCGGGCCTCTTTAAGTAGATCGTTAAGCCGATAGAACTGGTCATTAATTAATGCTTTGATCGGGCCAATATAGAGAACCCCGACCGAGTCTCCTGGATTTTCGTGCAGTAACGTCAAAATGGGTAAGAAGGCTGCTTCAGTTTTGCCCGAAGCTGTTTGAGCTGTAAGCAAAAGATGGTTATCAGTTTCAAAAATTACGCGGCAGGCCTCAACCTGAATAGACCTAAGCTCGGTCCAGTTATGACTGTAGATATATTCCTGTATGAAAGGTGCCAGACGATAAAATGGATTGTCGTTCACAAAGTGAACTCCGCAAAGGCTCCGGATTCATCTAAGTCGGGATCTTTCCCAGCTTGCGTTGGTTTAAAATCATCGCCTTTTATTAATTGTCCAAACATTACACTCGGATTCTGTCGCAGGATATTCAAAACGCTTATGAAGTCGCGGATCACCTCTCTCGGAGTTAGCAATTCCTGGGCGCCCAAACGATCTGCGACAATCTGTATAAACTCCTGGTAATCTTCTGGCGATAGAGTGTTCTCTTCACCGAAATGGGCTGCGTGGACCTCTGCCAAGCGAGTCAAAAGGACGAATATATCTTCCGGTGTCAAAGTCTGTAATCTTATTATGGGTCCCGATAAATCCTTGTACTCACCCTGTGCAAAACGGCTCTCTTCAAGCCGGGATCGCAACGCTTCATAGCTGAATAATCCTCTGCGTTGGTCATCAACAAATTGAGGCGTCCCGCCAATTAGGATACCCAAATGGTCAGCTTTCCCTTGCATCGTGTCATTGAAAAGTGCCAGCAGCTTTTCGTAATTGCTTTGTCGAGAAATAGTGTTGGTGATCTTATATAGGTTAACGGCCTCATCGATAATTATGATCAAGCCTTTGTAACCTATGTCTGATACAAATTTACTCATTAATTTTACATAGTCATACCAGTTATCATCATCAATAATCACTCTCACATCCAGAGCCGACCGAGCTTCTGTCTTTGTGCTGAATTCTCCTCTGAGCCACCGCAAGGCCACATCTTTCTGTTGATCGTCTCCCATTCGGTGACCGCGCCAATATGTCGTTAATACATTTGCGAAATCAAAGCCGTGTACCATTCCTTCCATTCCATTAATGATATCCAGAATCTTCATTTCCACTTGATTGGTAAAAGCCTCATCCGTGGATTTTAACCCTGTGCTCTTTATTACCTGGGTTTGAATAGCGGCTATCCATCTTTCAAGCAAAGACGCCAGCGCACCACCATCCGGTCTTGTCTTTGTTGCGAGATTTCGCATTAACTCGCGATAAGTGCTTAGTCCTTGACCATTGGTTCCAGTTAATCGCCGTTCAGGAGACAAATCGGCGTCTGCTACGACGAAATCTCGTTCCATGGCGTAGTTACGAATCAATTGGAGCAAAAAGCTCTTACCTGAACCATAGCGGCCAACGATGAACCGGCACGTTGCGCCTCCTTCGCCAATATTTCCCAAGTCCTGTAGCAGACTTGCTATCTCGTCTTTTCGCCCGACAGCGATATACTCCAGCCCAACTCTTGGGACGACTCCCGAGCCCAAGGAATTGATCAACGCAGTCGATATACGACGCGGAATCTTTACTTTCGACATAAATCAACCTTTCAACTTTATTTGCAATAGCTCTTGAACCATAGGAAGATCCTCATCCTCTATAACAGGCGTCGGCGCAGACGAATCAATAATTATGTCGCCTACTGTGTCTAGCGCGAGTTCATTTATAACGTCAATCAGTTGTTCAGGCATCGTGCCATTCGTCTCAGCGGTCTTCCTAATTTGAGCAAGCACTTGATCGCCTTCGCAAAGGATCTGCAAAACGGTCAAATGGCTTGCCTCAAGTCGCGAGGCAAGATGGGCCCATTCTTCGGGAAGACTCCCTCTGTAAAGATCTGGATGGTCAACATCAGCGGCTATTGTTTGCGTTCGGTACAGATACTCTATCTCATCGCGAAAATCATCTGTAATGATCTTCATTCCTGTTTCGTCGGCAATAAGCAGATCACCGATATTATTCAGGGAAAGTTTATTGATACGGTCCAGTAAAGGCTCTATTAAAATGCCAGGTAAAGAAGCCCCTAAAGCGTTATCCGATATTGCCCATCCATTACTCATGATCTCCTGAATCAGCCTCCGCTCATTATCGTTAAGCATCCGTAGTATTGCATTAACCTCGTTAAGGTCGGTCAAAAGGTGATCAGGTGTACCAGGTGGCCTTTCAATGCGAGGAGCATTGACGAAGTCGTCCCCTTTCGAGGCGAGGATAGGATCGATCGGATCGGCATCCTTAATTAACATCGTCCGAACTTCGTCAGACTCTTCTGTCAATGCCTTGACTTTAGATAAATCGATTATGACCTTCGGTCGCGGCTGAATTGGCTTAATGGCAGCAGCTGATCCACTGATAAACTGATCGATAGTATTTTTTATGTTCTCATCGAGTGTATAGCCGCGAAGGCGCCCTTTATATTCTTTGATCGTGCGAAAAGAATTCTCAGAATGTTTTACAATCGACGTCAAAAAGCCCCGCAATTGTTGGTGCTGCGTGTATGGAGTAACAATACCGATCGTAATCTTCGTTCTGTCCCCAGGATACACGGCACTGGAAAACGGCTCTCGACTAATAACCAACGATTCCTCAGGTTTGAACGAATCGAAAATTCCGTTTCCCGAGCGTTCCAGCATCTCGCCGTTTACTCGTTCGATAATCTTTGGTATGTAATCTGCTAAAAGCTCCTGATGTCCCTCCAAATAGAATTTGCTCTTGCTGATCCTATAATTGATCATATTTTCAATCAGATTGAGCGGTAGCTTTGCCAAGGAACTTCCCAAATATTCGCTCAATAATAGATCAGGATAGGTGGGGCTGATACCCAGTTTCAGAGCCTGTTTGTAGATATGAAGCTTGTTTATGGGACAAGTGTTGACGTGAACATAATCAGTTATCCATTCAACCAGGTACCTATCCAAATTAGGATATCGTCCGCGGTAATTCAGCCACAGTTGCCGCAACCGTTCATAGCCGTCTACAGCATCTTTGATCCCAATATTATTTAGAAGCTCGTACACCAGCACGAAAATATATGAGAGATCTGTATCGGGATAGCGTGCCTGGCGCACTTCGCCGCGCCAGTAAAAATACCAACTCAGTTGATCGTCAGACATCCCGTCGTATGTCGGCCAGTAACGCATGAACGGCACAAATTGGGCCGGAGGCTCTTGTCTGTCGGCCCATTTTCGGCCGTCAAACACAAATTTATCAGCACTGGTAGAATAGGAAACCAGAACTTGCGGCGCATTCGTCTGATCCGGAGATTTTGATATGATGCGAGTTCGTTCAGGGATCGAAAACGCTGCAACTGCTGTTGAGCCTTTAATCGTAATCTCGAATGTGGTTGCACTCTCAACCCGAGGTTTTTCAGCTGCAGATGGAATCAAGCAGTTGTCTGGCAACTCACAAAGACTATAGCTCCAAATTCTTGGGTCGATAGCCTGCCCCATCGCATTGAACACGCTGCTGAGGGCCTCCCGCGTGCTCGTCCGTTGCAACCATCCCGTATTTTCAAAGTGACCAATCATTAAGTGCCGACGGCAGGCAATCAGATTTGTAAATAGTTTTGAGCTGCTCGACTTAACCAAGTTGTCTGCTTCAAGCAGACAGCAAATGTTCCATTGTGCAGCTATGAGTTCAGGGATGGTCTCCAACGCTTTGGGGGCAGCAAAGACAATACCAGCGCGCTTAGGATCAAATACCTTATCGGCGCGATTGCCTATGAAGCAAATTACCTCATCTCGCCAATTTTCACGCGATATAGAATCAAGAGCCGTTCTGCTTCCAACGACAAGTATTCTGGCCGTTGGTGCTCGATCCATAAACGCTGTAAGCATTTGGGCAAACGCGTTAACGCAACTATCTAATTGCCCAACAAGTCCACCTGGAATACCCCAGTATCTCAAGAATTCCAGATGTGAGAGTGCCAACTCCACAGGAGTCTCGCCCTTTGGAAGCTGAAAGGAATCAAGATCAACGCGTTTCCAAGGACCGGGTGGCGTCTTTGATCTGATCGATATGAGTTGTGTCGGGCTAAGAGCAACAGGTCGAAGCGACGTACGATCATATGTTCTTCCGAGATAGTCGACCTGAGATCTCCTAAGACTTTCAACCGGTAGCCAACCCGATTGGACTCTTATATATTCGGCTCCTCCGTCTACTCGTGACAGAATTTCGAATGCTCCCGCACGTTCACCTTCGTAGATAAATGTTGGTACGGCAAAGGGACAGCCAATGCCGTTTATTTCCTTCTGCTGCACGGATAAGATCAACTCCGTCTTGCCAGAAAGGATCTTGTGCTCTTGCAACAACTGAGGAATTTGACCATTTGCCCAGTTAGAGATATTGGGCCAGATATCTCGCAAGAATAATGGTATCCGGTTTCCCACGATCTGAAATTGACCGCTTTTGCAAGGGAGGTTTCGACAGACCTCTTCCGGAATCATTCCAGGCCTAAGGGTGCCGTTTACGTAAACGTGTCGAGCAAGTGATTGAATCTTCCTGACTGAACCCAATGGTTCTCTCCAGATTAGATTTATTTCAACGCTCTCTGCATTTACTGTCCTTATGTCAAATCCGCAAACTGGCTGGTCTGAATATGAAATGTGGCACACGTACGGTAATTTACGATTCTTGGATTCAGGAAAATATTCGGTAAGAAACTCAATCAGCTCATTACCCTCTATTAGCTGGCGCTGAAGCCATTTGTCATCGTTAGGCTTAAAATATCTATTCAGCCAATAAACGCCTTCAGCTACAAACCAGCCCGCTCCGAAATAGACTGCCGCATTATCGGGACGAACCTCAATACCGCCTCGCTCTTGGTTCCATATGAAACGGATCATTAAATCCGAGGGTGCTACTATGTATTTGAGATTCTCGATTTCCGGAGCGATAACAACTTGTACGAGAGGATCAGAGATACTTCGTAATAGCTGAAGCACTTGTGAAAGCTTGTCCGGAGGAACAATTGTCGTTGGCCTAGTAATTGGCAAGAATTCTTTAAGGCTTGTGAGGCCTCCAGCCTTACTTATTACATGAGAGAGAGAAACAGATTTAAAATTTTTGAAGGACTGGATAATGAAGGCGCTTTCGTGCCGAATCAGATGAACCTGGTACCGGTTGCTCGGCAGCAATGCTTGAATTTCTCGGAATATTTCAGCAAATCTCATTAGTGCTGATAAACCTTCTATTTTTTGCAAGCTCAGTAAGGAAGGTGGATAACAGAATGCTTCCTTCGGGCTTAGAGCACGTCCCTTGAACGTGCAGGCGACAAAGATAGGCTCATTATCTAATTGATTTTGTCGAGTTGCAAGCATCGCGATTGCTCTGCTCACTGGTGCTAAAAGGCTAGCTTGATTTCTGCTCGTTTAGCAAATCTTCGCAGTATTGTCATCCTATCCTGATTTTCCTAGTCGTTTGGGCAGCCATTCCCATCCTTTGCAGGATCTTAGTAATGTCCGAGAACGACCAGCTTGCTCTCTTATTGATTTGACACCGCTTCTGGCGCAGCAGTATAGTTTGCAACGCTGTCTGCACGGCCAACGCTCACACTGACCTTAGCCCAAATCAGATCAGCCTCGCCGTGGGATTACTGACCGTGCGACTAACACTTCTCAGTCTATGAGCCTGTATCTAGCTTATGCCGGCATGTATTTCCTCGCTTGAGTTCTATCAGCAGTTGGATCAAAAACCGATAAGCTAAACGGCTTTACAAAAAGGAATCTTTTATGGATGTTATCACAGCACTAATTGCGCTCTCGGTTGGGCTCGGAATAGGAGTGGGCTTTACGTGGTTACTAGCCCAATCGAGACTTCGCCACGCCAGCGACAAATCGAAAGCCGAAGCCGATGTAGATCGTGCTGCATTACAGGCAACGCTCAAATCCAGAGATGAACAGCTTCTGGGACTTAGGACTGCTTTAGAGGAAGCAACAGCACGAACTCAAACTGTGCAGGCGGAGAAAGATACTTTGCAAACCAAGGCCGCTGGTCTTGAGGCGCAGCTACAATCAGAACAGAAAGCCTTTGCCGAAAAGCAGGCACTGCTAGACGAAGCTCGGCAACGTTTATCAGAAACCTTCAAAGCTCTATCGGCAGATGCCCTGAACCAGAACAATCAGTCTTTTCTTCAGCAAGCCAAAACTACTCTGGCAATTACACAGGAAGCGGCTAAAGGCGATCTGTCTTCCAGGCAGCAAGCAATTGATGAATTGGTGAAGCCACTGAAGGAAGCTCTCGGTAGACTTGAAAGCAAAATCCAGGATCTTGAGAAAGAGCGCGCCACGGCTTATGGCTCTCTCACACAGAATTTGCAGTCAATGGCAGTCACCCAGGCCCAACTGAAGGCTGAAACTACAAATCTGGTAAAGGCTCTACGCGCTCCTCAGGTGCGCGGTAGGTGGGGTGAGATCCAACTCCGGCGAGTAGTCGAGATGGTGGGAATGGTAGAATACTGTGATTTCACCCAGCAGGAGTCGATCACCACTGACGATGGAAGTCGCTTGCGCCCGGATATGGTGGTCAAATTACCAAATCACCGTCAAGTCGTTATTGATTCAAAAGCTCCGCTTATGGCCTATCTTGAGGCCTTGGAAGCACATAATGATGAAATTAAGACGATCAAGCTCAAGGAGCATGCAAAGCAGGTACGAACTCACCTGCAAAAGCTTAGCGATAAGAAATATTCCTCACAATTTGATTCGACTCCGGAATTCGTGGTTCTTTTCTTACCCGGTGAGGTGTTTTACAGTGCTGCTCTGGAGCAGGATCCGGGTCTAATCGAGTTTGGCATCGGACAGAATGTTGTGATTGCAACTCCGACGATCTTAATCGCTCTTTTGAGAGCAGTTGCCTCTGGCTGGCAGCAAGAGCAACTCACAAGACACGCACAAAAGATTAGCGACCTAGGTCAAGAGCTATATGATCGAATGGGTATTCTAGCCTCACATTTCGTCAGGATGGGAAGGGGGTTAGATCAGGCAGTTGAGAGCTATAATGACGCAGTTGGCTCTTTCGAGGGCAGGCTCTTAGCGACCACACGCAAGTTCAAGGATTTTGCGGCAGCCACAGGAAAGGATATTGAGGCAGTCTCTGAAATTGACAAACGTCCGCGTGCGTTACGAGCAACTACAGCCGCATTGATTTCCAGTACTCTTAAACAACACGAAATTGCTGATCAAGGTGCCAATGAACAAAACACTAATTCTGATAATTCAGACGTAATTTCGACTTGATGTAATGCCCAGCGATTACCAAGCTACGATCATGGAATTACAAATAATCAGCTTCACATATGGGGCGGCGTCCGTCAGTGCGGCCATCTTTTATTCAATGCGTCGCTTGTATATGCCATAGAATTCATCAGTCCTCTGAGGTGCTGGCCGTAAAGCGGCCAAAGACTCTTTCGCTTCATCCTCACCATCGTAGCGGTTTATCCAATAGTGACACAGCATTCTCTGAATCCTTTTTTGTTTCCTCTGAATGAATAGAGAAATCTCCAAAGTATTCATTTCCTGTATTATAGTTCATTCCGATGACGAATCGAACAGAAACCCCTTTTTCACCAGTCGGCAGTTTGAATTATCAGGAAATTCTTGAGAAGGCTATCGATTTGTCGCCCAATGACATCGTTTCTTTCCTCCTTACAGAACTGCCGTACATGTGGCGCGACGCTTATCTAGGACTGACGCCAAGACTGACGAATATTTGGCGATTGCGACATGGATCTTTCGAGTACATTTATGATGATTACGAAACTTTAGAAATGAGTGGCGTCGTGCCTTTTAATCCGATCGCAGAAGCTAGGCTAGTCGGTGCCCTGGGTCAATCTAAACCAACCAAGAAAGTGCGCGACGACTATCGTTTAAAGGGATGGATAGGTCCAACGGAAAAAATGTTTGGACAACTTTGGGATAAGGGGCACTTCATTGCTAATTCGATAGGCGGAGCGGTGGATGGCTTAGAGGCAAACGTTTTTGTTCAGCGTCGTGATTTCAATCGTGGGTGGTCAGAAGCTGGGAAGAGGTATCGTGAGATGGAGAGATATTGTATGGAACACCCTGGTACATTTTGCTTCAGTAGACCGCTTTATATCGATCTGTCAGCAAGGTCCGCATTCTTGGAGTTTGGCATATTAAAAAATGATAGAGAGCTTTTGGTAGAATGTTTTGATAATAGAAGCTCTGAGCCGCCATTAAGTCAATGATCGCTTGTAAAGTGAACAATCTGAAAAAGATTCGCGACCATTTCTCATATTTTTTGAGACCTAGCATCGGTTTCACTATTCAAAAATGACAAATCCCGCATCCGGAACCTTGAGTTCAACCGACAATCCATTCCTCGATTCGACCTGTACCTTCGCTCCGATCTGTGCCGGGTCGGTTGAATAAACGCAAGCGAGCATGTCACCCTGTTTGTGAAGCGAAGCATCAATTGTGACCCAGGCAGCCGTGGTATGGTTCGGATCCGTATTGATTGCCAGAACCATTTCCAAATTGCTGAGAATCCTTGACCAGGCAATAACTGAACATATCTGGTCACCGATCATCTCCGGTAATCCAAAATGCTGTCCATCTCCTGATATTGGGCGCAGGTACTGCCTTCCCCGTCGCAGCACGACGTTGTCTCTGCGAATTTTCAGAATCTTAGACAATTCCTGATACACACGATTATTTTCATCAAAGAAATGAACTCCTCTGCTCTCAAAAGAGCCAAACTCTCCGCCAAACATTGCTTCGCGGATATAGCGATCAGCGCCGTCTCCGCTGCCGTGTCCATTGAAGCATTGCTCAGTGCCATAATAGATACAGGGAATACCTAATGTCGTCACATTCAGCGCCAGCGCATTTAATACCAGCCTTGATCCATCAGGATCGGCGCAAAAACGCGCTTTATCCGGGCCCTTGCTGACCTGATCATGATCATTGAAAAAGGTGACCACCTTGTTGCGAAACCAAGTGTGCGTACCTTTACCGATCAGCTCTGAATTGCGAAAAAGACTGAAGTAATCATCAGGATTACGTCGTCCCTTGGCTAGAAACTCCATTTTGTCCGGAATCTCATCGATACCCAGCGCGGCATCCAGCCCAGTTAATTCTAGAGTGTCGAAAGCAAACGAACGTCCGCCAGTGATTTCACCGATTAATAGGAAATTATCTTTGCCGATACTCTGGGCGAATTCATGGATTACTGAACCGAAGAATCGCGTTGCTCCGCTGTCCATATGTTTGACGGTATCTATGCGAAAACCATCAATATCAGCAAAGGCGATCCAGTACTTATAGACCTCGCACATATCCAGCAGAGCCCGCGAAGGGGCATAATTATCGACATTGCCGGTGCCCTGATGAACATCTTTGAGGTCGAAAAAGTCACCTTCACGAAACTCAGGATCGTTATCAAAGTTCGTGATGCGTCCCTTCCTTGTGTAATAGTCGGGATTCTGAAATTCGGCCGGCCAAACTGCCGCGTCTGTATCCGGAAAAGCTGTCGGGTCGGATGGATCGGTTCTCCTGAATGGGATCGTAGGCAGACCGTTCTGATCATTGAATCCGAGCACGGGATAAGGGTTATTGTCCCAGCGCGGATCAAAGTTACCGTCTTTATCCCTGTAGTTTGGCTGACGAGCAGGATCGTAACCAAAGACGTTCCCGACATGGTTCAGGATGATGTCCAGAATTACAAAGATGCCGTTGTCATGGGCAATCTTTGCAAGATCTCTTAACTCCTGGTCAGTGCCAAAACGAGGATTAACGCGCAAAAAGTCCTGAATGCCGTATCCGTGATAGGTCTCTTGAAAATGTACTTGCTTCAGTACCGGGCTTATCCAGATGGCGCTAACACCCAAACGTTTCAAGTAACCAATCTTGCTTGTCAGACCTTTCAGGTTGCCCCCGACGTACTTGGTTCCGGCCTGGCGCCATCGGCTGGCGTCCGCATCATTTTGAATCGCGTTACGATCATCGGCCAGAGTAAACAGACGAGTCACGCCGGTTGTGACTTCATTGCCGTCCACATCTTTGAACTTGTTTTCAGCGTTGTTTGAGAAACGGTCGACTAGCAGAAAATAGAATACCTGGTCCTCCCAAGCTGCGGGCGATTGATGAAACCCGCCCTGAGGAAAGAGAGACTCTAAATTCAGTTCAGAGACCCTCTTCGTAGTCATTTTTCGTATTCTCCTTTTTGATCAATAGTGCAGTTGCTTAGGCAGGATTGCTGGGGAGAACTGGTAATGAATCTGGCACCCTGGCTTTCACTATTTGCTTAAGAAAACAAGAATCTCCATTCCGATTTTACGAGATTGCTAAAATATTTCAATGCCAGCACGAGCATCGCTTTTATGATCCTGTCTTGATACATGTCTGAACTTTACGGACTTTGGTGAGACGGATAATCCCCTATTATGGAAACTGCGGCTAAAGGTAAGGTTGACGTATGCAAGGGTATAGTGCAATGTACATAAAATGCGAAAGAGTCCTAATCAAACGTCGGCAGCTGAGCGGTTATTAGAGGTTGAACAGCTACTGCAGCAATTGAGCCAATCGCCATTAAATTTTATCTCTGATTGTCTGCGTCCCTCCATAGAGTTCTTAAAGATGTCCATGGCAAAAGGGTTTGATAATTACTCAGGAGTGTCTGACCTCTGTCTGGCCATTAACAATCTTATAAGGTGCTTGCCAAATTCATTTGAAGATCGATTTTGGTTCGATTCTTTAATGATCCGATCAATTACGGATGAATGGAGCCAGGGGGATTTTGTCCATACCAGCTATGGCTTTTGAGTCCATCAATGATCTCTTTAAGAGGACCGGTTGTAAGACGAAATCTAGAGTCGGCCTTTGCCTGAGAAGAATACTGCGCAACATAGTCGCCTGTAATTGACGATAAGTTAAAATAGAAATCGCCCATTAGAGACGTGTGTTCCCACGAGGTTTGCTTTCCAGAAGTTGCAGCGCTTACCGTATTCCTTACGCGCTTGAAGAGATCTTCAATAGTCACATTCTGTTTGTCTATATGTTGGAGAAGAGCGCCTGTGAATAGTCCGTTGCTACCGGTTCCATCTAACGCAATCTCGCCAGGGGATGTGGCAAATGCAATAATCGTTCCTTTTGGAGCATATACAGGTGCGAGACCAAGTGCTTTGCTTCCTCTTCCCCATAAATGCTCAAAGGGATTATCGCGGCAGGCGTCAAGAATAATGATGCTTGTAGCGTTGTCGCCCTTTTCAAGGATATCAATGATTTTGTCCAATCGAAGAGAAGAGAATTTAGCATTTCGCTCCGTCCTAAAATCGCTATTAATTGCAGTGAGGTAATTGTCCCCTTCGATCTGCATCCCATGTCCTGCATAGAAAAAAAGTCCAACTTCAGCCCCACAAAGGCTCGACGCAAAGTCTTGAAGGGCTTCGTCCATTGTCTTTGCATCAGCATCCGTAAGCACCATGCATGAGAAGCCCAAAATGTCTAGTTTGTTCGCAAGGTCTGTAGCGTCGTTGGCCGGATTCTTGAGAGCGTTCCTGCCGGGATAGTTAGCATTACCAATGCATAAGGCTTTTTTTATCATCTTTCTAATCTTCTACCGACGTTGAGCCTTATTTTGCCGCGAAACATTTTAGCTCAACGGAACGGATCAGCTTGCTTTCGATTCCAAATATAACAGGTTCTGCGGTTGATGAGAGGTTAGGGGTTCTCGAGATTTTTTGGCGAAGCAAGGCGTCTTATCGTCGCGGCTTCACATCCTTAACTTTGTCCTTGTCCTCTACGCAGTTATTAATCTCATCTTCGTTTGCCAGGGATATTATCCATAATCAGCCCGGGAATAAAACTTAGCGCGTAAAATCATACCTCAGCCGATTGATGGCGTTGGTCTCCAGGTTCTCCCTGTTCCTGTCGTATTTCCGGATCGTCTTCGGATCCTTGTGACCGGTCATTGCCTGGACCTCTCTGTAACTGGCTCCCAAATCCAATGCAGTCGTTACTGCGGTGTGGCGCATATCGTGCGGCTTCGATCTTCCAATTCCCCCATATTCGGCCCAGCGCCTGACAATTCTGTAAACCATCGAAGGATCGAGTGGACGAGCAAATAACCCTGTCCGGTTATTAATGAGTGGCTGAAAAATGAATGCATCGTCGCCATCACTGTGAACCAGGCTCCGGCGTTCACCATCAAGCTGCAGGTAGTGGTCGATTGCTTGTTTAAGGTCCGCCGGTAGCGGTATGGTTCGTTCCCTGCCGCCTTTGACTTTGATCCGGAGGGTCCACTTCCCTTTTTGCTGGCCGATGTCCGATTTCTTGAGTCGGCACAGTTCGGCGCGTCGCATTCCCAAACGTAAAAGACATAGGAGAATCGCGAAGTCTCTTGCGCCAGCCGGCGTGTTCTGATCCGGACCAGCGAGAAGATAATTGACTTCTTTCGCGGAGAGCGCACGCGCTCTGGATTCATCTTCGGCCAAAGGCGGCGATACGAGGCGCGGATCGGCGGGGTTTCGGTCACAATACCCTGCCAGGTTCAAGTAGGTATAAAAAGACCGGATGATCGACAGCTTCTGAGCAACAGTCGCCGGTTTAAACTTACTGAGCAGCTCGTCGCGCCAGGCGATGATGTGCGCAGGAGCGACTTCCCTGACATCTCGACCGACAAAAACCTGGAACTGTCGGAGGGCAACCTTGTACATTGCCCTGGTATTCGCCGAGACCGAGCGAATCAGGAATTCCCTTTCGGGATTGTCGGTTTGCACATAAAGTGCAAAATGACCGAACGATAAATGAGTAGTTTATCACCGGAATTTGCTCATAAAATGAAAAATCGTTTGCACATAACCTGCAAAAAAGCCGTGTTTCTTGCTCATAATTTGCAAATTTCTAACAGGCTCCTTCAGCCTCAGATCTTTGTCTGGCTACATAATCAGCCTGGACGTGCCTTGCCAGTTCCACCATGTGATCTTCGTTGTATAGCCCGGGCTGTTTACGAGTGAATCTATTTCCCTGCATCTTTCTCAGCTTATTTAAAAATGTCACCAAATCTGAGAACGTATCGATCAGATCGATGTTAGAAGGTTTATTTGCTCTTAACCAGCTCAGGATCTGATGCTTCGAGAACAGGAAACATTGCAGACCAACACAGCGTCCCTCTACAATTGCCTTAAATCCTGTCCTGGATGGTCCTTCAGCGAGTGGCATGATATTGCCATCGAAAACGGCTTTTATAAAAGCGCCGAGACCAAGCTGATAAGTGAGCAACCGTGGATGTATAAAGTCAAGATCGACTAATTCCTGCACTTTATCAGTTGCATCATTCCCAGAAATAATATGTCTGATTCTGCCGATCAGCGATGCTATCGATTCCGAGGAGAACCGCCATTCCGAAAGACCGTCAACCGTTGGGCCGCTAGTTGGGACAAGAAACTCATATATCATCAAATCCGTGACATCCTCATGTGTGATGCCCAGCGCGCGGCAAACATCGGATACCAGTAGTTCGCTAAACGCTTGCCGCGCGAATTCTTCTAACGCTTGCGTGTCGACGAGGAATTTCTCATTGCTGCCATCGAGAGATGCGACCGCGATTAGTTGACGCTGTACTAGATGATGCAATTGCTTCATGCTTACGCCGAGTTGAAGACAAACATCTGACGGCTTGAGAAATCTACGCCTGGTATTTTGATCCCATCCATATGGCCGCTCTGTTTTGAGCCAGAGATCATCGAAGTAACTCTCCAGTGCTAACATGATAAAGTTTATGCCAGGACGGATTGACTCGTCCGATAATCTTTGATGAAGGTAATCATAATCGGTATAGAAACTTGCCTCTTTTCTAACCTCCTCTATCATTCGGTGAAAGCTGTCAGGCCAATCTTCAAACACCAAAAAGGCCGACGTGAAATGCTTATGACAGGCTCGGTTGGGTGTTGCTGAGGCAAAGAAAGACCTGCGTCCCATTCCGTTCATGTGATTGACCATTATGCTCAAGGCAACCAGCACATCATCCAGGCGGAGCCCATATAGCGGGTTGCGGCGTTTTCGGTCGGTCAATTCTGTAGAATCCAACAAATCAGAAATCAGCAGCGAGGGCTGCAAATCCAAATTGTTTGCTATGGCTGTCTCTACATTACGCCAGTCGCACCCGCAGCGACACATGCTCATTTTGCTCCTGTTCCAGGTAATCGCTTGTGAGCAGTCCGGACAAATATCGAGCAAAAATGTCCTGTGCCTGGGGCAAACAGTCACCGGCATCAACTCCCAGATTCGTCGACAGAATTTATTTTCCTGTAAGCAACCGGGGCAAACTTTGGGAATCCCAAAACGAACATGATCTCTGAGAATCCAGCTATCTGAAAACCCATCTCGCCACATTCTGAGCCGCAGGAACTCGTCATCAGGAAGCCTTATTGTATTCTGTAATTTTTCGAGTCCAGCTTTTTCCCCTAGCCAACCATTCCAGCCTTTGGTCAGATTTGCTTTGATACCCGAGTGCTGAAGAATCCATAAGGGAGAGGAGTAACAATTTTCTTCAGTCAGCCGAAGAAGATACCCCATCAGGCTTTCATTTCGATCAGGTATAGGCGTTCTCAGTAAAGTAGTTGTTAATTCATCGGCCATATGTTGGTTAAACAAGCTTGTCGCTAACAATGATTCTTGCCATTTGCCTACATAAGGCTATTGCCCATTATAGATTTCCGTGGCGTGATCCTGACTTTATTGAAGGTGTTGCCCTTCGATGGCTGGATTGAAGCGACAGAATACTCTTTCAGATTGTCCAATCCCATTCGAAACGGATTTGGCCGATCCTTTGCGCTTGATGCCAGACGCTCCTGATAGACTTCAGCCAGCAAGCTCAAATCGATACAGGAAAGGGACCTTTCTATAGCAAAGCGAGCCGCAGTCCTCAGCAGCTTCATCACGTAGCCTATGATCCCGTTGGTCGCGAAATAGAGAGGGTATGCCATTTCCTCGGCTTGAAGCTCGCTTCTCTTCGGTAACGGCAGGAACTGATCTACTTGGGCAAGGAAGGTACGGAACTCGATCTGTTGTTCAATGGTCTCCCAGCCAAATGGGTCCAGATGAAGTCGGAGAGAGAAACGTCGTTCCAGTTGCGCATTGGCCTGTAGTATGACGTCAGAGTAAGGCATACCTGCCAGAACCACAGGAATATTTGTCTCATTGAGCAGGTCCTTTAGCCAGTTTGATACCGTGTTAAGCACCAGGTTTGAATCTCTATCAATAAAATGTTGGAACTCATCAAGGATGATCAACTCTACTCCACATGCTTTCAATAAATGCTTGAGTCGCAGAGTTTGATTAACTACTGTGCCGCGGTCTGCTGCGGGATCACCAAGTGCCATCAGCAGCTTCGTGACTAGGCTCTTTGTGGTTGCCGGAACTGGAATCGCTGTTGCTATAACCGGGACACGAACTCCGGACCGACCTGATTCTCTTCGAAATCGATTGGCATAGCTACGACAGGTCGTAGTCTTCCCTGCTCCCTGATAACCAGTAATCAGCAGGCACTCCGGCTCTGCCGCTATCCTGGAATGGAAATGACAATGCTCGATCTGTTGTTTGATATGATTAAGGCGCGGGAAGTTGATATATATCCGCTCGATCATTTCTTTTCGTTCGATATCAGATTTCCCGGCCAATGTGATGCGTTCTTCGGCCATACCAATAACCTTTTACCTTGGTAAATTATAACCGCCGCTCCAGCCTGAGGCCTCTACGTCGATCACTATTGGTGACTGTACTACTGTCACAGATTCTGTCGTGTCTTTAGCGCTTCGCTCCCTCATAGCTGACGCTTCGACAGGAGATTTTTCTTCATCCTGGTTAGGTGAAATGGTTTGCCCGGAAGATTCCGAATTGATAATCGTAGGACGGTCAATTGTCCTTCTCAGCGTTTTCGGTATCACCGCTTGCTCGGTTTGAAAATCAGGCTGAGAAATATTCATTGCGCGCGCCACCCGCTGGCTTGCACTGATTTTGCGCTTGAGTAGTCGTTCGCGTTCGACGATTTGCTGTATATGCCCTTTCGCTTCGATCAAAGCCCCAAGATCAACCTGACTGTTTGCTGCCCTGCGCGCGTACCGCTGAATAATCTTATGCTGCCACAGAGTCACCCCGAACGTATATTGCTGATCCAAAGCGGGAACAGCTGCATACTCGTTTTTCAATTGATCCCAGACGTAGACGGTCGATATGTCGTTAGGATCGTATTTGAGTCGGACCTTTTCATGACTCTTAACGGCCCGACGAAGCACGGACAGATCTGGACTGTTGTAGTGCAACCCGAATAGCTCGATGCCTGATCTGCCAAGTTTTCGGTGCTCAAGGAATCCGAGGAGTATTTTTAGATCGTCTGCTTGAGATGGGAGTCTCGGCGGCCATTCGGCAATGCTTTGTTCCCACCGCCTAACCGGAATTTCTCCAATACCGCGATGAATGTTCTGATGATAGATATCGATAATCCAGATATGAACCATTTCCAGCAATGCATCAAGCGTGACGATTGCATGCCTTTGCGGGTCGTAGTCCTGCTTATCAAACAGCGTGAGGAATGTTGTGCCTGGCAGACGGTGCAATAGTCGTTTATTCTGGGTTCCAAACCATCGCTCAATGCTGGCTTTATACCAGGCCCGTCGAGGCGGCGCGTGCTGAACATTGATTCCTAGCTGTAGGCATGCATCCTCGAAAGAGCGGCTATGGAACTCTTTCCCATTATCGACGACCAATAGTTCCGGTACACCATAGGTTTGCCAATTGTTTCGCACAACTGGATACGCTTTTTTGACGTAGCTCTTCGGTCTGACTGAATGCAGCAGGCACTGCATGACAGAATGATATCCGGGGCTATGAAAGCTCAGATAAAACCCCAATACCATCTTGCTGTACACGTCAAGTAACGTGGTCATCCAAGGTCTACCGAGCGGCAATCGCGTTTTCGGATCGACAACCATAAGATCCAGCTTAGTGTGATCGCATTCGACGCGCTCTAACGCCTTTGCCGGTCTTGGACCTTGCTGATTGGCTCGGTATTTTTCATTAGCATATCTCTTCCCAAATCGCGCAGCATCTGTTTCGTAAGGGTTAAGCCGCTGAACAAATCTATAAATGCTGCTGATGTTAGGCAGTGGCAATCGATCTGCTGATTCCCGGAGACGGTTCTCTGTGAGTACCTTTTCAATAACTTCTTCATATACAGACTGAACAGTTGGACGGTTACTGCTGAGATATTTTGTTCTTACTGCTTGATCAACGATCCGGGCGATCTCAACGGCCTTCTGATCTGCTGTCTCATCGAACTGGCGAAGTCGGCTTCCGGAGTATTTTGTTTTGCGATTTCCGCGCGATTTGTAGGCCGGGATTAGAACACGTATGTCTTGGCCGGCATTAATAAAAAGATTGTACCACCGGTTTACGCTGTTCCAGGAGGGCGGGCGAATGTCACGTATCTTCTCACTTACTGACCGAATGATCGGGTTAAGTGTTTCCCTGGTCCGACCAATCGGCCCTGAATCAATGACTGCCTGAACAAAATGTAACCGTCTTTGGGCTTCTAACCTGAGCGGATCATTTTCACTGAGTTGGGATAAATCTGCTATACCAGTGGTGGCGAGCCTTTGCTCCAGTACTGAATGCTGGTCATTATCACCTAATAATGTAAGTTGGCCGCTGAAGAGACGTTCTAGCAAGCTTTGCGCGGTAATGGCCGTGCATCCATTCGTGCTGATGTTGCTAACCTGAACTTCTCCATTGGGAAGCAATTTTCGTATTACGAAACGCTGTCCTCTTTCCACAAATTGATTTCCAGTCTTCAGTCGATAGTCCTGCAAGCTACGACCTCCTGATTGATACTGCTTCCGAGCTGATTAAAAACTGGGGTATTGAAAACGGTATTGGAGGGAGTGACGGCTAGGCCGCCAAATCTATTTCAACACTTTCAATGCAGATAGAGAGTCTATTCTTTTCGATCCTCTAAGCTGCTATTCGTCATCATAAGTCACGTAGTTTATAGCGTTGCGCTCCAAGTTCTGCTTGGACCGATCATATCGCATCACTGTCTTTGGATCGCGCCATCCCCCTGCTGCCTGTATCTCTGCATACGTTCGTCCCTGGTCCAGCGCTATGGTTACAAAAGTCCTTCGCGCGTCGTGTGGACTGGCATGGCCAAGACCAGCGTATTCCGACCAGCGCTTAACGATATATCGTATCATTCTTGTCGTCAGAGGCTTGTTGTATTCAAGCGTCCGGTGGTTACGCATCGGCTGGAATAGATAGGCATCAGGACCATCGCTTCTGACCGTCGGCAGCTGTCTTCTTCCCTCATCCAACCTTAGGTATTGATCAGCTGCTGCTTTGATATCATTGGGAAGAGGTATTACCCGCTCCCTTCCTCCTTTAACCTTTACCTGCAACGCCCATCGCTTCCCTGCCCAATAAATAGATGAAACCTTCAACGACGCGACTTCCGCCACTCGCAATGAAAGTCGCCAAAGCATAAGCATGATGGCATAGTCCCTTGCTCCCTCAGGGGTGCTCTGGTTCGGACCGGCCAGCAGATAGCGAACTTCTTTGGGAGAAAGCGCCCTTCCCTTCTTATCTTCCGGTAATGCCGGCGGAGGCACCAGCTTTGCCGCGGCGGGATTTAGCTGAACAATTCCGGCCACCTTTAAATACTCGTAGAATGACCGAACAACAGACAACTTTAAGGCAACCGTCGCTGGTCGCCTTCCTGCCTGGACAAGCGCATCTCTCCAGCGCCGGATGTCGTCCGGTGTAACAGAGACCGGATGTGCATTACCGATAAAATCGAAGAACTCGTCCATAACCTGACGGTAGTTGCGGCGGGTGGCTTCAGAAACAGATCTCTGGCAAAAGGCCGAAGTGATCTTTTGATCGAACTTTATCGCGAGGGCTGTAGCAAACATCTAAATCCCAATTTAGTGATTCATCTCAAGCTTTCGATGCGGTATCTGAAAACCGATGATCTCCCGAGGAAGATTTTTCGTCAAGCGATTTCCTGAAACTACCATTAGCGGAAATAACCTCGAGTAGTTCCACAGGTCATTTTTCGGCCTCTATAACCCATTTCCGAACGCCCGGCTTTTCTGGAATTTTTCGGGTGAACTGGCTTGAATCGAAGTGACTATTTTCATTTTATGAGCGAGATTTTCAATTTATGTGCGAACTGACACATGGGTCTTTCAGTGAACAATATGAGAATTGTTCAAGCAAATGGTCTAGCTGGTAAGTTTCTGCTGGATTAGGGTTAGCAGGATTTCTTTCTCTTCCCTGCCAACCAATTTTTCAGTAAACGATCTGCTCGGGTACACCCAGAAGGGTTTGGTGACTCGTTTACAACTCGGTCACATCCGTTCGAAAGTTTCCCTTCTCTCCAGCAAATCAACTGAAAGAATTCAGAAAACTTCATCATCTGCGCACGGCCTCGCCTAATTCTGGGGTCTCTTCAATAACCATACGCGATCTAAGTTTGGGGTGCGCGATAGGTCGGTATTGTCTCAGTTTTTTCACAGACTCGCAAACTACGCGTCCTTCTTGCTGCGACCTCTTAATAGCGCGATGCCTTGAAAATCATTCGTTATCTATCTGTTGCGTTTTCAGTAATCTCACCGATATGAAGAATAGAGATTTTTCGCGCACCTTTTCTTAGGACTTCCCAGACATCGAGGCTTCCCCTGGGTAAGAACTCGTTGATCGGCCGTGCTATTAATATAGAAGAGTCTTCAGAAGCTCCGAGGGTTTCGAAAACACAGGTTAACGTTTTCCCTGTCGGCACATTTTCGCTGCTTTGATTCATAGAGGCGTTATGATGATGAGCGATGTGTTGTGCCACGCCTTGGAAGAAGGCATTCAACTGAACGAAGAGAAATACATCTGATACGCCATACCATAGGCGATGAATGCTTTTGTCAGTGATCACGGATCAGTCAACAATCACGATGACATAAATTCTGTTTTCATTATTCGGATGCATTTTCATGTTGGCCCCTGAAACTTTCGGCCTTATTATACATCCACACACCGGAATTAGGCAGAATTCCAATATCCCCCTACCGGATTTCATAATATTCGGATAGGTCGAGGTAATCTGTCTTTAATGATCGACGAAACGGTTTTTTCTACTTCGCCGAACCCTCGTTTTTTCTATATCACGCCTTCGGTTCAGGCGGCAATTGCCAAAACCAAATACGTGATTCGATTACGCCAGGGTTTGACCACCTTGATCGGAGATGTCGGGCTGGGCAAGACTTCCCTTCTTCGCCTTCTCTACAATGAATATGCTGACGACCCGGAATTCAACGTTGCATTCATGGTCAACCCGAAGCAAACGTCGGAGACCGCGTTCTTAAAGGCTATCTGTGCGGAGTTTCAGGTGCCCACCCGCCGCAGTCAGCGCGAGACAGAATATGAACTGCGCGCGTTCCTGATAGAACAATACCAGGCAAACAAGAATGTTGTGTTATTTATCGACGAAGCACAGCAACTCCGTGGCGCAATGTTCGAACAGATCCGCCAGATTCTTAATTTCGAAACCGATGATGCCAAGCTTTTATCGATCGTGATGGCTGGACAGGTTGAACTGCGGTACAAGCTGGCCGATCGGTCGAAACGTGCGCTCGTTAGCCGTATCGCTGTTTCTTCGACGCTCGACGCCCTCACGATGGAAGAGACCAAAGGTATGATCGACTTCCGCTGTAAGGTCACCGGCGTCAAGAATCCGTTTGAATCAGACGCAATAGAGACGATCTACAACGTCAGTAAAGGGGTGCCGCGCGACGTAATTAAGCTGTGTGGACTATCTGTTCAGTACGCAATTCTCAACGACCTGGACACCATAGGGCAGGACGTCGTTGCGCTCGCAGTTCCTGACGTTCCAGTTCCAGAAGCTGAGCCAGAACGCAAAGTCCCCAGCAAGAAAGGAACAATGCGAGCGGCTCGTGAGGCAACAGCATGAGTGAACCGAAAAGGCTAGTATCATTCAGAGATTTGGCGAAGGCGAAGCCGCAAATAAAAGAAAATCAAGGCGTTGACAGCTCGATAGCTTCCGCGAAACCTATCCCAGAACCGACCACGATAACTCTTCCGGAAGCTACCGGAGAACCTACCACAATACCTACGACAGAAGCGCATCGGGAAGCTATACCAGCAGGTTTCACGATAGCGCCTACAGCGCCTTCCGTGACAGCTTTCGCCATAGCTTCCACGAAAGGCCAGATGATAGCTACAACTAAACCTACCGTAGAAGCTTCCGAGATAGCCTTCCCAGAACCCTCCACAAAAGCTTCCGAAGGCAGGGCCGAGCCCTACCAGACCTTGGAGGCGACGCATACGGGAAGTGAACAGAAGCTATATGGTTTTCTCTACCGTGAAACGATCAGCAAAGGGAAAAAAGTGTTCCAGGCAACACAGCCTTACCTTCGGGCGAAGACAGGAATTACAGGACCGAATACACTTCGTCGTGCCATCAGAGGGCTGCACGACAAATTGAGTATCAGAGTCCTTACGGATGCTCACGGTGATCGGGCCGGAACTGAATATTACGTCTATCCACCAAAAGAGATCATAGCATCTCGTAAAGAAGCTGGGATCGAGATTCATCCGGTCACGAAGGATATAAGAAAACGCATCGCGACACCTTCCGCAGTACCTTCCGTGGAAGCTTTCCGGGCACGTATCGGGACAGGTCACGCGGAAGGATCAACGAAACGGTTCGCGAACACTTCACCAGTGGACCTTCCAAGACCTTCCGAAACGGCCTGGCATGATAAATATATTATAAATCCTAACGGTCCTGACAACACATCGTCGGTTCCGCAGCAAGGAACCGACGATGAGAAGTTATCGAAAGTCCGAAAACTCTTTGAACAACTCAGTAACGGAGGGCAATGGAAAGACGATAGGGATCTGAAAGCTTACGCGGAAATCGCGAAGGTCAATCTGCCCCACATAACACTCGGACTTTGCTACTCGGTTTCGAGGTCGCCAGAACACAAGATGTCTTCACTAGCCTATGCGGTACCGGCGATTCTCAAACACGCCGAAGATATGGATGAGTTCTCCGAGACGACCCTTGAAGAAATTGCGTATCGAACAAAGCGCAAGACGATGAACTGTATCGCAGAAGGGAAGTGGACCATTCCCGATTGGGAAACCGGAAAGGAGTAGGCATCGATGGCTAATCAATTGCAGACATATTCGGCGTGAGTGACATCATTTCTATCAAATATCCGGATCGCTCATCGAGATCAAAGAGCACATTCGGTCAGCTCAAAATAAGGGCTTAGGAGCGCGCAACCGAGAAGTGATTTCCCAACATCAGGCGAGTTATGGTTGCCAGGAACAAGACACTTGGGAAAAATCGATCGTTCAATAGTTTCCGTAAACTTGCGTTCAGAGTTTCTAAATTTAGGAAGCAGCGGCTTTTCATCAGCTAATTTCTGATGGATGAAGAAGTTCTACGAAACCGAGACTTGAAAACTCGCACCATTAGTAGGGGAAATTAATTGGACCAAAACATCAATAATCGAGAAATTCAATAAAGAACTTGAGCGAGGTTCTATGTGCGAATGACAAAGAAATCCGGCTCGACAAAAGACGTCCTGATTACGTCAAAATACGAATCCGAGGTATGAGAAGACCTGTCTTAAAAACGAACTTCTATGAACCGTCCACGCCTAGCTAGATCCGTTGCCCTATTTTATTTTTCCTTCTTCTTCGCATTAGATTTAGACCAATGTATTGCCTCGTGTTTTGGCATAACCGGCAGTTTCGAAGGCATCTCCAGATCATCGTTAATTAATATCTCAAGACATATTCCCGCAAGGTGCGCGTATTCCAGCAACACCAATAAAGGAGGTTCGCGCACTCCTCTTTCGTACCCGGAAATGCTGCTTTGCAAGACTCTCTGAGGGTAACCGAGACGCTCGAGCATTTCCTCCTGGGAAAGTCCCAGCCCGTTGCGAATAGCCAGGAGTTTGCCGCCCAAACAACTGGGTTTATTTCGTGACGCCCGACCCATCAGGAGTTTCCTCCTGATGGATGGGTTTTCAATCTTTTTGCCTTGTTAATTAGACTAAATAGTCTTATTATTATGTTGTGCTTTGGTGACGCTGTGACGAAAAATCTATTAGCCTTGACTGCCATTCTCATAGCAAGCCAAGTGAAGAGGTTCAAGCATTGGCAAAATGACCGTTTTTCAAATTGTGAGAGCACACACGATAGCACGAGACCAGGTCTGTAGTCATCAACAGATAGAAGTATGAAAATAATCCCGATCTTTGGCAAAGAGCCGGAGCAGATCGAGGAGCGGATCAGATTATTCCGTGCAATTGGCTGCGAGATATATCAAGACGGAAACGGCCAGATATACGCTGTAATGGAGGCGCGACCGGAGTGGTTGAACATACCTGACTTACTGATCTACGAGACAGGTCGAATACCGTTGCAGTGGGTAGCGATAAAAGGAAATTGGATTTCGATGCGTTGAAAGATAATTAACGAACTATGCGGTTATTCGCGATTGCCATGCTGGCCAGAAAAAGCGAGGGAGTATTTGAGCGGATAGAAATGATTCCGACCGTAGTGGCTGCTAGTTCGGAAAGGGAAGCAGGCAAGGAGGCCAAACGGGAAGCGCGCAAGACGTACCCCAAAAATGAAGGCTGGACCATTCTCGGAAAGGCCATCGAGATCAGCCACGCGAACGTGCTTCAAGGAATTATGACAACGGAAGAAGACGGGGTACTTTCATTATCCAAAGAAGTATCAGAACGGATCAACTAAGGGCGCGGCGGAGCAAGAAAAGAATCAAAATGCCATCTACCAACAGGTTCAGGAGTTCAGGAACAATATTTGGCACGGTGAACTGGCCCAGCACCTGCCTCTGGAGGGCCACGTACACAAGGATGTGGTGGCCCCGAAGATTCTGTTTTCCGCGTTCAATAAAGTTGTTTGATCGGTTACTTTTGCCAGAAGGAAGTTAGGAGCATTGAAACACTGAAAAAATTTTAGTACATATTGACAAGCTACCGGCCGTGTCCTACTGTTTTGGTCTATGGCGGCCAGCCACGGTCTTTCGTAACGTAGTTTTCCGGGACTCTTTTTTTACGACCCAAAGAAGTCTTCGAGAAAACCAGTAAGGCGTCTTTACTCGCGTCTGCAAGCGATTGGTCCAGAACTGAGGATCGGCAATGCTGAGTAAGGTATTCGCTGACGTTACTGAATTCCTCTGCTTAATATACGTTAATCATTCCAGGAAATGATGAGAATTGTTCAGGGCAATAATTGAGACTGCGTTAATGCTACTGTAGACCAGTCTATCTTAACCGTCCGGTCTTTGGTTTTGCTGCAATAAGTGAGAAGCAGCAAATAAATAAAATAGGAATTTGGCCAGATCCGTCCATAGCTGGCCAGTGATTGGAGTATCTCCCCATGCTTCACTTCGCGTCGTCGCGTCGCCTCGCGAAATCTCTGTCTTTTAATCGCCTTCGGAGTCTCGCATACGGTCAATGGGCTTTGCTTGCGCACCGTATTTTGGTGTCGATACTGATTGGGGCAATGTTGCAGCCGTCACTGGGTCTGGCGCGAACGTTTATATCTTCGACCGCCAGGCATAATTCAGCTAACGGCACCGTTGCGCCCGCAGTATCTCCGATGCAGCAGCCGTCAAACGGGCAATCCTTTACTTATCTGCAACCAGGGTTTACGCAGGAGATCATAGGCATCTCGCCGCACGTAGGACATATTCCGCGCCAGGGGCCAGATATTATACTAGGCGGCGTAGCTTTCGCGCCCAACGGCGATCCGATGGTTGCCGATTGCGGTCCCCCGGGCGAAATCCATAGATTCGATTTGCAGGGTCAGGCGACTGTCGTTCACGACACGGCGATTCATAACCAAACAGCCCTGCCTACTGACCAGATTTGCGGATTGACCAATCATCCGAACGGACTTTTATATGGTAACACGAATACTGGCGGTCATGGCGTGGCTGAACTCGATCCAAATACAGGCGCGGTTTTGCGGACCTTGGGACCAGCCGGCAACTTTTTAGGCATCGCTGTTGATCCGCAAACTAATCATTTGGTTTATCTGAATAGTCTCTGTGATGGCTCGGGTTCGACTTGCAGTTTAATCGACATCGACCCATCCAGCGGTAGTTTCCGCATATTTGCTTCGCTGCCGATCACAGAGATCGAGTTTGGCGATGGACTGTTTTTCGATCCATCCGGCAATTTCCTTTTTTTGGCTAACCGTTCGTCATCGGCAGGGGCTACATGGCGATTGACAATTCTCAACCGGCTGGGACAGGTCGTGCAGGATGTGCCGATGGGGTCGGAGCCTGACGGCATTGCATTCCACGCTGTCGGACAACAGTTCGTTCTCGTCAATGATACTGACGGAACGATCAGGCGATTCGATTTTCCGAATAATGACTTTGCGCAAGCGCCGATCCAGTCTCTTTTTGCCAGCGGCGGTTTTTATGGCGATCTGGCACAGGTCGGACCTGATGGCTCGTTATATCTGGTACAGGAAGGCACACGATTCAATGATGGGACTGTAATTGCACAACCCAGCTTGGTTCGCCTCGGCGGCGGCTTTGCAGTGCCTCCGGGGGTGAAACCGGCCAATTTGTCAGTAACGCCGGCGTTCGATACAGCACCCGCGGGCACTATCACTTGCGTAATTGCTACAGTCACTGGACAGAATGGCCAACCCGCGCCGGGTAACCAGGTTGACTTCGCAGTTTCGGGAGCGAACTCTGCAATTGGACATGGCGCCACCGACGTCAATGGCCAGGCGCAATTCTGCTACGTCGGCTCGCAACCAGGCATTGATTCCGTTGTGGCCACCGTTGGCGGCTTTACTGCTACAGCAACCAGAAACTGGACCCTGTCGACCGCCGCCAGCATTACACTCGCGCCACGAACTTCATCGAGTCCGGCA
>Ga0070741_10001852_pt1 | contig 60516 bp, 52 predicted proteins | sample Coa_R1_4_FD_66440 | JGI IMG/M metagenome (GOLD analysis project Ga0070741, IMG submission 66440) | Surface soil microbial communities from Centralia Pennsylvania, which are recovering from an underground coalmine fire - Coalmine... | ecosystem: Environmental > Terrestrial > Soil > Unclassified ...
GTTGGGATAGGGAATGGGCCGTGCCAGGCCGTATCGCGATAGTAGGCGAAAAGCTGGGAACCGACGCGCGCAACCACTTCCAGATTGCCAGGCACGCCGAAGTTGCTCTCGATCATGCTGATAGCATCGACATAGCCAGTGCCGAAAGTGGTAGTGTAGTGCCAGGGGAAGCCGGGAGCGTCGTTGTCACGGAAGAAATGAGCCATGCCGCCGGAGGCCAGCGGTACGACCAGTTCAAAATTTCCTTTGTTCCCATAATGGCTCTGGATCATGACCGGGTTGCCGGAGATGACCATGCCATTGGTTGGAACAGGGAATGGGCCGTGCCAGGCCGTATCGCGATAGTAGGCAAAAAGCTGAGAGCCAACGCGCACAATAACTTCCAGATTGCCTGGGATACCGAAGTTGCTCTCGATCATGCTGATAGCATCGACATAGCCGGTGCCGAAATTCATGGTATAGTACCACGGGAAGCCGGGAGCGTCGTTGTCACGGAAGAAATGAGCCATGCCGCCGGAAGCCAGCGGCACGACCAGTTCAAAATTTCCTTTGTTCCCATAATGGCTCTGGATCAGCACGGGATTTTGCGCCAAAATAATGCTGGAAGCTGTTAGACTCCTATTGTTCGTCATTTGTTGTAGGGTCATTGTATTCCTTCCTTTCGTATGGTCTAGGGTTATTCTCTTTCACTGCTATACCTGGAAGGGTCAAATCAAATTTTCAGACGTCTTCCTGAGTTTTAGTATATCTGGCGTTGAAAATTTTAAAAAAAATCGCCATAATCTGGTATGGCGATAAATGTGGAGCTTGCTGACGCTACTCCTTTGTATCTATGTGGATCTAATCATATGCGGACGGATACTATGCGATTCCTTGCAGCCGATCTGAGCTGTAGCTCCCCGATTCATCGTGGGAGCTCGCCAGCGGCGTTGGTCGGCTGGATTACAAGCCGTGCTTCTAGCAGAAAGTGAGGGGTTATTATGCCGAGCGAGCGGATTATACGCAAGGTGAAGGTGGAGGGAGGATACTTAGACTTCAGTTCTGCTCATTTTATTACCTATGGCGGAAAATGTGAACGATTGCATGGACATAATTATGGTGTGCTGATCGAGATAGAGGGGGAGCTGGGAGACGATAAACTGGTTTTTGACTTTACGGTGCTGAAACGATTGGCGAAAGAAATTTGCCAGCAGCTCAATCACCGTTTTCTTTTGCCATTGCATAATCCTCATCTTGAACTGCTTCCGTCTCCTGAGGCATGGGAGATCCGCTTTAACAAAAGACGCTATGTGTTCCCACGGGGGGATGTGGTTGAGCTGCCCATCGATAACTCAACGGCTGAGCGCCTGGCAGAATACATTTGTAACCAGCTCTATAAAAAGCTAGCCGAATATGATATTTCGCGTTTGCGCACATTGATGGTGGGGGTTGAAGAGGCACCGACGCAGATGGCATATTATCAAAAGGTGCTACGAGAATAACGAGGGCAAGCCTGCGCTTCTCGTAGCGATAGTGCTCGTTATCCAGTGATCAGTTTACGCCCGATAGCTCTGGCGACGGATTGCACCTGTGGAATCAGATCCTTGAATTGCTCAAGGGTAAGCGATTGCGCCCCGTCTTTGAGGGCTTCATCGGGGCTTGGGTGGACTTCGATCAGCATGCCATCGGCGCTTGCCGCGATAGAGGCGAGCGTCATTGGCCCTACAAGGTCGCGCCGCCCGGTCCCCTGGCTGGGATCTGAGATAATGGGCAGATGTGAGAGTTGCTTGATCAGGGGAATGGCGCTGATGTCCATCGTATTGCGTGTGACCTTCTCGAATGTGCGGATGCCGCGCTCGCAAAGGATAACGTTGCGGTTGCCCTGAGTGAGGATATATTCCGCGGCCAGGAGCCACTCTTCGATAGTTGCGGACATACCTCGCTTGAGCACCACAGGCTTGTTGGTGCGTCCAACTTCATCGAGGAGCATGTAATTTTGCATATTGCGTGTGCCTATCTGGAAAATGTCGGTATACTCACCCACCAGTGGTACATCGGTGGGCGTCATGACCTCGGTAATCACTGCCATGCCAAACTCCTCGCGCGCCCTGGCGAGGAGCTTTAAGCCTGCTTCGCCCAACCCACGGAAGCCGTAAGGAGATGTTGATGGCTTAAAAGCACCTCCTCTGAGGATAGTTGCCCCCGCCTTGCGCACATACTCCGCGGTGGTCATCAACTGCTTCTCGGTTTCGACGGTACAGGGGCCTGCCATCATTACCACCTCGTTGCCTCCGATGTGGACGGCGCCCCCAGAGACGCACGCTGTGGGTACCTCCACAACAGTGTTCTCGGGATGGAATTCTCGACTGGCCAGCTTGTAAGGTTTGGAGACGCGCAGGACGCACTCAACTCCTGGTTGTCCTTCCAGTAGCTCACCAATTGAGGGATTGATGCCCCCAATGCTGCCCGGCGCGCCAGAAGGCCCGACCGCGCCTAGCACGCCAATGACGGTGCGCTCGACTCCCTGTGAAAGATGACCGCTCAGGCCATGATTTTCGAGAACGGTGATAATATGTTCGATATGATCTTCAGTGCAGGATGGCTTCATGACAACAATCATGACGAGTAAAACTCCTTAATCAAATTACTAGAAGGCTAGATGCCGTTGTTCGTGTAGGGTTGTGGCCTATCGTGACTCCGTTGTCATGACTGCCGTAGCTGATGATCGAGGGCTATCTTCCCTGGCTGATCCTGTCTATCTACTACTCTGGAGCAGCATTAAAATCAGGACGAAGAGTAACCGCCCCCCGGATATAGACGTGCTGTATCTCCGCGGCACTACGCATGGTATTGACGTGCAAGAGCACGCGAATACATTTGGGCAGGCTGTTAGGCACGGGAATCTCTCTTGCACACATCAGAGCGATGCCGGTCCAACCGAGCGTGCGCGCCGCCAGCGCCGGGAATTCCGCGTCTAGATCCTCTGTGACAGTAAAAATACCGCTGGCAATATCTTCAATGCGCAGATCGTTCCTGCTCATCAGCAATTGTAAAAGTTCCTCCGTCCCTTTCAGTATCTGCTCTCGATCATTCTGCTCAACAGTGGTGGCCCCTCGAATTCCTCGACAATACATAAGTCAGCGACCCCCTTAGGTAAAAAACTATGTCTCTGTTGCTCGCTGGCACCAGACAACATTGTTCCTATTGTAAGGGATGCTGGCAAGTATTGACTCAGCTTTTTCTACAAATTCATCTATTGCCCCGTGAGGCGGCGAATATACGTCTTGATGGCGTTAATCTGTTCATCAACAGTATGCTGTTCAATCAGCTTGACGAGCGCGCTGCCAACTGCTGCTCCATCAGCATAACTGGTCACCTCCGCAATATGCTCGGGTGTTGAGATCCCGAAGCCAACAGCCAGCGGGATGGCTTTCTCTTTCGTATAGCCACGAACCCGCTCGATAAAGCTCCTCAGATGGGCCGGTAGAGCAGTACGGGAGCCCGTAACGCCGCTCAATGAGGCACAGTAGATAAATCCCCCGGCCTCTTGCGCCGTCAATTCCGCTACCATTGCTATACGCTCATTTGCTGCGGTGGGAGAGATCAAGAAAACGAGCGCGAGTCCATGTTTTTGTGTCGCTTCCAGAAGAGGCCCTGCTTCCTCCGGTGGCAGATCGGGAATGATCAGTCCGCAGATCCCATTGGCGCATGCATCCTCACAGAAGCGTTCAACGCCATAGGCGAGAATGGGATTATAGTAGCCCATGAAGAGAAGCGGTACTGCGCTTTGAGCGGCCACCTGGCGCGCTATCTCTATACACCCATTGATGGTCATTCCGCGCTCAAGCGCCACATGCCCGGCTTGCTGAATGGTGACACCGTCCGCGAGCGGGTCGCTAAAGGGGATGCCCAGTTCGACGAGATCGGCTCCCCCCTCTATGGCTGCCAGTACAAGCCTGACGCTTTGCTCTGCTGAGGGATAGCCGCACATAAAATATGGAATGAGCGCCCCCCGTCCTCGCTGCCGCGCCTCCTCAAACGCCCGTGTGATTCTCACCGCTGGTATTTGGGACGTAGGGACGGGGCTGGCTCCCTCCCTGTTGCTTGCACTGGCTTCTGCCTCGTTGCTCTCTCTGGCTGTCTGCATAGGTTACTCCTGGATACATTTATAGAAAAACACATGTTCAGCTTGAAATGATTGGTGTGCTGGCATCCAGTATACAGGCTTTGAAGCTTCCTCCTGCATATGTTGCCAACAAAACCTGTAAATCATTGAGCGCCGCTGCGATATCATGATGCCCTTCATCGTGATGAGCTTCAATGGTAATAATGGCGCTGGTCGTATCTACTCGTGCCGCGCTCTGCTCGCTCTGACGCCAGCACCAGCGACGCGCCAGTACCGTACCGCTTTCGTCGGAGAAGATGACTTCGCCCGGCTCCGGGTGCTCCTCTTCGGTCTCTCCCAGCGTTGTGAAGCGTTCATTGCCCTCCGCAAAGCGAACGGTGACGGCTCCCTGAATCGTCCGCGTATCAAATACGGCGACGGGCAGGTCATAACGAATGCTGACCAGGTTGCCAAGATCGACCAGCGTGTTGATGCAGGGGATGTCACCTTTTTTGGTTAAGCGGCGCAATAGTGCCTCCGCCGCACAGCGATATTGCGTTGGCATCACGCCAAAGGTGCTGAAGGCCCGGCGCCACGCCGCTATCGAGGCGAGCTGGCTTAGTGGCGTATCGCCAATGCGCTCAAGCGTGGCCCGCTGTTCCTCCTGAAATGCGGCGCGCAAACCGTCAGGGGTGGGGCCATTGGTCATCCCATCAGCCAGAATCACTCCACCAACGATCTTTGGATAGCGCGCTAGAATAGCTGGATGATATTGAAATGTGCTCATAGCTATTCCTCTAAACGGACGTGGAGAGCTTTCGCCACGGTGAGCATGTCTTTGTCGCCACGCCCGGATAAATTGACGATGATGAGCGAGCCTGCTGGAATCTTGCCCTGTTCGCCCATCTCTAAGAGGTACCCTAGCGCGTGGGCAGGCTCCAGAGCAGGAATGATGCCCTCTGTCTGGCTCAAGCGTTGCAGCCCGCGCAACGCTGTCGCGTCGTCTGCCGAGACGTAGCTGGCGCGCCCCGTCTCTTTCATATAGCTATGCTCTGGTCCCACACCGGGATAATCCAGGCCCGCTGAGATGCTATGGGTATCGAGCACCTGTCCGTCTTCGTTTTGTAGCAGATAGCTGAGCGCGCCGTGCAGCACGCCGGGCCGGCCAGCGACCAGCGTCGAGGCATGCTGTCCCGTTGTCAGGCCGGAGCCGCCTGCTTCTACGCCAATAAGTTGTACTGCCGGCGCATCGGCGAAAGGATAGAAGATACCGATGGCATTGCTCCCTCCTCCGACGCACGCCAGCACCATATCGGGAAGCCGACCCTCCTGCTGTAATATCTGCTCCCGCGCCTCCAGTCCGATGACTGATTGATAATCGCGTACGATGCGCGGATAGGGATGTGGCCCCACGGCAGAGCCAATCAGATAAAAGGTAGTCTGCACGTTCGTTACCCAGTCGCGAATAGCCTCGTTAATGGCATCTTTCAGCGTGCGCGTCCCGCTTGAGACCGCGCGAACTTCCGCTCCCAGCAGCTTCATGCGGAAGACATTAAGCGACTGGCGCTCAATATCGATCTCGCCCATATAGACAATGCATTCGAGGCCGAGCATCGCACACACCGTCGCGGTAGCCACGCCATGCTGACCCGCGCCCGTTTCGGCGATGATGCGCTTCTTGCCCATATTTTGAGCGAGCAACCCCTGTCCGAGCGCATTATTGATCTTATGGGCGCCGGTATGGGCCAGGTCCTCGCGTTTCAGATAGACTTTCACGCCCGAGCCGATGTGTGCAGAGAAGCGGGGAACGTAATGGAGCGTCGTCGGTCGTCCCACATAGCTCTGTAACTGGTGACGCAACTCAGCCTGGAACGCCGTATCGCTCAATGAACTCTGGTAGGCCGCTTCCAGTTCTGTTAGAGCTGCCATTAAGCTTTCAGGGACGAATCTGCCGCCAAATGCGCCAAAGCGTCCCCGCTCATCGGGATAGCGGTTGTGCTGGTAGGAAGGTCTGGCAGTGTCGCCGAGAGCTCCCTTATCCTGTGTTTGCATAGCTCAAAAGCTTCTTTCTACGTTCTAAAAGGTTGCTTTGAAATTCCGCCCGCCAACGCCGTTAGCAGGGCAGGGGCAAGCCCTGCCCCTACGGCTCGCGGAAAGGAATTGCCTGCATAAATGCCTGTATTTTGCCGGTGTCTTTCTGTTTATTCGTCTCGACGCCGCTGCTGACATCAATGCCCCAGGGGCGAACCTGCTGGATTGCCTGCGCCACGTTTTCGGGTGTCAACCCGCCTGCAAGCAAGATGCGACTCTGCCTGGCCGCTTTACAGGCGAGGTTCCAGTCGTGGGTGATACCGCTCCCCCCCCATTCAGGCGTCGGCGTGTCGAGTAAGAGCCGCCAGGCTGTCTGGCTGTATTCCCCCACCAGTGCCAGATCCACTTCGCCGCCGATATGGAGCGCCTTGATAACAGGACGTTTGATCTGCTGACAGAAGTCAGGCGGCTCGGTACTATGTAACTGAACGAAGTGCAGCCCGGCTTGCTCCGCCGCATCGTTAATAAATGCTGCCTCTTTATTGACAAATACCCCGACCACATCGGGCAATGCTTTTCCTGCGGGCAGGTGGGTATAGCTTGCATCCAGCAACGAACGAACCGCCTGTGGTGTGATGTAGCGATGGCTGGGTTCGTAAAATACGAAACCGAGCATATCAGCTCCAGCATTGACGGCGGCATTGATGTGCTCAACTGTACGCAGACCACATATTTTTACCTGGATGCTTTGGTTAGCTGCTCTCAGGAGCATGTGCATCTGGGCGGGCACATCGTTTGAGACGACCAGCGACTCGCCTACCAGCATGCCCTGTAAATCGTAACGTGCCAGGCGGCGGGCGTCTGCTGCCGTATGAATGCCACTTTCAGCAATCACCACGCGATCAGGCGGGATCAGTGGGCGTATCTCACGAATCAGATAAGGGTTCATCTGGAATGTCACCAGGTCCCGGCTATTGACGCCGATGACAACCGCCCCCGCCTCAATCGCTCGCATTGCCTCTTCGCGGCTGTGAACTTCAACCAGGCTGCGCATATGCAGCTCGTTTGCCAGGCGTAGCAGGCGCCGTAACTGGTCATCGTCCAGGATAGCGCAGATAAGTAGAATGGCATCTGCGCCCCACGCTCGCGCCTCGTAGACCTGGTACTCGTCCACAATAAAATCTTTGCGCAGCACCGGCACGCTAACGGCTGCTTTAATCGCCGTCAGGTAATCGGGTGAGCCTAGAAAGAAGTGTGGCTCTGTCAGTACCGAGATAGCGGCTGCTCCATTCGCCTCGTATGTGCGTGCCAGCTCGACAGGATCGAGGTGAGGGGCCAGCATGCCTTTTGAGGGCGATGCTCGCTTTACCTCGGCAATGATATGCACCTGTGAACGTGGTGCGAACGCCTCCACCAGGTCGCGCGGCCCCGGCTGTTCCAGCGCTCGTCTCTGTAGCTCGTCCATCGGATAGGTACGTTTGCGCTCTTCCAGGTCTGCGCGCGTTTGTGCAACAATGCGGTCAAGAAACATAGATCACCTATCCTGAGCCTGAGAGCAGGCAATAACGTCTTCCAGCTTGTCGATTGCTTTGCCTTCGCGTAATGTAGCGCGTGCTAACTTCACGCCATCGGCAAGCGATGCCACCTGTTCGCTTGCCAGCAGGGCCGCTCCCGCGTTTAAGCACAACATCTGAGTGGTTGGCGTATCGACAGAGCTTCCCAGCAGATCGCGCAACATAGCGGCGTTATGAGCCGGGTCCCCGCCTTTGAATGCTTGAGGGTCTGAATGGCTGGTAAGTCCCACCTGCTCTGGCGTAATCGTATACTCACGCAGCTCCTGGCCGTGACGCACTTCGCAGATACGCGTCGGCGCGCTCAGGGAGCATTCATCAATGCCATCCTCCCCGTGAACAATCAATGCATGGCGGCAGCCGAGCAGTAACAGGACCTCGCCCATTTTGCGTAGCAGCGAGCTATCGGCAACGCCGAGCATCTGATAGCGGGCGTGAGCGGGATTGGTTAATGGGCCAAGAATGTTAAATACCGTGCGAATGCCGATTTCACGACGCGTCGGGCCAACATATTTCATTGCGGGGTGGTACGCTTGAGCAAACATAAAGCCAAAGCCAACCTCCTGCACGCAGCGCGCTACCTGCTCGGGGCCGAGATCAATCCTGACTCCAAGCGCCTCCAGCACATCGGCGCTGCCGCAACGGCTTGTAGCTGAACGGTTGCCATGCTTGGCGATAGCAGCGCCGGCAGCCGCGGCGAGAATGCCTGCCGCTGTCGAGAAATTGAACGTACCAGCTCCATCGCCGCCGGTCCCACAGGTATCCATAGCGCGCTCCGCTACCTGCTCTTCCAGATGAACGCGCACGGCTTTTTCACGCATGACTCGCGCCAGTCCCGCCAGCTCTTCAATGGTCTCCCCTCCTGGCCGCAGCCTGAGCGCCGTGAGGAAAGCTCCTATCTGCGATGGAGTCGCAACACCCGTCATAATCTCCTCCATAACAGATGCCGCTTCTGTCTCGCTCAGTAGCGCGCCAGCCGCGATATGCGCAATCGCTTCTCGAATCATCTTGTGGCCCTCCTTTGAGATGTGCCCAGGTTTATCCCCAGGTCTGGTCCCAGGGTGGGGGCAAGCCCTATCCTTCTATCCAGCCGACCAACGCCGCTCTCGCAGCTAGCTTCGCTCAGGTCGGCTGCAAGGAAGGCCCCTACAGCCTCCGCCCTTATCCTGATTTGCCCTTGCCTGGTTAAAAAATTTTGTAAGAGCGTTTTGCCTACCGGCGTCATGATTGATTCAGGATGGAACTGTACTCCTTCAACGGGATAGCGGCGGTGACGCAGCCCCATCACCAGGTCGTCTTCTGTCTCGGCTGTGACCTCTAATGCTTGCGGTAATGAGCTCCTTTCGACGATAAGGCTGTGATAGCGGTTACCCATAAACGGCTGTGGCAGGTCGTGAAAAACTCCCTCATTGTGATGATAGATCAACGAGGTTTTGCCATGCATCAACTCGGGTGCTCGTACCACGCGCCCACCGTAGACCTGTCCGATTGCTTGATGGCCGAGGCAGACACCAAGCAAGGGGATATGTTGTCCAAATGTCTCGATGATTTTACAGGAAAGCCCTGCTTCGTCAGGGGTGCATGGTCCTGGCGAAATAACTATGTGGTCCGGTTGCATCGCTGCAATTTCAGCGAGCGTCACCTTATCATTGCGGCGCACCGTGATCTCCGCCCCTAGCTCTGAGAGGTACTGGTGCAGGTTGTAAGTAAAGCTGTCATAGTTATCGATTAATAACAACATGGCTCTCCTCCTCGCTAAATTGTTCGCGGATGGCTTCCCGATAACGACGTTCCTGCGCAATTTTCTCGGCCTCATCAAGGGCACGTAGCAAAGCTTTGGCTTTATTCAGGCTTTCCTGGTATTCACCGGCAGGGCTGGAATCTGCCACCACCCCACCGCCCGCTTGAATGTAAGCTCGACCATCTTTCACCACCATTGTGCGCAAAGCGATAGCCGTTTCCTGGTTGCCGGAATGGCTAAAGTACCCGACCGCACCGCCGTACACGCCCCGCTGTTCCCCTTCCAACTCACTGATGATCTCCATCGCCCGGATCTTCGGCGCACCCGAAACGGTGCCTGCTGGGAAGCCCGCTCGCAGGGCGTCGAAGGGGCTGGTATCCTCTCGCAGTTTGCCTGTGACATTCGAGACGAGATGCATTACATGCGAGTAGCGCTCGATCTCCATAAACTCGCTAATCTGCACGCTCCCCGGTGTACTGACGCGCCCGACATCGTTGCGAGCAAGGTCAAGCAGCATGATATGTTCCGCCCGCTCTTTAGGGTCATCCTTTAATTCCTGCGCCAGCAGATTATCACTATGTGGATCGTTCCCGCGTGGGCGCGTTCCCGCGATAGGTCTGATCGTCACCTCCTGATCTTCGAAGCGCACCAGCAATTCCGGTGAAGCTCCCACAATATGGAAGTCGTCCAGGTCGAGGAAGAACATATAGGGCGATGGGTTAATGGCCCGCAGCGCGCGATAAATAGTCAGCGGAGACGCGTTGACATGGCGGCTCAGGCGCTGCGAGGGCACCACCTGGAAGATGTCGCCCGCGCGAATATATTCGATTGAGCGACGCACCATCTCTTCAAATGCCTCCTGCGTCCGATTAGAGGTCACGCGCAGCGCCTCTGGATCGTCCACCACCTCCGGCTCTTGAGGTAGGCATACAGACGAACGTAAACGGTGCTGTACATCCTCAATCACCGCGCATCCGCGTCGATACTCTGCCGCGAGATCGGGCTTATCAAGGTGAAGATGCGTAATAATCCTGACCCGGTGCTTCACATGATCGAAGGCCAGCACCGTCTCTGTAAAGCAAAAAACGGCCAGGGGCAGATCAAGCGTATTTTGTTCGGGCACGGGCAGATGCTCGAAGCGGGCTACTGCGTCATAGGCCAGGTAGCCAACCGCTCCGCCATGAAACACCGGGATCTCGTTTTGTCCTATCCGGGGAGGCATGACCAGGCGGTATCGTCCCAGTTCCGCCTCCACGAACGTAAGAGGATCGGAACATGGCACCGTCTCAACGTCGGCATAGGGGCTCGTCTCATTATGTCCATCCTGGATTTTATAGAGCGTCGCCTCTTCGCCGCGGTGAAGCATCACCATATAGGGATCGATGCCGATAAAGGAATAGCGAGCGATGCGCTCACCGCCGGTAACGCTCTCAAGCAGAAAGCTGTATGGACGCTGAGCGGTTTTGCAATAGGCCGAGATAGGCGTTTCCATATCAGCCAGGATGTCGCAATAAAGCGGAAGAAGCGGTTGGGCCTGCGGGGTAGCCGCGAGGGGATCGGCAATGGATGGACCATCCATTGCTGAGTCGCGCAATTGCCTGACCTCTTCGTATGTTGGATAAAACATACTCTTGTTCTCCCCTTGAGCAGGGCTGGTTATCCCAGCCCTATAACTTCCTTCACGCGTTGTAACGTCGCCGCCGCTATCGGGCGTACTTCGTCTGCCCCTTGTTTGAGAATGCTCTCTAACGAGGCAATATCGTTGATATACTCGTGGTAGCGCTGCTGGATTGGTTGCAGCGTTGCGACCAGCCGTTCGGTGAGGGCCGCTTTGAAGTCACCGTAGCCCTTGCCCACGAACTCCGCCTCAATCTCCTGCTCGGACTGACCGGTTAGCAACTGGTAGATCGTCAGCAGGTTAGTGATGCCGGGGCGTTCGGGATCGAATGTGACCAGGCGCTGCGAATCGGTGGTGGCCCGTCCGATCTTCTGCTTGATCGTCTTAGGGTCGTCCAGCAGGTTAATGCGTGAGCCTGGATTAGCATCGCTCTTGCTCATCTTCTTCGTTGGGTCATCAAGCGACATAATCCGTGCCCCCGTTGCGCGAATCTGTCCCTCTGGAATGGTGAACACCTGTTGCTTATATATGCCGTTGAAGCGTTGCGCCAGATCGCGTGTGAACTCGATATGCTGGCGCTGGTCATCGCCAACGGGCACAAAGTGGGTTTGATACAACAGGATGTCACAGGCCATCAACACCGGATAGCAATAGAGGCCGGTCCCCACCGTCTCAGGATGTTCGTCCGCTTTCGTCTTGAACTGGGTCATACGGTTGAGCCATCCCATCGGGGTGAAGCATTCCATCATCCAGCTCATCTCTGCATGTTCGTGAACATGTGACTGCACGAATAATTTGCAATAGCGGGTATCGAGTCCGCAGGCGAGATAGAGCGCGGCCAGCTTGCGCGTGGTGCTATGCAGCTCCGCGGGATCAATTGGCAAAGTGATCGCGTGTAGATCGACGATGCAGAAGATGTTATCAAACTGAGCTTGTGCCCCTACCCAGTTACGGATAGCGCCCAGGTAGTTGCCTAAATGGATATTACCGGTCGGCTGCACGCCCGAAAAAACCCGTTTTTTCACCGGGGAACTTCCGCCACTTTGCTGTGTTCTGGCATTATGATCTGTCCTAATAGTCATTGATACCTCCTCCTTGCCGCGACTGTAGGGGCAGGGCTAGCTCCTGCCCTGGACCAGCGATTCTTTGGCATAAGTTTAGAGAAAAAAGTAATAAAAAAAACGCCCTCATCCAATCAAGGACGAGAAGCGTGATCAGGGCTTACTAAAGATTGCCCCTACAAGATCGTGACTACCCGTGGTACCACCCTGTTTCAGACTGCCGCAGCTTGCAAGTGCTTCAAGTGCTGGCAATCCCTCTTGCCGGATACACTAATGATATCCTGTCCTCAATAACGGGGGACATTCCGAAAGAGTCCTACTGATTCCACGCTTTTCGTGCGGCGCGGAACGTTCGCTCTCCAGCTTCCAGGCCCATTCCATAACCTCGTGGTATCGGGTTCCACCAATCCCGACTCTCTGTACCCACGCGTTGCTATGTACTTTTCCTGTTCGCAGCTTTCAATATTTCTTTGTGCTTGTGAAGTAGTATAGATGGAATTCAAGCACATGTCAAGAGGTGCTGCAAGTTATTTGTCAACTACCTCCAGTCTGAAACCGGAGGCTTGTGGTTACCTCTGGACTCCACCGCAACTCTGCATACCGTGTGAGGCGTGCAGCTTTGGCTTCACGGTCCGAGGCATCAGGGGCCATTGACAGAAGCCCCGTCGTGCTCCAATCCTGTCGAAGCACGAGCGTTCGCATCACCAGATTTCTTGCACCCACTAGATCAGCGTGCAGGATATACCTACATTGCGGGTTCTGACATGTAAGGAGCAATCCCTTATTGGGCCGGTTCTCATCGGCGATATGCCCGCATCTGGGACAGCCTTTCGACGTATAATCGGCATCAACCTTAATCGCAAGCGAGCCGGATAGCGCGGCTTTATAACTAATGAGGGCATGCAGTTCGGCAAAGGACCATTGCGAATACACCCGATTGGCTTTGCGAGCCTTTGGAGAGACCCGCTCAAAGCCTTTGCCGTTTTTCTTACGTCGTCGCTTCCTGCGGCGCGTGCGCTCTCGAATGTCGGTGAGGTGTTCTAGCCCGATAAGTGCCTGAGGATGCTCCTGTACGATCTGGGTGGCAACCTGGTGGTTGGCTTGCAATTTCAACCGTCTCTCTCGCTGCCCGATGCGTCGCAAACGACGTTTCGCGCCGCGAGTGCCTTTCTTCTGCAAGCGTTTGCGCAGCCGCGCATAGTGATTAGCTTTGTGTCGTACCCGTTTGCCTGAGTAAAAGGTGGCCTTGCCTGCTGTAGTGGACGTCACCGCGAGATAGCGCACCCCCACGTCCACGCCGACCGTTTCACTTAGGTCGTCACAGCCTGGATCAGGCAAGGTGATTGCTAACGACACGAGCAAGTAAAACTGTTTTTTGGGTTGGTCGTACCAGAGCTTGGCATCGCCGATGCGGGCAATGTTGGCTCCCTGTTGAATGAGCAGCAGATGCTTGAAATACCCCTGGTACGGCAGACTTACCCGCCCGTTGAGAGTGCCGATACTGACCTTGCTCTCACATTGGAAGGTATAATCGCGTTCATAGGTATACTGCACCGTGGGCGAGCTATAGTGTGGGGGCTTATCCAGCCCCTTGAAGCGTTTCTTGGTGATTTTCAGGCGCAGATGCTCCCGATTGTTGAGCAGCTTCGTCCACAGCCCCTTATAAGTCGCCGCCACCTGCCGCTCAACACTGCACGCCAGTTGCGAGAGCAGACGATAGCGCGCACGCAGTTCGGCATACATCCCTTTGTGCAGTTTCGTCACGCTGCTCGTTTTGCCGTGCGTGAAGGCGTATTGACTCACCGCATTGAGCGCGTCACGATAGGCAAGCTGCGTCTCTCGTAAGGCACGATGCTGCTCTGGTGTTGTGATGAGCTTGAGCTTTGCGGTGATGATCTGCTGCATGCTGGTCCTTTGGGAAAGAGGGAAAGGGCGCTTCCCATCCCTCTCTTGGATTCCTACACCGGTACACTGCTCCGAAGTTCGTGATGTTGAGCTTGCTCGCTCCAGTATTGTACTGCTTCCTCTGGCGCAAGAGGACCGGAGAGGTAGCCAATGAGATAGCCCAGGGATTCCGGCAAGTTGATAGTCTCCATCTCATCGAAGTGATAATGGCCCTGTGCATCAGGTGTAATCACGAGGCGCAGCACGTCTTCACTGCTCAGGATCGTACTGCGTTGTGGTTCCTCCGGTGGGCGTCCCTGTTCCCCATAGATGTCAGCAAAATACCATTGCCGTGCCAAGTAAAAGGCTTTGCGAAATGCCTCGTTGTCGAGGATGAGGGTGACGTTTCCCCATGATACTTGCTGTTGTGTCATGTGACAAGCTCTCCTTTGCTTGACGAATGGCTCTCCGGTCGCTATCATGCGACGTGGGGAGGCTAGACTGGTCTTTACATACTAGACTCTCTAGTGACCTGCGCTACTACGCAGGTCTTTTTTATCTATACTAGCATTTACAGCCTTCCATAATTATACACAGCCTTTTTCAGTAAAGTCAAGTTTTTCAGTGCTATGATCACTCTTGTACTGCAAACCGCAAATATGGTACAATGAGCCAAACTTTCTAGGAGCTAGTGGAATGTCAACTCAACAGCTAACAGTCGAGGAGGTTGCCGAAGAACTACGTGTGCATCCCGAAACAGTCAGGCAGTGGATACGCGAGGGTGAACTTGACGCCTTTGATACCGGCAGAGGCTATCGTATATCTCGACTCGACTTAGATGATTTTATACAAAGACGCAAAACAGGCAAGAAGCGTAAAAAATCTGATTAGGGTGTGGTCGTTTCGACAACGACAATCTTCTTTCTATATTTGGGGCACCAGACAAAGTGATAGGCTAACTCGTAGGTAACGTGTTTGATGGGGGAGCATCAGCTTTACCGACGCTCCCGACATCTAACCAAACCTGTACATCAAAGCGCGCACATCGTCAACATAGCGCCAGTTGAAAATACCGCGATGGATCACATTCCATCCACCCTCGTTGTATGCGCTGATCACTAGTGTGATATTGCCATGCAGGCCAAACCACAGCGAGTGCAAATAAATTGCTCCCAGTTCAATATTATCTGCCAGCTTATAGGGGTCGTGGCGTATGCCTGTCATGGTATTGAGGCCCATAGCCGTGTATGGCATGATCTGCATTACGCCGATGCCGCCGTCGCGTGAGATCACATGCTGACTCCAGCCGCTTTCTTGCCACGCAATTGCCTCTAGCAGGCTAGCAGGCAAGCCATAACGGGCGGCAGCACTGCGCAGAAGATAGGCAACCTGGCTCTGCGAAGACCACCCTAACGCCTGATAATCATACCAGCGAACGTAGCCATTATACGACACGCCACTACTGAAGCCACCTGAACTGCTCACACTACTCGAACTACCTCCACTATGATGACCGGAGCTATAAGGAACACAGAGACTCTGGCCCGCGAAAATAAGGTTAACGTTGCGAATATAGTTTACGCGCGCCAGCGTCCAGACGGTGGTTCGATAAGAGAGCGCGATGCGGCTTAATGTATCGCCATAGTGAATGCTGTACCAGCTACAGCTATTACCAGGCCCAGGGTTAGCGGCTTGCGCCTTTGATGTAGATTGAGAAACGGTCGTAGAACCTAACAACAGGACAACAGTAACTACTAACAGAACGCCTTGTTTTAAGAAGGGCAATTGCAGAAGACGGTACATGTTATTGCTGCTCCAATTGCTTCCTTCCCTGCGTACTGCGATGGTAAATCCCTGTATCCTTGTATTCTCCATATGTATGCTTCTCCTCTCTTATGCCACTATATCCCTCCCATAAATTAAAAATATATGCATGTAATGATGCAATGTGCTTCTCCCTCTCGTTTGTGCTAGAGCAGGGCTTTTCCGTTTTCGTCATGCTCGCAGGGCTTCGCCCTGCTCGCAAAGGGAGAGGGGTGCCGGCAACGCCGCGACGCGGCGTTGCCGGCACCCCTCTCCCCTGCGCCCCGTTGGGGGCGCGAACCCAGGCGGCAGGAGTGAGAGGAGAGGAACACGGAAAAGCCCTGTTGTGATAGACAGGGCTATTTAATTCTCTGAAGAAAAGGGGTCAAGGGGCATAGCCCCTTGCGGGGCGCGGGGTGTCCCCGCTCATTCTTCTCCCCCCGCCCCCGAAGGGGGCAAAAAAGAAGAATTAAATAGCCCTGTGTGATAGAGCATCATGCTTGACGGCGCTCTAAGCGCGTGCTAGAGTGTAGGTGCAGTAACGTCGTGAAATACAAAAAGCAGGAACTGGCATGAGAACGGACGACCTTCCCAGTGCAACCGTTGAGGAATATCTGGAAACGATCTATAACATGACGATGGAAGATGAGATTGTCATAGGAGCGCGCCTGGCAGAGAAATTTAAGGTCTCACCTCCGACGGTGACGGAGATGCTCAAGCGACTGGTGAAAAATGGCTATGTCGAGATGAATAATAAACGGCATGTGACCCTGACCGAGGCAGGTATCGAGGTGGCGGAAGCTGTCTTGCGGCGTCACCGGCTGACCGAGCGTTTTCTGGTCGATATGCTGGGCATGCAGTGGCACGAAGTCCATGAAGAAGCCTGTCGCCTGGAACATTTCATCTCTGGCGCGGTGGAGGCGCGAGTCATCGCCAGCCTGAATCATCCAACAACCTGCCCACATGGCAATCCAATCCCCGGTCAGGTGCCCAGTGCGCGCAATTACCTCAAAGATCATCATGCCATACGTCTCTCCAGTGTCGAAGCTGGAGGCACCGCGGTCATCTTTTGCATTTCCGAAGTGGTGGAGGATGAAGAGGCGCTGATCTTCTATCTGCATCAAAAAGGACTGACGCCCGGGACGCAGTTGCTGGTGTTGGGGCAGGATGGCTGCTCGCCGGAGAATGCCTCCGAAAATGTGAAGCTGCAAGTCAAAGGGCGCGAGGTCTTTATCGATAAAGCCTCCTCTGCGAAGATCTGGGTGACCATCTGAAATACGCTGCTCATCAAAAGTAATTCTTCCCCTTGACATAGATATTAGGGCATGCTAATATCTGAGTAGTGGGGTTGGAATTAAATATGGGGCGAAAGTCCCATATGCTGTTAGATTGATTAGTATGATGAGAAAGCGTATTTGCTGATGATAGCGACATTTATTCTTTTTCTGCGCGAAGGTATAGAGGCTTGCCTCATTGTAAGCATTCTCTTCGCGGCCCTGCGTCAACTTGATCAGGCGAAGCAGGCACGAGCCATCTGGATGGGCGTGGTTCTGGCGCTATTAGGCTCGCTGGCCGGTGGACTCGCTATTTATTTTACTGTACACGAGTACAGCGATACCAGGTTCCAGACAATCTTTGAGACTGCCACTTATATTACGGCTGTCATTTTATTAACAACTATGACGTTTTGGATGCAGCAGCATAGCCGTACGATGAAGAAAGAGATTATCGCGAAGGCAAGCACCGCCTCCTCTGGTTTCGCGCTCGGCCTGCTCGCTTTTACCTCCGTTGGGCGCGAGGGGTTGGAGAGCGCGTTCTTTACTGTGGCCTTCGCTTTCCAGACCAATGCGCTCATGCTGCTGCTAGGGGCGTTGCTGGGCCTGCTGGTCGCAATTGGCCTCTGTGTGCTGATCTATCGTCTGGGGTACCGGCTCGATTATCGCCTCTTCTTTCGTGTGATGGGCATTCTTCTCATCTTCTTCGCCGCTGGGCTGCTTGGCAACGCCATACAAAACTTGCAGACGCTCGGCTGGCTAACCATCGGTACCACGCCTCTCTGGAATATATCGCATATTTTGAGCCAGGAAAGCGTGATTGGTGATTTGTTACATGGCATGGTGGGATATTCTGATGCTCCCAGCCGTTTACAGGGGCTGTTCTATGTCGCTTATCTCTTAGTGGCTGGTGGTATTTTTACCTGGATGACCCGTAAACCATCCGGCGGCCAGCCTGTACGCTCAGACGCAGCCGCCGCGAATACTGTCGCCGGTCAGGCGTAACATCTAATATAGAACAAGCAGCAGCCAGGCTAGATATTGCATCCAGCCTGGCTGCTGCTTGACAGGTGTTCACTGCGCGCAAACAGCCAGGTTTTGCCTCCAGGGCTTTTCAGTTTTCCGCTCCTCTGACTCCTGCTGCCTGCGTTCGCGCCCCAACGGGGCGCAGAGCAAGGGGAGAGAGGTGCCGGCACCTCTCTCCCCTTGCGAGCAGGGCTTCGCCCTGCGAGCATAACGAGAACTGAAAAGCCCTGGTTTTGCCTCCTGATGTGTGGACGAACGAACCGCTTTTTGCTATACTCCGTAAGTTGGTGCCCCTCTTAATAATTGGCAGCCAAATACATTTGCAAAGCGCAATTTTTGCGAGAGGTAAAGATAGGTATGAGTAGCAAAAACATCTCGTCGCCTTTGCCTGATGCTCCTGCGACCGGGCAGGATCAAGATATTTCAAATATGCATGCTCCTGTTCCGCCTCCCAGTGGGAGTGATAAAAAAACTGCCCTGTTTTCACCTTTCTGGCGAGACCGCCTTTTTGAGGCCGGCCTGGTTGTTTCAATGGTGCTCTATTACGTGATTGGAAACCCACATATTCCCCTCGGCGTTCCTGCTCCTATTGCCGATCTGAATCCATTGTTTTCTCTCCCATTTCTGCTCCTCTTTGGAGTACTATGCTGGTATCGGCTATCTTTCGCGGTTGCCCTCTTGCCACTCTCGCTGCCGTTCTATGGCATGCAGAAGCTGGTATTTGGCTCGTATAACTTCAGCCTTGCGGAAATAACGCTGGCGACCTGTCTGATCGTTGCCTTGCTGCAATTGATAGTCCAACGACGCTCCTGGCCGTATCGGCTCTCCTGGCCGGAATTGCGAGATCGCCTGGGGCCGTTTATCTACCCCATCCTGGTCTTTTTTGTCTTTGCAGCGTTCTCTGTTGTGATTGCCTATGCGCAAAGAACGGCTCTGCGCGCCTTTCGTGAAGAGGTATTCGATCCCCTGCTCTATCTGGCTCTTGCCCTTTTCTGCTTGCGCTCCCGTCAAGACCTGCTCCGCCTGTTTGCGAGCCTGGTAGGAGCTGGCCTGGTCGTTGCGGTTCTCGGCATTGGGCAATACGTTTTCTTTAAGAATTCGCTTCCACTGGAGGCCGATGGCGTTCGTCGCGTTCACGCGGTCTATGGCAGCGCCAACAGCATCGGGCTGTTGCTGGATTACGTCTTCCCTCTGGTATTGGCATTTGTGGTGGCGAAGGTATCCTGGCGCAGTCGGATCATTGCCCTGGCGCTCTGCATACCGTTGCTGGGAGTGCTCTATTTAAGCCAATCGCATGGCGCTCAGGTAGCTATTGCTCTCGCTGCTCTCTTTATCATCGCCCTTTCTATTCGTAATCGGCAGTATCTGCGCCGGAAATATCTGCTCATTGGCGCTGCCCTCGTGCTGACGGTACTTTCGCTCTCTCTGGTGTTCTTCCGCGCTCCCATTTTTAATTACTTTGAGGGTCATATTAATGATCAGGGCATAAGCACCGTTTCTAAGCGCCTGTACCTATGGCAGAGCGCCTTGAATATGATCCATGACAGCCCGTGGCTGGGCTATGGAATGGATAACTGGCTCTGCCACTATAGCGAAAACACAAGTTGTCCAGGTAATATCCATCACTACTGGATTCTGACAGATCCGAAAACGGGCCAATCTACAGGGCTGATCTACGAACCGGGGCTATCGCATCCGCATAATATCTTCCTGGATGTCTGGGTGAGTATCGGCGTTTTTGGCCTCTTAGCTTTTGTTGTAACGCTGATCCTCTTCTACTGGCTTTTTGCACGCATCTTGTTGTCCCTACGTGCTCACCCTGATCAACATAGTGAGCAGTTGCGCTGGATGACGATTGGCATTGGCGCTGCAATGGTAGCGGCAGTCGCGCAAGGGCTGGTCGATAGTTCCTTCCTGGAGCAGGATCTGGCATTCTGTTTCTGGACCCTGGTGGCGCTGCTCCTGCTGGTGCGTGTGCTGGCTGCTATGCCGTGGAAAAGCGCGGCACCACTCCAATCGTCAATCGCGTAAAATGGTAATGCTGTGCTGGCGAAAGTGGCATAGGTGGCAGAGGCTGGCTGTGTTTATTCCCTAAAATTGTGTAGTAGTTCACATTTTTCATGAGATACAAATCATGGTTGTGTCCTTCCTAAACAGCTATAGTACGGGAAGAGAATAGTAAGGGAGGATGCACATGCCGATTGATCTGAATATCTCCATTTCAACACTGTTGATCTGGCTGGCCTGCCATTTCGTGGGGGACTTTGCCTTCCAGAGCGCCTGGATGAGCATGGAGAAGGGGAAGAGCTGGGAGGTAAATTTTTATCACTGCGCGACCTATACCGCCGTTTTCGTACTGTTTGCGCACTCAACGCCGCTCGCCACGGCGGTGCTGTTCGGCACACATTTTGTTGTGGACCCACTCAAATCGCGTTATAAAGTCATTGGACCGATCTGGGTTGATCAACTATTACACGTTCTGACGATTGTGCTCATTCTGGCGTTCAAACTCTAAATTTCCTGCTATGTGCTTCCCGACAAAAAGGGCGACTGGTAAGCTAGAAGATAGCTTTGCCAGCCGCTGTTGCTGTGTCAACATTATGCTTGCTCTGAGGTCGAGGGTCCCTGCTCCTGCTTAGGGCCAGTGCCATAAATCATGTCTGAGAGGTCCTTGCGCGTGCGTTCGAGCAGGCCGCGCAGGCGTGTCAACTGCTCAGGATTATTGATGGCGGTGCGCCCGGCAATGGCGAACAGGCGCGCAACTTCCATAGCCTCGCTACGCAGCGCCTGCATCTCTGGCGCGTTCCAGCGTCCGCGCTGCCCAAAGGCGCGCCCCCAGGGAGGCGAAAACTCCTCTTCTTCTTTGTGACGCTCGGCCAGGGCGGCTCGACCGGCATCAGTAATGCTATAGACCTTTTTCCCTTCGGCCTCAGCTACGGTGACAAGTCCCCGGTCCTCTAACATCTGGAGGGTTGGATAGATCGAACCTGCGCTAGGGACATAGAAGCCGCCGGATTTCTCTTCCAGAGCCTTCATCATTTCGTACCCATGCATAGGCCGCTCTTGCAACAGTTCCAACAGGGCGTATTTGACATCGCCACGCCCAAAGAAGCGGGCGCCAGGACCTTCGGGACCGAACGGACCACCAGGGCCGAATGGACCTCTTGGCCCAAACATCCCGCGCCTCATGCGCATGCCGAAGAAGTGTGGTCCGTGTCTATGCCCATGCCGGTGTCCTTCATGATGCATCCAGGGCGGAGTCCACTCATCCCCACCACCTCCCTGAAACTGGTAGGCAAAACGTTTGCGAAACATATAACTGTCTCCCTTCCTTTTTCTTACGATACAACAATGCGATATATCGTTAGCAATACTATAAACGATATATCGCATTGTTGTCAAGTCCTTGCTTCGGATGTGTTCAATTGAGGGGGTGGTTGCTCAAAAAAAGCTTAGAGCACGCTAGCTCTCAAGTGCAGGCACGGATACGCTTGATAAGAGCTAATTTTCTTTTATTCCCCATTACTTGCAGTGGCGTCCATATTTATGCGATAACGCAAAGAGAACGACAGACGCGTATGGTTACGAAGCGTCTGCATTTCTTCAGAGGAAAAAATGAGTAGGAGCAAAACATGCGTTTGGGATTGAATATTGGATCAACGAATACACAACATAAACCCGTCGGCGACTATTTCGCCCGTGTGGCTGAGCAGGCTGATCAGGCAGGCTTTGCCACTCTGGTGATACCGGACCACTTTACGCTTCGACCGGAGAGTACGCCGTGGCTCAGAAGAGAAGAAAACACTCTCACGCCAGTCACCACTGATTTCTTTGAGGCGTGGAGTATGCTTGCTTTTATCGCGGCCCGCACCAAGCGGATCAAGCTTAGTACGATGGTCTCCGGGATCACCATGCGCTACCCAGCGGTCCTGGTGAAAACGGCAGATACGTTAGACGCGCTCTCGAACGGTCGTGCGTACCTGGGAGTGGGAGCGAGTCCTGATTTTGGCGCCGATGAACACCAGCGCATGGGTCTACCGTTTCCGCCTGCGCGTGAACGGATCGCACGCTTAGAAGAGGTTCTCCAGATGGCCCTGCAACTCTGGTCAGGGGAGGATAAGCCATTTGAGGGCGTCTATTACCAGCTTACAAGCACTATTGGGACCCCGTTGTTTGTTCAGCGACCACATCCGCCCATTTTGATTGCGGGCAACGGCAACAAGATGTTACGTCTGATGGCCAGATATGCTGATGCGATAAGCATTGGCTTTGGTCGAGGACTCGACGACTTGCGAACGAAACTGGAAATTGTGCGCGGGCATTGTCAGGATTTGGACCGTCCGTACGAGCAGATCGAGAAAACAACGCTCTTGATGACTCCTATAGTTCAGAACAGTCGGCTGGACCAGTCGGCGCTGGACTATATCAAAGCATTGGGTGAGCTTGGTGTCGATGAAGTTATGATCCGCGCCCCCGCCGATCCGGCGACCTTCGACCTGCTTGCCACGGAACTGCTCCCGCTGGTGGAAAAGATCCCGGTTGCTGGGCGCTGAAGAAGAGGAGTCCCTCGTACCTCCTATATTTTGAATGACCATTCATCCAACAAGCATCATCGTGAGCAAGCGCTTGTAAGTGTGATCCCATTGCCTCACGTATTCTCGGTTCACTGGCACTTTTGACAGTGGACCGAAGAAACTTTCTTATAGAGCCAGTGCAATACAGCTATTGTAACGTTATCTCGTATGAGTCTAAGGCCATTCACCTGCGTAAGGAACAGGGCGGCCAGATGATGTGATAGAGCCGACTAGCGCCAGTGGCAGGCGATACAAGAGAAGTATCGCCTGCCACTGGCGCTAGTCGGCTCGTTTGAACTATTGTCCAGAAAATATCCCGAAAGAAGCATTCAACGCGCAGGCGAACGCTGGACTCAAACTAGGCTTGTTGCGCTGAACCTCCTACCTGACTCTCTTCACGCACATCGGCGGAATGGGTGTCCTCCTTGAGGTGTGATCGCGGCCATACTGCCAGTGCTATGACTACCACCAGTAAACCAGAATTGAAGTCGGTCGCCATCCCTGTCATGATCATACCGAACGCTTGGGAGGCGTACCAGAACAGCACGCTCACGATGATGGAGGCGATCAGGACGGGACGAAGTTGTTTTTCGTTCACCAGGGCCAAGCCAATACCCAGTGCTAGAAAGACCACGATGAGGGCAATGTTCAGTGGGATCTCAATGTTGGTGGTAGCGTTAGAAAGTTGTGTGAGTACGGGGTCTACCAGCACCCTGTTTAATCCACCTTGTCCGACCATTGCACCGATAGCCTGGGAGATTTGCCCCTGCTGCCACCAGTTGGGTTGTAGTTGCAGCAACGCTGCGAAGAACCAGAAACCGGAGAGCACCCAGCGCAGCACCTGCCGCGATAGTAACCCATCATCCCTCGCCCCTGCGGTTGTCTGCGTCGAGGTAATCCTGGAAGACTGGCGAGGCCAGATGGCTAGACCAAGCAGCGGATAGAGCAACACCGCTCCCGGGGCTCCCGAAAGAATGCTACTGGTGCCGGTGAGTAGCATACTCATGCCCTCTCCTCCATACCAGACGATGAGTGCCCAGACGAAGGAAGCGACGACCAGCTCTTTGACCCAGCGTTCTGGGAGGAAAAGGAAGCCGAGACCGAGCAAGACCTGCACGATCACGATGAGCAGGTTGACTGCGATGAGGTGTGAAGTGGTCTGATTGACGATAAACTGAAGGCTGGGTTCCACGACCCCAGGCTGGCCTTGCAGCATTGGCTTCATGACACCATTGACCATATTCATAGTGAACATCTGCGGTTGCAACTGCAAGAGGCCGTCGATGAGCCAGAGGACGCCCAGCAGCCGCTGCAGCGCTTTGCGCGAAAGTAGCATGACGGTATCCTATCCTTTCAACTCCGTCGAGAAAAGCGACGCCTGCACACAGTTGTAGTGCGGTGCCTCTGCATTGCAACTGTGCGCAGGGTGAAGACAGACTTCCTGTAGGAGACTGTAAAGCAGACTATCTGGTTTGTCTATTGGGAGGAATCCCTATCTTTGAGCCTTAGGATGCTGATCCAAAGAGCCAGGGCTGCGGACGCCAGATGCGCAACTTCATCAAGCTGCTGTCGAGGTAGATGTGTCGCCATAGGTAGAACGGAGGTAGGCTTGCCAACTGAAAAGAGTGGAGTGGATCTGTCTGAAAAATCGCTAATGGAAGCTGCTCCATGCGCGTAGTATGCGTCTGGAGTCTCGTGCCAGCTTGGTCATTGATGCGCTTCTCTTTCGTAAGAGCCACCCCTTGTAAAGTATAGGGCAGATACTAGAGGCTGTCATGAGGATCTCTCCCTATAAATTCCCCTTAGGGTGACTGTTCTCCAGTATCTGGCGAGGATTCCCTGCCGTATACATACCCCTTTTAAGCGAACCATCAGTATCGATGGAAGAAACGGAGATAGCACCAGAGGCCGCAGGATGGAGAGGAGTAGCAAAAGCAGCATCATGCTGAGAGCGTGCTCGGGACGATGTCGTAAGCAATGTGCGCCATTTGGCGCACAATACATTTCTGCTGTGAAAGGCGATATCTGTCAATGAGAGCCCCTTAGGGGATAAAATAGAGTAATATCCTCTTTTAGATATGTCGCGTTCTTCTGTATACTGTGATCGGAAATTGTCGTCATATATTGCACATAATACGGATAAGCTTATTATGTGCAATATATTTTGTTATATAATAGATCAGGTGCCAACAATCGTGATGCTGTTCGCTCTTATACAAGGTAAACGGCTTGCCAAAAAGGTGCGATAAGTTCCTTTGCTTATCAAAGGACGTGGAAAGTTACAATGAAGTTTGGCATTGTTATTCCCAACTGTCATGGCGATTTTGCGGATATTCGTCTGGTGGCTGAAGTCGCCCACGAGGCTGAAGAAGCTGGCTGGGATGGATTTTTTGTATGGGATCACATTGGTGATAAATGGGGCGATGAAGTGAGTGATCCGTGGGTAATGTTAGCGGCAATCGCGATGCGAACGCAACGTATCAAGATAGGAACAATGGTGACGCCTATCACGCGTCGGCGTCCCTGGAAACTGGCGCGTGAAGCAGTCACGCTTGATCACCTTTCAGGTGGGCGGATGATTCTGGGGGTTGGAAGCGGCGGTGGCGTTGAATATGTGCAGTATCATGAACCGGGAGAGGCCAGGGAGCTTGGAGAAATGCTTGACGAGGCGCTCTTGCTGTTGGAGCAACTGTGGAGCGGCGAGTGTATTTCGTATACTGGGCACTATTATCAGATTGAAAATGTGCGCCATTTGCCTCGTCCTCTGCAGGAACCTCAGATTCCCATCTGGCTTGGTGGGCGCTGGCCGCATAAAAGGCCAATGCGACGTGCCGCACGCTGGGATGGGGTTATTCCTATTGGCAAAGGGTTAAGTTTGACACAGCAAATGTCTCCTACGCAGATGCAAGAATGTATCGATTACATTCTTGCATTACAACGACAGGAACAGAGATCTCTGCCATATGAGGTGGCACACTTCGGCCTTCTGGAAGGCAAAGATCGTGGAGGTGATGCAGCTCTGGTCGCCGCCTATGCAGCAATTGGGATCACATGGTGGATGGAGAGTATCACCTGGGAACGCGGGTGTTTACGCGACCTGACTGCATTTATTCGCCAGGGACCACCTCACTAATCCTCTTTACTTTTGCTCTTTGTTCTGGTAGGATGCCAGAAGAAATTCGGACAATTATTTCAACACCATCAAGGAAAAAGACTGTATGCCGGCGACTCGCTAACCTTGTGTCGAAAATTCCCGTATCCGGGAAAACAATCTGAGGGCAAAAAGAGCAGACTATCTCGCAAGGATAGCTCTGTTTATATATGTTCACAGATGGCACATGGTTAGCAGTCGCTCTATGGCGGTCGGCTTTTTCCTTTTTTGCTGCTTCCGCCTCACCTTTTTCCGAAACATGCAAGGCCCACTGCTAAACATCCTTTTCTCAAGCTGAGATGCATTTTTGACACAAGGTTTGCAGAGAAAACCTTGTTCAGACGTTCATCCCCGCGCTATTTGAGAAGAGGAATGCTATCAGCATGAAAAAACAAGCCGGCCATAAAGCCCAAATGGATCAATTTCTCCTGCGCTGTGATGTCTTACCGGGCCTCCAGCCATTTGCTTGCCAGGAAATCAAAAATCGTTACCGCTCACAAGCGGTTTTGCACCCATCTGATGATCCAGCGTCTATTTATTTTCGTTACACGGGAACGCTGCATGAGCTTTTTTCATTACGTACCGTTGTCGCTATCTACCTGGTCCAGCAATTCCCAATACCCCGCCCCCGCGCGCTCCTGGGCCATCAGCATTATCAGCTCTTGCTTCAAGGCATCAAGGAAGTGCGCCTCCTGCATGCACCGGAAGCTTTTAGCGGGCTGAGAATCAGCGCCGCAGGTGAAAATTCCTCTGTCTTTTCTCAACTCAAAGCGCAATTGAGCCGAGATACAGGGTTGCCCGCTAGCGAGGAGGGAGATCTGCTGATCCGTGTGTACCCTGTGTCCAGTGCGTCCCCAGGCTGGGAGGTGCTTATTCGCCTGACCCCTCGCCCGCTCTCCACACGTCCCTGGCGCGTTTTCAATATGAAAGGAGCTTTAAACGCAACCGTTGCAGCCGCCATGATTGAGATGGCTCATCCCAGTCCTGATGATCGCTTGCTCAACCTGATGTGTGGCTCCGGGACGCTACTTGTAGAGCGTTTGCAGAGATGTCCGGCGGCGATAGCTGTTGGCTGTGATACCAATACAGAAGCTTTACGGGGAGCGCAGTTGAATCTGGAACGAGGGGGAGTTGCCAGTAACGCTCTACTTTTCGCATCCGACGCCACCGACCTGCCCTTTCTTCCCGGCACGTTTACCGTCCTGTGTGCTGACGTTCCCTGGGGACAGTTGACCGGCTCTCACGAAGCCAACAAAACACTCTACCCTCAACTGCTTTCTGAAGCTGCCCGTCTTGCCGCTCCAGATGCTCGATTTACTCTCTTAACGCATGAAATTACGCTTTTTGAGGAGGTATTGAAACAATTTAGTAATATGTGGCAGGTACAGGAGGTGGTTAAAATCTTCCAGGGAGGATTGCATCCTCGGATATATATGTTACAACGGATAGACCCTGATTGAGAGAAGGCGGGGGATGGATTACGAAGGGGGAATAGGTCTAGAGTCTTCTCTTATTCTGGTGTATGATGTATGTAATGGATCAGCCTGATTACACAATAACGGTAAACATTTATAATACCCTCATTTGAAAGGATATGTTTTTGGAACTATCGACCTCTCAACTGGTTTTAGCTGCTGATGCTGCTATCGACCTGCAAATGCACACTATCTACAGCGACGGCACATGGACCCCAGAAGAGTTGATTGATTATCTGGCAAGCGAACAGTTTGGTCTGGCGGCGATCACCGATCATGATCGAGTGGATACTGCGGTGTCGCTGCAACGCCTTGCGGCACAGAAGGGGTTGCCTCTCCTTGTAGCAGTGGAGATAAGTACCTTATGGAAGGGTGAGGCGACCGATGTGCTGTGTTATGGGTTTGATCCAGAAAAAAACGCGTTGCAAGACCTGACGCAAGATATTGCACGCCGTCAACAAGAAAACACCAGAGAGGTCTGGGCGAACTTGCAAAAAGCCGGGTTCTCCTTTCCAGATCCGCATGAACTCGATATCCTCCTGGCAAAACCAAGCGCGCAACAACCGCATGAACTGGTGGCTCTTTTGAAAAAGCTGGGTTATGGGACAGAAGAACCATCTGCCGGAACATTGACCACGGATGCGGGTCTCTCCTGGGCCTCCGGTGACATTGCTCAGGTCTGTGATGCTGCCCATCGTAGCGGTGCGGTCTGCCTGATTGCTCATCCTGGGCGAGGAGAATATTTTACTCGGTATGACGTAGATTTATTAGATGAGCTTCGTCAGGAAATTCCCGTTGACGGTTTGGAGGTCTATTATCCTGCCCATACGCCGGAACAGATCGCGATGTATCTTGATTACGCTCAGAAACACCGTTTGCTCGTCAGTTCAGGTTCGGATTCGCACAGTCCTGCAAAAAAACCGATCAAGTATCGTGCGGAACTTAGCCGGGAGCTGTTAGAACGCGTTGGCATACAAGTTAGGTAGCCTTGCACCTGCCGTCAGAATCAGAGTACAATTCAAGAAATTAGCCGGAAGGAAACAACATATGTACGCTCACTATTGAGGCTGACGGGCTTTACAACACCAATACACTCGACAACCTCTCATCGGCACTCTTGCCAATGAGTATTTTTGCTGTTGCCTTGCCATAACCTGCTGGATTGGCTTGTGCCATCACTATTTCCCCTCGATTCGCGCTCCGCCTTCTCCTCCCATATCTCCGATGCTTTTTGCGCCCTGATGACGAGCAATCAGAAAAGTCAATGACGTAATGGAGGAGAAATCGCTTGTTTATCATCCCTGAAGGTTTTGCAAACTTCATGATAGAGCTTGCCGGAGAAGAAGGTCGCGCCTGGCTCGACCGTTTGCCCTCTATCCTGGCTGCGTGCGAGGAACGCTGGAATCTAACTATCGGCGCTCCGGTTGGGAATCTGTCATTTAATTATGTGGCCCCGGCAGTCCTCGCTGACGGGACTGAGGTAATCTTAAAAACGGGACTGACCAACGAGTTCCCAGCCCAACCGGAGGCGCTGCGACACTTCGATGGGCATGGCACGGTACAGCTCCTGGCCTATGATGAGCGCGACGAAGCGATGTTGCTGGAACGCCTCAGGCCTGGTACATCGCTGCGCGCTGTCGAGGATGACGAGGTTGCGATCTCGGCAGCGGCGGCAGTTATGCGCAGGCTGTGGCATCCACTGCCAGAGCAGCACTATCCCTTCCCCACGGTGAATGATTGGGGCAAAGACTTTGCAAACGTGCGCAAGCTGTATGATGGAGGAACGGGACCCTTTCCGGCAGCGATGTTCGACAGAGCAGAGAAGCTCTATGCCGAGCTTTGCGCCTCTATGTCCGAGCCGGTATTGCTACATGGCGATTTGCACCAGGATAACATTTTGTCTGCCGAACGCGAGCCGTGGCTGGCAGTCGATCCCAAAGGAGTGATCGGCGAGCCAGCTTACGAAGTGGGTGCGATATTGCGCAATTTCTGGCCCGATATTCTCTCTATCCCTGATCCTAAGTCTCTCATGGCTCGCCGCATAGACCAGCTATCCGCGGAACTGGGTTTTGAGCGAGAGCGCATCTATAACTGGGGCTTCTCGCAGGCTGTATTATCAGTCTTGTGGGGCGTTGAGGATACCGGGAAGCTTAGCGATGAAGGGCTTTATTTCATCAGATTGCTAGAAGCTATCAAGGCGTAAACGATAGCTTTCATACTATGGTTAGCTCGGGGGAGTGCCGCGAAAGCTGAGAAAGCAATTATGAGGACGCATGGCACTTACCCTGCGGCTTGAAGCACAATGGAGTACTTGCCAACTACCCCTGATAGATAGGATAATAAAGCTAAAGCTGCACATCTGCATACCATCGTGGATGTACTGTAAGGTCTATCCGTGCTAGAAAATTATATTTTTAAATCCTGGTTTTGATATTACGTCTACTATCTTAGAGTATAAAAAAGAACTTGCAGATGGTCAGGGATTCGTTTTACTGAGGAGGGTCTCTAGAGAGGTGACTTATATGCTACAGGAGCAGGAATTTGTACCTTCTGGTGGGTTTCATCAAAATACTATAGTATCGCATGCCAGATCCTATCGTTTCCTTTCAAGCCTGCTCATAGGAGCAGGAACAGGGCTGATTCTTGTTCTTCTACAGGTATGCGCGCTCTGGCTATTAAATCCCTTCCACTTGCCAGGTTCTTCCGCGAGTCGTCTCCTGGCCGTACTGGCCCTGCCCCTGCATCTGCCGGGTGCCCTGGTGATTTTGCTGCTTGAACTGGCGCTTGCCTTTAGCGCCGTTTTGTTGCTGACAAAGCCGGTCAAACTTGCCGCTTATCTCAACGCCGTCCACGCTGCGCAAAAAGATTACCATAAATTGTATACGCCACTAACAGCGCTGGCGAACCTGCGTCAATCTTCCGAGGAATATGTACTTGAGGATGCGCACGTTCCAGCTACGCCGATGCCCGAGGAACCCGTCTCTATCCTCGATCTGGTAAAGCAGCAGGATACTCACCAGATGATCCTGGGCCTGCCCGGAGCTGGCAAAACAATGGCGCTCAAGGTGTACCAGTATGAGGCATCCCGTCGCCCGTGGTCGCTGGTATTTTCTCAGAACCGCATCCCTGTTTTCGTCCCGATGAAGAATTACAGCCTCTTTTTGAAGCGGCACGAGCCTCATATCGCGGCATCCGGTGCAACGCGCGATAGCTGGCAGGTGACGCTGCTTGATTTTCTGTATGCAAGCGATCTTGCTGGCACGCGCCATCTGCGTCCCTACCTCCAGCGATTGTCGGAGCAAGGGCGTTTGCTGTTTCTCTGCGATGGTCTCAATGAGGTTGACAGCAATTACCTGAGGCGCGTGAGCGAAGAACTGGTCTACTGGATGCGTACAACGCGCAACAGGCTGGTAATGACATGCCGCGAGGTGGACTATCGCGAGCAGCCCGATTTTATTCAGCTAGTAGAGGGTGGGCAGGCGCTGCGAGCAGTCCTCTATCCGCTCCAGCCTGAGCAGATCTCTGAATTTGTTGAACGCTATGTCGTGCGGCAGGATCAGCGCTGGCAACATACTGCTGGACAGATTATGCAGGTGATTGATCGCAGCCGTCTCCGCTATCACTGCACCAATCCCATGATGCTCTTCACCCTGATGGGCATCATCGATAAGATCGGGGTTGAGCGCGGCAAGCAGATTGATACGCGCGGTCGCCTCTTGCGCGAATCGGTCAAGCAGTTGATCGAGTATGAGCAGCAGCAGCCGAGGTGGAACAAAGGTATGCCAACCGAGCGAGAGGTCGTCCGTTTTCTCAGCGAGGTCGCCTGCGCTGCCCGCTGGGCCAATGACCGTAATGCCATCCAGTTGCGTATTTCATCTCCGGCGGCCATCGCTGCAACGGGGACGCGGGCAAGAGCAAATTTTGACGAACTGGCCGATGAACTGCGCTTCTGGCTGGATGAGCATCCGGCCAGAGGACCATTTAACGTCCCCGAAGAAGATGAGCCAGCATATGAACTGTATGAGGATCTGGTGCAACTCTTACAGTTCTCGCTGAGTGCCGCGCTGATTGAAATCAGCCCCGGCGGCGTTCTAAGCTTTCGTCATGAGCTGATTACAGAGTATTTCGTGGCCGAATACTTTTTTACCGCCGATAGTAAAAGAGGTTCAGCCGCTCTTCCTATGCGCGAAGAGCTGTTAGAGAACGTCGGGCGCTGGAGCGAGCCGGTGGCGATCTGGGCCGGTCTGATGGATAACCCTCTGGTGCTGGCGGAACGTTTTGGCAGCCTGGGAAGGAGCAACCCTGCCTATGTTTTGCAGGCGCTGGCGTTGGGCCTGGTCTGTATCGGCGTGCTGTGGACACCGCCGCAGGCCGAGCAGCAGCGAACAGTTGTTTTGCCGCCTGCTATCGCGGAATCTCTTTCCGTGGCCGTACGCAACAAAGCAGCTAGAGAAGAGCTGGCGCGTATCTTCACTCGCTGCGCCGAGGAGGGCGGTCAGGAGGTTTATCGCTCGCTGCTGCCTCTGATTATGGTGGAGGGGGTTGATGAACTGCTGACCTTACTGGATCAAACGGTTGTCCCTGATCTGCTCTTTACCCACCTGCAAGATGCCATTGATGATGTCGCGTACGAGTCCCAGGTGAAGCGGATTACCCGCGTGCTGGGACGTTTTGGCAGCGTCGTCGTGGATAGGGCCGCGCAACTCGCTCTCCCCGCACCTGAGCGTAGCATCCGGCTGCGTGCCGCCGTCATCAATGTCCTGGGGGGAACTGCTGATTTCCGGGTGGTGGACCCGTTGGTGGCGCGTCTGAGCGATGCGGAAATGTATATCGTTGAACGTGCCACCAATGCGTTGATTCGCCTGGGGCCGGAGCTAACTCTCGCACGCATCTTGCAAGAGTTGGAGAAGCGCACTCCCGGGCCAATTACCAGGCGCATTCATGGGGCGGCGTTGCTCATCCTGGGTCGCTTCCTCGAAGAGCAGGACCCGCGGCGGCAGGTCTCGTTGATCCAGTATCAGCGTATCCTGGAAAGCGTCGTTCCAGTGCTCACCTCGAATTATCAGTCAGAGCCTGAAACGCAGGAACTGGCCCGCAATATCCTGGTACGACAAGGGCGGAACACCGACACGCGCGATAATCGCTGGGAAAAAGTTATCGATGCCCTGATCCAGTACCTCTCCTCGCAAAATGAGATTGCGGTTCAGAATGTGATTCTGGCCTTGCAGGCAATTGGTGAGGCGGCAACTCCTCACTTGCTGACCCAACTCAATCAAGCTACGGAACTCGTGTCCTTACGTGTGATCGAGATTTTTAAGCTGGTACGCGATATGCGAGCCTTGCCGCCCCTGTTACGTCTTGTGAATGATCAATCGCCGCTCGTTCAGCAGCAGATAGGCGTTGTGCTCCAGGTCTACGCTCCCGCTAGCATTGCCGGTCTGATCGAGCTGGTGCGTACCGGGCAGAGCGATGCCGTGGCGGAGCGGGCGGCGCAAATTCTTAGCAACATCGGCGAGCCGGTCGTTGAGCCTGTGATCGGCGCTTTATCCCATATCGTGCCGGTTCGCACCCGTTTTCTGGTCCAGGTGCTCTCGCAGGTGCAGGATCTACGAGCTGTACCCGCGCTCATTACCTTATTACAAACGCCTGGCATCGAGCCGCTGCTGGCAATTGCTGCCGTGCGTGCCCTTAGCCAGTATCCCGATAAGCGTGTCGTTCCTCCATTGCTCAGTGTGCTCTCCTCATCCAATCCTCAACTTTACGAGGAGGGAATTGATGCGCTCAGCCAACTGGGAGAGATTACGCTGGATGGTCTGTTTGTTTCCCTTAGTGCTCCGCTCGATGCTGTCGTAACGCAACGCGTCCGCCGGGCTATTCTTGGCATGGCCCCTTTTCCGGGTGAGTCGCTGATTGCTTTGCTTGAGCAGAGCAGTGATACTCAAGCGCAACAAATTATGGTGGTCTTCAAGGCGAAAGGCATCGATGCGGCGCAGGTGCTGACAAGATATTTGCTGCATCGAGACGAGAAGGTACGCGAATATGTCTATCAGATGTTAAACGAGATGCCGGGATCGCTTGTCGTACCAGCTTTATTGGATGTGCTGGACCAGCCCCCGTTGCGTAAAGTTGCCAGCTCTCTCTTACTCAAATACCCAGACGCGGCAATCTCTCCACTCGTAGATTTGCTGGGCGAGCATGACCGGGGCGACGCCGCTGCTACGCTTCTTCCCCAGTTTGGTCCTAAGATCCTGAGAGCGTTGATCTCCGGCCTGGACGATGTAAGAAGCCTTGCCCGCGAGCGGACGCAGGGAATTATTATGACATTGGTGCAACAACAGCAGAACCCCCAGGAGATTCTGCACGATATCGTTCATCTCTTTAACCCCGAGCCTCCACCGAGGGCGCGCGAGGCGCTATTGTCGGTCCTGACAAATGAACTGGCTGATACCAGCATTCCGGCCTTGCTGGCTGGCCTGGAAGACGCCTACCTGATTGAGGATGTGTCCGAAGCTTTTGCTCTGCTGGCTCGCAAGACCTCTTTACAAGAGATGGTTCTGGAAAGTTTGCTGCAAGCCCTCTATGTAAGTGAGAAGCGGCGCGGAGCCGCGCTGGCGCTGATCAAGATGGATGCTCTGGCTGTAGCGCGTGTAGGTGCGCTGATCACCGACCCCAATCAGGCGGTCGCCAGAATTGCTCAGCAAATTCTTCTTGAGATCGGCGTCCCCGCTCTTCCTTTCATCTGGACAGCGCATAGCGATCTAAGCAATCCGGCCAGGCGCGATGCCGCCTTAGAAATATTCCATAGCATGCCGACCTCGGTCATCAAGGATGCGCTGGTATCGCGTCTGGTCAGTGACCGCCCGGATGATATCACGATGGCGGTGACGCTGCTATTGGAGCGTATTCGCGACGAAGCTGAACAGCAGTATGCCGACCAGGTGATGATCCCGGAGCTTGTTGACTATGTCCAGGCGCATAATGTCGAAAAAACCAACCTGCGCATCATTGCATTACTGCTTTTGCTGGGCGAGCGCGTCGTTAAAGATCACTTTATCCAGGCGTTAGAAGATTTACAGCAGCCGCGCAAACAGATGATCTATGCGCTCTTGCTGTTGGGCGAAGAGACTCAGGAGGTGCTGCTCGATCTGTTTAGCGATCCCGATATCAGCGTGGAAATGCAGGCTGAGCTGGCGATGGTGCTCGGTATGGTATCGGCTCCAGAAACGGTAGCGGAATACGCGCAAAATATCAGCAAGTACGGCTTGTCCTCCTCCAGAACTAGCCCATTATTCCCTGAACAACTGGCGATCTCGCTGCGCGCACTTGGCGGATTGCTTGCAGGAGGGCACTGGAATGTGCGTAAGATTCAAGAGTTGCGCGATACCTGTAAAGAAGGAAGCCCTACGCGCGAACTCTTCAATGTGTTACTGGGAATGCGCTATGAGCCACAACTGGCCCGGCTGCAGAGCGATTTACAGAGCGAGCGCGATGCCCATAAGAAGGAAATGGTGCAGTTCAGCACACGCATCGTGGAAAGCCAGCAGCGTATCCAGACGCTCACAGAAGAACTGGAGCAGATACGCCAGGAGCACGGGATACGCAATGACGAATTGTACCAGGCGACCCGTGAGAAGGAAGTGTTGCGCATCAACTATGATCGAGCGGCGAAAGAAAATAATGTATTAAATAGCCATCTTGAGCGAACAATACAGGAAAGAGACGCGCACAAAGAAGATCTTGAGCAGTTACTGAAGGAAAGAGAGATGTTAAACGCCCGGCTAGCGCAGGCGCTGCAGGAGAATCAGGAACTGCATAGAGATAATGCGCAGCTCATCTGGAAGCTCAAGCATCCCTGAACGCAATCACTGTAGCATAAATCTTGTAGGTAGGTTGATGAACGTGTGTAAGGTGCGTGAGGAAGAATATTACTATGGCTGCGGAACGGTATCAACGACAGCGGTTACTGGGTCAAGGACTGATGAGCGAGATCTGGCTGGCCCATGATATCTATACTCAGGAGCCGGTCGCCCTTAAATTGATGATCGCCATTCCAGAGGACGATAGGCGCAACCAGAAGGCGTTTGAGCGTTTTCATCGCGAGATAGCGATTGCATCCAGCTTAAAACATCCGCATATATTGCCTGTGCTCAATTATGGGTATATGGAGTATAAAGGCCGTTCCATACCGTTCCTCGTTTCCCCCTATGTGCAGGATGGCTCCCTTGCCGATCTGATCAAAAATACTCCACCCTGGAAGTGCTGGACGCTGACGCAGACGGCTGATGTGATCATCCAGGCCGCAGAAAGCCTGTATTACCTGCATACCCGTGAGCCGCAAATTATTCATCAGGATGTGAAACCTGGCAATTTTCTGGTCAGGCCGGTACAGGGTTCGGGGCGCGTAGCTCACCTGTATCTGTGTGATTTTGGCATCTCGCGCTGGCGGCAGGCATCGACCTCTATGGCAAGCGAATTGATCGGAACGTTTGCATACATGGCTCCTGAACAGGTGGAGCGGAAAGTGGACCCGGCCTCTGATCAGTATGCGCTCGCGATTATGGCTTGCTACTTGCTCACCGGAAAACTGCCATTGCAAGCATCAACGAACGAACAGTATGCCGAAGCGCATTTGCATGAACAGCCCAGGTTGCCGAGCCGACTCAATCCTGAGCGTCTCTCCACCCCTGAGATTGATGCAGTCTTTGCACGCGCGCTGGCCAAATATCCGCAGCAGCGATTTCCCACCATTGTGGCCTTCGCGCATACCCTGGAGCAGGCGATCATGAAGCAGGTAGAGGCCCAGGCCATTGCCAGAACCGAGTGGCTCAGCCCTGTTGCTGTAGAAGAACCCACTACTCAAGGAAAAAAGGCATCATCGAAAGCTTCTTCTCTCCTGGCAGCATCAGGAATTCCTATAGCCATAGACTTGCCCGATTTCAATGAGGATCGTATCCTTGATGAGCCACTACCGCCTAAGCCGTTGAGATCCGTTACCTCCGTCGTCGGAAATGGTGGCATTGGTGATATAGCTCTGCCACTCCAGGTATTACGAGAATCCGCCCGCTATATGCTTTCCGCTCGTCCAAAGGCGATTTGCTGGTCGCCTGATAGTACTATACTCGCAGCCGTCCTCTACGGCAATGGCCCGTTACTGCTCTACAAAGACGGCAGAAGCCAGGAAGTGCGGACTCCAGAGGCGCAGCGCGCGTCCTGTGTGAGCTGGTCGCCTGATGGGCGCTTTCTGGCAGTAAGCGTATCCGGCGCAATACATTTCTGGGATACGCTGCGGCAGACGACGTTGCCCTTAATTTTGTCGTGCCAGGTGCGCGCCGTTGATGGCCTGGATTGGTCTAGTGATGGACGCCTGGCCGTCTGGGTTGAAAATCAGATCCGCCTCTATGATTTGTCATCTCATGGCTTGCTTACCATGCTATCAGCGCATCCTGCTCAGATATTGCCGACGGGCAAAATGCTCTGTGGCAACATCGGCGTATTGCGCTGGTCGCCCGATGGCACGCAACTGGTAGCAGGAGCAAGTAACGGAGAGTTGAGGTGCTGGGATATTGGCTATCAAACGGCGGTATGGCAGGTCGTTGGTCCCGGGCAAAAAGTGAACAACCTTACCTGGTCGCCTGATGGGAAGCTGCTGGTGGTCGCTTTTCGTGATAATCGGGTGGCGGGATGGGATACTCATAGTAGAAGCAGAATCTTTTGCTGGGAGAAACTGCCCGCAATGCCCCGCATGGTCAGTGTTTCACCAGAGCAGCGGATCGTGGTCGCCTCTGGCGAAAAATATCTCCTGCTTGGCAGCCCCGAAGGAGCGTTCCCCTCCGCCGTACTTCCCGGCCAGCTACTGGCAACCTGTTCCCCGACGGGTCCAGAACTCGCCACACTGGACGAACACAGCGAGAACTCGCTAGTAATCTGGAGATAGAGGCTTGTGGGTCATCCGTTACTCACCTTCAGAAGCGAAGCAGCAGGATGTCCACAGGGTGTCTAGTGAGTGTCATTGTATGCCGAAGAAAGATTGGCTATACTACTGATAAAACCCGTCCATCCCGTACTGTACACATTTTTACTGGTAAATGTAAACGTTACCGTAAACGATTACGATCTTTTTAGCGCAACCTCCAGGGCTTGTGAGGGCCTCAAGACGCGTCGCGGTGCCAGAAAGGTTTTGCACACGCTGACGTAAAAACATCGAATACAGCAAAAGAGGTTGCTGGAAAGCAAAGGAGCCTCATGTTTGCCTCCTGCTGACATAGCAGTATTTTGACGTATGAAAGAAAGGAAAAAAAGGATGTTTCGTCATCTGGGACGAAAAAAGCTTTTCGCCATGCTCCTGGCACTCTGTCTCCTATCACTGTGTATGAGTGCAACGCTGCTCCCTTCAGCGTCAGCCGCCTCTACTCTAGCACAGGCTGGCGCGCAAAGCGGCAGGACCATTGGCGTGGCTGTCGAAGCCAACCTACTGGGCAACAACCCCTATACGACGATTGCCGAGACACAGTTCGATGGTGTGACTCCTGGTAATGAGATGAAGTGGCAAACCACTGAACCCTCCCAGGGCGTCTTTAACTTTGGGCCTGCCGATACAATTGTGAGTTTCGCGCAGAGCCATAACATGAAGATTCGCGGCCATACCCTCGTCTGGCATAGTCAACTTGCCAGTTGGGTCAACAACATTACCACCAGCAGCGCTCTGCTCTCGGCCATGAACAATCACATTACCACCGAAGTGACCCATTTCAAGGGCAATATCTGGTACTGGGATGTAGTCAATGAAGCCTTCAACGAAGATGGCACCCGGCGTAGCGATGTGTTCCAGAATGTGATTGGCAACTCCTATATCGAAGATGCCTTCCGCACAGCTCGCGCCGCCGATCCCAATGCCAAGCTCTGCTACAACGACTTCAATATTGAGGACATGAACAGCGCCAAATCCCAGGCGGTTTTTGCGATGGTCTCCGACTTCAAGACGCGTGGGGTGCCTATCGACTGTGTGGGCTTCCAGTCTCACTTTATCGTCGGGCAAGTGCCAGCCGATTTCCAGGCCACCTTACAGAAGTTCGCGAATCTGGGCATTGACGTGCAGATCACCGAACTGGACGACCGCATGCCCACGCCCGCCAGCAGCGCCAATCTGAATCAGCAGGCTGTCGATTATGCCAATGTTGCCAAAGATTGCCTGGCGGTCTCAAGTTGTAATGACATCACCATCTGGGGCGTGGGAGAGCCAGACTCCTGGGTACCCGGCACCTTCTCCGGTCAGGGCCAGGCATTGCTCTATGACCAGAATTACCAGCCCAAGCCCGCCTACACGTCCTTCTTGAATGCGCTGGGAGGCACCGCGGTCACGCCGACGCCAACCAGTACGCCACCTCCAACCAATACGCCGACGCCGACACCCACCTCGACGCCGACCTCTGGGGCAAACTGTAGTGTTCATTATGGGATCTCGAACCAGTGGAATACGGGCTTTACCGCGACCGTGAATATCACCAATACCGGGTCCACAGCGATCAATGGCTGGACCTTAGTATTCAGCTTCCCGAATGGGCAAACGCTCCAGCCATCACCCTGGAATGGCACCTTTAGCCAGTCGGGCAGTACGGTGACAATTACCAATCTTTCCTATAATGCCACTATCCCGGCTGGCGGCACCCTTAGTTCCCCGCCAGGCTTTAATGCCAATTGGAGTGGAACCAATGCGCCACCGACCGCTTTTACCCTCAACGGCTCGGCCTGTACTGTAATCTGATCTTTTGAAAACCATTATCGCTTACCTTTCTAGTGGGCAAGCGATAATGGTTGGTAGTATCAAAGCCGAGAATACAAAAACTCCGAATGAGCTTGCTTGTCTTCTTTCTTCCCTCTTTTGTCTTTCAGTAAATTGTATTGGCCGCAAAGCTCTGCCCTTCCGTTTATATCTCTCTGTATCCCTCAGGAATATCTTGTTCGTGTACAAGGATGGAATGAGAGCGAGAAATTGTCCAGGAGAAAGCCTTCTGGCTCTTCTAATGATAGGGAGGATATATGTATGAGCCATCATGAGCATGGGAATGATGATGTCAAGCTACTGAGAGATAAGCTCAAGGGTATTCATATCGCTATGATGACGACGGAAGACCCCGATGGGTCGCTGCACAGTCGTCCAATGGCGACACAGGACATGGAAGATGACGGTGTGCTCTGGTTTTTAACGCAAGGGAGCGCACCTAAAGCTGGCGCGGTGGAGCAGCACCGGCAGATCAATCTTAGCTACTGCAAGCCGGAGGATAACCTGTTTGTCTCCATCTCCGGTAACGCTGAGCTGGTGCATGATCGCAAAAAAATCAAGGATATGTGGAAGCCTTTTTTCAAAGCCTGGTTCCCTAAGGGCGAGGACGATCCCGACCTGGCTTTGTTAAAAGTGCATGTTGAGAGAGCTGAGTACTGGGACGCCCCGTCAGGGAAGATGGGCGCGCTCTATTCTGTGGTTAAAGGGCTGGCAACAGGTGGCAAGGAACCGGGAGGTGAGAACGTCAAGCTCGATATGAAATAGACTGAGCGGAGCGCCTGTTACACAAAACAACGGCGCTGTTTTGTGCGGGCGCCTTATTCGAGAGCGAGAGGAACGATGGGGATGTTCCTCCCGCTCTTTATTATTATGCTTATGTAGCCTCTTGACAACCAGGTTTGTCAGGGAGAGGATGGTGCTATCGAACCTCAATGTATTTCCTCTTGACATCTTTGGGTGCGGTGCTATACTTCTTCTCAAGAGAGGCGGCGGGAGCTCCTGGCGAGCTCGATCCGCTTAAAAATACAGAAACGAGGATACTGAAAGTGCCTGACAAGAATCAGACGAAATATCTCCTGACAGAGGATGAGATGCCGCGTGCATGGTACAATATCATGTCTGATATCCCCAATCCTCCAGCTCCCGTGCTGCATCCCGGCACAAAACAGCCCGTGACTCCTGACGATCTCTCCCCGCTATTTCCGATGGCGCTCATCATGCAAGAGGTGAGCACCGAGCGTTATATCGATATCCCGGAGCCGATACGCGATGTCTACCGGCAATGGAGGCCAAGTCCGCTCTTCCGCGCCCGCCGGCTGGAAAAGGCGCTGGACACGCCCGCCCGCATCTATTACAAATACGAGGGGGTCAGTCCCGCCGGCAGCCACAAGCCCAATACAGCAGTCGCGCAGGTTTTCTACAACAGGCAAGAAGGCGTCAAGAAGCTTTCCACCGAGACGGGGGCAGGCCAATGGGGGTCCTCGCTGGCGATGGCGGGAGCCTTCTTCGGTGTAGAGATCGAAGTCTTTATGGTCAAGGTCAGCTATCAGCAGAAGCCCTATCGGCGCAGCCTGATGCAGACCTACGGCGCGACCGTCCATGCCAGCCCCACTAATCTCACCGATGCTGGACGCAGCATCCTGGCAAAAGATCCCGAGAATATGGGTAGCCTGGGCATTGCCATTAGCGAAGCTGTAGAGGTGGCCGCTAAAAGCGGTGGCACAACCAAATATTCGCTGGGTAGCGTGCTCAATCATGTGCTGATGCATCAGACGGTGATCGGAGAAGAGGCCCTGCGCCAGATGGAGAAAGCGGGCGACTATCCCGATATCGTGATTGGCTGTACCGGTGGTGGCAGCAACTTTGCTGGCCTCGCCTTTCCCTTCATCGGCGAAGCCCTGCGCAATGGGCGCAAAACGCGCTTCCTGGCAGCCGAGCCAATGTCCTGCCCCAGCCTGACCAAAGGTATTTACACATATGACTTTGGCGATACCGTCGGCATGACCCCGCTGGTGAAGATGCATACGCTCGGCCACGACTTTATGCCGCCGGGCATTCACGCGGGCGGTTTACGCTATCACGGGATGTCCCCCTTGATTTCTCAACTGCACGACGAAGGGATCATCGACGCGGAAGCCTATCACCAGAATGGCGTGTTCGAGGCCGCGGTTACCTTTGCTCGCAGCGAAGGCATCGTCCCCGCGCCCGAGGCGGGCCATGCCGTGCGGGCAGTGGTGAATGAGGCCCTGAAAGCGAAAGAGGCGGGCGAGGAGAAGGTGATCCTGTTCAATCTGAGTGGCCACGGCTACTTTGATATGGCCGCCTATGACTCCTACTTTGCCGGAAAATTGCAAGATTTCGAGTATCCCGCTGAGGAGGTCGCGGCAGCTCAGCAGAGATTGCCCCAGGTCGTCTAAAACCTTCCTGACGAGAAAACCAATAACGATTCGGAAAATGCGCCCATGCTTGCGGTCAACCACAAACTGGGCTATCAATCACAGCCCGGCAGGTATTTGCTGACGCAAAACCTGCTCTAAACTGTTTGCCGGTGGAAAAGATGCAGATGGACAAATTAATATGGTGATGTCCCTGCCCGTGGCGACGTGCTTGAGCGCGTCCAGTTTACTGCCATCCTTTCAAAAGGGGAACGGGGCGCTGAATTGGACGTGATGAAAGCACGTCGCCACGGGAGGCTAGAGCATCATCTATATTGCAGCACGTAGTAACTCGACCACGGCAGCGGCACAGCCCCAGGAGAGCGTCACACCTGCTCCACCATGCCCGTAGTTGTGGAGCAGGAGGCGGTCAGGGGCTATGCGTTCTGCCTCAAGGCGAATAGTGGAGCGCACAGGACGCAGCCCGCATTGCACGCTCAGGATATCTTGAGGGTCAATCGCGGCGAACTCCGGCGCGATATTGCCGCAGCGCCGGAGGATTGCCTGCGTTTCCGCGGGCTCAACTTCCGTGCTCTCGTTGTACTCTTCGTAGGTACCGCCAAGAATAATATCGGATGTGCGAGGAACGATGTATGCCAGCTTATTTACTCCCTCCTCATCTAACAGGCCTATACGAGAGCCATTATGTTTAATACGTACCGTCTGACCTCGCGCCGGATGAAGATCATAGTCCCCTACCAGCTCTCGCGCCCCCAGCCCGCTACAGTTCACCACTGTCGCGCTCTGCTCAAACGCCTCTGCCAGATTCGAGATAGAGCGTTGCATAATCTGACCGCCCAGTGCCTGAAATGTCTGCACCAGGTAGTCGAGGAAAACGCGCGTATCAATCACGGGAGCGTCGAAAACGTAGCCATCTGGATATTCCGCTGGCAGCTCTTCTTTGTCGGCATGACGGAAGCTGTCCACGGCTGTCACCCACCAGGGATCTGCGCTTGGGATGGGCTTCAGCTCCAGAAAGGTTGCCATAAAGACGCCGCATCCCTCGACATGCTGTAAGCGTTTAAACTCCTGGAAGGCAACTTTCCCCCAGGTTGTGACTTTATCGATGGGATAGGCTTTATAGGGGTACCAGATCGCGGCTGCAATGTTTGAAGTTGTGTTGGGTGGCAGATCTCTGGCCCAGATATGCACGCTATGCCCCTCTTGCAGTAAACTGATTCCGGTAGTGAGGCCAGCGATGCCGCAGCCAATAATGAGAATATTCATCAGTCGCTCCCGCTTAAATAAGTGAAAATCGAAAAGTAGCGGCCCAAAGGCTCGCATATTTACAGTAAATATACATCATAACGACATATACAGGTCATAAACGAAACCACTCAGGCAAATCAGGTAAATCATGACAATAGTACTAAATGTAAGCCCCTCCCTACTTGACAGTAACGAATATTATCAATATACTTAATTTAAGAAGTCTAAAAAAATGTTTTAGCTTATTAAAAACAGATGAACTAAGAACTCTTTCGCTGCTGTTCTCTCAAAGAGCGTGCGTAAGTAGACACAGGCATATCGTCCAGAATGGTAAGGAATGTTCGCAGAAAAGGGGAAGACACTATGCACTCCGAAACTCCGGGAGCCACACCTCAGGTGGGACGTGGGGATGTGGGGACTATTCGTGCCGCTGCTGAAGTGCTTAGTGGGAAGAGCAAAAAAGGGTTCTTTCGGCAATTGTTACCATTTCTTGGACCAGCATTTATTGCCTGTGTGGCTTATATCGATCCGGGGAACTTCGCCACCAACATTCAAGGTGGCGCCAGCTTTGGCTATCTGCTCGTCTGGGTGATTGTTGGTAGCAATTTGATGGCAATGCTGATTCAGATACTGTCCGCCAAGCTTGGTATTGCCACAGGGCTAAACCTGGCAGAAATGTGTCGTGAGTACTTCCCCCAGCCCGTCGTCTGGGGAATGTGGGGGCTGGCAGAAATCGTCGCTATGGCTACCGATCTGGCTGAGTTTCTGGGGGCGGCCCTCGGCTTTCAATTGCTCTTTCATATCCCCCTGCTCTGGGGAGGAATTTTGACTGGCATTGTCACCTTTATCATTCTAGGGTTGGGAAGATATGGTTTTCGCCCTTTAGAAGCCATCATTACCGCTCTGGTCGGTGTGATTGCGCTCTGTTATGTCGTCGAAGTATTTTTTGCCCAGCCTGATTGGGGAATAATATCGTATCATGCTATTGCCCCGCAGTTTAGCGGTACGGAGAGTATTGTGCTGGCTTCTGGTATTCTAGGCGCGACGGTGATGCCGCACGTAATTTACCTGCACTCTGCCTTAACGCAGGGGCGAATAGTGACGCGCGAGCCGAAGATGCTCAGAAAGCTCATTCGTTACGAAATGATCGATGTCTTGATTGCTATGGGGCTGGCTGGTTTTGTCAACGTCGCGATGTTAGTGATGGCGGCTGCAACGTTCCATCGCTTCGGGCTGGTTGATATTGACACCATTGAAGGGGCATATAAAACATTAATGCCCTTGCTAGGGAATGCTGCTAGCTGGGTCTTTGGCATTTCGTTATTGGCTTCGGGGATTTCCTCTTCAACAGTTGGTACTATGTCAGGTCAGATCATCATGCAAGGCTTTTTACGTCGTCAAATCCCACTCTGGGTGAGGCGCGCGGTTACCATGCTGCCCTCGCTGATCGTTATTGCCCTCGGTTTTGAGCCTACGCGTACCCTTGTCATCAGTCAGGTGATACTCAGTTTTGGTATTCCTTTTGCCTTGATTCCTCTTATCATATTTACGCGCAGAAAAGATATCATGGGAGTACTGGTCAATTATCGGATTACAACCATTGCGGCAACTATTGTAGCTGGCTTAATTATTACGCTCAATATCTTTCTTCTCCATCAGACATTTTTTGGCGGGTAGTCCCCTGTGGCTCAGGGTGAAAGGCGCGGGGAGCTGAATGCTTTTTTCCTCGGCAGCATCGCCCCGTTTCGCGCGCAGAACAAACCCTCCTCTCTTGCTGTGCGCATAAATGCGCCGCAGGAGGAGAAAAACAGGCATGATCCTTCGTGAAACGCCCTGACTTATGCGCTGGCGACCGGGTCTGGCTCCACGATGATGTGGGCTGCCAGTTCTGTGCTCAACATGTGTTCGATCTGGTTCGGCTCCTCTCCTATGCAGATACGCAATGAGCCTCCAAATGGAGCACGTTCAATCAGTCGGACGCGCGTTTCTGGATAAAGCCCCAGTTGCCCCAGGTAGCGCAGCTTCTCCGCATCCTGATCGTGGACCCGCAGAATAAGTGCGGATTGTCCCTCTTTTAGCTCTTGCAGCGAATGGCCTTTGCGCAGGGAAATTGTCCCATCTTTGCTAGGAATGGGGTCTCCGTGCGGGTCCACCGTTGGATAACCGAGCAGTGCATCGAGCTTATCTTCAAACTCTTCGGAAATGACATGTTCCAGTCGGTCAGCCTCTGCATGTACTTTATCCCAGCTATAGCCTAACTCGCGTGCCAGGTAAAGTTCGAGTAGCCGGTGATGCCTGATCACTTCCATTGCCTTGAGTTGTCCCGTTGCTGTTAGCCGTACGCCGCGATATGGCATATGTTCTACCCAGCCCGCCGCCGCAAAATCCTTGAACAACATTGTCACTGTGGCATCGCTTACTCCCAGGCGCTCACTGACCGCCGATGTTGATACTTTCTGTCCACGTTCCTGCATTGCATAAATGACCTTCAAACAGTCACTAATACGAGGCGGTAAATCTTGAATTGGAGCGTCCATAGCATGAGTTCCTTTTAGGTTTTTTTGACTTTTCTGCCAATGATATAACACATTTCTGCGTTTGCTGCAAGTTTTATTGTATGTAAAATTCAAATATGGCAGCTACCCACGATTGGAGAGTGTTTGTTCGGCCTCCAGTTCATCGACGAACTGGCGCGCGAGACGACCGGAACGACCTGTATGCTGGCGTTCCCATTGCAGTGCTCGGGCTCGGATCTCCTCCTCTGACACTTGTAAGCCGCGCTGGTGAGCCAGGGCAACAGCAATTTTTAGGTAGCGTTCCTGATCTGGCGTGGCGAAGGTGACACGCAGACCAAAGCGGGCCACGAGCGACTGTTTCTCCTCCATAGTGTCGCGCCAGTGGACATCATCACCCGGCTTACCGCGCTCACTGAACTGTTCGCGGATCAGGTTCAAGCGGTTCGTTGTCGCATAGATGAGCACATTGTGCGGACGCGCCTCCGCCGACCCTTCGAGTAGCACTTTAAGAGCTTTATATTCCGTCTCATGAGCCTCAAAAGAGAGGTCATCAATAAAAATCAGGAAGCGCGGCGCACGGTCGCGGAACTGGGCAATAAGCCAGGGGAGATCTTCGGCCTGTTCTTTGCGTAATTCGACCAGGCGTAACCCCTGGTCAGCGTAGGCATTGACCAGCGCTTTCACGGTCGATGATTTGCCCGTACCAGGAGCTCCATAGAGCACAGCATCATGAGCGGGTAGCCCATGCAGAAACCGCTCTAGATTGGCCTGAAGCAATGCCTGTTCGCGTTCATAGCCAATCAGCCCGCTGAGCTGAATGGGATCGGGGTGGGCAATCCCTGCTAATCCTTCTGCACGCCCTTGCCAGCGTAAAACGTGGTAGTAGGCAAAGGGACCGGTTCCATGTTGTGCCCAATGTTTGGTTAGTGGATCAACCAGCGTATGCCAGTCTGTGCATGTTATCATACGATGACCGAAAGCATCGCGGGCCGAGAGCAGGCGCCGGGAGGGTCCAGGTGGAGCGAGGTTGTACCAGGGGGCCCAGGCATCTTGCAGACCCGGCATTGCTGAGACGACGGCGTTGCGCGTTACATCCCATATCATCTGTGCCTTCAAATCGAAGAGCTGGCGCAATGCGCGCAAGTCCCGCCCGGCCTGTTCTCGTATCGCTGGCGCTATGCCTGCTGTACCGGCGCGTTCGGCTTGGATGCTCCAGGGATTGGTATCGTCAAGAATGCGCGTGACGAGGTACGCTTGCCACGCGTCAGGTATGCCTGCGATCATCTCGCGCCCATTTGCCGAGTTTGCCAGTGCATTGAAGGTTTGACTATAGGCCGCTGCTACTGCAGCTTCATCTGGTTCCGACTCTGCGAGCGCGAGAAGCAGCATGAGCATAGCTCTCCCAGCCTCATCCTCCAGCACGCCGCGCAGAAGCGTAATGCCGTACACCGCCTCCAGAGCCGTTTGTATAGCTGTCTGTATACTCTGAGTCTTCATCGCATGACCTGCTATTTCTATTTTGCTTTCCTGATCATCGCATATCATCGTTGACGAAGAAGAAAAAGTGAACCGCGCTACCATTGCTATTGCCACATCGCAGAAGTTACTATACAGAACAGGATGTTTATTTGCAAGTTTTTAGGAGGGATTCGTACCATGTCATCAGTAGCACAATCTATTTCGTTTCCCGCAGGATCGGGACGGGTCGAGGGGTACCTGGTACGTCCTGAGGGTGATGGTCCTTTCCCTGGCGTTGTGGTGATCCACGAGATTTTTGGACTCAACGAGAATATCAAAGAGATTGCTCAACGGTTCGCGGATCAGGGCTATGTCGCGCTGGCGGTCGATTTATTTGCAGGCCATAATCGCGCCATCTGCATGTTTCGCTTTATGAGCCAGATCATGCTGAATCCGCTCAAAAACAACAGCATTCGCGACCTCAAAGCGGCCCTGACCTATTTGACGGAGCAGCCGGGCGTCGATAGCGCGCGTCTGGGGGCCATTGGCTTCTGTATGGGTGGCAGCTTCGCCGTTTCCTGGGCTTGCTCAGATAATCGCCTCAGAGCTATCGCACCCTTCTACGGCATGAATCCGCGTCCGCTGGAAGCGGTTGCACGCGCCTGCCCTGTTGTTGGCTCGTATCCTGACAAAGACTTTACCACCTCGCACGGTCAAAAGCTGGACGTTGCGCTGGACAACTATAACATTCCCCATGACATCAAAGTCTATCCCAACTCCAAACACTCGTTCTTTAACGATAAAGGGAGCAATTACAACGAGGAGGCGGCAAAAGATTCTTGGCAGCGCATCATCACCTTTTTTTCAGAGCATATTGGATAGCTTGAAGAGGGTGGGGGTAGGGGCGGGGCTTGCCCCCGCCCTGATGCGGCTTCACAAGGCCATGCTTGCTCCTGAGAAGGCTTTTACTGTTGTTCAGGCTGAAACTCAATCGTGCCACTTTTGCCGCCGCTTTTGCGCGCGACATACGCCTGTTCAAGCGTGATGGTCCTATCCACGCCTTTGCACATATCGTAGATAGTAAGAGCGGCCACCGTTGCCGCTGTGAGCGCCTCGACCTCCACGCCAGTCTTATAAGTGGTGCGCGTTCGCGCCTCGATATAGATCAGTCCCTGCGCGCTATCAAGCGTAAACTGGACATCGATATGGGTCATTGGCAAGGGATGGCAGAGCGGGATGAGCTGTGGCGTTTGCTTAGCCGCCATAATCGCTGCTATCTTGGCTACTTCCAGGACGCTGCCCTTAGCAATCTGGTTGGTCTCAATGAGGTGTAACGTTTGTGGAGCCAGGCGCACCCTTGCCCTGGCAATGGCCTCGCGCGCCGTCTCTGCCTTCTCCGTCACATCAACCATGCGAATATTGCCGCTCTCGTCCAGGTGCGTCAACTGCTTTACAGACTTCGATTGTTCAGCCATTCTTGAACCTCTTCTTGCTCCCCTTGTGCCAGTGGGGAGGTAGCAATATGCTTGTTGTAATAGCGTATCACAAAATGGAGGAGTGTACAGCGGTATAGCATAGTTACCGCTTGCTCCACAGCGCCAGTACTCGCAACATATCCTCCACCACGACCTCAAGAGGCGCGACGGGCACATATTCATCTACGGAATGCTCGTTGACGACTCCGGTAGAAACGGTGAAGGCCCTGATTTTTGGGCGGAAGCCGCTGGTGTCGCTGCCGATAAAGGTAGATTTCATCTCTAGAGCCTGACCTCTTTGCGCCAGAGCCTGGCGATACGTGTTTAGCAAAGGTTCGTCCATGTCCAGCGCATAACCGGTCGAGTGGGTTTTGAAGGAGACCTCCGCCCGTCCGCCGACACGTTGCGCAGCCTGTTCGAAGGTTTGTTGTATGGCTTGCTTATATTGTTCCCGCGCTTCTGCCGGCTCGAAGCTGCGGATCTCTCCCTCGACGAGCAGCCTGTGGGGTATGGCATTGCGGGTGCTGCCGCCACTGATGCGCCCGATATTGATACGCGTCTGGTCCTGCGCGAGCGAGCCGTGCGGATAGTTTGCTTCGTGGAAAATATGAATGGCGTGAGCCGTCTGCGAGAGATCTTTGCCGGGATGGCCCGTGCGTCCCGTAATCGTGATATCAAACGCCTCATAGGCTGCTCCTGCCGAGACGACAACTCCAGCTTCAAATGCGTTGTCGAAGACGATGCCATCGGTCACGTTCCATGCTGAGCTATCAAAGGTATTCGCGCCGCAGAGCCCGGCCTCTTCCTGGACAGTGAAAACAATCAAAAGTGGAGGGTGCGGGAGTTGCTGCTCGGTAACGCGCCGTAGCATTTCCAGAATAATGGCGACCCCGGCAGCATCGTCGGCTCCCAGATTGGTGCTGCCATCGCTATAAAGAACGCCATCGCGCAAGATCGGCTCATGCCCAAGTCCAGGGGGAACGCGGTCCATATGGGCGTTGAGCAGCAGTGGCTTGCCCTCGCCTTCAACCATAGCCAGTAGGTTGCCCACCGTGTCTACCTGCGTTGCATAACCAAGCTTGCTCAGTTGCTCTTCCAGATAGTGGCGAATATGCTCTTCGTGTCCCGATGTGCTCGGCAGACGTACAAGCTCGATCAAGGTTTGGCAGAGGCGTTGACTATACATGGTTTCGGTGATCTCCCTTCTGATTAGCGTTGAACTATTCCCTATCTTACCACGCTCACAAGTTGCCTATCATGAGGTAGTCCTGGAGAGGAAACCAGGAGCCCAGGTCACTTAATTGAGTGGCAGAGAACGCGCATTGAGAAGACATTGATAGAGCCGCTCGACTTCCGCGAGTGCAGCATCCCTATAGGCCGTTTGCGGAAAAGTGGTCACAAGCAAGAGCTTAAAGGCTATCACCGCCTCAAATATCGTGATGCATTCCTCATAGGGGAAATAAGTGACATCACTTGATTCGGGATGCTTAGGCAAGCGATCATGCACTGATTGGACACGCTCAAGCGTTTCTCTGTATTCTGGTTGATTATCAACCAGATTCCGCTTCATGTTTTCCCTCTGCAAGAAGTTTCAAGAGATATTCTGCGCCTTGTTCCATGCGTGCCGTAATGCTTTCATGATTGGCGACAATTGCCAGCCCATACAGTCCTTGTTGTGCTGCTTGTTCTAGCAAAACTTGTTCTTGCCTGAATCGTGCTATCTCGCTGGTAGACATAATAGAGCCTCCTGTCTGCTATTGTCTCTTGTAGTTTCTTATGGTATTCTTCAACCTAAGATAATCTGATAGCAGTCCAGAAGGAATGCTCTGGTATGAGCGTAGTAGAGCCTTTTTACAGGTAGGAGCTATGATCTAATAGGTACATAGTGAGAGTTGGGGGGAAGATGCAGTACCATTACGGGAAAACAATAAAAGAGTATAGAATAGCCAAAAAAATGACGTTAGCTCAGTTAGCCTCTAAAAACAGGTATTGTGAAGAAGTGAATAATAATCCACCCTCAAATTAAATCACAATCTTTTACGGGCTCTCTTCTCCTTTTCGCTTGACGAATGACTCTCCCATCGCTATCATGCGACGTAGAGAGGCAAAAAACTCTTTACTTCAACTTGAAGCGTGCATTTATAAAGATTGCAGCACTGAATACTTGCTTAGATTGTGCAGAGGGGGATTTGCATGCATGTCTCGTAGTTCAGTAGAGCTGATGGGGGTACCAGATGAGCTCTACCACTGGATGCCGGGAGAGATGGTGGTGATTGTACGTTTGCCCCGGCTCCCAGTTGGTGATGCTCAGGACACGCTGGTTGAACAGGTGCGTACCCTGCTGAATGAATTTTTGGCCCAGTATAATATTATTTTAGAACTATATGGAACCTATGGACGGTGGCGCGAAACATCAACCATGCCGCCTGTACGCCGCCAATCATTTATTTTCGGGCTACACCGTAAACAACCGCTCGTCGCTATTTTCTTTCATACTCGCTATATGGATGCCAGCATTCAGGACCCTCTGCCTATGGCTCTATCTTATCTCCAGGGACATCTCGAACACCTTGCACAGATCGGTTTGCACCTTGTTTCTGCCATGCCCAACTGGCTGGTGACCGCAGCTCCCCTCTGTTATGGCGAAGGTGGCCCTGCGATCCCTCCTCATCCCGCTCCTGTTCTTGATGTTGCGGCGACGGGGAATTCTCTGCTGGGCTGGCGCATCAATGTGCTTGACCGCAGCCTTCCTCTGGACTCCAGGGGCGCTGAAGATGTGGTGGTTGCGGTGCTCGATACCGCTCAGCAGGCTGATCGTATCCGTAGCGCCGCCAGCCGGCCAGAACTGCGCAGAAACTGGCTGTTGCAACGCCTTTCGAGCGATCTGCGCAGCGAGGATGGCTCCTTTGTCGTCGAATACGACCGTTATCCTCTTACCAGCGACGTTCGTACCGGACGTGATTATCAGAACGATTGGCGCTACTATTTTATGCCCGATCATGGGCTTGCAATTGCAGGACTGGTGCGAGATGTTGCGCCGCGCGCTCGCATCAGGCTCGTACGCATTTTGAACGATTTTGGCGGCTGCGATCTCTATAATCTCTTTGCCGCATTAACCGATCTTGAGCGCGAGCTTGTTTCTGGCACCATTCGGCGCCTGGTCATCAACCTCAGCCTGACCATCATGCCCGATATCCGCCGTCTCCCCTATATCTGGTTCGACCATCGTCAATGGCCCACTGCCCAACTACCGGGAGTGATCCGCGTGCTCAGTCACATAGAAGAGGGGCTGCGGTTGCTCTTCGAGTCTCTCTTTGCGCATGGCGCGCTGATAGTCGCGGCGGCAGGGAACGATTCGTTCAGCCTGACCGAGAAGAATCTGCCTCCGCGCGCCCCTCGTGCGCCCGCGCGTTACGATTCCACCTTGAGCGTGGCTGCGGTCAACAGTAAGTTTGCTCCCTCGAACTTCTCCAATGCCGCCAATGTGCCGCCCGGCGATAGGGGAGTCGCGACCTTTGGCGGTGATGGCTACGGCATGGTGGATAGCCATGCCTTGCCGGATGCGGTGCGCGGTATCTTTATCTCGCCCACATTTCCTTTAGGGGAGCAGAATAGCTCCGGCTGGGCGGACTGGTGCGGCTCATCATTCTCTACCGCGATCATCAGCGCCCTGGGAGCCCACTTGATGGCTCAGGGCTGGTCGGCCTCCAATATTATGACGCGCCTGGCCTCCGGTCAGGAACGCCGCAGCGACCCGCTCTTCGGCTCTGCCCCCGATGCGCCTTCTCTACTGGCGAACATTATCAGGGTGCAGCAGCGTTTTGGGGTGTGATGAGGAGATTTTTACTTGCTACTTAAAAATGGGATGCATCTGTTATTGCTTTATGTTATCATTGTAGTGGGCGTTTTAGGGAGAAATCATGCCACCTAAAATTCGGCAACTCAAAGCCTCAGCTAAAGCGGGCTTTGTCTGGAGACCAGGAAAAGGTAGCCATACTGTATGGACGCATCCAGCACTACCGGAATTAGAAGTTACGCTGTCCGGTCATGATGGCAATGATGCAAAACCTTATCAAGTAAAAGATGTTCAAAAAGCTTTGAAGCATCTGGGGGAAAATTATCATGGATATTAAGCACTATTCGATGAATATCCAATGGAGTGATGAAGATCAGGCATATATTGTTACTGTGCCCGAACTCCCAGGATGTAGAACTCATGGAGAGACGTACGAAGATGCTGTTAAACAGGGACAGGATGCTATCGAGAGTTGGATTATGGTGGCGCGAGAATTAGGCCGACCCATTCCACCACCGAACAAGGTTGTGGTTTAATACCATATGAGCTTATTAATCCAGAGGTGAAACAGTAGTTACTAAACAGGGCTGACGCTGCCATTTACAAGCGTGTTTTTGTAATATATAATATTGTCAAATGTAATGGGATAGACAACCTGTCTATTATCTACTTTTATTCGGGACAAGCGAGGGGATTGAGTAGTCAACCCCTTTTAGAGAGGTGAAATACATGATCGAGCAGAACCAGCAATCGGCGACAGAGACCATTATCACGATGACCCCGACCGCCGTAGAGAAAATTCGCGAACTGCTCACGCAAGAAAATGATCCAACACTCGGTCTGCGCATTTTTGTTGCTGGTGGCGGGTGCTCTGGTCTCCAATATGGGATGACACTCGATGAGGAGCAAGAAGGCGATACCATTATTGAGCAGCACAACTTTAAGGTCTTCGTTGACGAGATGAGCCTGGGCTACATTACTGGCAGCGAAGTGGACTATGTTGATAGCCTAATGGGTGCTGGCTTTACCGTCAATAACCCTAATGCCGTCTCAAGCTGCGGCTGCGGACATTCCTTTAAAACTGCCGATGGCGGTGGCGAAGCTCGCGGTTGCGGTTGCGGTCACTAAGCAAAACCAGGCAAAAATCTCCATTTGACATTTCGGATGGGAGAACAAAGAGAGTCCTTGCGTCGTAATATAGTATAGAGGACTCTCTCTTTTGTTCTATCTGCATTTAATGTAAAGGAGTATGCATGAGCGGAAGAATTGCCCATCGACCCCGTTATCGTACGATGCACCACCCTGTACAAACTCCACCCAATGCTCGACATCTCTTCCTTCACAATCGCTGGACGTACCGCCGTCAGCAGCCTCCCTATGAGAAACGCCCGCTGGGATACGGCCTTGCGCTGCTCCCATTTGGATATCGCCTGCTGGTGCCGTCTTTCCATTACTAGGGGTAATACAGGCGGGTAGGCACTGCGATATGTGCCTACTCTACAAAATCGCCTGGATCGTCGGCTACGAGGGCTGCCGGGTTGTTGAGCATGCGTGTGACCAGTCCCACCATATCGCTGGTGAACTTGGAATTGGCGACAACTTTCTGCGCGCCCGCCTGCAATGCCCTGGCGCGTGCCTCCAGATCCATATGCGAGCCAAAAGCCAGTACCGGGAGGTCGCGCGCTCTCGCCTCGCGGATCGCCGCCTCCCAATCAACTCCTTTGATCGCCGTATTAATGATGATCAGCGCAGGAGGCTCATCTCCGCTTGCCATCAAACGTTGCTCGAAGGCTGGCAGGGTGCGGACCGCCGTGACCTCCATCTCGTGGTGACGCAGGGTGTCGCGCATCTTCACCGAGAAAAAGAGATCTTTTTCCAGGGCTAGAATCACTATCGCCATAGCATTCCTCCCACTAATCTTCAGTGGGTTCATAGACCGGACGACGGAAACGATCCCCCAGCTCCTGGTTGATAATATCCAGGTTCATATAGAGGTCCGGCGGGAGGATATGGTGTGTCCCGTTGCAGTAAGGCTTATCGCACTTTTTGGCGTGGCTGGTCTCAAAAACCAGGTTGCCATCTTCGACGGTCATCCAGATATGCTTGCGTGAATAGCCGTCGCCCCATTTCAAGAGCAGACCATCTTTGTACTCATCAAAGCGCCCCTGACCGTAGAGGTAGTCGCGGTTAAACAACTGTAGCACCTGGCGCACTCTGCTGGCGTCAATAACCTGGGCTGTTTCGGGCGACATTTGCGTAGTTGCCTCCTGTGCCAGATCTTCCTGAGGAATATGCAGCTCGCGAGCAGAACCTGACTCCTCGCGGATCATCTGTTGTATCATCTGCCCCTCTTCGTCGGTCAGCCCGTGCCCCTGCCCAAAAATAGGGGATTTGCGAGGTCGCCGTCTATTATCAGAATTGTAAGCAGGCATCATATTCTCCTTTTTATATTCCGCCAGCCAACGCTGTATTCACAGCCTTGCAATTCCGAGCGACAACGCTCCCACGATGAATCGGGGAGCTACAGCCGCTAGCTGCGCTCAGTCGCTCGGCAAGGAAGGCTAGCTTCGCTCAGGCTGGCGGGAAGGAATTCCTTACCATCGCTCCATCCTTGCCTCGAAAGCTTCGCTGCCCAGTACAGGTTGCGCTTTCTTTCCCCCGCAAGGATCTAAAACCAGATTTTCAGATCGTTTCATTGGATCGCTTATAGACTACTACATAGCTTACAACCTGGGGCAATCAATCGACAAGACTTTAAGCTCCGCCGTAATGCATTTCAGGCACACGATCCGCGATATTCCCGCAGTGATTCTAGTACAGATATTCCGAACATCTGATCTTGACAAATGTTCTCAATGCCAGATATACTTTCTCTACATAAGCTGTTTTTGTTCTCATGTCTATTCGTGTAGTCCAGTTGCATTAAGAACATATGTTCTAGCTAAATACTAGAATGTAGAAATACGGACACCTGCGGATGAGCATAGATAGGAGCGTCGGGGTAGGAGTTGAGATTGGTGGGGGAAAAACGACAGTTGCACTAATAGATAGCCAGGGGAGAGTCTGTCACCGTTGTCAGGCAAAAACGCTGAGGGGGCGTCCGGCTTTGGCGACCCTTGACCCCTACCTGCGTGTGATTGACACGGCGCTTGCCTATGCCCGGGCGGAAGGTTTGCTTGTGCGGGGAATAGGCGTGAGCATTCCCGGCTCGCTCGATCCTGAAGTGCGTCGCCCTCTCCAGGTGCCTATCTTACCAGCTCTCAATGGTTTTCCGCTCAAAAATTTGCTGGAGACGCGTTATCAACTTCCGGCGCATCTACATGTGGATGTCGATGCCGCTATGCTAGGGGAGCGGCGTTTTGGTGCGGGTCGCGGCTTCAGTCGCTTGCTCTTCTTAACCGTCAATGCCGTCGTGGGCGCATCTTTTGTTGCCGATGGCGAACTGGTGCATCAGCCCCAGTACGTCGGTCACATCTGCCATGTATCGGTTTCTGCCTCGGGGCCGCGCTGTAGCTGTGGCAAGCGTGGTTGTATTAATACTCTTGTCTCGATGGATGCGGTACAAAAAATGGTGCAACGGGCCTTGCGCCGTGGCGACGAAAGCCGTTTTACTCAGCGCCTGCTCAACCATGAATATTTCAGCCCGCAGCTTTTAGCTGAAGAGGCCATGCGAGGTGATAGCGTGGCGGTACAGATTTATAGCGAGGTTGGCCGCTGGCTTGGGGCCGCCATCGCAAAATATATCAACCTCTTTGAGCCTAACATCCTGATCCTGGGGGGTGGCGTCTTGCCTGCCAATGAGCTATTGCTTACCCATGTGCGCAGCTCTCTCACGACTCCCTCAAGCTCAGCGGCGCAAGTCTGTACAATGGTCGAAGTCGTCGCTGCTGATCTGGGGAGCGATGCCGCGTTAATTGGTGCAACGGTGCCATTGTTCTAACTGCTCTTCGATACTGCTGATATTCTCCAATTCGTTGCTACGATTTTATTTGACGGAGAACGCGGAGATAGAGCGGTAATTGCTCCTTTTGTGGGTCAACTACCACTCAGTTGCTTTGCTCAAAGCTCCATCGTCTCGTAAAATGCGCGCTCGCGGCTCTCCAGATTGGGGATCGCCTCGCCTCTGACGTACCGCTCGAAATGCGGGGTTACCGTATGCGCTTCATAGCCCGCTTCATTGATATATTGCTCGTATAGGAAGAACAACTGCGGATCGTCTTTCGAGCGGTGCGCCTGATAGAACAGACAGCCAGGCTCTTGTTTCGAAAGCGGCGTCATCTTCTCAATCACGCGTGCAATTGTCTCTTCCTGCCCTTTTTTCGCCCGCCATAACGCGGCCACAACGAATGCCATTGATGATGCTCCTTTGCTTGTCATTACGATTGCTTAAAATGCCGATACTCTTGATCTCCATAATGGGAACACGCCATGCTATCAGGGGCAGGCGTTTCTTACCTGAAGGTGGAAATGGTCTGCTCTTTTTGCGTCAGAAACTCAAGCAGCACCGGCATGCCTTCCTGCGTCTGTCGAATCCCGCGGCGGATGGCAGGGACAATCTCTGTTGGTTCGGTAATGCGCTCGGCATACCCACCCAGCGCGCGGGCAAATTCCGCGTAGTTGCCAGAAATATCGGTGCTGCGGTACTTCTCCGTTGCCACTTTCATCACCGGCAGTTCAATAGCCATAGAGAAGTTGTTCAGCAGGAGCGAGAGGATGGGAAGGCGCTCGCGCACCGCCGTCTCAAAATCCATGCCGGTAAAACCAATGGCTGCATCTCCCCACACATTGATGCATAGCATCTCGGGACGCGCCAGCTTTGCTCCCATCGCCAGGCCGAGGCCATACCCGAGCTGTGTCGTTTTGCCCCATCCAAGATAGGTCAGGGGTTCCTGTGCGGCCCAGAACGGCGAAAGCTGGTCGCGCGGGCTGCCAGCGTCGTGCGTAATGATCGTTTGCGTAACATCTACCGTGTGGAGCAGGTCCCAGATGACGCGATAGGGGGAAAGCGGGACCTCATTGGAGGTCAGTTTGGGTTTCCACTGGTCGAGCCATTGCTTCTTCACTGTCTGAATTTCCTGTGCCACATGCTCGATTCGACCGCGAGCTTTGCCGCCAAGTCGCTCTTTGACGGCTTCGATGAGCATATTCAGCGTCAAGCCCGCGTCACCGAGCAGGCCATAGTCGATGGGCTGGTCCTTATTGAGGTCCGCCGAGTCCAGCGTGGCCTGGATCATGACCTTATCTTTGGGCATACGTATGCCGAAGTTGGTGGTAGTAAAACTACAGCCAATGCCGAAAATGACATCGGCATCCCTCAAGAAGTCGTGAACAGGCTGCGGCATAGCGAGGCCGCCGGAACCAAGCGAGAGGGGATGTGTTTCGGGAAATGCGCTTTTCCCTTGCAGACTGGTGGTAACGGGTGCCTCAAGCAGTTCTGCCAGTTCGCGCAGCGGCTGCCAGGCTCGCGCATAATGCACCCCCTGTCCGGCATAAAAAACTGGTCGCTTTGCCTCGACCAGCACCTGAGCGACATGCTCGACCTCTTGAGGATCGGGCGCATACCGCACGCGCGGCGTAGCGCGATAAGACAGGGGCTCGGCGATTTCCTCGGTGAAGAGATCGGCAGGAATCTCGACCATCGCCGGGCGCGGTCGGCCATTTTTCGCCTGCGTAAAGGCTCTCCTCAGCGCACCCACGACCGCTGTCGCGGTGCTGACCTGCTCGACCGATTTGGTAATGTGTTGGAAGTTGAGCAGGGCATTGAAGTTGGGAGGAACCGTGTTAAGCGAGCGGGGATAGCCAGCGGGCAGAACTACCAGGGGAACCGACTCCCCGTAGGCTTGAGCGACCCCACCAAAGGCATTCTCCGTCCCCGGGCCATGCTGCATCGCGAACACGCCGATGCGTTCGCCAGACGTCACGCGACTGACGGCATCGGCCATATGCAAGCCGGTGCGTTCCTGTCGCACCATAATCGTGCGAATATCCGCTTCAGCAGCCGCCTCAATGATCGGATTGACGGGGTAGCCAATCAGAAATTCGACCCCTTCGCGCTTGAGAATCTCAGCAATGACACGAGAAACACGCATGGAACTGTTCCTTTCCTCACCCTCCTGGTGAGCGGTCTCCTCAAATAAAACAGAAAACGGCTCTGTCAGAACTCAGCATCTGAAAATATAGAAGAGGTAATCCCACAGATGAAGGCACTCCTCATCCCTCGTATTGTACCATTAGCGGCGTTAGTTCAGATGTTATGAGGAAGAGACGAGGAGAGCGACCAATGCCAGGATGGAGTTTCAGCCCTGAAAAAATCTTTATTTCCGTGGTGATAATATATGTAGCAGCCAGGGTACGACCGAAGATATGATTGTTGTCAGTGAGCTGGAGATGACCAATGTGATCAGCGAAAGGGCTGACGCTTTGATAAGGCTAAACGGCCAGGTGGGATACCAGGTGTTGAGCGTTTTTGCCAATTCTAATTTTTCCTTAACAACTTTTGCCTGCTCCAGTTGATCCTTGTCGATTAAATCCTGCAGCCGTTTTTCCAGCCTGTTGATTTCTGTACTCTGTTTTTGTTGAGATATTTCGTCTGCATCAATCATCCTTACATGTATCTTCCATAGAGGTATCACTGCTGCCCAGATTAAGAGGTAAAGGGCAAGTCCCCAGAGGAATAATATGCCCAAGAAATTAGAAATGTATAGTATTCCTATACGGCCATCTATAGGAGAAAAAGAAGAAAATTTTGTCCATACATTAAGATCATATACGAGGAAAAACAGCAAGATGGCCAGTAAAGGTACTGCTAACCGTAAACAGAAATTGCCCAGTATTTTAAGACCACCGCACCGATCCAGATGAGTTAAATCGCTCTGAATATGAAAATCCTGTAATAACTCTCTTAGGTATTTGCCTGATATATATATTACAGACGATGTTATGCCAAAAGAATAAAATAAAATTATTTCTATAATTGCAAAAAACACTAAAGGAAATAAATTTAAATCGAAGACATTAGGGTTTTTGGGAGAGAGAGAAATATGAAGTTTTTCAAAGACTATCGGTGTAGAACAAGCTATACAACCTAGAATTACTATATAAACTATAGCATAGAACGATAGAATCGCACAGGGAATGTAATTTTTCGTTTTGCTAAGGGCATTATGATACTTATCAAGAAATTCTAAATAGCGATTCGTAACTTTCGTTTTATCGATTATCCAAATATCACTATCGCGACTCTTGCGAACGGCAGTGATACGATTGTTATTGATGAGGTCTCGCAATGTTTTTGGTACATATTCTCGCCAGATCTTGAAAAATGATAACAGGAAGATTGCACCTATGACGAGAAATACTATCTCTGCAGAGCCGGTGGCCAGGTTATCATGCCCCATGATCATATCGTTGAATTTTTGAAGAAACAGGGATATAGCCATCACTTTAACAACACAATTAGGGGGTTTAGGTCCATGCATTTGACAGAGGCGTGTGTAAAAGAGAGCAGCCATCATAAAGTAGAGCGGGTAAGAAATTAAAAGAGGTATCCAGCTATACTTAAAAACAAATCTGGTTATCTTCCTCTTTGATGGCAATGCATCGAAATTCTTTAATGCATCATTTATCTTCTCGCGTGATGCACCATAATCTTCAGAGTGCTGAGACGTTTCTAATAAACTGGTAGTGTCAGATATACCCATGAGCAATCCCCCTTGTAAAGCGGAGCTTCATGTATCTCTGCAAAAATCATCTAATCATGGTAAGCACTACCATTAATCAAGCTTTTTCCTCACCAATAAATTATAATGAAAAATAAAATATATGTCAATAATGTAATATATCCCTATAAATAGATGAAGAATTTTTTGCTTTCGGGCGGATAGACTTCCCTTTTGAATTGGTTAGGAGTTCTTTTGATAGAGCTATTAAAAGTTTTAGGAAAACCCCTGTGTCACTGATAGCGCGTAATCCCCTACCTATTTACTGGAAAACTGGGTGCTATTGATTTGTTTCCGTTGTTTTTTGTATATTGCTTATGTAGAAAGCAAGGTATAGTAATGCACTTTATGTTAATTGTAGAGAAACAGAAGCTCTTTAGAGACTGGGTCAAGGAGGATCTTGAATAATGTTGAAGGATCGTGTTCACCTTGATGGATGCTTGTAAGCATTCAATCGCAAGTGAGTTCGACTGCTCAGTTAGGAGATAATCATGGAACATCAGGAGCAGCAGCCCGTTGAAACGTTAGAGTCTCAGATATCACAAAGTTCTGAGGAACGTCGGGATAAGCACTGGACGACGCCGCAGTCCTATCGCTCCCCACAGGTGCTTCTTGTTGGAAAAGCGCAACGCCTCATGGCTGCTTATGCCGCTGGCAGTGTGTACGATTCACAAGGTCTGTATACCTATCCATAATGTTTCCTCACGAGGTGATAGCGTATTGCGTGATCGGGAAATATCATGATCCAGTCCATTCTGCGGGCTGACGCAGGAGGAGCAGAAGGCGACTATCGTTTAGCGCCCGATGTTCTCTTCCTGCGTATTCAGGATGGATCAG